>LFEF01001282.1_pt1 | contig 21235 bp, 16 predicted proteins | sample 619371 | NCBI WGS metagenome assembly LFEF01 (sample SAMN03014291, study PRJNA259931) | freshwater metagenome | biome: lake; feature: waterbloom | place: China: Taihu Lake | collected 2006-08 | depth 0 m m
GGACTTCGCCGGCGAGCGCCTGGATGGCCGCCTGATGCAGCTGTCGAAGCTGACCGGGAAGCGGCTGGCCTTCGTCTACGAATAAACCTGGGACCTCGGGCGTCATTCCTGGCGCCGATTGCAACCGTCGGGCGCGCAGGCTACAAATCCTTCAAATCTCCAGATGGATCGAAGGAGGGGGCTGTGGACGTGATCAGCAAACCCGCGCGCGGCGCTTGTGTTGCAATGGTTCGCAACACCATCATGATCTGCTCATTCGTAGTGGCAGCTGCGATTGTCACCGCGTCTGACCTCGCCGCTGAGGAGGCACGCGAGTGGATGGGTGAGACGCAGGAAGGCGGTGCCGTTCTGCTCTACGGTCTGCCGCAAACCGATGATGTGCCGGTTGGCTTTCGCTGCGAAATGCCGGCACACGAATTCATCATGACGCTCTCACTCGATCCGGATTTCGAGCCGAAGACTGGCACGGTCAAGCTGACGGTGACCGCACCACCAGCCACCGACCAGCTGGTCGTCGATGCGGACATCCAGTTTCTGCAAGAGATGGAGCTGACCTTCCTGGAAGCGCGACCCGCCTTTGATGCTGCCATCGCCCGTATGCTGAAGCAGGGGACAGAACTGAAGTTCATCATCGGCGAAAAGACTTTCTCCTATCCGCTCGCCGGTGCAGCAGATGCCATGGGCCCGCTGGAGGCCGCCTGCGCCAAGCCGACCTGAATGCGGATCTGCGCTGTCTTGATAAAGATAAGGCCCGGGACAATCATCCCGCGCCTTATCCGTTAATGTCCCGACCGAACAACACGCCGGCCGAGGCGTTAGGCCTTGTGCCCGCTTACTTCGCCGCAAGAAACTCGCCGACTTCCAGCAGGACGAACTCCGTATCATCTGCCTTGTCCAGCGCACGACCGGCCGAGAAGGGCAGGTTGTTGTCGTTGCCGACGATGATGTGGGTCGGATCGACCACATCGACATTCTCGATGGTGACGAAAGGCATGTCGTAGAAGCCTTCGCCGCCGCCTTGACGCTTCTTGTTGTCGGGGTCTTCGATCTTCATTAGGTCGATATAGCCGATCTTGCGCACGGCCTTGCCGGCCATCGCGTCCGTCATCTCGATCTTGTAGATCCGCTTGTGCTTGGCCGGAACGGCGAAGCAGTCGGCAGCCGGCGTCTTCGGATCGGCGCAAGCTTGTGTCGCCACACCTGCACCATTGTCGCGCTCGATGACCAGCGCCGTCGTCTCGTCGATCATGTTGAAATCACCGATCGCCTCGCCGCCTTCGGACAGCGGATAAAGCCAGGTCTTGCCGGTCCAGGCCTTGGAGGCGGCGTCGAGTTCGATGATGCGCAGTGCGGTGAGGCCATCGGCCTTTTCGACGGAACCGTCTTCGAGATAAAGCGGACCTTCGAGCATGCCATAGAGCTTCGTGCCGTCCTTCGACATGGCGAGGCCCTCATAGCCGCCGGAGCGCTTGAGGTTGAAGGCCGGCATCTTGGCGGCCGGATTGGCCGGGACGACGATGGTCGGATTGTCGGGCGACTTCACGTCGATCTCGCCGGCCTTGGTCGCGATGACGTCGGTCAGCACGCCCTCGGTCGAGAACTTCAGGATGTAGGGACCGAGTTCTTCGCCGACCCAGAAACCATCCGCGACCGGCTGGATGGATTCGACGTCGAAGTCGGCACCCGTCAGATAGCGCTTGTCCGAACCTTCCATGGCGATCGGGAAGGGAGCCTTCTTGTCGGGATCGGTCAGGAAGATGGTCTTCTCGACCTTTACGGAGCCGGCATCCCAGTCGAAGGTCAGGTGATGCAGCATCAGCATGGCGTCGGTGGAGTTCGTCTTCGAGCCGAAGCCGTTGTCCGAGAGGCTCCAGAAGCTGCCGTCGGGCATGGCCTTGATGCCGGAGAAACCCTGCAGCGGCTGGCCGTCGAAGGGCAGCGAAAGGCCGGTCAGTCGAACGCCGTCCTTGCCGGGCACGCTGCCGAGCGCGTCCGCACGCTTGCGGTCAGCGGTCGAGAACTTGCCGGAGGTCTTGAGATAGGTCGGCGCATCGGCCGGAGCGGCGATGATGGTGTTGGCCGGCAGGATGGCCTGGTTCACCAGCTTGGCCGGAAATGCCTTCTCCTCGGCCGAAGCCTGGGAAACGAAGAGGATGAAGAGGGCAGCAGACGTCAGAAGAGCTTTGGTCATGGCGTCACCTTGTTGGAAAGGAGGAAACGCCAGAGTGCTATTCAGGCTTCATGTCGCACCGATTGCGATCAGGTGAAGTTTCAATGACGTCAGCGGTTACCCACAGGCGCCCCGAGCCATCCAGGTAGAACGCCGCGATCCTCGCCCGTGACTGCAGCCTCGACACAGGCCGCGAGACTGCCGAAACGCATGGTCCGTCCGGTGAGGCCCGGGCCATAATGGGCATATTTGCCGGAATTGGTCATGATGACCTGCGCCTCGACGGGGATGACAGGCTCGGTCACCATGCACCAGCAGGTGTCGTTGACGAGCGTGACGCCGAAAGCTGTCAGCACGGCGACATCGCCCGAGGCCTCCGCCTTCGCCATCTCCGCGCGCCCGCAGGTGACGACCAGTGGCACATGCGGAGCCCGTGTCTTGTTCCGACAGAGCGCTGCGAGGGCGGCCAGTTCCGTGGCCGAAAAATGCGGGTTACCGAGCGATACAAGCTGTACCGGGCCGGCCTCTGCACCGTTCAGTTCTTGCCAGGCCCGCAGCAGGTCCTGGTGGGTGAGTGAGATGGTCGGAAGGTCGAGGTCTGCGAATGAATTGAGCTCAAGTGCCTCCGGCGTGACGCCGGCGATGTGGAACATCGGCGCCGCCGAGGTGGTGGCAAACGCTGCACCGAAGGCTTTCAGGGCATCCGTATCCGGGCGGTGCCCGGACACTCCATCGACCAGCGGGATGGCATCGGGCGAAACGGTCCCGATCAGATAGCCGATGAGCGGCCAGAGACTGTCATCGGCGCCCTCAAGCGGTGGCACGGTGATCCGGACCTGCGGTGCGCGCTCCTCCGGCAGATGACAGCCCGCCTTGGGCGCCCGACCCGTCAGCGCGATCGCGATGTCGAGATAGTCAGGATATTTCATCGTCCGCGCGCCAAGCACGCTGTTGGCATAGACGACGGCATTCGATTCCGCCCAGACGATCTGCTCGTCGCGCGCGGGGCGGTCATCGAGCAGATAGGGCGCGCAGGTGAAGGTGGCTTGTGCCCCCATAGCCACATAGGCATCCGCCACAGCCGATGCCGGACGCCCGAGCGCTTCCGGAACGCCCTGCGCCTGCCAGCGCCGGTGATCGACCGAAATCGCATTCAGCGTCGTCGGCACCACGACACGACCACCGAGATCGCGCAGCTTCTCTGCAAAGGCGAGGCCGCCAGGACCTGTATAGATGCAGCCGTCGATATGGGCGCGGGTGATGTCGATGAGTTCCGTCGCGCCCTCCAGCGCCGCCATCCGGAGCACGATCCGCATGGCGACCGCTGCCGCTTCGCCCCGCTCGCCCGCGAGAATGGCCTGGTCCTGATCCGTGAGCGCGATGTCTGCGCCAATCCCTGCAACGGCATCGCTGATCCGGACCCGCCTGGCTGTCTTCAATGCGGCAAATATCTCTTTGCCGACCGCAATCACCGGAATCGACCGCCCGAACACTTCCTCCGCGACGATGACGCCGAGTGTGATGATCGCCTCGGGATGTTCCAGCACGATCGCGGCTGGACCTTTTCCGTTGAGGATCAGTTCGAGGATGACGCCGCTGCCGCTGCAGGAGCCGCGGCTGGTGGGCAGGGCGAGCACGCGGCCTGTCAGTCGCTCGCCGCTCAACGGGTGATGCCGGTCGATGATCTCGCCGGTTGCTGCGTCCGCACCGCCCCAGAAGCTGAGCGCCGTATCGGTGAACAGCACCTCGCCCTCGGCAGAGCCTGAAACGAGCACGCGGCCCGAGATGTCGACGGTGTCATGGAGGCTGCTCATCATTCCGTCTCCGTAAGCGCCAGGACCGCAAAGCTCGCCAGCCAGTGTTCGCCCATATAGTCCCCCGCCACATGCGCGAGCCCGGCTTGGAGATGCCCATGCGCGGCCTCGAGCATCACAGGTCGGCGTGGGTCCGTGTCGGGCAGGGTGCCCGCCAGCGAGGCCCAGCACCAGGCGCGGCTGAGGCTCAGGCCATCGAGATGGGCAATCTTGCCATCCGAGCGATCGGAAACGGAGGCGGGTGTAAACAGCGTGCGCGGCTGGCTGGCTGCGATGTCAGGCAGGAAACTGTCGAACCAGCGGGCGAACTCGGACGCCGGCAGAAGCCTGCGCATGCATTCCGCCTCGATCAGCGCTGGCGAGAGGAAGTCGTCGCCTGAGGGCTCGCCCCAGGCGGGGCAGGCGATGTCGGAGCCGTACCAGCGCAACGCCGTGGCGCTGAGCAGATCGAACAGGCTGTCGTCTCCGACCGTCTCGGCATAGTCGGCTGCGAGCCTCAGCCCAAAGGCGGTGTTGTAATGTGTGCCTGTTCGCACCGGATAGGTGGCGAGCGGCAGGAAGTCGCGAAAACGCTGGACGATGCGCTCCGTCAGCGGCGACAGTGTTTCGCCCCAGCCTCGGTCCCCGCGACCCTGCAACTCGGCGGCAAGCTTCAGCAACCAGCCCCAACCATAGGGACGCTCGTAACCCCGCGCCATTGGCCGATCGAAATAGGTGCATTCGCCGGCGATCCTGTCGGGCACCAGCATCGTTGAGAAGAGATCACGGATCGCCTGCGCCTCCGGGATCTCGGGATGGAGGCGCAAGAGCCGCGCCAACATCCAGTAGCCATGGACGCAGGAATGCCAGTCGTAGCTGCCGTAAAAGACCGGATGCAGCTCGGACGGCGTCTTCGCATCCTCAGGTCCTTCGAGCCCATGCAGAATATGATTGGGATATTCGCGGGTGACATGGCCGAGCGCGATCGTCGCGAAGCGGGAGGCAAGCTCGGATGTCAGCCGCGTGGTCATCCCTTGTTCCCCAGTTCCAGCCGGTCGCCCCAGTCGGCCCGCCTGATGTCCTTGAAGGCGTCGCCGTCGCGCTTGCTGAGAGTCAGCTCGGCAGCCGTGCCATCGGTGCGACAGAGCTTGACCCGCCCGACACCGCCATTGACGCGCGGCGGAGACAGCACCCGGTCGCCGCGGATCGTGACAGGCGCGCGCGATGCGGCGATGAAGACGTATTTCTCGTCTTCCCACGGCACCTCGGCGCCCTTGGCCATGCGGTGCACCCGTGAGCGCGCCACGCGCCTCGAGAAGTGGCACCAGTCCGGTGCCACGATCGGACAGTCGTCAGAATGCATGCAGGGGGCGACAAGATGGGCGCCGAGGGATCGCAGTCTGTCACGAACGGCCAGAATGCGCTGCCAGCCGGCGGGTGTACCCGGTTCGATGACAACGAGCATGCCCTTGGTCAGCGCCCAGAGTTTTTCCGTGACGGTTCCGATGGTTGCCGGCGGCAATTCGTCCAGAACATAGGCGAGTGTCACAAGATCGGCTGGCCCAAGCGCCGGGATCTTGCCCGTTACGTCACCCGCCTGCCAGTGGCTTTTCACGCTGCCGGAGGCGGCGAGTTTTTCGCCGACGCTGCGGATCGCACCACTCGCTTCCACCATCTCGGCAGATGCCAGACTGCCCCACGTATCCGCCGCCGCCCACAGTGCGGTGCCGGGGCCGCAGCCGAGATCGATCAGCGTCTCCGGTTGAAAGTCCGGTGCCGCATCCTCAACCATGGCCAGCGCCGCGCGAACGGCGGCAAAGGTGGCGGGCATACGGGTCGCCAGATAGGCCTTGGCAGCCAGCGCATCATCGATGTGAAACCGTCCGTCGCGCACCTCGCGCCGGTAGCGATCCGAGAGAATGGCACTTGCCTTGGCGAGCCGTTCCAAGGGCTCGCCTTGGAGCATCTGGTCGACGGCTAAGCGGAGAGGGGCGGGAAGTTCCATGATTGTCCCTCAACCGCGCCGCGCCGCCCATTCGGGGCGGAGAATGGACATGAGGAAGAAATCCGAGCGGCTGCCATCGGGCAGCAGCACCGCCTCGCGCAGCACGCCTTCCTGGATGAAGCCGACCTTGCGATAGACGGTCTGCGCTCTCAAGTTGCCGCTCACCACGTCGAGCCAGAGGCGATGGGCATTGGTTTCGAGGAAGGCAAAGTCGACGGCACCGGCGAGCAGCGGCGTGCCCACGCCCTTTTCCGGGCTGGAGACCGCGATGCGTTTGACGCAGGCATTGCCGTCGCGGCGATTGAGATCCATCAGAATGACGAAGCCGAGCGCCGAACCTTCGGCATTCTCGCCGATCAGATAGGCGAAAGCCGGGTTGGTGAGCTGCGCCCTGTGTTCGTCGAGGCTGTAGCGGCCGATGAACTGGTCATAGCCCGGCTTGCGCTCGGTCTCCATGATGAACGGGATATCGGCTTCCGTTGCACGGCGCAGGGATAGCGCCGTCACGGATCAGAACTCCACCGCTTCGACGCGCTTGCCGACGAAGCGCAGGCCGACGCCGCCGGAAATCAGCTTCAGCGCAAGATCGCCGAACAGCTCCTTACGCCAGCCCTGAAGCGCTGCCACTTCCGCCTTTTCGCCTTCGGCGGCGATCTTTTCCAGGTCGTCGCTGTTGGCGATGACCTTCGAGGCAACGCCATGCTTCTCGGAGGTCAGACGCAGCAGCACCTTCAGGAGTTCGACGGCCGATTGCGTGCCTTCAGGCGCATGCGTGTGGCGCTCCAGATGCGGCATCTCGGACTTCGGCAGCGCAAGCGCCGCATTCACCTGCTCAAGGATCGCGGTACCCGAGCTCGAGCGCTCCCAGCCCTTCGGAATGGTTCGGAGCCGTCCGAGCGCTTCGACATCCTTCGGCTGCTGCTGGGCGATTTCGTAGATCGCATCGTCCTTCAACACGCGCGAACGCGGCACGTTGCGGGCACGCGCCTCGCGCTCGCGCCAGGCGGCAACATATTGCATGACGGCGAGTTCGGTCGGCTTGCGCAGCCGCATCTTCAGCCGCTGCCAGGCCTGTTCCGGCGGCAGGTCATAGGTCTCGCGGGATTCGAGGATCGCCATTTCCTCGGTCAGCCACTCGGCGCGGCCTTCGGCGTCCAGCTGGCCCTTCAGCTTCAGATAGACGTCACGCAGATGCGTGACATCGGCCAGCGCATAATCGAGCTGCTTTTCCGACAGCGGACGGCGGCTCCAGTCGGTAAAGCGCGAGGTCTTGTCGATATGGACGTTCTTCACCTTCTGCACGAGCTGGTCGTAAGAGACAGAATCGCCGAAGCCGCAGACCATCGCCGCAACCTGAGTGTCGAAGATCGGATGCGGGATCAGATCGCCGAGATGGAAGATGATTTCGATGTCCTGACGGGCCGCATGGAAGACCTTCACCACGGCCGGATTGGCCATCAGTTCAAAGAAGGGCTTGAGGTCGAGGCCCTTGGCCATCGGGTCGACGATATATTCATGGTCCGGGCTCGCCATCTGGATCAGGCAGAGTTCCGGCCAGAAGGTCGTTTCGCGGAGGAATTCCGTGTCGATCGTGATGAAATCGGATTGGGCGAGGAGGCGGCAGGCCTCTTCGAGCGCGGCAGTGGTATCGATCATTTCGGCTCGGTCATGGAAACTACAGGATCAACCTTAGTTTCCCTTCTGGCCTTCCTTGTCAATATGAACGACCGGGAAACGGGCCCCGTGAGCCCTGTTCGAAGGGTCAAGTGCCCTATTCGTCAGGGGAAGCGCCCTTCAGCACGGCAATGTTCTGGCTGTGGACGGCCTCATAGGGCGCGAAATAGGTGAGCGTTCCCGCAGCCAGTTCCGGTGCGATGAAGCTTTCAAGGCTCTCGGTCTCGAGCTCCGGATCATCGAGGCGGGCAAGCAGCCGCGTCAGATAATCGCGCGTGGCCGCAATAAGCGATGGCGGATAGCCGCCAGCGGCGATCACCTGCTCGTCGCCGTGATTGGGCAGGACCCTGACGAAATCGAGTGTCGCCAGCCGCTCGAGTTCGGCAATGTGCCGCGTCGTGTTGTCGGGCTCCGAGATGTAGGTGACGGTATCCTCCAGGGTGTCTCCGGCCAGTAGCACGCCGAGATGCGGCAGCAGCAGAACCGTCCCGTCGGCGCTGTGAATGTCGAACTGTATGAGCCTGACGGTGATATCGCCGACCTCGAGCACCGTCTCGCCCTCGAATGTCTCGGTCGGCATGACGACCGGATTGATCGGCGGGTCCTTCTCGGCAAGCACCTTGCGCTTCTCGATCAGCGTATTGCGCGTCAGCGTGTTCGAGAGGATCGGACAGTCGATGAAACCGGCATTGCCTGCCACATGATCGGTATGCCAGTGGCTGAGCACGACCCGGATGCGCCTGACGCCAAGACCGGAGAGATGGCTGCGGATGGCGCGGGCATGGTCGAAGGAAATATGCGTGTCATAGACGAGCGCTTCCGCGCCAGAGACGATGGCATAACTCGCAACACCGAGACTGTAGGCGCCATCGTCGAGCCAGTTCGGCTTGTCCGAATGCAGCCGCTTCCCCTCGATGCGCCCGTCGTAATAGGCGAAGACATCAGGGTAGGGCTGGTGAATGCGCAGCGTCTCGGCAAGGCTCATGCTCAGGTCACCCGGAAATAGCCGGTCATGCCGGTCTTCTGGTGTTCGATGATGTGGCAGTGGAACACCCAGTCACCCGGATTGTCGGCCACCAGCGCAAGCTGGACCTTTTCATCCGGCAGCACAAGATAGGTGTCCGAGACGAGAGGCTGCACATCGCGTTTGTTCGAAGAGATGGCCTTGAAATTCATCCCGTGCAGATGGATCGGATGGGCATGCGGCGTTACGTTCTCGACGTTCAGGAGATAGGTCTGGCCCAGTTTCAGCTCGGCAATCGGTGCGGTCGGATCGGGTGTGTCGCCGGGATAGGGCACCTTGTTGATCGCCCAGAAGGAATAGCCGAGCGTCCCGCAGATCGAATCGCGCGCGGCACTCTCCGCCGTCGCGCTGAGAAGCAGCGGGATCTCGGTCGCGTTGGAGAGATCCGCATCGACGCCGGCGTTTTCCGCAAGCGGGCCGAGGTCCCCGAGATTGCGTTTCAGCGAGGTGCCGACGGCCCGGAGCCGCGCAACCACCTTGGGCGTCGAGGGCCTCACATCTTCGAGCACCATCTCCACGCCCTCGCTGTTGGCAATGCGGACGGCAAGATCGAGCCGCTGGCCGGGCGAGACGACGGCCATGTCGAGTGGCAGACGTTGAGGCACCGGATGTCCGTCGATCGCGATGATCTGAGCCTCCGCACCTGACAGGCGCAGATTGTAGATGCGGGTGACATCAGCCGCGAGGATGCGGACACGCACGAGGCCTCCGGCCGGTACGTCATAAACCGGCTCGGGCTGCCAGTTGGCGGTTCTGAGCGTGCCGAAAGTCCCGGTCTTGGCCGCATCACGCGGCTTGAACTGCTCGATGAACTGACCGTCGCCGCCGAGGCGGAAATCCCTGAGATTCAGCACGACCTCGCCGTCGAAGACGGGATCGCGGTCGTCTTCCACCACCAGTACACCGGCAAGCCCCCGGCCCATCTGCGTCAGCGTGTTGCAATGCGGGTGATACCAGAAGGTGCCGGCATCTGGCGGCGAGAAGGCGTAGTCGAAGCGGTCGCCGGTATAGACGTAAGGCTGGGTGACGAAGGGTACGCCGTCCTGGGCGTTCGGCAAACGGATGCCATGCCAGTGGATCGTCGTCGGCTCGTCGAGCCGGTTGATGAGCCGCGCCTTGAAGGCCTCGCCACGCTTGGTGCGCAGGATCGGCGGGGAGGGATCGGCAGACGTCTGCCCCGCTAGCGCATAACGCATCACCCCGCGTGTCGCCTGCTTGCCGTCGAGCAGCACATCACCGGTCACCGCCTCGATTTCGATCGGGTCTGTCGCCGCGAGCGCCTGGCTCAGGCGTGGCATCACGGCAAGACCCGCGCCATAGGCGCCAAGCACGGCGGCGGATTTCAGAAGGGTACGGCGGGAAACAAAGGTCACGGTCGGAACTTTCGATGGATTTCCCGTTTGTAAAGTTGAGGCACCGGATCAGCAATAGCCCGCGCCAGCCATGCTGTCGCAGGCCGCGCGGACGCCGATCTAGCCGCCGTCCTTTTCGTTCGGCGGGGTCGCAAGCTTGCTGAAGTAGGTCGAGGTGCGTAGCAGGCTGCGGAAACGCATACGCCGCTTCTCGGTCGGCACCGCATCGCGCGCCCGGATGCGGGCAAGCGTATAGGCAACGAAGAAGGTGAGGACCACGATCGTATAGGCAAACAGCGCATGCGGCCCGAAGGCATCCATCAGGAAGGAGGCAATCAGCGGCCCGACGACAGCGCCGATCGACCAGAAGAAAAGCGTGCCCGCCGAAACCAGGGCATGCTGGCCTGGTGCGGCATGGTCATTGGCATGCGCCGAACACAGCGAATAGAGCGGCAGGGCAAAGGCGCCGAAGGCGAAGATGCCGATGAAATTGGCAAGCTCCCCGTCACCCGCCAGGAAGGCAAGGTAGATCGAGGCGATGAGCGCCCCGATGGTCGAGACGAGGATGATAACGCGACGGTCGAGTTTGTCCGAATAATGCCCGAGCGGATATTGCAGCACGATGCCGGCAAAGATGCCGATGCTCATGAAGGTGGCAATCGACGTCACCGACAGGCCGATGCCATCGGCATAGATCGGCCCGAGCGACCGGAAGCTCGAATTGGTGAGCCCGATGACGATGCAGCCGACGGTCGCCAGCGGCGAGACGGACCAGAGAACCTTGATATCGAATTTCACGTCCTGCGGCGGCTCGGGGCTCGACTTGTCGGCAAAGGAGATCGGCACCAGCGACAGCGACAGCGCCATGGCGATGATGGCGAAGAGGTCAAAGCCGGACACGCCGAAGAGCGGGATCATGTATTGCGCCGCCGTCACCGAACCGAGATCGACGAAACGATAGACGGAGAGCGTGCGCGCCCGCGTCGCATTGGTGACCCGCGCATTGAGCCAGCTCTCGACGACGGCAAACAGGCCGGCAAAGCAGATGCCCTGCACGAGGCGCATCAGGAACCAGGAGATCGGGTCGATCACCAGCACCATCATGATCGAGGCGGCAGAAGCGATGGCGGCCAGCGCCGAGAAGGCACGGATATGCCCGATCGCCCGCATGATCTTTGTGATGTAGACGCAGCCGAGCACGAAGCCGATGAAATAACCGGTGCCGACCATGCCGATGACGGATGTGCTGAAACCCTCCTCGATGCCACGCAGCGCGATGAACGTGCCCTGCAATCCGTTGCCGCCGATCAGGATGCCGGCGGTGATGAGGAGCGGGATGAGGGGGCGGATATCATGCATGAGGGGGCCTGCGGGCCACGGCGAAGCATTATGGTGTCGAGTCGGTGCCGGGCAGGTCCGAAGTCCTAAACCTCTTTGACGGATGGCGACAGACCAAAATCGCGGCCATCGCCATCCACCCGGATTTGACCGTCAGAGGAAGGGCCGCCCCTGGACGGCCTGGACGAAGGTGCCGATGACCACGGCAATCGAGAGGATGGCGCCGAGCGCAATGCCGGGTCTGGCAAAGCGGGGTGCAATCCGATCCAGGGCCAGTCCCAGGATCGGCAGGGCCTGCATGATATGGGTGGCGAAGAAATGTGGCACGCGCAGATCCCCGCCGGTCCGCGACCAGCCAAGAAGAGGCAGGCCGCCCAGGTCTGTCCTCACACCGCCGACCCAGTGGCCGGGGCCGCCGATTTCGCCGCTCGCCAGAGGAATGGCCGTCATCAACGTGGCGATGCTGCCCAGCACCAGTCCCCAGCCGGCGCCGAACAGAAGCCCGGAAGGCGCATCCGGCCTTGGGCGCCGCAGGATATAGATGCCGATGACCAGGCTCGACAGGACGAGAAAGGCAGCGCCCACGCCCATCACGCTATAGGCCATCGCCTCGAAAGGTGTACTGTCGTTGAAATGCGAAGCCCGCCCGCGCGCCGCCTGCAGCGTGATGTAGAGAATTTCACCGCTCGCCGTGATCACGGCAACGAAGCTTGCGAGCCAGACACCGCGCCCGGCTCGCGTCCTCTGCTCGATGAGCGGCAGCAGCAAAAGCAGCGTTCCCAGCATCAGGGTGAGCGAAGCCTGGAATTTCAGCGGCTTCACCCAGACGCTGATGTCGTTGAGGACGCGCTCGTCGATGAAGAGGGCGATCAGGCTGGGAAGGGCCAGCGCCATCTGCAGCCCGATGCCGAGGATCAGCAGGCGGCGGGCCCTGTCTTCCAAAGCCTGGACGTCCTGCGAAGAGGTAAGCGAAATGCTGTCGTTGAAGAGCATGGTCATCGGTCAGACCTTTCGGAACGTCAGCGCCGCCTCTGTGGCGCGGGTGAGATAAAAGAGCAGAAGGCCGAGCGGCCCGAACATGAAGGTCGCGACCAGCAGGGGCGCCTGCAGCACGCGGTTCCAGCCGCGCTTGTCGGCCTCGACGGCAATAAAGGTGCCGATGAAGAGATCGAAGGCGAGGTAATGCACCCAGCCCGCCACCAGCACCGGATCGCTCATGAAGAGCGCCCGCACCTCCGCAATCGAGCCGAAACCGCCGCCCTCGATGCGGAAGAAATAGACGAAGACCAGAACGGCGTAGGTCAGCGACAGCGCCCCGATCAGGCCGAACCGGATGAAGGCGATCAGCGCGCCCCAGCGCGGGGCGAGGATCAGCAGCAGCCAGCCGGCCATGGCGGTGCTGCTGGCGAGTAAAAACACTGTTGCGGCGGACATGCTGACCTCATCTTGACGGTGACAAGATAAGCATGCGGCAAAACTTGGCAATGTCAAGATTGATTTTGACGGCGGGTTGCCTAGGGATTATGAAGGGGCATGGCAAGACAGAAATCCTATCACCACGGCGACCTGCGCCAGGCCCTGATCGAAACTGGCCTCGAAATGCTGGAAGAGCATGGTCTCGAAGGCCTGACGCTCCGCAAGCTCGCCGCTCGCGTCGGCGTCTCCCATGCCGCCCCCGAACATCATTTCCCGACGCTCAGGCATCTGCTGACCGCCTTTGCCACAGAGGGGTTCCGCCTCTTTGCCACCTCCATGCGCTCCGCCATGGCGCAAGCGCCGGATGATCCGGCAGAACAGCTGCGCGCCGCTGCCCGCGGCTACCTCGCCTTTGCGACGAGCCGCCCGCATCTCTTCCGCCTGATGTTCACCGCCAACCGCCTCGACTGGGAAGACCCGGCGCTCGGCCCCCCGGCAAACGCGGCCCACGCCGTGCTCGAGGAAATCTCGTTGCCGGTGGCAAAACGCCTGAACCGCGACACGCCGGAGGGCAGGGCGGCGGTCGAGCAACTCGTTTGGTCGCAGATCCACGGCCACGCCCATCTGATGATCGACGGCAAGCTAAAGCGCGAGGGCGGCACGGGTCATGAACCGTTTGCGGCGCCGCTGGATCTGGCGAGTGTGTTGTTGCCGGGGTGAGGCGCGCGCATCATGTCTTCGTGTCGCTCGTAGGGCGTAAACTTAGCGGTCCCGCAGAAACCGACCGACCTTCAAGTCGGGGCGAGGGTATCGGCCGTTACAATTCAATGCTCGGCCGCGTAGAAGATCGCTGGCTTTACAGCTTTCTGATGGTAAGCTGATCGTCATGATAACTGAAAGTTACTACTGGAAAAAACCGCTGCTGGTTGGAGCCAAGTTCATCAAAAAAAACTTGGTAGCAACAGATATCAGCGAAGCTCAATTCGCGCGGATCGAGCGCGAGATATTCATAGGCTTCTATGCAATCCGCAAGCTATTGGAGGCTGCTGGAAAGGTCAGTGCAGAAACGCGCTCCATGAAAGTAGGCCTGACTCGATACGAGAAGCGTGAAGGTCAGCCTCTTGTTGATTGGTACAGCCGCAGCGAGTTTTGGGAGTTTTATAACCTAGACAAGCCAGTGCAGGAGTCTCGTGACCTGCTCTACGTGGCGCACCGAATAGTGCACAGTTTCATTTTCATACTTTCGGCTGAGGATGACAGTTATGGTGCATTTTTCACCAGCGACAGGGACAGAGATATTCGTCTAAACTTTATATCCAAGGACGAGATCGTGCGGGTGTTTGAAACGGTCGGGCAGGACTACCCTGCCGACTTTCATGCATCGCGCGACGAGGTGACAGGTGAAATGATGTGGAGCGTTCCGGCCAAGGAGCCTGCACGCTAATGGGAACGGAAATCAACCTGACGGTCGGCGGTATCTCGCTGTCCTACTCCAAAAATCATATGGGCATCGACTTCGGACATCTGTTTCAAGAGGGCGATCGCACGCGCCGCAAAATGGAGGAGATAGATTACGATTACTATGATGAGAACCCCGACGAGATTGCTGATCTTGAACTGCGGGAGATGGTATTCGCGCGTAGACTTGACCGAATGGTGCCGCGTCTTGAGCTTTTGAATCATTCGCTCGCCGCAGCGCGTGCGGAGTATGAAGCCGTTGTGGCTGATGCGCTCGAAATGGCGTCGTTCAGGAGCCCCCCAGAGGAGCCATCGCTTCTGTCCTTTGAAGAGTTTTGCGCCCTTGCCTGTCGATATCCGCTAAGTGACTTAAAAGATGCGTATATCGAGTATGAAACTCCTGATCGTTATGAGGTGGCAAAAGGTCGCTTTGCGGATGACGCAGGCGAGTTCGCTCGGCTGCCCGGCTATCGTTGGAACGAGCAATACTATTCTGAGAAGAGCTATCTGTCGGCAAGCCTCTGTATATTAAGTGCTGAGTCCATGCTGCAGGTGTTTGCTCTGAATCCCGCTAACGCTGATGTCGAGGTTGTTTGGGAATTTGGGCCACTCGCGAACAATGGCTGGGCAAGCATTGGCGATTTCCAGCCGGGCGCTAGGCGTGTTCAAAAGGTGTTGATCGCGACGGAGGGAGCATCAGACGCGCGAATAATCAAACGCGCGTTGGAGGTCCTGCGACCTGACGTGGCTGACTTCTTTAACTTCATCGACGTTGACGAGCGCCATCATTTTTGGGGTACCGGCAATCTTGTGAGGTTCGCAGAGGGGCTTTTACGTATCGACATACAAAACAAGGTGCTTTTCGTTTTTGACAATGATGCTGAGGGAGTGGATGCTTACCGAAAGCTAGCTGCACTCAATCTGCCTGCGAACATGCGCTCGATGCTTTTGCCTGATCTTGAAGCCTTCGCAAGCTTTCCCGCGCGTGGACCAGAAGGCGTCAACTTGGCTGACATCAACGGACGCGCAGCTGCGATCGAGTGTTATCTCGATCTTGATCTGCCTACTTTTGGCCCAGCGCAAGTGCTTTGGAGCAACTATAAAAAGGAGGTCAATGCGTGGCACGGCGCTTTGGAGTTTAAGGAGTCTTATCAGCGGCATTTCTACGATCAGAGCGATGAAGCGCTTCGCAACGGCCCATACCAATCTTCCAAGCTTTTAAGACTGCTAGACAACTTGATTGTGGAAGCGAGTTTGGTTTTATCCGCCACGTAGAGTTGGGGTTACCTAGTTGTATGGGGGCTGCTTATCGAGTTCGGCTGGCGCCGACGGCAGCTACGGCATGGTGGTCACCTGAAGTAGCGGTTCCCCGCGCCGCACAACCAACCTCCACGCTTGGCCCTCTACCTCCCACCAAATCAACACTACCCACGCCCAACACCACGCAGCCTTGACAAATCAGCCACACCATGCGCTTTTCCGCCCGATTTTCTATCGGTCGCGCGCCTCGTCTGTTGGTGCCTTTTCGACCGTCACATTCGGGATACCTGATCATGCATCGTTACCGCAGCCACACCTGTGCCGCTCTTCGCAAGTCCGACGTCGGATCGACCGTTCGCCTGTCGGGCTGGGTCCATCGCGTTCGCGACCATGGCGGCGTGCTCTTCATCGATCTGCGCGATCACTATGGCATCACCCAGGTCGTGGCCGATCCGGATAGCCCGGCCTTCAAGCTGGCGGAAACCGTGCGCGGCGAATGGGTCATCCGCATCGACGGTCTGGTCAAGGCCCGCACTGATGACACCGTCAACAAGAACATGCCGACCGGCGAGGTCGAGCTTTACGCTCAGGAAATCGAGGTTCTCTCAGCCGCCAAGGAACTGCCGCTGCCGGTCTTCGGCGAGCCGGACTATCCGGAAGACGTGCGCCTGAAGTATCGCTTCCTCGATCTGCGTCGCGACACGCTGCACAAGAACATCGTCAAGCGCACCCAGATCATTTCTGCCATGCGCACCGGCATGGCCGAGGCCGGCTTTGCCGAATACACGACGCCGATCCTGACGGCCTCTTCGCCGGAAGGCGCGCGCGACTTCCTGGTGCCGAGCCGCATCCATGAAGGCAAGTTCTTCGCGCTGCCCCAGGCGCCGCAGCAGTACAAGCAGCTCCTGATGGTCGCCGGTTTCGACCGTTACTTCCAGATCGCCCCCTGCTTCCGCGACGAAGACCCGCGTGCCGACCGTCTGCCGGGCGAATTCTACCAGCTCGACGTCGAAATGAGCTTCGTCACCCAGGAAGATGTCTGGGGTACGATGGAGCCGATGATGACAAAGGTCTTCGAGCAGTTCGCCGAAGGCAAGCCGGTCACGAAGCAGTGGCCGCGCATCCCCTATGACGAGGCGATCCGCAAGTATGGTTCCGACAAGCCGGACCTGCGCAACCCGATCGTCATGCAGGCCGTCACCGACCACTTCCGCGATTCCGGCTTCAAGGTCTTCGCCGGTATGATCGCCTCGAACCCGAAGGTCGAGATCTGGGCGATCCCGGCCAAGACAGGTGGTTCGCGCGCATTCTGCGACCGCATGAACGCCTGGGCGCAGAGCGCCGGTCAGCCGGGCCTCGGCTACATCTTCTGGAAGGAAGAAGACGGCAAGCTCGGCGGCTCCGGCCCGCTTGCCAAGAACATTGGCGAAGAGCGCACGGAAGCGATCCGTCAGCAGCTTGGCCTTGAAGCGGGCGATGCCGCCTTCTTCGTTGCCGGCGACCCGGCCAAGTTCTACAAGTTTGCCGGCGAAGCCCGCACCCGCGCCGGCGAGGAACTGAACCTCGTCGATCGCGACCGGTTCGAAATGTGCTGGATCGTCGACTTCCCGTTCTACGAATACAACGAGGACGAAAAGAAGATCGACTTCGCCCACAACCCCTTCTCGATGCCGCAGGGTGGTCTGGACGCGCTCGAAACGCAGGATCCGCTGTCGCTCAAGGCCTATCAGTATGACGCGGTCTGCAACGGCTTCGAAATCGCCTCGGGCTCGATCCGTAACCAGTCGCCGGAACTGATGGTCAAGGCGTTCGAACTGGTCGGCCTGTCGAAGGACGACGTCGAGGAACGCTTCGGCGGCATGTACCGTGCCTTCCAGTATGGCGCCCCTCCGCATGGCGGCTGCGCCTTCGGCATCGACCGCGTGGTCATGTTGCTGGTCGGCGCGAAGAACCTGCGCGAAATCTCGCTCTTCCCGATGAACCAGCAGGCGCAGGACCTCTTGATGAACGCCCCGTCGCCGGCCACCCCGACGCAGCTGCGCGAACTCGCATTGCGTGTCGTACCGCAGCCGAAAAAGGACTGATCCCGACATCGGATCGGAAAAATCATCGAAGGCCGGGAGCAATCCCGGCCTTAATGTTTATGACGCTCCGGTTGTGGTTTTCGGGCTCTGGTCTGTGCGCGCCTCTCGGGATTGGAGCCTCAAACGGCGGTCCTGGGAGCCCGTTCAATCGATGGGATGGCCCTCGAAATCACCCGCTTCGTCATGGCGAAGGGCCAAATCAGATGCCGCGGCCGGCAGCCAGGGGTGGTGGAGCTTGGTCGGAAAATGTCTCCAAAGTTGCGCGCCATCCATGACGCGCGAAAGAATGCGGCAGCACGGATTTGCCTCGGCAAAAGTGGAATTCGGCCCCCGATTGGTGAATTTCACCCTTAAGAATGCGGGGGATTTTTGCCCGTTTTGGCAGCGAATCGGCCCCGCGGGAAAGGCGATTATTTCGGCCTTATGAATAGTCGATAATGATTTTCTAAATAACCGAAATACAACGCTTTTCCGGCCGAAATTAACGCATTTTTCAATAATGTTCGTTCGCAACATAATCCGCTATGCATTCGCGGTTAACAGAGTCTTGCTTGCCCCCTCTGGCCCGCTCTAACTAAGGCCAACGTATTAAGGGGTGAGTTACCATGTCCATCGAAGATCCGCGTCTGTCCAGCATCGACACTACGTCCGCCGCTGACGATTTTGAATCTGCGGTCGAGGAGCATCTTGGTTTCGTTCGCGATGGCGTTGACGGCATCGAGGTTGCTCAGGCTCAAACGCCCGAAAGCGGTCGGACGGATCGCGTGCCGGCCCAACCCCCGGTACAGACGGCGTCTGCCACCATTCCGAGCGAAGTGACGCCGGACGCCCAGAATGTCGTCACCCTGCCGGCAGGCATCGAGCTCGACAACCTGGAGTTCGAGGTTGACGGTGCAAACCTCGTCATCATCCTGGCTGACGGCACGGAGATCGTGGTTGTCGGCGGCGCTGCCAACATTCCGACCTTCGTGATCGGAGACGTCGAACTGCCGCAGGTTGCCCTGTTTGCGGCGCTCGAAGGCTCCAACATCAACGTTGCAGCGGGTCCGGATGGTACGTTTTCGGCTCAGTCGACGCCAAGCAACAGTCGCGACTTCGACGACCAGGAAATCGGTGACGGCTTCGAGGAATTCGCCTTGGCCGACTTGCTCGCCGGGACCGAACAGGGCGACGCCGCAGCCGAAGGCACGGAGGACTTCATCGACGGCCAGCCGCTTTTCGGCGTGCAGGGCGATTTCTCGATCGCCGAAGCCGTTCTCGTGGATGACAATCCCGCCAATCAGACGGTCAACGGGCAGATCATCTTCTCGCAGGGCAGCGATTTCGGCACGATCCGCAACATAGCCTTCGTTGCGGCGGCTGATGTCACGGAAGCGACCGATGCCACGGGCGCGGCCGTCGCGCTCACCTCTGCCGGCGTGCCCGTTGTGATCACCCCCTCTGCCGATGGCCTGACGCTGACGGGCACGGCCAATGGCGTGACGATCTTCACGCTGACGGTCACCGACGTCGTGGAAGGCTTCTTCACCTTCACGCTTTCCGGTGCCGTCGACAATCCCGGCATCGGCCAGACCGGCCTCAGCGACCTGCTGCGCCTGACGTTCAACGTCACGATCACCGACAATGATGGCGATACGGTCGAGGGCACCTTCGCCATCGACATCGCGGATGATGCCCCGACCGCGTCGATTGGCGCGACCGGCACCGTTGAAGACGAGGCCGTCAATGGCGGCAATGACGAGGAAGAGGCGCCCGACCTTTCGTCCGTTGCCACCGGCTCTCTCAACGTCAACTGGGGCGCGGACAACAACAACGACAACCTGCTTGGCGACCGCTCGGTTGTCTTCACCTCCGGCACCGTTGGCGTGACCGGTGGCTTTGCCGAGGGCCTGACCTCGCTCGGTCGCGCGGTTACCACGATTGTTCTGCAGGACGGCACGCTTGTCGGTTATGTCGGAGAGGGCGTGCCGGAGGCAGCCACGGCAGAAAACGTGGTCTTCTTCGCGACCCTTTCGGATGTCGCCAACGGCTCCTACAGCTTCACGCTGGTCCAGCCGCTGGATCATGCATCCGGGTCGGATGAGAACACCCTGTCTCTGACCTTCGGCTATACGGCGACCGACAGTGATGGCGACAGCGTCACCTCCAGTTTCGTCGTCAACATCGTCGATGATGTGCCGGTTCAGGGCGAAGTTGGCCTCACTGACGGCGTCTCCGAAGACGAGGTGTCCACATATCCCGAGACCGATAGCACAGAGGGTAAAGACCCATCGACGACTGGCTCGCTCGGCATTAGCTGGGGCGCGGATAACGATATCCGCGGCGAGACCCAGGGTGACGTCTTCGGCCGGACCGTGCGCTTTTTCGGCACGACGATTTCGGACGATGAAGGTGAAGGCGAGGGAGAAGGCGGAGGTATAGCGCAGCGCGTTGCCGTTTCGGGCCAGGTATCTGCCGGCTTCTACGACGACGCGGGAACGCTTGGTCTGTCGATCGATGGTGGCTCGTTCAGCTCCGGCGACCGTACGCTCCGCTTTGAGGTTGTCGATCTCGACAACGGCGGGCAGTCCATCATCGCGTTTTACGAGGAAGCAGGCGAGGGCGAGGAACTCGTCCGCGTTGACGTCTTCGAGATCACGCTCGACCCAACGGCCGAAAATGGCAGCTATACCGTCGAGATCTTCAAGCCGCTCGACCATGATGTCGAGTCTGATGCCATCACGCTCAACTTCAGCTTCCAGGCTACGGATTCCGATGGCGACAGCGCGGAGTCAGCGTCGGCCAGTGTGATCATTTCCGATGATGCTCCGGTTCAGGGCGAACCCGGTCGGCGACCGACACTGAACGAGGACAATGTCTCCGAATATGACCTCACCGACGCAACGCCAAACCGCGACGTGAGAAAGACAGGCGATGTCTCGCTTGGAATTGCCTGGGGTGCCGACGACAACACTCGCGGCGAAACCGAAGGTGATGAGTTCGGCCGGACCGTGAAGTTCTTCAGCCCGAGCCGCGCAGAAGGCGAAGTCGAGGCAAGACTTGTTCCGGGCGGTTCCCAGGTCGACGCTGGCAATTACAAGGATCCAGCAGAACTTGGCCTTTCCATCCGTGGCGGTACGTTCACCTCTGGCGGCAAGCCGCTCTATTATGTTGTCGCGGATCTGATCAACGGCGGTCAGACGCTGACGGCCTATATCGACGGTACTGAGCCCGCCGAAAAGGTGTTCGAGATCGTTCTCGATCCGACATCGGACAATGGGTCCTACACGGTCGAAATCTTCCGTGAACTCGACCACACTGTTGGCAGCAATGCGCTGCGCATCTCCTTCCAGTATCAGGGCACGGATGCCGACGGCGACACGGCCGCTCCCGGCCAGGCAAGCGTCCGGATCCGTGACGACGAGCCCGTGCAGGGTGAGTCCGGCGAGCGGCCGACGTTGAACGAAGACAACGTCTCGGAATACGACCTCACCGATGCGACCCCAAATCGCGATATCACGAAGACCGGCGATGTCTCGCTGGGTATTGCCTGGGGTGCCGACGACAATATTCGCGGCGAGACCCAAGGCGATGAATTTGGCCGGACGGTCAAGTTCTTCAGTCCGCCCCGCGCAGAAGGCGAAGTCGAGGCAAGACTTGTTCCGGGCGGTTCCCAGGTCGA
>LFEF01041545.1_pt1 | contig 21190 bp, 20 predicted proteins | sample 619371 | NCBI WGS metagenome assembly LFEF01 (sample SAMN03014291, study PRJNA259931) | freshwater metagenome | biome: lake; feature: waterbloom | place: China: Taihu Lake | collected 2006-08 | depth 0 m m
GCGCGCGATGGCCAGCATCTGCTGCTGGCCGCCGGAGAGCCCGCCGGCCGCCAGGCTTCGCTTCTGCTTGAGGACCGGGAACATCGCGAAGGCATCCTGCATGTCGCGCTCCACCCGCTCATCCCGGAAGAGATAGGCGCCGAGCCGCAGATTGTCCTCCACCGAGAGATTGGTGAAGATCTGCCGCCCCTCCGGCGACTGCGCGATACCGCGCTTCAGGCGAGCATGGGCGGGCACCGTCGTCAGCGCCTCGCCGCGAAAGACGATGGCACCGGCCGTGACCGGCTGAATGCCCGACAGGCATTTGAGAAGCGTTGTCTTGCCGGCACCATTGGCGCCGACCACCGTCACGATCTCGCCGGAGGCCACCTCGAGATCGAGGCCGTGCAGCACCTCGATGCGGCCGTAGCGCGAGCGCAATCCCTCAACTGTAAGCATGGCCGGCCTCCCCTGCCTGGGTGCCAAGATAGGCTTCGATGACGCGGGCATTGCGCGCCACTGCCGCCGGCTCGCCTTCGGCGATCTTTTCGCCATGGTCGAGAACGACGATATGGTTGGAGATGCGCATGACCATCTTCATGTCATGCTCAACCAGAAGGATCGCCACACCCTCGGCCGCGACAGCAGCGATGAGATGATCGATCTCTTCCGTCTCCACCGCGTTGCAGCCGGCGGCCGGCTCGTCCAGCAGCAGGACGCGCGGATTGAGCGCGAGCGCGCGGGCAATTTCCAGTCGCTTCAGCGCGCCGTAGGAAAGCGCGCCCGCCTCCTGCTCGGCGGCGTGGCCAAGGCCGACGCGATCGAGCAGGCGGAGGCAATTGTCGGCCGCCTGCCGGCTGCGCCGCCGCGTGGCGGGCAGCGCCAGCAGATCGGCGAGCACCGAGCCGCGATCGGAGAGGTGATGGCCAACCATAGCGTTTTCCAGGACGGTCATGTTCTGGAAGATCTGCAGGTTCTGGAAGGTGCGCGACAGGCCACGCCGTGCCAGAAGATGCGGCGGCATGCGCGTCACGTCCTCGCCATCCAGAATCACGCGGCCGCGTCCGGGCTGGTAAGCGCCGGAGATCATGTTGAACAGGGTCGTCTTGCCGGCGCCGTTCGGGCCAATGACGGAGACGACCTCGCCCGGCTTCAGGCTGAAGCCGACATCATGGACGGCACGCAGGCCGCCGAAATCGATGCCCAGCCCTTCGATCTGCAACAGGCTCATGGGCCCCTCCCCCGGATGCGCCGGGCCAGCGAGGGTAGCAGCCCCTGCGGCAGGAAGATCATCACCAGCATCATGATCAGGCCGAGCATCAGCTGCTCATACTCCTGAAACACCGTCAGAACCTGCGGCAACATGGTGAGGATGGCCGCGCCGAAGATGGCACCGATGACCGAACCTACACCGCCCAGAACGGTCATGGTCACGATTTCGACCGAGTGCATGAAGCCGGCGATATCGGGCGTGACGAACTTGTTCTGCAGCGCCAGCAGAGATCCTGACACGGAGGCGTAGACGGCCGAGATCACGAAGGCGACGAGCTTGTAGCGGGCGACGTCGATACCGACAGTGCGCGCCGCGATTTCCGAACCATGAACGGCCCGCAGGGCACGGCCGGTGGCGCTGTTATAGAGATTGAGCGCCAGCCAGGCGCCGAGCAGGAGCACGAGACCGGAAAAGGCGTACCAGAAGACGGCATTGGAGAGATCGATGCCGATCGTCTTCAACACGGCACGCAGGCCAAGTTCCGGCACGGCCATGCCATCCGGGCCACCGGTGAGGCCGGTTTCGTTGGAGAGCACCATGGACACCAGAATGCCGAAACCGAGCGTGGCGACGGCGAGATAATAGCCCTTGAGCCGCAGGATCGGCCGGCCCACGAGATGGGCGATCAGCGCGGAGAGTGCGGCACCCAGCAGCGCCGCCAGGGCCGGATGCACTCCGAGATGCACGGGCGCCAGCGCGCAGGCATAGGCGCCGATGCCGGCAAAGCCGCCATGGCCGAGGCTGATCTGGCCGGCATGGCCGATGAGGATGACGAGACCTGTGACCGCAAGACCGTTGACAAAGATCAGCGCGCCGACGCGGTAGTAGAAGGTCGAGGGAAAGAAGACCGGCGCCAGCAGGATGAGAGCTGCCATCACGAGCAAAGAGAGGGATGCACTGGAGAGCCGCATGGTCACACCCGATCCAGCGACTTGCGGCCGAAGAAGCCCTGCGGCATGGCGAAGAGCACGGCAAGGATGACGACGAAGGCGGCGGCATCCTTGTATTGCGAGCTGACATAGCCGGCCGTCATGGCTTCGAGAATGCCTAGCACGAGACCGCCGACCAGTGCGCCGACCGGATTGCCCATGCCGCCCAGCATTGCCGCAGCAAAGCCCTTCAGCGCAAAGGCAAGGCCGACATCATAGCCTGTGAGTGTGATCGGCGTGACGAGCACGCCCGCCAGCGCACCGATGGCCGCCGACATGGCGAAGGAGAGCGTCATAACGAAACCAGTGTTGATGCCGACCAGCTGCGCGGCCATGGCATTGTTGGCGGTTGCCAGCACGGCGCGGCCGAGCAGCGTGCGCGTGAAGAAGACCCACAGACAGAGGAATACGGCGAGCGCGCCGGCGATGACCCAGAGGCTCTGCGGCAGGATGGTCGCCGTGCCGATCAGGATCGGCTGGTCGCCCGAGAAGGCGGGAAAGCGGTGCAGCTGCTTGTCGAAGACGAGCTGCGTCATACCGCGGATGAAGATGGACGCTCCGATGGTGATGATGATCAGCGAGACGACGGGCGCCCGGCGTGCCGGACCGATGGCCAGCGTGTTGAGCGCCACGCCGACGGCGGCGGTCGCGGCAATCGCGGTGAGGGCAGCGACCGGCAGGGGAATGCCGGCGGCATGGGCGAAGAAAGTGATCATGCCGCCCAGCATGACGAATTCGCCCTGGGCAAAATTCACCACGTCGGAGGCGTTGTAGATGATGGTAAAGCCGAGGGCGACAAGCGCATAGACGGCGCCGACGGTGATCCCCGACAGAAGAAATTGCAGCAATTCCGGCATGAAAGCCTCCGCGTCGCGCCGGGCTTTTCGCCGGCAGCGGTGTGGGGTTTGGCCGGCGCCGCCTTTCGGGCGCGCGCCGGCGGGCTTGCCTTACTCGACGATTTTCCAGCCGCCCTTTTCGATGGCAAGGATGCGGAAGGCCGAGAGATCAAGGCCGAGATGGTCGGTCGGCGTCATGGTGACGGTGCCCGTCGTGCCGACGAGACCGGTCGTGCCTTCGATCGCATCGCGAATGGCGGAGGGTTCGCTGCTGCCGGCGCGCTTCAGCGCATCGACGAGAATGCGCAACGCATCATGCGCGTAACCGCCGAAGGTCGAGACCGGCTTGCCGGTGGCCTCTTCGTAAGCTGCCTTGTAGGCAATCACCACGGCGCGCTGCGGATCGCTCTCCGGTAGCAGGTCGGCGACGAGCAGTGCGGTGCCCGGCAGGCGCACACCTTCAGCCGCTTCCGGTCCGGCCAGCGTGATGAAACCGTCCGAGGCGACACCGTGCGACTGGTAGAGCGGCAGGCCGACGGCAAGCTGCGCATAATTGCGCGTGACGATTGCCGGGCCCTGGCCGAAACCGGGATTGAGCACCGCCTGAAGGCCGGGCTTGGCCTTGATATTGGTCAGCTGCGGCGTCATGTCGGCATCGCTCGGACCATAGGTCTCGTCGGCGAGCACCTCGATGCCGTAGTCGCCGATAATCGCCAGGCACTGCTTGCGCATGGAGGCGCCGAAGCCGTCAGAGCCGGAGATCATGCCGATCTTCTGAATCTGGCGGTTCTTCATGTCCTCGAAGATCTTGGCGCAAGCCATGCGGTCGGTGTGCGGCGTCTTGAACGTGTAGGGCTTGACGGGATCGATGATCTCGATGGCGCCGGCCAGCGAAATGAATGGCACCTCGGCATCTTCGAAGATTGGGATCATCGCCATGGAGGTGCCCGTGGTCGTGCCGCCGATCACAGCCACGACCTCGTCGTCTTCCACAAGGCGGGTGGCGAAGGTGCGCGCCTTGTTCGGATCACCGCCATCGTCATAGAGAATGAGCTGCAGCGGCTCGCCGTTCACGCCACCGGCGGCGTTGATCTCGTCGACCAGCATCTTCAGTGTCTTGGCCTCGGGATCGCCAAGGAACGAGGCCGGGCCTGTTTCGGACACGGATGCGCCGATCTTGATGTCGGCAAGCGCCGGGCCGCAAAGGCCGAGGAACAGCGCCAGTGCGGTGGTGGTCAGTGTCAGTTTCATCTTGGTTTCTCCTCCCAGGAAGCCGTTGTCGATTGGTCGTCTCTCCTCACGCCGCCGGGCGGCGCCACATCACGGTTCGGAACCGGTTGGCCACAAAGGCCGCATCCGTCAGGCTGGCATTGCCGGCGGGGTTGAGACCGGTGACGTGAAAATCGCTGAAGGCCGCACTTTGGTTGACATAGATGCCGCCGGTCAGATTGACGGAGAGGTTGACGCCGGCACGCGCGAAGCGGTCGACGGCGACCTCTATGACGGCATCCTCCTGCGCGTAAAGCGCGGCGGTGATGGAACCGGCCCGTTCGGCGATGCGGGCCGCGCCCTCGATGCCGTCATCAACCGTATCGACCGCAATGACGAAGGCGATGGGGCCGAACTGTTCGCGCTCGTAGGCATCGCCGTCGGCCGCATCGAGGGCGACCAGAAGCGGTGTCGCCGTTCTTGCGCCGGATGCACCATCAATCGGCATGGATTCGCGCAGCACGGTTCCCAGGTTGCGGGCCGCAGAAATCCGCTCAAGGGTTGCCGGGCTGGCAATGGCGCCACAAATTCCGGCAGCATGCTCAGGATCGGACAAGAGCCTGTCGATCGCCGCGACAAGGCCTTGCGCAACGTCATGAAAGGACTTTCGGCCCTCATCGCTGCTGATCCCACCACGCGGCACAAATATGTTTTGCGGGGCGGTACACATCTGGCCGGAATAAAGACTAACGGAAAATGCAATGTTGGCGCACATTCCAGCGAAGTCGTCCGTCGCACCGACAACGATGGAGTTGACGCCCGCCTCTTCCGTATAAACCTGCGCGGTGCCAGCATTGGCACGGATCCAACCGCCGAACTGACTCGATCCCGTATAATCTATGATGGCCACAGCTTGATGGCGTACGAGGTCTTGCGTGATTTCACGGCCAGGCTCATCTGCAGCCAGGAGCACTAAGTCAGCGGGAAACCCCTCCTCCACAAGCACAGTCCGGGCAACTTCTACGGTGATCGCAAGCGGGAGAATGGCGTTTGGGTGAGGTTTGACGATGATGCTGTTTCCCGTCGCCAGACTGGCGAACAGGCCTGGGTAGCTGTTCCAAGTGGGAAACGTATTGCAACCGATTACCACTGAGACGCCCCGGGGCATAACGCGCCAGTGCTTTTCGATGACTAGTGCGCTGTTTCCTTGCGGCTTCCGCCAGATGGCGCTGGATGGCGTACGGGTCATTTCAGCATAAGCCTGCGCGACAGCCTCGAGGCCCCGATCCTGCGCATGCGGCCCACCGGCTTGAAACGCCATGGCAAATGGCTGGCCGGTAGTGTGCATGACAGCGTTTGCCATCTCGAAGCTTCTGGCATTCAGCCGGGTCAGGATCTCGAGGCAAATGCCAACTCTCGTCTGCGGCGTCGCTGCAGCCCATGAACCCCCAGCTTCCGCTGAGGCCGAAACGAGTGTGGCGCTGGAAGCAGCCGGGTAGTCTACAAGCAGTGCTTGACCATATGGCGACACCTCGTTCCCGACGGTATACTCGAGCGGATGTCCCTTAAGGATGAATGGCGTGGATATGCGTGCTTTGAATGCGGCGAGCCCGTCAGCCTTGGCTGTCTCACCATAAATCTTGCCGCTCGGCACCTCCGGATAGGGGGACCAGAAATCGCGCTCAGCCAAGGCCTTCACGGCACGATCTAGCGTGCCTTGATGACGATCAAACAGTTGTGTCATGTCTATGCGCTCCTCCGCGTCGTGAGAATATAATTGACCGACCGGCCGGTTTATGCAAGACCTTTTTATGAGGATCGATGATTAGACATTGGGGGAGGACAGCATGCAGCCATCCAGCACCATACTTGCAGCAGAAGCCGAAGGCGTGCTGTCGCTGACGTTAAACCGTCCCGACAAACTCAATTCCTTCAATGAAGAAATGCACCTAGCACTCCGAGCCGGTTTTGAACGCGCCCATCGCGAAGACGGGATTCGCGCCGTGCTGCTGACTGGTGCCGGGCGGGCTTTCTGCGCAGGCCAGGATCTCGGCGACAGAGATCCAAATAAGGGAGTGCCAGATCTTGGTCATACGATCGAGACCTACTACAATCCCCTGCTGCGCCTGATCCGAAGCCTCGAGAAACCGGTCATATGCGCCGTTAACGGCGTAGCTGCAGGCGCGGGGGCCAACATAGCCTTTGCATGCGATGTCACTCTTGCCGCACGCTCGGCCCGATTTATCCAGGCCTTTGCCAAGATTGGTCTCGTTCCCGATTCGGGGGGCACATGGAGTCTTCCGCACCTGATTGGCGAAGCGCGTGCAAAGGGCCTGGCGCTTACCGCCGAACCGCTTGGAGCCGAAAAGGCGGCAGACTGGGGTCTTATCTGGCGCGCAGTGGATGACGAAAGCCTGATGGAGGAAGCCCGTGCGCTCGCGACCACGCTCGCCGCCGGTCCGACACTGGGCCTCGGCATGACGAAGCGCGCCATTCAGGCGGCAGCTAGTAACTCCCTGGATACGCAATTGGACCTTGAGCGCGATCTGCAACGCATAGCGGGTCGCAGCGCCGACTATGCCGAGGGCGTTTCAGCGTTCCTTGAAAAGCGCAAGCCGGAGTTCAAGGGCAAATGAGTGCGGCAACTCTGTCAGCTCAAGACTTGGCAGAGGCTTGTGCCAGGTCCATGTGGGCGGACGATAACGCCACGCGTCACCTCGGAATGGAGCTGCTGAGCATCTCGCCGGGCGCTGCCGCGATTGCGATGACCGTCACTGGCGATATGACCAACGGACACGGCACCTGCCACGGCGGCTACATCTTTACTCTGGCGGATTCGGCATTTGCCTTCGCCTGCAACACTTACAATCAGCGTGCGGTCGCACAGCATTGTTCGGTCTCCTTCCTCGCCCCGGCTTTCAAGGGTGACAGGCTGACAGCAACTGCTCGTGAGGTTGTGCGCCGCGGACGAAGCGGCATCTTCGATATACGCATAATCAATCAAAATGGCGAGCACATTGCGGAATTCCGCGGCCACTCGCGAACCGTCAAGGGCACACTGCTGCCGGAGTGAGGGCAGACCACCGCACTTTTTTGGAGGAGAAGTTGATGGAAAATTTGTCACCGAAGCCCGGAGACCTCGAAGCTATCGAGATGGCTTCGAGAGACGAGATTTCTGCGCTGCAGCTGCAGCGCATGAAATGGTCCCTAAGCCACGCATACGAGAATTCGGCCTTTTACCGTCGCCGTTTCGATGAGGTAGGCGTACACCCTTCGGATCTTAAAACACTTACAGATCTCGCAAAGTTTCCTTTCACCACGAAGAAGGATCTCCGAGAAACCTATCCATTCGGCATGTTCGCAGTCCCACGGGAAAAGCTCGTGCGCGTTCACGCATCCTCGGGCACAACAGGTAAGCCAACCGTGGTTGGCTATACGAAGAATGACATTGATACCTGGGCAACCGTAGTCGCACGCTCTATCCGGGCGTCCGGTGGTCGCGCTGGCGACATTGTGCATGTAGCATATGGCTACGGTCTGTTCACTGGCGGTCTGGGCGCTCACTACGGTGCTGAAAAGCTGGGATGCACGGTGGTGCCAATCTCGGGTGGAATGACCGAGCGCCAAGTCACACTGATGCAGGACTTCAAGCCACGCATAATCATGGTCACTCCGTCCTATATGCTCTCCATCCTGGACGAATACCGGAGGCAAGGCGTCGACCCACGGGAAAGTTCGCTTGCTGTCGGTATTTTCGGTGCAGAACCATGGACAAATGCAATGCGCGAAGAGATCGAACAAGCATTCGACATGCACGCAGTGGACATCTACGGTTTGTCGGAAGTCATGGGACCTGGCGTCGCAAACGAATGCGTGGAGACCAAGGACGGCCTGCATATCTGGGAAGACCATTTCTATCCCGAGATCATCGATCCCGACACCGGAGAAGTTCTGCCGGACGGAGCATTGGGGGAACTTGTTTTTACGACTCTGACCAAGGAGGGACTGCCAATTATCCGCTACCGCACGCGTGATCTGACGCGGCTTTTGCCCGGTACCGCGAGGTCTATGAGGCGCATCGAAAAGATAACGGGCCGCTCAGATGACATGATCATCTTGCGCGGGGTTAACGTATTCCCGACACAGATTGAAGAGCAACTCCTGAAGTGCTCGGGGCTTGCGCCCCATTTTCAGATAGAGTTGACGCGAACGGGACGCATGGACAACATGACGATCCATGTCGAATGCACACCGGACGCGTCGGGTGAAGCAGCTCGGGCTCATTCTGCAAAGGAACTGGCACATCATATCAAGAGTGTGGTGGGGGTCTCTACGCGCATCCAGGTCGCTGATCCCGGTGGTGTCATCCGCTCGGAGGGGAAGGCAAAACGTGTGATCGACAACCGTCCGAGGGCGTGAATTTCCCTAGTACGTCATTCCACACTTGATCCCAGCAGGGGCGGAAGGCATATCGCCACCGCCCCTAAAGCTATTGTGAACCGCTCAAAGGAATAGGATTATGGCCCGCACACGCGCATCGGATTTCCAGGAAAAGCAGCGCGGCCTTCTCTCAAGCGCGGCAGCCGTCTTCGCCGAGATGGGGATGGAAAAAGCATCGATGGCGCTGATCGCTTCCCACAGCCAAGTGTCCAAGGCGCTACTTTATCATTACTACCCAAGCAAAGATGCCCTGATCTTTGACATCGTCCGTACACATCTAACGGAACTTTATGACGCCATCGAAACGGCAGACCGCCCAGAACTTCTAGCAACCCAGCGCCTGCATCTATTGGTGAAGGCTGTTCTGAAAAACTACGAAGGGCGGGACAATGAGCATAAAGTGCAGCTAAACGGCACCAGCGCACTGTCATCAGAGCAACTCTCGGAATTGCAAGAGATTGAACGCAGGATCGTTCGCCGGTTCTCTAGTGTGATCCAGGAAATCAATCCAGATCTCAGTAACGGACGCCCGCTGCTGATGCCAGTGACCATGTCACTCTTCGGTATGATGAACTGGGTCTATATGTGGTTTCGTCCGAACGGGCCCATCACCCGCGACGAATACGCCGAGATCGCCACGACTCTCATTCTCGAGGGCGTGAAGGCTGTTCGCTAAGACTGGTAGCTTATATCTGCGGCATCAAGAATCAACTGCCTTCAACCGATCGAGAATGAGTGGGTCATAATCTGGGGCAACAATCCGCCGGCGTCCGGCTTCCGGTGCGGCCAGAGGGGCAACTGCCTGCATTTTCTGCTCGGCCTCCAGCGCCAAACGCTGATAGATGGAGGTCCCACGCCGCTTCCAGTTGATTTCTTCTTCTGTCAACTGCCGCACCAACCGGCCTGGAACGCCGGCGAAAAGCGTGCCGGACGGCACTTTTTCGCCAGCCTTGACGAAGCTCAGCGCCGCAACGATCGCGTTCTCGCCAATCACGCACTCGTCCATGACGACAGCATTCATTCCGATCATCGCATTACGTCCGATACGGCAGCCGTGCAGTATGGCCCCATGACCGATATGTCCGGTTTCACCGATCACCACATCCAGGTTTGGGAAGCTATGCACGACGCAGGTTTCTTGAACATTGGAGCCTTGTTCCAAGACAATTCGCCCGAAGTCACCACGCAAAATCGCCCCAGGCCCGACATAGCACGCCGGGCCCACGATGACGTCACCAATTAGCACTGCTGCCGGATGAACAAAGGCCGTTTGATCGACCACCGGTATAATGCCGTCATAGGCGTAAACCTGAGCCAAACGTCAGTTCCTTGTCTTGGCAACCATGGTCAACACATCATATTGCGCCACAGTCGCATCATTTTGGTTGGTGACACGGCAATCCCATCGCACTTCACCGTGCTCTGCGTTGGCACGAGGATTGATTTCCTTGCAGGTGAGTTGGACCCTGAGCGTATCGCCAGGATTGACCGGCGTAAGGAAGCGCAGATTGTCGACACCGAAATTGGCGAGAACCGGACCCGGAGCCGGATCGACAAACAGGCCTGCCGCAAAAGAAACGATCAGATAGCCGTGAGCAACGCGACCGTCGAAGAACGGATTGGCCTTTGCGGCTTCTTCATCCATATGGGCATAGAAGGTATCGCCAGTGAAATTCGCGAAATGCTCGATATCGTCCAGCGTTACGGTGCGGCTCGCTGTGATCAGCTGATCACCAATCTTAAGCTCGGCAAGTGACCTGCGGAACGGATGCTCGCCATCGGCTCTGACATCTGCACCCGCCGTCCAGCGGCCTGTGACCGCACTCAACATGGTCGGAGCGCCCTGAATGGCGGTCCGCTGCATGTAGTGCTTCACACCACGCATACCGCCCAGTTCTTCGCCACCGCCAGCGCGGCCCGGTCCGCCATGAACCAGCACTGGCAGTGGCGAACCATGACCGGTGGAGCTTTTTGCACTCACCCGGTTACCGATCATGACACGGCCATGGAACGGTGCGATACCCAGAACAACCTCTTCAACAAAACGAGGATCATTTGTGAAGACGGAAGCAACCAGGCTACCCTTGCCGCGCTGCGCCAGATCAACCGCTTCTTCGGCCGTGTCATAAGGCATGATGGTGCTAACCGGACCAAATGCTTCAACATCATGGATGGACGAGGCAGAGCTCGGCTTGTCGCAATACAGCAAAACGGGGTTCAGGAACGCGCCAACTTTCGGATCGCCTGACGAGGCGGTCGGATTGTCTGGATCGCCCGCAACAATCTTGGCATCAGCAGAAAGATCGCGAATGCGTGAGCGGACTTCTTCGCGCTGATCAAGGCTGGCAAGTGGCCCCATGCGCACCGTCTCATCCGCAGGGTTGCCCACCGTCGTCTTGGCCAATCGGTCACGAAGGCTGCCAATGAGCGCTTCACTATAGGATCTCGGGGCGATGACACGCCGGATGGCCGTGCATTTCTGGCCAGCCTTGACGGTCATTTCCCGTGCGACTTCCTTAACAAAGAGATCAAATTCCTCCGTGCCTGGCGCGGCATCGAGGCCCAGAACCGCCGCATTGAGGCTGTCCGCTTCCATCGTAAAGCGAACCGAATTTTCGACAATTGCCTTGTGCGTCTTCAATCTGTGTCCAGTGGACGCCGATCCGGTAAAGGTCACCGCATCCTGTCCCTCGACGTGATCCAGGAGATCACCAACCGACCCGCAGACGAGCTGCAAAGCACCTTCGGGCAGCAGACCTATTTCGATGATCCGACGTACCATCAATTCCGTCAGATAGGCTGTCTGGCTGGCTGGCTTGACGATCGCAGGTACACCTGCAAGCAGCGTCGGCGCCAACTTTTCCAGCATGCCCCAACACGGGAAATTGAACGCATTGATGTGAACCGCAACCCCCTGGAGCGGGCTTAAAATGTGTTGTGCCGAGAATGTATTATCCTTTGAAAGTGCTTCAAGGTCGCCATCGAGGAGAACTCGGGTATTCGGCAGTTCACGCCGTCCCTTGGAAGCATAGGACAAAAGCGTGCCGATACCGCCTTCAATATCGACCCAACTATCAGCCCGCGTGGCACCGGTAGCAGTCGAGAGCGCGTAAAACTCTTGCTTGCGCTCCATCAGAGCCTGCCCAATTGCCTTGAGCATGGCAGCACGTTCGTGGAAGGAAAGGCGACGCAATCCAGGGCCACCTTTGTCACGCCCATAGGCCAGAACTGATTTAAAATCGATGCCACTGGAATCGATAAACGCGACTGGCACCCCGGTTGACGCGTCGAGCAAAGGTACGCCGTCGCGTGCACCGACAACCCATTGTCCACCCACATAGCTTTCGAGCCGGCGTGGCTGCTTTGCCAAGACGTTCATGGTTCTTCCTTTCAATTCAGACGGAGCGCGGAAAGCTGCCCATCGACCTCATCTCGCCATTTTGCAAGAAGGGCCTCATTGGGTGTGTGACGGATCCGAAGGCGCGCCAAAGTTTCAAACCGCTCGGAACTCGACTGACCGAAACTGGCTGCAACGCGAGGATACCAGTATTGAACCGATGCTTGCGCGCGCGCCAAAGTATCTGACCTGTCAACAATCTGAACCAGCCCGGCCAGACCGAGTTCTGCATGTCTGCGTTCACGTGGCAGGATTGCGCGCAAGACATCAGCAAGTGGCTGATAGGACATGCGGGCGAGTTCATCGATTTGTATCACGCTCGCCTTGCCCATCAACACGTTCATGACGACAGCATCCACCCACCCGTCCAGCGGATAATGAAAAACCGAAAGACGCATATCAACCGCATGGCGTGCTTGACCGAGATCCGTGTCACGCGCCTCGCGAGCTGACCATGGATGGTTTACGGCATATCGCTCCGCATTCGCCCCAAACGTTTCCATTACGTTCAGAACACGAGAAGCATGATCCGCTTTTTCCAGAACGATGCGCGCTGCGGAAATACGTTCTTGAATCCCTGGCGCATCGTTGATCGTAGCGGCAAAACCGGCCGATCCAGCAAGTTCGCTATCGACGAAACTCGCCATCACGCGCAAAAGTTCTCCACGATAGCGGGACGGTACATTGGCAGGGGAAGACAGCATCCCCCCTTGCGCCAGGTAATCCTCAATCGCAATCTTGTCTGTCATCTGGCTTACTCCCTTACTGGTCGTAGCTGACAACAATACGATCGCTGAGCGGGAAGCATTGGCATGTCAGAACGTAACCCTGACGCACTTCATAATCTTCCAGCGCATGGTTGATTTCCATCTCGGCCTCGCCTTCAATGATCTTGGCACGGCACGTCGAGCAAACCCCGCCTTTGCAGGCATAGGGAACATCCATTGCATTCTCGATTGCTGCGTCGAGAAGCGCAACGCCACGCTTCAGAAACTTGAACGTGCGCGTAGTTCCATCGAGTGTCACCGTTGCCTCACACATTTCGCCCTGATCCGCACCCGCCCCGGTTTCCACCCGGCGGCGAGCCCTGCCCGGTTGCGAGGAGGCAAACAATTCGAACTTGATCTGATCATCGCGCAGGCCATGGTCACGAAGCGATGACGCTATGGTCAGCATCATCGGTTCAGGTCCACAAATAAATGCTGTCGTGATGGATTTGATATCGATCCAGTGCTTGAAAAGAGCGGCGCACTTCTCGGCATCGATACGTCCAGTGAACAGATCAATATCCTGCGCTTCGCTTTCCAACACATGCAGGACTGAGAATCGGCCGAGATAGAGGTTTTTCAGGTCCTCCAGTTCCTCACGGAACATGATCGAGCTGATCTGACGATTGGCATAGATGAGCGTAAATCGCGACCGCGGCTCGCGTCCGAGGACTGTCTTGATGATTGAGAGCAAAGGCGTGATGCCGCTACCGCCCGCGAAACCCAGATAGTTCTTCGCATTTTCCGGCTCCAAGCCGGTGAAAAATGTGCCCATCGGCGGCATCGCTTCAAGTGTGTCGCCCACCTTCAAGTTCTGGTTCGCCCAAGTGGAGAAGCAGCCGCCATCCACGCGTTTGATGCCAACCTTCAGACAGCCCTCATCCGTGCCCGCACAGATTGAATAGGAACGGCGCAGTTCCTCGCCATCGAACATGTGGCGGAACGTCAGATATTGGCCTTGCGTGAATGCGAAAACAGGACTGTCCTCAGCGGACGGAGTAAGCGTGACAACAACGGCATCACGTGTTTCGCGGCGAATGTCGGTCACGGTCAGAGGATGAAAACGTGCCATGATAAGAGCCCTCTCCCTGTGGGTCAGATGCACTTGAAATAATCGAACGGCTCCAAACAGTCGGTGCAGCGATAGCTTGCCTTGCAAGGTGTGGAGCCGAATTGGCTGATTTTCTCGGTTTGGGCAGATCCACAGCGCGGACAGGAAATTGACAAGTTCGAAGCGCCCGAAAGTCGGTCGATACGCTTCATCAAGATACCGTCAGCCGCCGTGCCAGCCACGGGTGGCGCTATGCCGTAGGCCTTGAGCTTTTCTCTGCCCTCGGCGCTTAGCCAGTCCGTGGTCCAGGCTGGCGACAACTGTCGCTCGACCCTGACTTTCGCAACACCCTTTTCGACCAACGTCGTCTCAATATCGAGATTGATGATCGAGGTGGCAGGACAGCCGGAATACGTCGGGGTGACCGTGACCACCAAGGTATCGTCCTGCCATGCGACGTTTCTGACAATGCCCAGATCCGTCAGTGAGATCACCGGAATTTCCGGATCTGGTACCTGCCGCAGCCAATGCCAGACTTCATCTATAGACGGACGTGGCGCGAAATCCATGATCGCACCTACCAAGTCGCATCGGGGTAAGCACGCTGCAGGAACTGCATCTCGGACAGAATGAAACCGAGATATTCCGTGTGCAAACCGCGACGACCGCCTTTATGCATGTAGCCATCAGCTGGCTTCTTCAATGTGGCTTCCAGAAAAGCTTCGGATATAATCTCTTCCCACCCAGCCTTGAGGCTTTCGGGTGCCGGGATCACACCCGTTTCAGCGAGTTCCGCATCGAACCCATCGGAAAGGAACATCTCACCCGTGTAGGGCCAGTGATCTTCCAGAGCCTCCTGCATACGGCGATGGCTTTCGGTCGTGCCGTCACCTAAGCGGATCACGAGATCACGGCTCCGGTCAAGGTGATAAGAGACTTCCTTGAACGCCTTTCCCGCAATGTCAGCAATACGTTTGTCGGACGAGTCCCGCAGCGCTCTCAAAAGAAGGTAGTGCCAGGCATCGAACAGGAATTGCCGCATCAAGGTCTTGCCAAAGTCAGCATTTGGACGCTCAACCAGCAGGATGTTGCGAAAATCGAACCCGTCCCTCAGGTAGGCCAGATCGTCAGCGGAGCGGCCTTTGCCCTCTACTTCGCCGGCCAAACCAAGCCACAGTTGTGTCTGGCCGATCAGATCCAGCGCCGTATTGGACAGCGCTATGTCCTCTTCAAGTGCTGGCGAATGACCGCACCATTCTGAAAGCCTATGCCCCAAAATCAATGCGTTATCACCAATCCGCAAAAGGAATTCGAAAAGCGCGGCTTGGCTGACGCTGGGATGAAGTGCCGCAACCGCCATCACATATGCCCCACTTCATCCGGAATTTCGAAGAATGTCGGGTGCCGGTAAACCTTCGAATTCGAAGGATCGAAAAGCGGTCCCTTTTCAGAAGGTGAACTGGCGGTGATCTCCGAAGATTTCACCACCCAGATGCTGACACCCTCGTTACGGCGCGTGTAGACATCACGCGCATTGTTGATTGCCATTTCTGCGTCGGGAGCGTGCAGGCTTCCAACATGGCGATGGTTGAGGCCATGCTGACCCCGAATGAAGACTTCCCAAAGCGGCCACTCCTGAGACATAGCGCTTTCTCCCTTATTCTGCAGCGATCTTGCTTGCGGCGCGGCGAGCGGCCACTTTTTCTGCGTGGGCAGAAAGACCATCGCGGAACCAGGCACCGTCTTCCCATGCTTTCTTGCGCGCGTTCAGACGCTCCACATTGCAAGGGCCGTTACCAGCAATCACATTGAAAAACTCTTCCCAGTCCGGTTCGCCAAAGTCGTAGCCGCCTTTTTCCTCGTTCCACTTCAAATCGGGATCGGGGATCGTGAGGCCAAGATATTCTGCTTGCGGTACCGTCTGGTCTACGAACTTCTGGCGCAGCTCGTCATTGGAATTCTGCTTGATCTTCCAGGCCATAGATTGGGCTGAATGCACGGAGGCATCATCAGATGGGCCGAACATCATCAAGGCAGGCCACCACCAGCGATTCAGTGCGTCCTGCACCATTGCCTTCTGGGCGGGCGTCCCCCTAACCATGCGCATCAACGCGTCATAACCCTGGCGCTGATGGAAGCTTTCTTCCTTGCAGATACGCACCATCGCCCGTGCATACGGACCATAGGAACAGCGCTGTAGGGGCACCTGGTTCATGATGGCAGCACCATCAACCAGCCAACCAACCGTGCCGATGTCGGCCCAGGTCAGGGTTGGATAGTTAAAGATCGAGGAATATTTTGCCTTGCCGGAATGCAGCTGCTCGTACATCTGATCCCGACTGATCCCGAGCGTTTCTGCGGCACAGTAGAGATAGAGACCGTGGCCTGCTTCGTCCTGCACCTTGGCAAGAAGGATTGCCTTGCGCTCCAGTGTCGGCGCGCGCGTAATCCAGTTACCTTCTGGCAATTGGCCGACGATTTCCGAATGGGCATGCTGGCTGATCTGCCGCACCAGCGTTTTGCGGTAGCCCTCGGGCATCCACTCTTTCGGCTCGATCTTTTGTCCAGCGTCAATGCGCTCCTGAAAAGCTCGCTCCTGCTGATCCATCTCTTCGAGGGACCGCACGCGGGACGCATCGGTCTTTACCAACTGTGCATACATGGTCATTCCTCCTGATTCAGTTTCAAACGCGCTCAAGCACGATTGCGATACCTTGACCGACGCCGACGCACATCGTGCAGAGCGCATAGCGTCCAGCTTGGCGGTGAAGTTGATAGGTTGCGGTGGTGACCAGCCGCGCGCCGCTCATCCCGAGAGGATGGCCCATAGCGATGGCACCGCCGTTCGGGTTCACGTGTGCCGCATCATCCGGCAGACCAAGATCACGCAGCACGGCAAGAGCCTGGGACGCGAACGCCTCATTCAGCTCAATCACATCCATTTGATTAATCGAAAGCTTGGCGCGCTCTAGCACACGACGCACGGCAGGGGCCGGACCGACACCCATAATGCGCGGCTCGACGCCTGCGGCAGCCATGGCTACAACACGCGCTTTGGGCAAAAGCCCATGCGTTTTGGCCGCAGCCTCACTCGCAACCAAGAGTGCGGCCGAGCCATCGTTGACGCCTGACGCATTGCCAGCTGTAACCGAAAGATCGGGCCCATTCACGCCCTTCAACTTGGCAAGCTGCTCGGCCGTCGTTCCTGGCCTGGGATGCTCATCGCGATCGACAACAAGAGGATCCCCCTTTTTCTGAGGAACATGCACAGGCACGATCTCATCGGCAAAAATGCCAGCCTCTTGAGCCGCCGCCCAGCGCGCCTGACTACGGGCAGCAAAGGCATCCTGGTCAGCGCGATTGATCCCGAAATCACCCGCAACATTATCGGCCGTCTGCGGCATCGAATCGACGCCGAAATCTTTCTTCATCTTTGGATTGACAAACCGCCAGCCGATTGTCGTGTCGTAGACCGCGTTGGCACGGGAAAATGCACTGTCTGCCTTTGGCATGACGAAGGGGGCCCGGCTCATGCTTTCCACGCCACCTGCGATAACGAAATCGCAATCACCAGCTCTGATGGCACGGGCCGCCATCCCCACCGCATCCATGCCAGAGCCACAAAGACGGTTGACCGTCGTACCAGGAACAGAAACCGGCATTCCCGCAAGGAGCGCGGCCATCCGAGCGACATTGCGATTGTCTTCCCCGGCCTGGTTGGCGCAGCCGAAAATCAGATCATCAACCCGCGACCAGTCCGCATTGGGGTTGCGCTGCATGAGGCTTGCCAGCGGCAAAGCGGCCAAATCGTCGGCTCGAACCGAGGACAGAGCCCCGCCATAGCGTCCGATCGGCGTACGAACCGCATCGCAGATATATGCTTCCGACATCAATTACCTCCCCAAGGGCTGGCGCCACCCTCTTTCGCCAACCGATCGGTCAACCATAACAAACAAACATTACATAGAAAAGAGATTTTTCTATAGTTGTGTGATGTTTGCGACTTCGGCTTGCCAAGGACCTCGAGGCGTATTCAATCGAGCTTGCCTTTTCAGGTCATTGCGAGTTGAACGGGCACGAAGCGTTCAGCGAAAGGGTTGGTTCTTGGCAGTTTCTAAAGAGCAGTACCGGATAGGCGCCTCTTTCACGGAAGGCCTAACCCTGACCGCTCCAGCGATGATCGTCACTATCTATGGCGATATCGTCGTCCCGCGTGGCGGCATTTTGTGGATTGGCAACCTGATTGAGATCTGTGCGCAGTTCCAGATCACTGAGACACAAGTACGAACCGCCGTATCCCGCCTGGTAAGCGCCGGGCGACTAACCGGGATCCGGGACGGAAGGCGGAGCTACTATCAGCTTGCAGAAGCAGCACGCGAAGAATTCGATCTGGCCGCACGCTTGTTGTATGAGCCGATCACGACTCCCAACGGATGGACAATCCTCCGCACACGTGCTCCCCAGGCAGATGCACTCAGACGTCAGCATTTCGTGGCGATGGCAAACGACATCTTCATAAGACCGAAGCACGCACACTATCCATCTCCGAGCGAAGGAATACAGTTCAACGCCACATTGGATCAGGGCGTTTCTGACCTGGCAGATCTTGCGCGCACTTTGTGGCCGCTTGACACGTATGCATCTGAATATCGAACGTTCATCGACCGTTTTTCACGTCTACATGAAGAGCTGGCGGCACACGATCAGATTGACGGTTTAAGCGCTGTCTTGATGCGCCTTCTGCTCGTGCATGTTTACCGCCGAGTAGTCCTAGCAGACCCTCATCTGCCGAATGGAATTACCCCTGCGGATTGGCCAGGAGCGGAAGCGCGCAGGCTCTTTGCTTCCACCTACCTCAGACTGTCAGCGAATGCCGACGCTGCCATCGGTCGCCTGTTTGAAGGCCGCGATGCCGTTCTACCTGCCACGACAGAAGCAACCATATTCCGCCTGAAAGGAATCCGTGCTGTCGCTGGCATTACGACGCATCCCTAACACTCACCGATTTGGCGGCTTCTGGTAGGGCAAATTCAGCCAGCAACGCGTTGAGACCTGATACCTTTGCGTTCAACTCCGCGGTGGCGGCGGTCGTTTCTTCCACCATTCCCGCGTTCTGCTGGGACATTCTGTCAATCTGACTGACAGCGGCGCTGACTTCCGCAATAGTTGTCGATTGGGCGACAGAAGCTACAGACAAGCTCTCGATTATTCGATTAATTTCATCCACATGAAGAACGACTTTCTTCAGAGTGGAACTTGTTCCTTCGATCAGATCCACGCCCTGGGCCACTTGCGATGCGCTAAGCGAAACGAGCTCGCGTATCTCCCGTGCCGCCTCCGCAGAACGCTGGGACAAGTTGCGGACTTCCGCCGCGACAACTGCAAATCCTTTTCCACTGTCTCCTGCACGTGCAGCCTCTACTCCCGCATTCAGGGCAAGAAGATTGGTTTGAAAGGCTATCTGGTCGATGACTCCGACGATCTTGCCGATTTCTTCCGCGCTCTTCGCAATGTCTTGGATGGCTTGCTCGGCACGATCCATCACAGCCGTTGACACCCCAACATCACGACTGGCAGTGGCGATCACGACTTGGGCAGCTTCAGCCTGCGATGCGGCCTCACGCACACCGCTCGCTGCGTGTTCCAGCGCAGTTGCCGCCTTTTCCAAGGCACCGGCCTGGCTCTCGGTTCGCCGGGACAGATCAAGGGTCGCCTTGTCAATTTCATTTGTACTCGCGTGGATGTCATGCGCGCCGCCACGAATCTCGACCATGACTGCCGCCAAGTCAGCCAAAGCAGAGTTAAACTGGTTTTTTGTTTCGGCAGCGTTCGGAGCCACATCCTGAGTTATGCGGAAAACGAGATCCCGACCGGCAAGAGCACGTATGGCATCCTGCAGCACGCGCATTGAAGCGCGGTCGTCCTCTGCCTGCCGGCGCGCCACCGCGTCACGTCTTTCCTTTTCCTCGGCGACTGCGTTCGAAAGCTCTGCAAAGAAATGATGCATCGCGACCGCGACATCAACGAACACAGATTGCATCAGGCTCAAGAGCAGCTCTCGCCGTTTGGATGCCGGCTTCCACTTTGTTTCCTCCATGAGTGCAAAGGCCAGCTCGCCCGCGTATGTGGCATAGCCAGGAACCAGAAATTCAGTGAAATTGAGTTCTTTAGCGAGAGCCGTCGTTATCTCAGCCTGCGTCGCAAAGTATTCGGATGAAAAATCACCGGTCGCGATCCGCTTAAATGTCAGGCGTTCATTGTGATAGACTTCATCACTCAAACCATTGAAGTCAGGCACGGAGGCAGAGTATGTCTTATTGAGCACATCACGAAGTGATTTTTCTAAGAGTTGGTATACCTCCTGGCCCATAGCTCTCTGCTCGCCTGCCCAGGATTGTATCTGGTCTTCAATCCGCGTATTTGAGCCCATCCCACCCTCTTAAGGATCCGATCACTTGTGATCTATGGATAACCTGCATTTGAAATTTTGCGATGATTACTGCCTCATTGGCGAGTGAGGCACCCCCTGAGAATATTCCCTGTGATCCACAACTTAACGATGTCCTGCCCTATGGCAAAGGCAGGACATCGGCGGTGTGGAGCTCACAAATCAGGAGCCGCAACAGGATGCGCCAGATGATGATTCGCCAAAAGCCTCGCGGTTGTCCTTGCTGTGGCCGTTCTTCTCGGCGGGCAGGTCCATCGCGATGTTGGAGTCGAAGAAGCCGTTCGGCTTCAGGGTGAAGCCCGCATATTCGACCGGCATGATCGGGAAGTCCTCGGGCTTGCAGACATGGGTGTGGCCGAAGGAATGCCAGAGAACCAGGTCGGCATTGTCGATATTGCGGTTCTGGGCGACATATTTCGGCAGGCCATCGCCGCCGGAATGGACATTCGGATAGTCGCCGGAGGCATATTTCTCCGCCGGATCGAAGGCCGTCACCCAGATGTGCTTCTTGGCAAAGCCGCCGCGCTGGGCCACGGTCGACCCTTCCTGCGCCAACATCAGCGGGCTCGGCATCACCACCATCTTGTAACCCGGCGCCTTGCCGACGGAGTTCTTGACGTTCGGGTTCTGGACCTTCCAGTAGCGCCCGGTCTCACCATTGGCGATGGCGGGTGAGTCGAGCTCGCGCTTCAGCACCTTCGTCTTGGTGTCGAAGACATTGCCATAGGGATTGTCGTCGCCCCAGGGACGGGGAACGAACTCATGCTCGGTGACGGTATTGCCGCCGCCATCGACATCCATATGCAGGCGGGCGTTGAAGAAGTGCTGATGCGTCGGGCCGCCGAGATTGTCGTCGACCAT
>LFEF01023302.1_pt1 | contig 21114 bp, 14 predicted proteins | sample 619371 | NCBI WGS metagenome assembly LFEF01 (sample SAMN03014291, study PRJNA259931) | freshwater metagenome | biome: lake; feature: waterbloom | place: China: Taihu Lake | collected 2006-08 | depth 0 m m
CCCCCACCCGCAGCTTCGCTGCGACCTCCCCCCTCAAGGGGGAGGTGGAGATTACTTCTTCAGCGCCATCCCTACGCCCTTGCAGACGAACTGGGTGGTGTAGGCTTTCTTGTAGTCGAGGTCGGCGGGCTGGACGCCGATCTGGACCATGGCGTCGAAGAAGGCCTTGTACTTCTCGTCGGTCATGCAGCCGATGCCCTTTTCGAGCGCTTCGGCGGATTCGAGAATGCCATATTCCTTCATCTTGGCGATCGAATACTCGATCTGGCCATCCGTCATTTCCGGATTGTCCTTCTTGATGAGGTCGTTGGCGGCCTTGTTGTCGCCGTAGATATAGTTGTACCAGCCCTCGATCGAGGCATCGACGAAGCGCTGGACAACATCCGGCTTGGTCTCGACCATGGTCGTCGTGGTGGTGATCATGGTGGAGTAGGGGTTGTAACCGTTGTCGGCGAGCAGGAAGACCTTCGGAGCCCAGCCGGCCTGCTTCTCGATCTCATAGGGTTCGGAGGTCAGGTAGCCCTGCTGCGCAGACTTCGGGTCGGCGATGAAGGGGGCAGGGTTGAAGGTGTAGGGCTTGTACTTCTCGTCGGTGAAGCCCTCGAAATTCTTCTTCATCCACTCGTAATAGGTGACGTAGCCATCCTTACCCATGAAGATGGTGTCGAGCTTGGCGAGATCGGCAAATGTCTCGATGCCCTGATCGGGGTGGGCGAGCAGGACCTGCGGATCCTTCTGGAAGATTGCGGCGACGTCGATCAGCGGAATGCCTTCCTTGACGGCGTCCATCTCGCCGAGCGGGCTTCCCATGTAGAAATCGACCTTGCCGGCGATCAGCAGGGAGCGGTTGGCCGCCTGCGGGCCGCCCTGGATGATGGTGACCTTCAGGCCGTATTTCTCATAGGTGCCGTCGGCGACGGCCTGGTAGAAGCCACCGTGTTCGGCCTGGGCGAGCCAGTTGGTGCCGTAGCTGACCTCGTCGAGAGCCAGAGCGGCGGAGTTGGAGGCCAGCGAAGCTGCAAGGCCCATCAGGGCAAAGAGGCTGGTCTTGGTGAGCGTGTCGCGCATTGATCGTTCCCCTGTTCGTTGCAGGACCCGTTTTCGGGCTCCTTTTTGGTCATTTGATCGGTCGCGTTGCGTCTTGAAAAGCATCAAATTTCGTCCGCATCGATGCTTTTTTTGCATCGCTCCCGAGATTGATGCATAGTGATGCGGCATGACTAATTTTTGCGCAGCGGAGGTCCCGTGCTGCACTCCCGAAAGCTCGTCTACATCAACGAAATCGTGCGCTGCGGCTCGATCCGGAAAGCGGCCCAGCGCCTCAATGTCGCATCATCGGCGGTCAACCGCCAGATCCTGGCGCTGGAGGAAGAGTTGGGGGCGCCGATCTTCGAGCGGCTGCCGAGAGGCTTGCGGCTGACGGCGGCGGGTGAGCTCTGTGTCGAGCATATCCGCGACGTTCTGAAAAACTACGAGCGGCTGGAAGGGCGCATTCGCGGCCTGAAGACCCCACAGGCGGGCAAGGTTTCGCTGGTGACGACGGTCGGGCTTGCTTCCGGACCGCTGCCGGCGATCCTGGCTGGTTTTGTCGCCGAGCATCCGAGGGTTCAGATCAAGCTGCGCAATGACGGCGGCTCGACGACGATCAACCCGGTGTTGACCGGAGAGGTCGATCTCGGCCTCGGCTTCAACATCCCGGCGACGCCCGGCATTCGCACGCTGGCCAATTTCGACGTGCCTGTTGGCGTGGTGCTGCCACCCGGGCATCGGCTGGCGCAGGAAGAGGGGCCGATCGATCTGGTGGAGGTGGTGCAGGAGCCGCTGATCCTCGCCCAATCGGGCACCAGCCTGCGCAACATTATCGATCTCGCACTTGCGCCGCTGCCGCTGCTGGTCGAGCCGGTCGTAGAGACGAATTCGTCGGAACTGATGAAGCAGCTGGTGAAGGCGGGGACGGGGCTGACGATGCTCAATCCGCTCGATGCGGTGGCCGAATGCCGGCGGGGCGAGCTGATTTTCCGGCCTCTGACGGATGCGCATATCCGGCATCAGCCTATGAAGCTCTTTGCGCGGGCGCGTGCGCCGCTCGATTCCGCGACGAGCCTCTTTGTAGAATGTCTGATGCAGGAGCTTCTGGCTCTGGTCCAGGATCTGAAGGCCCGGGGCCATATCCCCGAGACCATTCGCGGCCAGGCCTGAGCACTCTTCAGCCGGGCTTATAGAGGTTGGACAGCGGATAGGCCGCGACGTCGCGCAGCATTTCGATGAAGCCTGCCACCTGGTGGCGGCAGATCGCGGCACCCTTCTCCGCCGTGCCCTTCGAGGCGTCGCCAACGACGCCATAGGGGTTCAGGTCATGGGCGATCCAGGCCAGCGAATGCGGTGGAAGCGGTGTGAGGAACTTCGAATTCGCGCGCATCTCCTCGGCCTTGGAAACGAAGTTCTGGGCCTTGTCCATCCGCACCAGTTCGGGGCGGAAATGCAGCATCAGAGAGGTCTCGACCTCGCCGCCATGGATGCCGTAGCGGCTTTCATGCTCGGAGATCATCCCCTCCGGGTTTCCGAAACGGCCCCATTGGGTCGAGACGACAACCATCTGGTGGCGGACACGCAGTTCCCGGGCGACGATGCTCATGACGTCCACATTGCCGCCATGGGAGTTGACGATGACCAGCTTGCGGATGCCGGCTTCGGCAACCTTGCTGCCGATGGCCGTCCAGGCCGGGATCAGGATCTCCGGACCGAAGGACAGGCTGCCGGGGCCGTAGACGTGTTCGTTCGCCTTGCCGATCTCCTGGGTGGGAAGCACGAGAAAGTCGAGGTCATCAGGACGCTGAACCTTCAGTTCGGCCAGCATGCCATTGGCGATGGCGACGTCGGTTGCGATCGGCAGGTGGGGGCCATGCTGTTCGGTCGAGGCGATCGGCAGGATGGCGACCGTTGTTTCGGACGAAAGCGAGGCGAAATCATAGGTCGTCAGTTCGTTCCAGAAGAATGGTCTGGCCATGTCGGTGCCCCGCTTTTGTGTTCTTTTCCCTTTCGATAAGGCAAAAGCGCAGGATGCGAAAAGCACCATATTTCGCTCGCCGCGATGCCAAATTGCGCTCGCGATGCCGCAGGTCGGGCGGTTTCTTGCAACGCCCGGCAGGCAATTGCGAGGGCGCATACTATGTCGAGGACCCTAGACCTCGGACATCCACGCCAGCCCCTTTCGGGTCCCGGCGGTCGGCCGGTATTCACAGCCAACATAGCCCTGATAACCGATCGCATCGATCTCGGCGAAGATCCGGTGGTCGTCGAGTTCGCCGGAGAGCGGCTCGTGGCGCTCTGGCACCGAGGCGATCTGGATATGGCCGATGACGGGTGCCATCTGTCGCAGCGCCATGATCACGTCGCCATGCAGGATCTGCCGATGGTAGACGTCGAACTGCAGTTTCAGGTGGCTTGCATCCATCTCGGCGATGAAATCGCCTGCGCGATTGAAGTCGTTGAGGAAGTATCCGGGCATGTCGCGCCCGTTGATCGGCTCGATCACCAGACCGATGCCGGCCTCGCCTGTGTAATCGACGGCGCGCTTCAGGTTGGTGCGATAGGTGGCGATCGCGGCCGGATCGGTTGCGGGTGCAAGGCCCGCCATCATGTGCAGCAGCGGTGTGCCGATGACCTTGGCATAGGTTACGGCGGTCTTGAGCGCGTCCGCAAATTCCCCCTCTCGCCCAGGCAGGGCCGCCAGGCCGCGCTCGCCGGCCGCCCAGTCACCCGGCGGCATGTTGAACAGTGCCTGAGCAAGGCCAGCAGCCTGCAGACGTTCAGCGACGACGTCGGCCGGATGGTCATAGGGAAAGAGATATTCGACCGCCGCAAAGCCGCATTCAGCCGCTGCCGCGAAACGGTCGAGGAAGGGCACTTCGTTGAACATCATCGTCAGATTGGCAGCAAACTTCGGCATGTCCGTTCTCTCCCTCCACGCCTGCTCGTTTGAGCTTGGTCATGGCATGCTTTCCATCCCCGGCAGGAGCCTGTCTAGCCGGTTTAGAGGAGACCTTGAACGGGTGTTGCGATTTTGAATTCCAGCCCCGCCATGAGAGGGCACTTCGTCAGTTGGATTTTTCTCGCACGTGGTCGTTCTAGGCCGGCACTACCAGCTCAATTCTTCAACCAAGCGAAGCAGAGGTTCAATCCGAGCGCACCACGGGCATGATTGTTTTGTGGCGATAGGCCTTGGCCGCTGCCTCCGGTCTATTCCGGTCAGATCGTCCGCCGTCCGAGGTCCCCCACATCCCCTGATTACTGCTGCCAGCCATTGGTCATTGGATGATCCGCCGACAGAGGAAGGTTGACGATCCTGGCATTGCGGGCGGAGTCGTAGAGTGCGGTGATCAGCTCAATGGAGTGCTCGGCCTCTGCGAAGAACGGAAGGTAGAGATCGGGCTCCCCGTTCAGCCTTTGCCAAATGTCTGCGAATTGCCCGGCGAAGCGTTCGCGTACGACCGGCACGGTCGCTAAAATGGCGTCGAGCTCGGCCTGGCGTGCCATATCGGTTGCGGTGAAGATCCACGGACCGGCCCCGACATGGTAGGGCTCTGTGCCTGACGTGATCGTGACGTGCTCGAAGCAGGCGCGAAAACGCGACTTGCTTCCGGCGGCCCCCAGCGAGATGGAGGATGTGACCAGCGCGCCCTCGACCGTCTGCATGCTGATGGCGGCGCAGTCCTCGGTTTCGATCGGATTGACGCGCGTATCGAGAAAGGCGGCGACCGAGCGGATGTTGCCGGCCAGCAGTGTCACCAGATTATGGGCATGGATGGCGTGGCTGACGATTGCCCCACCCAACTCGCCTTTCCAGCTGCCCCGCCAGCGTTCGGCATAATAGTCCGCTCCGCGCTGCCAGTGGGTTTCCAGAGCCATGACATAGGGCTTTCCAAGCATGCCCTTTTCCCGCAGCGCGTGGGCTGCCCGGTAACCGGCGCCATAGCGATACTGGAACACCGGAAAGACCTGTCGTCCTGCCCGCGATGCCGCCGCTGCAATCCGGGCAACATCGGCCATGGAGCCGGCGATCGGCTTCTCGCAGACCACATGCTTTCCGGCATCGAGTGCGGCAATCGTCATGGTGGCATGCAGGTGGGGCGGCAGGCAGATGTCGACGAGGTCGATACTCGGGTCTGCGAAGACCTCCGCCACAGCCGTGACGGGTCTTGCTCCCTGTGCAAGCCTGGCCCCTGCTGAAGCCTTTTCCAGGTCGAGATCGCAGACATAGACGACCTCGTAATGATCAGGTAGCTCGGCATAGCCCGAGATATGCGACCTGCCGATCCCGGCACCCAGAACCGCCACTCTGATGCGCTTGCTCATCCGATCTTCTCCTCTGCCATCTGCTGTGCCTGGAGCGAAAGCTCGGTTGCCAGAAAGGCGTGATCCTGGCGCATCGCGGTTTCGGTGCGCTCCCTGACGTCTTGCAGGAACCTGCCGAAAAAGGGCGTTCCGGCGCCGCCTGCGTTGAACCGCTCGACCCCCTTGGCGTCGACCAGGATCACATGATCGCCACCGGCTTGGCCACCGATGTCGACATATTTTCGCATCTCGATATAGCCTTCGGTGCCGAGAATGGTCATTCGACCATCCCCCCAGGTCGGTAGGCCATCCGGGGTCAACCAGTCGACGCGGGCATAGCCGCGCCCGCCATTGCCCTCGAGCAGAACTTCACCGAAATCCATAAAGTCCGGCCGTTCCGGATTGGCAACATTGCCGACATGCGCCGAGATCACGCGCGCCTCATTCGAGCCAGTAAAGTGCAGGAACTGGTCATATTGATGGGCGCAGATATCGTTCAGAATGCCACCGCTGCGCTGTCTGTCCCAGAACCAGGCAGGGCGGAGATGGGCATTGCGCCTGTGGGGTCCGAGGCCGACGGTCTGGACAACCCGGCCGATCCGGCCTTCGCCGATCAGGCGATCGACGACCGTGGTGCTTTCGACCGTCAATCGTTCGGAAAAACAGACGAGCCAGCGACGTCCGGTCGCCTGAACGGCGTCCTTCAGCCGGGTCAGCTGCTCGAATGTCGTGCAGCCCGGCTTGTCGACCAGCACATCCTTGCCGTGCTGCATCGACCGGATCGCGATATCGGCCCTGTCGCTGTTGATTGCGGTGGAGAGGATCACGCGGATATCAGCATCCTCCAGGATCCGTTCTTCCGAAAGCATCGGAGCCGCGTCATAGCAGGACGCGAAAGCACCGGTCACTTCGGGCGGCGTCTCCGGTCCGGTGCACCATCCGGCAAATTCGGCACCAGCCGACAGAAGGCCGTCGATCATCCCGTAGATATGGCCGTGATCGACGCCGATGACTGCAAACTTCACCCGTGATCCCATGGCGCTAGTGCTCCAGCTTGATGCCACGCGACCGCAGCATGGATTTGATGTCGACGAGCGAGCCCGTGTCGATGGAGGCGTTGGCGGCAATTCCCGTCAGGATCGACCAGGCGCCGGCGACATGATCGGAGGCGCGACCGTATCGGTCGGGCGCCATGCCCTCCGGGTCGAAGATGTAGCCCAGCATCACGGGATCGGCCCCGCCGTGATGGCCACTGGCGTGGGGGACGTCCAGAAGCCGGGGGACCTGACCGGCCAGATGCAGCTCCGTGGTGACGGCGTCCGCGTCCGCATGCGCGCGCGTTCCGCCGAAGACACCGTGAACCTCGACATGGCGGTGCGTGATATCGCCCTTGGTACCCTGGAACTTGATCTCCAGCCCTTCCCAGGGCGAATAGGCGGTCAGCGTATAGTTGGCGGTGACACCGGAGGCATAGCGGATATGGGCCTGCATCGTATCCTCGATGCCGATATCGGCATCAAAGACGCAGAGATCACGGAAATAGCCGTCTGCGCCCTCTGCCTCTAGATAGAGGTTCTTCAAGCTTTCGTCGGCGGCCAGATCGAGCTTGAAGTCGCATTTGGCGGCCACGGGACAGCCGTGGCATCGCGGCCCGCGCCCGTCTAGGCCGAGTTCTGCGGCTGTTTGCGGGCGATAGAAGGCGCGCCTGCCGGATGCGAGCACTGCGGTCGGCACTGTGCCCAGCCACCAGTTCAAGAGGTCGAAATGGTGGGTCGATTTGTGAACGAGCAGCCCGCCCGAGTTTTCCTTCTGACGGTGCCATCTGCGGAAATAGTCTGCGCCATGGACCCGATCGAGATGCCAGCGGAAATCAACGGCGGTGACCTCACCGATCGCACCGGATGAGATGAGTTCCTTGATCTGGGTCCTGGCCGGCGAATAGCGATAGTTGAAGGTAACCTGCACCTTGCGACCGGTCCGGGCCTGTGCGTCGATGATCGTCTTCAGTCGCGCAAGGTCTATGGTCAGCGGCTTTTCGCAGATGACATCGCATCCGGCCTCGAAGGCCCGCACAATGTAATCGGCGTGCAGAAAATCCGGCGTGGTGACAACGATGGTGTCAGGCTTCTGCTCGAGGATCAGACGGTCGAAGTCTTCGGCGAGATAGGTTGCAACGCCGTTGGTCCCAGGCCGCTGCACCGCCTTGGCCGCCTCCCCCAGCCGGTGCGGGTTGCTGTCGCACAGGGCAACGATTTCATGGCTGTCGGCATAGTCATCTGTGATGGAATCGCGAAACATCTTGTGCCGCGAGCCGCATCCAACAATTGCGATCTTCACCGTCTCAGACCCTCTCACCCGTGGGCTCGACGCGCTGACCAGACGCATCGAAATAATGGATCGCCTCCAGCTCGAAGCCGATCGTGACGCTATCGCCCTGGCGATAGGTGATCTTGCCGCTGTCGCTGACCAGCACGGTCTGCCCTGTCGGCAAGGCCATGTGCAACAGCGTCTCGTTTCCGAGATATTCGACGAGACGCACGGTTGCCTCGGTCTTGATCGCCCCCGCTCCGACCAGAAGCGCGCCCGGGCGGACGCACAGTGTCAGCTGCGTGTCGGATGTTGGCAGATCGGCAATCGCAAACTCAGGCCAGCCTTCGACCCGCACACGGGTGGAAGCAGCTTCGCGCAGGACGTCTGCCTTCAGCATGTTGATCTTCGGCGACCCGATAAAACCGGCGACGAAGAGGTTCTGAGGATGCGTGTAAAGCTCCTGCGGCGTGCCGACCTGCTCGATCTTGCCACTGCGGAGCACGACGATACGGCTCGCCATGGTCATGGCTTCCACCTGGTCATGGGTGACGTAGATCATCGTGGTGCCTAGACGGGCATAGAGCGAGGCGAGTTCCGCCCGCATCTGAACGCGCAGCTCCGCATCGAGGTTGGAAAGCGGTTCATCGAACAGGAAGAGCTTGGGCTCGCGCACGATTGCGCGACCAATCGCGACGCGCTGCTTCTGGCCACCCGAGAGCTGCCGCGGCTTGCGATCCATCAGCGGCTCAATCTGGAGAATGCGGGCTGCTTCCGCGACGCGTCGCTCGACCTCGGCCTTGGACATCTTGAAGTTCTGCAGGCCAAAGGCGAGGTTCTTGCGCACCGTCATATGCGGATAGAGCGCATAGCTCTGGAATACCATCGACAGCTCGCGCTTCGAGGCGGGCAGATTGTTCACCACCTTGTCGCCAATCGAGATCGTGCCGTCGGTGATATCCTCCAGTCCGGCAATCATCCTGAGCAGGGTCGACTTGCCGCAGCCGGACGGGCCGACGAGGACCAGGAATTCACCATCGTGGATGTCGAGGTTAAGCCCCTGGATGATCGAGAGCGCACCATAGCGCTTGCCGACATTGCGAAGGGTTAGTCCAGCCATGTCATTCCATTCCTTACTTCATTCCGGAGGTGGCGATGCCACGCACGATCAGTTTCTGGAACAGGACGAAGAAGATGACGACCGGAACCAGGGAGAGCACCGACATGGCGAACATCTGGCCATAGGCGGACTGGCCTTCCTGATCGAGGAAGAGGCGCAGCCCGAGCGGCACGGTGTAGCTCTTGATGTCGTTGAGATAGATGAGCGGGGCCAGGAAATCCTCCCAGGTCCAGATCAGCGAGAAGATCGCCGCCGTGCCCATGGCCGGCAGCGAGAGAGGCAGGATGATCGCCCAGTAGATCTTGAAGGGCGAGCAGCCGTCGATCATCGCCGCCTCGTCCAGCTCCTTCGGCAATTGCCGGAAAAACTGCACCATCAGGAAGATGAAAAAGGCTTCGGAGGCAAGAAACCTCGGCACGACCAGCGGCAGATAGGTATCGACCCAGCCCAGCTGCAGGAACAGAACATATTGGGGGATGAGAACCACATGATAGGGGATCATCAGGGTCATCATCATCAGGGCAAAGAAGAAGTTGCGGCCTGTAAAGCGCAGGCGGGCAAAGGCATAGGCGGCAAAGGAACAGGAGATCAGATTGCCGATGACCGACAGCAGGGTGACGATGGTGGAGTTCCAGTAGAAGACCGTGAACGACACAGGCAAGGCGAACCAGCCCTCGGTGTAGTTCTCGTAGCGGAATTCCGATGGCCAGAGCGTCAGGTTGCCGAAGATCTCGTTTTCCGGCTTGAAGGACGACGCCAGCAGCCAGAACAGCGGATAGAGCATGATGACGGAAACACCGATCAGAAACAGGTGCTTCAGAATGCGCCCGTTCCGCTCGCGCTTCTCTCGCTTCAAGCGCAATTCGTGAGCGACCCGCGCAGCCTCGTCGAGCTGCATCGCCAGTTCGAGGTCAGTCGCGGTCGTTTTCATAATGCACCCAGTATTTCGAGGTGAGGAAGGCGATCGCCGTGAATATGGCAATGATCAACAACAGCACCCAGGCAAGCGCCGAGGCATAGCCCATGCGGAAGAATTTGAAGGCCTCGTTGAAGAGGTAGACGGTATAGAACAGCAGGCTGTCCGCCGGCGCTCCCGTGCCGTTTGAAATGATGAAGGCGCTGGAAAAGGTCTTGAAGGCCTCGATCGTCTGCAGCACGAGGTTGAAGAAGATCACCGGAGCGAGCAGCGGCAGCGTGATGCGGGTGAATTGGCGCCATTTCGGCGTTCCGTCGATCTCGGCCGCTTCATAGAGATCCTGTGGAATGCCTCGCAGGCCGGCCAGGAAGATCAGCATCGGCGAACCGAATTGCCACATGGCGAGGATCACCAGCGTGTAGAGCGATGTGTTGGGATCGGTGATCCAGGATGAGGCCTGAATGCCGATATAGCCGAGCAGCTCATTGACCACGCCATCCGCCGCAAACAGTTCCCGCCACAGAATGGCAATCGCAATGGACGCGCCGAGCAGCGAGGGCAGATAGAAGATTGCCCGGTAGAGACCAATCGTGCGCAGGCCCTTGTCGAGCAGCATGGCCACGGCGAGCGCCATGATCAGCCGGGCCGGAACGGAGAGCGCGACGTAGTGAAACGTGACCTCGAGCGCCTTCCAGAAGCGCCGATCGCGCGTGAACATGTATTCGTAGTTCGCAAGCCCCGTCCAGCGAGGCGCCCCAACCATGTCGTAGCGGGTGAAGGACAGGTAAAGCGACGCCAGGATGGGCCCGAGTGCCAGGAGGAAAAACCCGAGGAGCCATGGCAGCAGGAACATGTAAGCCGGCGCATTGCGGGCGATGAAACGTCTCATTCACAAAACCTTCTGGCGGGGAAATGGGTCCCGGACCGGGCAAAGCCGATCCGGGACCTTGGGCTAAGGAGCGGTCAAAGCGCCCGTTCGACGATGGCCTGGGCGTCCTCGACGAAGACTGCCGCCGCTTCCTTGGCTTCCATATTGCCGAGCACCACTTCAGATCCGATGCGCATGAAGGCATCGCGCACTTCGCCAGCGCCCTTTGGTGCCGGAGGCGGAAGCGGGCCGACCTTGCCTGCGATCGCTTCGAAGTAGTCGACAGAGAGCTTCTCGACTTCGGTCAGGTTGGGCTGCAGCGCTTCGCGCACCTTCGGTGATGCCGGGATGCCGCGTTCCAGGCCGAGGATGCCGGTAATCTCGGGATCATTGACCCAGGCATTCATGTAGGCGATGGCGGCATCGACATCCTTGGCGTCACGGCTCAAAGACATGAACATCGACGGCTTGATGAACTGGCCGGGCTGGCCGCCACCGGCCTTGTGCGGAACCATGGCCGCGCCGATCTTGTCCTTGGCAGCCGCCTGGATGCCGACCAGCTGGTTGGACCAGAAATGCGAGACGGCGGTATCGCCGACGGGCACACCCATTTCGACGATCGGCGCATCAAGCGTCAGGGTCCGATCCTTGTCACGCACCACGCCGGCCTTGCGAAGGTCTGCCCAATACTGCCAATAGCCGCCGACGTCGTCTGCTGTGACGGCAACCTTGCCTTCGGCATCATAGAATTCGCGGCCGCTCTGACGTGCCCAGGACTCGAACACCTCGATCTGCAGAGACATGTCGTCAGAACCCCTGACGGCACCGCCGGTCTTGCTGGTGATCTTTTCGCAGGCGGAAGCGAAGTCGTCCCAGGTCCAGTTGATCAGGTCGGCATCAATGCCGGCCTCCTGGAACACCCGTGTATTGTGGACCATGACCTGGCTGTTGGAGCCGATATTGAGGGCGAAAAGCTGCCCGTCGACCTTGCCGCCGGAGATGGGACCCTCGTCGAAATCGGCGATCATCAGGGTCTTGCCGATATGCGGATCGAGCGGCTGCAGGGCGCCACGCCGGACGTATTCGAACAGATAGCGATAGTCCATCTGGACGAGGTCGGCCATGTTGCGGCCGGCGGTCTGCGTTGCCATCTTCGTCCAGTAGTCGCCCCAACCGATGGTTTCGCCGGAAACCGCAATGCCCGGGTTCTTCTTCTGGAAGGTTTCGATGACGGCAAAGGTACGCTTGTCGCGTTCTGGGTTGCCCCACCAATAGTGCCGGATGGTCCGGGTATTGGCAAAGGCCGGAATGGCGGGAAGGAGCGAGGTGGCGGCGGCTGCCCCCATGGCTCCCAGCATGCTGCGTCTCGTCAGTTTTGTCATAATCTCCTCCTCCTGAGACTGACGGGTTCGCGATCACGCGCCCGTCCGGTGTCACTGATGTCTGCTTCGCCGGTGAACCGCCTCCTCCAGGCGGATCCACCGTCGTCTTCATTCTGCGCCGCTCAGATGTGGCTGCGCAGAAGTTCGGTCAGGCAGAACATCGCCATGGCCTGCCCATAGGGCATGGCCGTGCGTTTGATCTGCCGGTAGAAATCGAGGTCGTTGCCCATGGCCGTCCCGAAGGAGACCTGCTGCAACTCACCATCGGCGCTGATATTGTCGATGACAGCCTTCATGGCGCGCTCGGCAACAGGCAGATGGCTTTTATCCAGGTAGCGCTTGCGCACCGCCTTCATCAGGCCATAGGCAAAACCTGCCGTGGCCGAGGCCTCGAGATAGCTGGAACGGTCATCGATGAGCGTATGCCAGAGACCTGAAACATCCTGGTACTCCTTCAGCGTCTCTGCCTGCCGCGACAGGACGGAAATGAGATGGCGGCGCAGAGGATCGCCCTCGGGCAATCCGATGAGCTCGATGAATTCGGGAATGGCGATCGTCACCCAGCTGTTGCCGCGTGCCCAGCGCGCACGGGCGAAGTTGTGATTGCCGTCGAAGGTCCAGCCGTGGAACCAGAGGCCCGTCTGCGTATCCATCAGATACTGCGCATGTATCAGAAACTGATACTTGGCTTCTTCGACAAACTCCGGACGATCGAGCACCAGGCCGATCTTGGCGAGCGGCAAAACGCTCATCATCAGCGTGTCGTCCCACATCTGCTGATCGTTGACGCTGTTGTAGACGATGTGCTGCAGGCCGCCTTCGCGGGTCCTCGGCATCTCGTACATCACCCACTCGGCCCAGGTTTCGAGATAGGCCCGCCATTGTGGCTGGGGCGAGATTTCATAGAGATGCGCAAGTGTCAGGAACGGCGCCACCGTGTTGATGTTCTTCGTCGGCGTTCCCTCGGCAAGCCGCGCATCGAACCACGCGCGGATGATTGCCATCGCCTCCTGGTTGCCGGTGAGCTGCCAGTATTTCAGCAGGCCATAGAGGCCGATCCCATGCGTCCATTCCCAGCCGGCCCAGCCCTTGGTGTCGATGACGCGCCCATCGTCCAGACGCAGCAGGAACTCGCCGGTTTTGTCTTCGATGTTAACGAGATTGCGGGCCAGACGGTCTATGCGCTCACAGACCGCGTTGCGCTCCAGGATGTGGGACTTTTGCTGCAGGAGCGGATGCATTCGGTCGTGATCCTCAATGAATTTTTTTCGGAATTGAATTCCGGAAATTAAGAAATCACACTCCTAAAGACTTTTCAACACGCAATTTTCAAGGCAATATTCAAACCAATGAGAGCGAGGCTGCGGCAGCATACCAGCTTTGCGCGTAACTTGACACCCGCATCCTAAAATTCCAGAATGAAATTCCGAAAATTGCAGAACGCCGATGTCCGATAGTCCTTCCAAAGAAGAGCCGAAATCCGAGAATGTGGCTGCGGTCCTCAAGGTGTTCGCTGTCATCGAGGCGCTTGTCGAGGACAAGCGGATGGGGCTCGCCGATCTGGCGCAGCGCGCGATGACGTCGAAGACGACCGCGCATCGCCTGCTGCAGACGATGGTAGAACTCGGCTATGTCGAGCAGGATCCGGAGACGGAAAAATACGGGCTGACCCTGAAACTCTTCAGCCTTGGCGCTCGCTCGCTCACCGAGCAGACGGAGCTTTTACGGGTCGCTGATCAGGCCATGGGCAAGCTTTCGCGCGCGACCGGCGAATCCATCAATCTCGGCATACTCGATGATCGCGACCAGCGGGTGGTCTACATCCACAAATACGATTCCGCCTACAATCTGTCGATGAAGTCGACGCTTGGTCTGCGCAATCCGCTTCACAGCACGTCGCTTGGCAAGGCACTGCTCGCCTGGCGCGATGATGACGAGATCCGGGAGAGGCTGTCAAAGACCGAGCTGACGAAGCGCGCGCCGCGCACGATTACCGATCTTGAGACCCTGATCGACGTGCTTCACGCCACCAGACGGCAGGGTTTTGCCGAGGAAGTGGAAGAAAGCGAAGCGGGTGTGCGGTGCATGGCAATCCCGATCTTCAACTACATGGGCAAGCCCGTCGCCGCCATGTCGATCTCCTTCCCGTTGTTTCGTTTCGATGAAGGTCGCAAAGGCGACTATATAAACCTGCTCAAGGACGCCAGCGCGTCTGCGTCTTCGGCGCTTGGTTATCGCGGTGCCGACGCGCCAAATTCCAAGGTTTAAGGTTTTTCCGGATTCTTCCGTTCCGAACCGCATCGAGGACGCTTGCGGTCGTCCGGGGCCTGACCAGCGTTCCCGAGCTGTCTGCGCCGGTCGCGCTCGAGCAAAAGCTGGCCTGCTTGCCGCCGCCATCGTTTACAGCACCGAGAAGCCTTTGCCCGCAGAGCGAGGGCTGCATTTCTTGTCGGGCCTGATCAGGCCGCTTCAAGGTTGGTACTGATTGTCGCTGACATGCTCCATCCAGTCTACGACCTTGCCGTCCAGACTTTCCTGGATGGCGATATGGGTCATGGCGACTGTTGGGGATGCGCCGTGCCAGTGCCTTTCACCCGGTTCGAACCAGATGATATCGCCCGGGCGGATTTCCTCGACCGGGCCGCCCTCGCGCTGAACAAGGCCAAGCCCCGCCGTCACGATCAGGGTTTGGCCAAGCGGATGGGTGTGCCAGGCCGTTCGTGCGCCCGGTTCGAAGGTGACGCTGGCGGCGGCGCTTCTGCGGGCGGCATTGGGCGAAAATAGCGGATCGATCCGGACCTGACCGGTGAACCAGTCTGCCGGACCCTTGTTCGATGGCTGCGCGCCGATCCGTATGATCTCCATGGTATCTCCTTATGACCAGACTGGGGTGTGCCGCACGGCCCGACGAACGCTAACGGCTACCCCCAGATCTGCAAGTGCTACGTGATCGCGTGGCGTTGTCTCTGGCGAAGTGCCGGTCGCTCACCAGCCGCTGAACCCTGTGGGATCTGGCATGCTCCAGGCTCCGCCGACCGTCGCCAAAAATTCAGTAAAATTGTAATAATGTTCTGAAAATGTTTGTTTTTCTCCTCCGAAATTAACTTCAATTTCAACAATGGCCGGTTCTGGCATAACCGGTTATGTGTTTGGGGTTAACAGACTATTGCGCCACCCCGGCCTTGCGCTTTAACTGCGGTCAACAAGTTAAGGGGTGAGTTACCATGTCCATCGAAGATCCGCGCCTGTCCAGCATCGAGAATACTTCCGCAGCTGACGATTTCGACTCTGCGGTCGAGCAGCATCTGGGTTTCGTTCGCGAGACTGGAGACGGAGTTGAGGTGGCCCAGGCGGAAACGCCGGATGCCGGCCGCACCGATCGCCTTCCGGCTCAGCCGGTCGTCCAGGCCGCGGTCATCCCGAGCGAAGTGACGCCGGACGCACAGAATGTCGTCACGCTGCCCGCCGGCATTGAACTCGACAACCTCGAATTCGAGGTTGATGGCGAAAACCTCGTCCTGATCCTCGCTGACGGCACCGAGATCGTCGTCGTTGGCGGCGCCGCCAACATCCCGACCTTCGTGATCGGTGATGTCGAGCTCCCGCAGGTCGCGTTGTTTGCAGCGCTGGAAGGCTCCAACATCAACGTCGCTGCCGGTCCGGACGGTACCTTCTCCGCCCAGTCGACCCCGGACGCCAGCCGCAACTTCCAGGACGACCCGATCGACGCGGGTCCGGAAGATTTCGCGCTCGCTGACCTGCTTGGCGATACCGCCTTTGGTGACGAGTTGCTGACCGGCACGATCGAGGGCGACGATGGCGAGCCCACCATTCTCAACCCGCTGACGACGCCCTTCATCTACGACGAGGCCGTCATTGCAGATGGTATTGCCGGGAACCAGATCTTCACGGGCACCCTGCCCTTCGAGCCGGGTCCGGATTTTGGCACGATCACCGCCGTCAATTTCACCGGTGCGACGAATGTCGACGAGGGTGATGGTGGTTCCACCGTGCTCGCAGGCTTCACCTCCGGCGGTCGTCCGATCACGGTCACCAGCTTCCCGGCGCCGACGGATGGCACCGATCTCGACTTCGTGGCCGTCGAAGGCCGCGATTCCGAAGGCAACCTCGTCTTCACGCTCACCATCACTGACCGCACCACCGGCGACTTCACCTTCGAAGTGGTTGGCAAGCTCGAGCATCCGGATGCTGGCCAGAACGGCTCGCAGGATGACCTCGACGACCTGCTGCGCTTCGGCTTCAGCTATACCGTCACCGATCTCGATGGCGACAGCGTCACCGGTTCGTTCAACATTGACGTGATGGACGACGCGCCGACGATCGGTGAGCCCGTTGACGGTTCTGTTGATGAAGATGACCTCTTCAGCAAGTTTGATGATTGGATGCCGGAATCGCGCGTCGATGTGCTTGCGGACGGTCCTTCGGATGGCGATTCGGATTATCCGATGCCTTTCACCTATCCCACAGCCACGGGCTCGCTCGCCATCCGTTGGGGTGCCGACGACGATCTCAAGAGCGAAACGCTGGATGAAGAAGGTCAGGCGACCGGTGACGATCCGGTCGGTCGCACCCTTGGCTTCACCGGCCTGAATACCGAATCGACCTCCGAAGAGATTCAGGATGCGATTCCGGACCTGGCAAATCTCACTTCGGATGGCGCTCGGCTGTCTTACCGCATCGAATATACGCGCGATGCGGGCGGTAACTGGAATGGCGGCTATCGTCTGGTTGCGTTCAAGTCCGTTTACAAGGAGTATTACGAACAAGAAAGTGGCCTTATTGGTGAAGCGCAGCCGCTTGGGATGGCGCTCCCTGTGATCGACTTTCCGTTCGATGGTCCGAGAGTCCCGATTGAGTTTCGTGAAGAGCGTGTCTTCACGATTACTCTCGATCCGACGACTGCCACCGGCACCTACACGTTCCAGCTGATCGGCAATCTCGACCATTATACGGGTCGCGAAACGGACGGAGGCTCGGATAACGATGCCCGTCTCGTCAAGCTTGAGTCCGATCTGATTGAGGTAGACGAGCTCTTCCTCGATATTCCCTTCACGGCAACCGATTCCGACGGCGACAGCGTTGATGGAACCGTAACTGTTAACGTCGTGGACGACGAGCCAGTTCTGATCGACGACCGTCTTGTCTCAGCCACCGTTGATGAAGACGATATCGATACAACCAGTTCGATGGGTACCAGCCCGAGCGATGGCGCTGATGAGGATGGCTCCTACACGGGCGATTCTTGGAACAACGAGCCAGGCCCGGCCACAGTTAGCGGTTATCTCGGTGGTCTCGTCGATTTCGGTGCGGATGACCGCTACACTCATTTCTCGGTCATCGACAATCCTGAAGCACTCAAAACGCTTGCCGATCTCAATCTGACGTCGAAGGGTGAGAAAATCTCCTATCAGGTTGTCAACGGCGTGCTGATGGCCTTCGTAGACGGCGCCGAATCCGACGCGGGTTATGACGATGGTGATCGCGTTGTCTTCTCGCTTGAGGTCTATTCTTACGGCGGATACGAGTTCAAGCTCTTTGACCAGGTCGATCATAAAGCGCCTGAATCGGGTGCCGACCAGAACACCGTCCTGCAGGGAACCGGAGTCACGGCCATCGATTTCGGCAGCGTCGTCCAGGCCACCGACTTCGACGGCGACAGCGTGTCGCTCAAGGGTGCCTTCTCGATCACGATTACCGATGACGTTCCGGAACTGAGTGGTGCCAAGGAAGATCGTATCGTCGACGAAGACGACATCTCGACCATGGCGGACCGTCTGCCCGGCGGTTCGCTCGGCACTTCTCCGAATGACGGTGACGAGGAAGACGACTCCTTCACTGGCAACCCGATCAGCAACAACACGGGTCCGGCCTTCATCTCCGGTTCGCTCTCCAACCTGATCAAGGGCGGGGCTGACGACACCGTGAAGTTCACCTTCGTCGGTGAAGCTGCTCTTCGCGAGTCCCTGACCTTGCTTGGCCTGACGTCGAAGGGCGGAAATCTGAGCTTCGACCTTCAGGGCAATGTTCTCTACGGTTTCGTGGATGCCGCTCTGGACGCAGCGCAATTCTTCCAGCCGGAAAACGGTGACCGTCCGGTCTTCAAGCTGACGCTGAACGAAAACGGTTCGTACACATTCGAACTGCTCGACCAGCTCGATCACGACAAGCCGCGATCCGGTGCAGACGAGAACTTTGATCTCCAGGACGACCTGGACAACGCCGACGTGACTGCCATCAATTTTGGCGCCGTGATCAAGGCGACTGACTTCGATGGCGACAGCGTGTCGCTCGATGGCGCCTTCTCGATCAAGGTTCGCGACGACGTTCCTGAACTGAGCGGCAAGACGGAATCCCGCATCGTCGACGAAGACGACATCTCCACCATGGCAGATGGTCTTCCGGGCGGTTCGCTCGGCACGTCTCCGGACGATAACAACACGAAGGATGGCTCCTACACCGGCAACCCGATCAGCAACACGACCGGTCCGGCCTTCATCTCTGGTTCGCTCTCCAACCTGATCAAGGGTGGGGCTGACGAGGCCGTCAAGTTCTCCTTCATCGGCGAAGTCGCGGTTCGTGCTGCACTGACCTCGCTTGGCCTGACGTCGAAGGGCGGAACGCTGAGCTTCGACCTTCAGGGCAAGGTTCTCTACGGTTTCGTGGATGCCGATCTGGCCGTTGCCCAGTTCTACCAGCCGCAAAACGGCGATCGTCCGGTCTTCAAGCTGACGCTGAACGAGAACGGCTCTTATGAGTTCGAACTCCTCGACCAGCTCGACCATGACCTGGGTGCCGGCCAGAACACCGGTCTGCAGGGCAGCAATGCAAATGCCATCAACTTCGGTGCCGTGATCCAGGCCACCGACTTCGACGGCGACAGCGTCTCGCTCAATGGTGCCTTCTCGATCACGATCACCGACGACGTTCCGGAGCTGAGCGGCGACGAGGAAGACCGCATCGTTGACGAGGACGATATCTCGACCCTGTCCGACGGTCTGCCCGGCGGTTCCCTCGGGACCTCCCCGGACGACGACAACACGGAAGACGATTCCTACACCGGCAACCCGATCAGCAACACGACCGGCCCGGCCTTCATCTCCGGCTCGCTCGGCAACCTGATCAAGGGTGGCGCTGACGAGACCGTCAAGTTCTCCTTCATCGACGAAGCTGCCGTAATCCGGGCGCTTGGCGCTCTCGGCCTGTCGTCGAAGGGCGAAGAGCTCAGCTATGATATCCAGGGCAATGTGCTCTATGGCTTCGACAACGACACAGGTTCTTCCGGCTATGGCAATGGCGACCGTCCGGTCTTCAAGCTGACGCTGAACGAGAACGGCTCTTACACATTCGAACTGCTCGACCAGCTCGATCACGACAAGCCGCGGTCTGGTGCAGACGAGAACTTTGATCTCCAGGACGACCTGCGCAATGGCGACGTGACCGCCATCAACTTCGGCGCCGTGATCAAGGCTACCGACTATGACGGCGACAGCGTGTCGCTCGACGGCGCCTTCTCGATCCAGGTTCGCGATGACGTTCCGACGGCGGTGGCCCGCAACACAACCGAGACCGTGGTCGTTGATGAAACTGCCGGTCGCCAGACCGGTGATGACGAGGTGAACGGTTCGCTGTCGGTCTTCAATGGTGTTGATGATCGCGGGTCTGACCCGAACATGGATCCCCAGTTTGCTCGCCAGGCCAACTTCGTGGCTGCCACCATCAATGGCGGCGCGGATGACGATGTCCGGATCGATTGGTCGCTGAAGATCAACGGCGGTAACGGCACGGACTCCGGTCTGAGGACGACCGACGGCAAGACCATCAAGCTCTATGTCGAGGGTGACCTGATCGTTGGTCGCTATGAAGTCGACGGTTATGACGATCGTGGGCATGACTCCCGCCGTGGCGGCGGTCGTGATCATGATGATGACGATGATCGTGCGGCCTTTGCAATTCACATCGCAGACGATGGCACGCTTTCGGTCGTTCAGTATGTCTCGATCAAGCATGATGACCCGACGGACCACGACGAGAATGATGACGCGTCCGACGCGTCCAACTCGACGATCCAGCAGACGCTGTCCGGCAAGATCAATGCCGTCCTGACCGTCACTGACTACGACGGCGACAAGGCTGTCAGCGAAGTGCCCGTCGGCAATCGCATCGTCTTCGAAGACGATGGTCCGAGCGTCAACGTGACCGCCGGAAATGACTCGTCTGTTGTTCTGCAGACGCAGGATCATGACACCAAGGGCAATGACACCGACTATTCCTGGAGCAGTGCGCGCTTTGGCGGCGTATTCTCGATTGCCTCGCAGTCTTATGGTGCCGACGGTGCCGGGACCGCAGCCCGCCTGCAGTATGAACTTGGTCTCTACGGTAGCGCCGGTACGAATTCGGGCCTTTCCAGCGACGGTGCAGCCATTCGTCTCTTCGTGATCGATGGCGTCGTCTACGGCTCGACCGCGACCGGAAACCCGTCGCAGTCCAGCATCAAGAGCGCCGCTGTCTTCTCGATCTCGGTCGACAACGACGGCGAAGTGAAGCTGACGCAGTTCAAGGAAATCGACCATACGACTTCCAACACGTCCGGTCCGTATACCCCGGATGTCCAGACGCTTGCCAACAATCTGGTCAAGCTGACGGCGTCTGCAACGGTCACCGATGGCGATGGTGACAAGGCCAGCGACAGCGAGACGATCGACCTCGGCGGCAACATCCGCTTCCAGGACGATGGTCCGAGCGTTGACGTAACCGCCGGGAATGACTCGTCTGTCGTTCTTCAGACGCAGGATCACGACACGAAGGGCAGTGACTTCGACGTTTCCGTGAGCTCGGCTCGCTTTGGTAACGTGTTCTCGCTGACGCAGTCTTATGGTGCCGACGGTGCCGGGACAGCGGCGACCCTGAAGTATGCGCTGGGTCTCTATGGTAGTGCCGGCACGAATTCGGGCCTCGATAGCGACGGCGTCGATATCCGTCTCTACATGGTCGACGGCGTCGTCTACGGCTCGACCGTCTCCGGCTCCAATCCGTCTGAAGCCAGCATCAAGAACGCTGCTGTCTTCTCGATCTCGGTCGACAATGATGGCGAAGTGACGCTGACGCAGTTCAAGGAAATCGACCATACGACTTCCAACACGTCCGGTCCGTATACCCCGGATGTCCA
>LFEF01005161.1_pt1 | contig 21095 bp, 17 predicted proteins | sample 619371 | NCBI WGS metagenome assembly LFEF01 (sample SAMN03014291, study PRJNA259931) | freshwater metagenome | biome: lake; feature: waterbloom | place: China: Taihu Lake | collected 2006-08 | depth 0 m m
CCGTGCTGGCCCGGGCCGTATTCGCGGCGGTTGACCGGGGACTTCGGACGGCCCCAGATGTTTTCGCCCATACGGCGATCGATTTTGTACTTGGAAGATGCGCGCTTGCTCATCCGTATTTCCTTTCAACAGGTTACAGCGGTTTGTTGCCAAGCCGCTTTAAGGAAACACGCCCTCCTCTGAGCCCCCGTTTCCGAGGCTCCGACAGGATTCTCACGTCAGCGAACGGAGAAAACCACGGGACATGTCAAAACAAACACCGGGCGTTTCGGCCCGGCGTTGGGGGCGTCATTAGTGGCGTGGGAGAAAAATGTCAACAACGACACGCGTGAACGGTGACTTCGAGCGCAAAAATACCGACGATCTCGCACTTTATCCAGCAGAATGAACCACCTGAGCCGGCCTAAAGGCTGACAGAAGCCGACAACTCAGCTATCCCGGATCATCCTCAATGACAGAAGCTGTCCCCCGTTCATGATGAATCGCGTTCTCCGCCTGCCCGTCCTCGCCCTCCTTAGCCTTCTGACAGCCATCAGCCCTGCGGCCTCTGAAGTCCAGAAGCCCGGCCACGCCCATATTCTGGTCGATGCCGGAAGCGGCGCGATCCTGGAGGCGGAGAACCCCGACATGGTGCTCTACCCGGCGTCGCTGACGAAGATGATGACGCTCTATCTCACCTTCGAAGCGCTGCATTCGGGCCGCTTCACATGGGAACAGCGGCTCACCATCTCCAAGAATGCCAACGACAAGGAGCCCTACAAGTTCGCGATCGGCGCCGGCAACACGATCAGCGTCCAAGAGGCGGTCATGGGCATGGTCGTCCTGTCGACCAATGACGCGGCAACCGCCGTTGCCGAGGAACTGGCAGGCTCCGAGGAAGCCTTCGGCCAGATGATGACATCAAGGGCCCGCGAGCTCGGCATGACGAGCACCGTCTTCACCAACCCGTCGGGCCTTCCCGATCCACGCCAGGTGACGACGGCCACCGACATGGCGCGCCTGGGCCTCGCGCTGCTGCGCGACTTCCCCGAGGAATACAAGCTGTTTGCCTCGCGCGGCATGACCTTTCGCGGGATGAGGTTCCGCGGTCACAATGCCTTCCTGGTGCAGTATCCGGGCGCCGAGGGCATCAAGACCGGCTACACCAAGGCATCGGGCTACAACATCGTGACGTCAGCCAGCAACGGCAACCGCCGCCTGATCGGCGTCGTGCTGGGCGCAGACAGCGGCAATGCCCGCACGCAGGAAATGATCACCCTCTTCGACCGTCATTTGGGCACAAAAGTCAGCCAGTGATATCAGGAAGACCAGGAAAGGTTTTGCCATGACCGACACCGTTCTCGACCGCTTCCTGCGCTACGTCGTCATCGACACGCAATCCGATCCGGCCTCCGATACGCAGCCTTCGACGGAAAAGCAGAAGGATCTCGGGCGCGTTCTCGTCGCCGAGCTACTGGCGCTGGGACTTGAAGACGCCCATCTCGACGAACATGGCAATGTCTATGCGACGATACCGTCCAACACGGACAAGAATGTGCCTGTCATCTGCTTCTGCAGCCACATGGATACGGCACCCGATTTCACGGGCAAGAACGTCAAGCCGCAGCTGGTGCGCAACTATCAGGGCGGAGACATCACGCTGACCGGTGACTCGAGCCAGGTGATCCGCGTTGCCTCACACCCGCAGCTCAACAACCAGATCGGCAACGACATCGTCACCACCGACGGTACGACGCTGCTTGGCGCCGACGACAAGGCAGGCGTCGCCGAGATCATGACGGCTGCGGCACACCTGATGGCGAACCCTCAGATCAAGCACGGCACGATCAAGATCCTCTTCACCACCGACGAGGAAATCGGTCGCGGCGCCGACAAGGTGGACCTCGCAAAGCTTGGCGCCCGCTTCGCCTACACGCTCGACGGCTCGACCGTCGGCGAGATCGAAAATGAGACCTTCTCCGCCGATGGCGTGACGATCGAAATCACCGGTGTGGCGATGCATCCGGGTTACGCCAAGGGCAAGATGGAGAATGCTATCAAGGCCGCAAGCGACATCGTCGCCCGCCTGCCCCGCGACATCGCGCCGGAGACCACCGACGGGCGCCAGGGCTTCATCCACCCGGTCGACATGACAGGCAGCATGGAAGCGGCAAAACTTCAGCTCATCGTCAGAGACTTTACCGAGGCCGGCCTGAAGGAGAAGGAAGACCTGCTGGAAAAGATCATCCGCGAGGTCATGGCCACCTATCCGGGCTCCAGCCATAGCTTCACGGTCAAGCACCAGTATCGCAACATGAAGGAAGTCCTCGATCGCCATCCGGAGATCATGGACAATCTCGAGGAAGCCGTCCGCCGCGTCGGCCTGGAACCGGTCCGCCACAGCATTCGCGGCGGCACCGACGGCTCGCGCCTCTCCTTCATGGGCCTGCCCTGCCCCAACATCTATACCGGCGGCCATGCCTATCACTCGCCGCTCGAATGGGTGAGCGTCCAGGACATGGAAAAGGCCGTCGAGACGATCGTCGCGCTGGTGAAGGTCTGGGAAGAGCGGGCGGCGTAAGCCGTCCGCCTGAAGCCGCTACACTGTTACTCGGCAGCCGAGGGCGTCTGCTCGTCGGCATCCACCTGGTTGGGATCGCCGGGCTGCGTCTCTGCTTCCAGATCCGGGAAGGCGACGATGCGCTTGCCGGAGAAATCGGTGTGCACGACGACCAGCCCCTGCTCCTCGAAGTAACCGAGGAGACGGCGGGCACGGCGGGCCGAATGCGTGCCATAGGCCCGCGCGATGCGCTGGTCGGATGGGCATTCCTCGTTGCGGAGTGCGGCCTTGGCGAGCAGCAGGAACACGCCCTGCAGATCGTCGGAAACACGGACGGAGAGCGACAGCGCCGTCTGCCAGCCCTCACTTGCAGCCGTCTCCTCGTCCACCCCTGCCCTGGCGATCGCCACCCGGCGGCGGAACTCCCCCATCGCCATCGGCGGACCGGAGACGCGGCGCATGCGGGCGCGCACCAGGAACTCCTGATAGAGCACGCTGTCGGTTCGATAGGCCGCCTGCGGGTCACCGAGAATTTCCGAGAGTACGGCGGACAGGCGCTCCTCACGCTCCTCAGCCGACATTTCCGCACCGCGCATCGGCGCCTCGTTTGGCGACGACGTGATGGAGGCAGGCGTCGAGCGGGAGAGCTCGGCGAGAATGTCGGTCGTCGGCCGCGGTGCCGGCGGCGCTCGGCGCACGATCGGCCGGGTGAATTCTTCCGGATCCGGCGTGAAGATCAGGTCTTCAACATCCTGCGGCGCATCGGGCAGCGGCATCAGTTTCGGCGAGGACGAACGCGCCGAGGTCTCGACGGCGCCGATGACGATCGGCATAGGCCGGCGCGACATGGCAGGGCCGAGTGCGACGAAATTGCCGCGCTGCAGGTCGCGGAACATCTCTGCCTGCCGGCGATCCATGCCGAGCAGGTCGGCCGCGCGCGCCATGTCGATGTCGAGAAAGGTTCGGCCCATGAGGAAGTTGGAGGCTTCCGCCGCAACGTTCTTGGCGAGCTTCGCCAGACGCTGGGTGGCGATAACGCCGGCCAGACCGCGCTTACGACCACGGCACATCAGGTTGGTCATGGCACCCAGCGACATCTTGCGGGCGTCTTCGGAAACATCACCGCCGACGGCGGGCGCGAACATCTGCGCTTCGTCGACCACGACCAGCACCGGATACCAGAATTCACGATCGGCATCGAAAAGACCATTGAGGAAGGCGCCGGCGGCACGCATCTGCTGCTCGACATCGAGGCCCTCCAGCGTCAGCACGCAGGACACGCGGTGGCGACGGATGCGGTCGGCAATCCCGGCCAGTTCCGCTTCCGTGCGTTCCCCGTCGACGACGACATGGCCATACTTGTCCGAGAGCGTGACGAAATCCCCTTCGGGATCGATTATGACCTGCTGCACCCACTGGGCGGACTGCTCCAGCAGGCGACGGAGCAAATGCGACTTGCCCGAACCCGAATTGCCCTGCACCAGGAGGCGGGTCGCAAGAAGCTCTTCGATATCGAGCTTGGCAGGCTGACCGCCCTGCACCGTTCCCATATCGATTCCGACCTTCAATGACGGCATCCTCAAATCATGTGTTGATCTTTAGTCACTAGCAGAGTTGGTGGCACCCGTGTCACCCGCATCGACGAAACCCACAGGGAAGTGCGGCTTTCAGGCCACCTTGCGGCGCCCGAGCAGACCGGCGAGCAGGATGCTGACGACAAGCGGCGGGAGAAGTGTGGCAAGCCCGCTGCGAAGGCCAAGCACCTCCGCGACGAAACCGATCATCGGCGGACCGATCAGGAAACCGAGAAGCGCGATGAAGCTCAGGATCGCGACATTCTCAGCCGCCGGCCTGTCTCCGAGATCGGCAGACGCCGTGACCGCAAGCGGGAAACCGACGGAAACACCGAGACCGACGGAAGCAAGCCCCAGATAGACGAGCGCTGGCACCGGTGCGGTGACCACGAGCAGCATGCCGCCGAGCGCAAAGATGAGGCAAAGCCGCGCAAGAAGGACTGCACCGAACCGCTCCTTGGCCGTGTCACCAAGGAAACGACCAACCGAGACCATCATCGCGAAGACGACATAGCCCATCCCGGTCGCCATGCCCGTGGTTTGAAACACATCCTTGAGATAGACGGCGGACCAATCGGCCACCGCCCCTTCGGTCATGGTGATGCCGAAGACGAAGAGACTGATGCCGAGGATCCCGGGGCTCGGCAGTCGCCAGGACGAACGCGGCTGCGTTTCGGCAACCGGTGCCGCGTGGAGCGGAAGCGCCCGGCAGACGATCACCGAGACCGGCATCAGAACCAACGACAACAGACCGATCGCCATGAAGGGCGAAGTGTGCAGCGCCAGGAACCCGGCGCCAACAAGGCTGCCAGTCATGATGCCGAGGCTCCAGAAGCCATGGCAGCGGTTCATGATCGACACCGTGCCGCGCTTCTCGATCACATCGGCCTCGACATTGAGCCCGAGCTCGATCGTCGACAGACCGATCCCGAGAAGAGCGAGCAGCAGAAACAGCGAGACGATGTCGGGCGCCGCGACCGGAAGCGGCACCAGCGCCAGAAAGACCGGAAAGCCGAAGATGAGGGTGTTGCGACTGCCGATCCGCCCGACGAGCTGACCGGCAAACGGCAGCATCAGAAGGATGCCCGTCGGCAGGCCAAGAAGGGCAATCGCAAGCTCCGCAGGACCGAGCGATAGTCTCTCCTGTACGCCTGGAATTTGCGGAAGCCAGCTGCCGAAAGCGATCGGCTGCAGGAAGAAGGCCGTCATGATGGTGAATTTGGGAGACATCAAGGATCCGGGGGAAACCAGGGAGGGGAATCACGTCGATGCCTGACTGTCACGCAACACCGCCGTTTCGGGCAAGCAGACCACCCGGGAGAGTGGTCTGCTTGCTTTAGAAAAAGTGGCCTTCGGGCGAGCCTGGAGCCCGAACCGCCGGCCATCAGGGGCGGATGTCCCAGAGCGACAATCGCCGCGGGAAAACGACTTCGTTCTCCGGCAGACCGATATCACGCCGCATCTGCGGAGACAGATGCTCCGCGAGTTGGCGGATCTGCCGCCGCCTCCAGCTTGCGCCGACGAGTGCGGCAAGGAGCTTCCAGCAACCGAAGTGTTCGAGAAGTTCGTCCATCCGCTCGCTGAGTGGCATTTCAACTAAAGATTGATTTTTTTGCATGACTGGTCCGTCCCGGAACGCGCAAGCGCCCAGGTCCTTTCGATGATGAAAAGCGACGTGAACCAGACAGACGAACGCGCTCAAACGCGCAGACGACAAGTCACGTCAGGATGGTGGAAAACGCCAGAAAAGGCAGGGGAAATTGACTGTTCAAACAGTCATCGGGTGGACTGCACGCGCGTGAAAAGTCGATCGCACGTAGAGTTCACCGATCCGCCAGAGAGGCGCATGCGCATTAGAATATGGGTCATTCGTCGCCTCCTGTAGTTTGTGTTGCGGATGCTGGAACCATGGCACGCAAAAAAGCGCGCCGCAAGTCCGCAATTCGAGATTGCAGAACTAGCGGCGAACCGTTGCACATATGCAACAAATTGTCGCAGGACCTGTGATGGAGGCCCTCAGGCCTCTGAGGCACCGACGCGCGAGACGAGCAGCTTGTCGATACGCCGGCCGTCGAGGTCGATCACCTCGAAGCGCCAGTCGCCCTTCACAAAGCTTTCGCCAAGTTCGGGGATGCGCTTGAGCTCGTCGAGCACGAAACCGGCAACGGTGGTGTAATCCGGATCGGAATCGATCGGCACGCGGATGATGTCGACGAATTCGTCCACCGGCGTCCAACCGGCGACGAGATAGGACCCGTCCTGCCGCTGAACCATCGCCTGTTCTTCCGTTTCGTCCTGACTGAAGGCGCCCGTGATCGCTTCCAGAATGTCCCCGGAAGTAATGATCCCTTCGAAATGGCCGTATTCGTCATAGACGAGCACCATGTGCATCGACGTCTTGCGCAGGGATTCGATGATGTCGGTCGCCTTTGCGAGATCCGAGACCACGGGCACGTCGCTCACCATGTCGGCAAGATTGATCGGCCCGCCTTCGGCCATGCGCTCGTAGAGCTTCTTGGTCAAGACGACGCCGAGGATCTCGTCTGAATCGCCGCTGCGCACAGGAATGCGCGAATGCGGCATCTCGCGAAGCTTCTCCCGGATGTCGTCGATGGTATCATCGAGCTCGAGCATTTCCACGTCGCGGCGCGGGGTCATCAGTCCACGCGCCTGGCGATCGGCGAGACGCATGACGCCCGAAAGCATGGCGGACTCGCTGGTCTCGATCACACCCGCGCTATGCGCTTCGGCGAGAACGGTACGGATTTCCTCATCGGTGACCTTGCCACCGCCGTCACCGCTCTGGCCGAGCAAGGACAGCACCAGCTTGCCGGATCCGTTGAGCAGCCAGACAAGCGGTGCGGCGACCTTCGAAAGCACACCCATGGGAATGGCGACGCGGGCAGCTACGCCCTCGGCATTGCGCAGCGCGACCTGCTTGGGCACCAATTCACCGACGATCAGCGACAGATAGGTGATCAGCACAACGACGGTACCGACGCCGAGTGCATCGGCTGCTGCTTCCGAAAACCCCTGCACTTCAAGCCAGGACGAAAGGCGGGCGCCAAGCGTGGCACCCGAGAAGGCACCGGAGAGAACGCCGACAAGCGTAATGCCGATCTGCACCGTGGACAGGAAGCGGCCGGGATCACTCGCCAGCCTCAGTGCTGTTTCAGCACCCCGGCTTCCCTGCTCTGCAAGAACCTTCAGACGCGCCGGGCGAGCAGAGACGACCGCAAGCTCCGACATGGCAAGAACGCCGTTGAGAACGGTCAGGAAAAGAACAATCGCAATTTCGGTAAACAAGAAAGGGGGCAAAGCTCCTCTACACCGGCTGAGCGTCCGGCAACCCGCCATAGGTAGCACGGCCAGCCAATTGTCAAAAGACCGTTCAGGCCAAATAGGGTGTGGAGGCAGCCCTGACCGACAGTCCCATGCCCTGCATCAGGCGCCGGGTGGAGAAATCCGGGGTCCCCGAGGTGAAGACGGCAAAGTCGAAATCGTCAGGATGTTCGGCCCCTTCGACGAGCGGCACCAGTCGACGCGCCTGGCGGGCGATCGCCTCGGCCGGATCCAGCCAGTCGACCGGCCAGGGAGCCAGTCTGCGGAAAACATTGGCGAGAAAGGGATAATGCGTGCAGGCAAGGACGACGATGTCGGTCCGCGCACCGTCCTTCTCGACAAAGCAGGGCGCGATTTCCGCCAGCACTGCGGCATCATCGAGGACCTCACCGCGGATATAGGCCTCCGCCATGCGCGCCAGATTTTCCGATCCGACGAGCCGAACATGGCATTGCGAGGCAAAGGACTGGATGAGATCGCGGGTATAGGCACGTTTGACGGTACCGGGCGTTGCCAGCACCGACACCAGTCCGGACCGCGTCCGCTCTGCCGCCGGCTTGATCGCAGGCACCGTGCCGATGAACCGCCTGTCGGGGAACCGCTGCCTGAGGTCGGCGCCGGCCAGAGTGAAGGCGGTGTTGCAGGCGACGATCACGGCTTCAGGATCATACTGCGCGAAGAGCTCTTCGAACAATCGGCCGATCCGGGCCTTGAGCGGTTCTTCCTCCCAGCCACCATAGGGAAAGCCGGCATCGTCGGCGACATAGATGAAACCGCGTTCGGGCATCAGAAGTCGCGCCTCGCGCAGGACGGTCAGACCGCCGATGCCGGAATCGAAGACCAGGATCGGCTTGAGGTCAGGCGTCCCGCTTGTCGTCATCTGTGGCCTGAGCCTCGCTTCCAGTCATCGCCGCAGGCAGCCTTTGCCCGGCGCGGGTAAATCGGTCGAGCGAACTAATGACACCGCGAACCACATGGATTTCCGGACCGGTGAACGCGCGTCGGCTGAACACGGCCCGCAGATTTTCGATCATCTTGGGCTTTTTGTGGGCCGGGTGGAAATAGTTGCGCGCTTCGAGCGCTTCTTCCAGATGGTCGAAGAGCCCGATCAGCTCGTCCTTGGTGGCCGGCGGCTGTTCGGGGGCATCGAAGGGCACCGCATGCACGTCTTCCATGCCGGACTTCATCCATTCATAGGACATCAGGAGCACGGCCTGGGCGATGTTAAGCGAGGCAAAGGCAGGGTTGACGGGGAAGGTGACGATCTCGTCAGCCAGCGCCACGTCTTCGTTCGACAGACCCGACTTTTCCCGGCCGAAGAGAATGCCGGTCTTTTCACCCGAACGGAACTTCGTCCTTAGCGTCTCCGCCGCCGTCACCGGAGAACGGACAGGCTTGAAGCCGTCGCGCTGGCGGGCGGTTGTCGCATAGACGAAATTCAGATCGGCAATGGCCTCTTCGAGTGTGTCGAAAACGACCGTGCCGTCGATCACGTGATCGGCCTTGGCGGCAGCCGCACGCGCCTTCTCGGAAGGCCAGCCGTCACGCGGATTGACCAGTCTGAGTTCGGCCAGGCCAAAATTTGCCATGGCACGCGCCACCATGCCGATGTTCTCGCCAAGCTGCGGCTCCATCAGAATGATCGCCGGCCCCTCGGCCAGCATGATACGCTCGCTGTTCGTTCCTGCCATGATCTGCCCTTTAGAAGAATTCGGGCACCCATTGGCACAAAATCGCCCGGGCGCAAAGGGGCCGAAACCTAAGCGGAAGCGACCAAGCGTCACCCGCCGGGCAACACTTGGGAAAAGACGCCTCCCGGCAATCGTCAGAGACCGCCCTGATCCTGGAGGTCCGTCTTGATCGATCGGCCGGTTTGCCCGTCGACGACGGGGAAGAAATCATCGATCACCGGACGTCCGTTTTCCTCGATGACATGGAAGATCAGGACGGTATCGGCCTCGTACTCGGGACCTTCGCCGAAGCAGCTGCGGTTGTTAAACAGGGCAGTCACCTGACCGTCACCGTCATCCTCGATGCGGATATTCTCGAACGGGCAGCCATCCTGGCCTTGAGCGATAGGATCATAGTCGAAGGGAAAGCCGGTCGTTTCGCCCTCTGGCGGATCGTGAGGCGGGTTCTTGGAAGCCGCCATGAAAGCCTCGGCGAACTCCTTCGAGAACAGTCGCTGAAGGTGATCTGCGCTGAAAACCTCGACCGGCGGCTCATCGACCGTTTCATCCCAGCCGCGCGCCGCAGCCTCTATCACCTCGCGGACCGGTGATGTCACGTCGGACGCGGCATGAAGCACCACCGGCGCGCCCACGGACAAAGCCAGAAACAGAACGGGAGAGAAGTTTTTCATCAAGACCTCGTGAACAAATCGTTTTGCGCTGTTTTACCGGGAAAGCATGCAATCGAGAGGGCCAAGTTTGGGAGGAAAATGCCCGCCAAAAGTCTGAGCTAGAATTTCCGCGATCGGGCCCTCTGCTGTTTGCCTTGCAACGAGAGAATGTTATAGGCAGGCCTTCGGCAGAGCGCCCTCCCCGCGCCTGCGAGACAGGCCCAAACCCGTGAGGATATTCATGACCAAGATCAAGGTAGCCAACCCGGTCGTCGATCTCGACGGCGACGAGATGACACGCATCATCTGGCAGTTCATCAAGGACAAGCTGATCCTGCCCTACCTCGATCTGCAGATCGAATATTATGACCTCTCGGTCGAAAACCGCGACGCCACCAACGACCAGGTGACCATCGACGCCGCCCACGCCATCAAGAAGCACGGCGTCGGCATCAAGTGCGCGACCATCACCCCGGACGAAGCCCGCGTGAAGGAATTCAACCTCAAGGAAATGTGGAAGAGCCCGAACGGCACGATCCGCAACATCCTCGGCGGCGTTATCTTCCGCGAGCCGATCATCTGCAAGAACGTGCCGCGCCTCGTTCCCGGCTGGACCAAGCCGATCGTTGTCGGCCGTCACGCCTTCGGCGACCAGTACAAGGCAACCGACTTCAAGTTCCCCGGCAAGGGCAAGCTGACCATCAAGTTCGTCGGTGAAGACGGCGAAGTGATCGAAAAGGAAGTCTACAACGCTCCGGGCGCTGGCGTGGCTCTCGCCATGTACAACCTCGACGAATCGATCCGCGAATTCGCCCGCGCCTCGATGATGTACGGCCTGATGCGCAAGTGGCCGGTCTACCTGTCGACGAAGAACACCATCCTCAAGGCCTATGACGGCCGCTTCAAGGACATCTTCGAAGAAGTCTACCAGAACGAGTTCAAGGCGAAGTTCGACGAAATCGGCATCGTCTACGAACACCGCCTGATCGACGACATGGTCGCTTCCGCTCTGAAGTGGTCCGGCGGTTACGTATGGGCGTGCAAGAACTACGACGGCGACGTCCAGTCCGACACGGTTGCCCAGGGCTTCGGCTCGCTCGGCCTGATGACCTCGGTTCTCCTGTCGCCCGATGGCCGCACGGTCGAAGCCGAAGCCGCCCACGGCACGGTGACCCGTCACTACCGCCAGCACCAGAAGGGTCAGGAAACCTCGACCAACTCGATCGCTTCGATCTTCGCCTGGACCCGTGGCCTCGCCCACCGCGCCAAGCTCGACGACAATGCGGAACTCGCCCGTTTCGCAACGACGCTCGAAAAGGTCTGCATCGACACGGTTGAAGCTGGCTTCATGACCAAGGACCTGGCACTTCTGATCGGTCCGGATCAGCCGTGGCTGTCGACCACCGCCTTCCTCGACAAGGTCGACGAAAACCTGAAGAAGGCCATGGCTGCCTGATCGGCCGCCGAAAGCCTCAAGTTTCAGAACCCGGTCACGGCGACGTGGCCGGGTTTTCTTTGTCCTCTTCGATCAGGGCATCTGAATCCACATCGGCGAAGCGCTTGCGAATCTCCGCACCCAGCCTGCGACCGGAGATGTGGTATCCGGACAGCGGCAAGGCATAGGTCTCCATCTGGTCGGGATCATCCTCATTGAGATAATCGATATCGACCACCCACAGTCCCGCCACACGCCGTTGTGCAAGCTCCACGATCGACGCCCAGGCGATCCTCCGCTCCGTCCGGTAATCGATCAGTTCCTCATTGTTGAGTTCCACGACGGGCTTCATGGCCGCTGCAATCCCGCGCCAGCCCTTGCGCAGACCGAACAGGGCAAGCGCCAGAAGGATGAGATAGACAAGCACCAGGACACTTGCCAAGTCGCCCGAGAGCAGACTGGCAAGCAAGCCGCCGAAAGCGACCGACAAGAGGATGGCAGATCCCGCAGCCCAAAGGACGGCAAGGCCTCGGCGCGGATAAATGATCAGGGTGGGATAGCTGGTCTCGGTCTTCATGCGCTCTCAGCATAGGCAAAATCGGCGGCCGGGAACAGCCAGGGCTGCACCAGATTGGCAGTATCCCTTCGGCCATGTTGTCAAAAGCAGGGACTCAGCGTCCTATGACGAAAAGGAATGGCTGGCAGTCTCTGCCATGTCCTCACCGGCGAGCACGACCAACATGAGCGATGTCATCCTGCCCAAAACCGTGAGTGTCTTCCGCGAAGGCTATGGCCTTGCCCGCTTCAAGGCGGATGCGCTTGCAGGCCTGACAGTGGCCATCGTCGCACTGCCGCTCTCCATGGCAATTGCCATTGCCTCCGGCGTCACGCCGGATCGCGGCCTCTACACCGCCATCATAGGCGGCTTCCTCGTGTCGCTGCTCGGTGGCAGCCGCCATCAGATCGGTGGACCGGCGGGTGCCTTCATCGTTCTGGTCAGCGCAACGGTGGCCCGCCATGGCATCGACGGATTGCTTCTGGCCACGGCGATGGCGGGGCTCATCCTGATTGCCTGTGGGTTCTTGCGGCTTGGTGACTACATCAAGTTCATCCCCTATCCTGTCACCGTGGGCTTCACGGCAGGCATCGCCGTCATCATCTTCGCCAGCCAGATCGGTGAATTGCTCGGCTTGCGCTTTCCCGAAGGCGAGCCGGGTCCGCTGGCCGAAAAGCTGACGGCAATCGCCGCAGCACTGCCGGGATTTTCGCCGTCGGCTGCTGCGATTGCGGCCCTCACCATCGCCATCATCCTGGTCCTCCGCCGCATCCGACCGTCATGGCCCGGTCTTCTGATTGCCGTCGTGGTGGCTTCCGCACTGGCCGCCCTGCTGCAGCTGCCCGTCGCCACCATCGGTTCCAAATTCGGCGGCATTCCCTCCGGCCTGCCAATGCCGTCACTGCCTCAAGTCACGCCGGAGCTGGCGATCGCCGTTCTTCCGGATGCCATCGCCTTTGCTTTGCTGGGAGCCATCGAATCCCTGCTGTCAGCCGTCGTGGCGGACGGCATGACCGGTCGGCGGCATCGCTCGAACACGGAACTTGTGGCGCAGGGTATTGCCAATATCGGCTCGGCCCTGTTCGGCGGAATCTGCGTCACCGGTACGATTGCGCGCACGGCGACCAATGTCCGTGCCGGCGCCACGAGCCCGGTCTCCGGCATGCTGCATGCCCTCTTCCTGCTTGGTTTCATGCTGATCGCGGCGCCGCTTGCCGCCTATATCCCGCTTGCAGCCCTTGCAGGCGTGCTCGCCGTAGTCTCCTGGAACATGGTCGAGAAATCGGCCATCGCCGCCCTCATCCGCTCCTCGCGCGGCGAGACGCTCATCCTGGCCGTCACCTTTCTGCTGGTGGTCTTCCGCGATCTGACAGAAGGCATCGTGGTTGGCTTTTCGCTTGCTGCCCTGCAGTTCATCCACCACATGTCCAAAAACATCCGCGTGACGACCGAGGCGCCAGAGCGGCCTCTGGATGCAATGGATGCGGATACGGTGACCTACCGCCTCGATGGGGCCTTCTTCTTTGGCGCCGTCGCTGCGGCAGGCGCGGTGCTCGACCGCATAGGAGACGACCACCGCAACCTCGTGCTTGATTGCTTGGGGATAGGCTTCGTCGACACGTCAGGCGTCAATCTGCTGGCAAGCGTGATCCGCAAGGCCGTGCGGCAGGGCGTTCAGGTCTATGTCGTGACCGACCGCAACGAACTGAAGACCATGCTGCACCATCAGGAAGTACCGGAGCATGGTGTTCACTTCGTCCAATCGCTCGCCGAGGCGCGATCAGACCTCGCCGACCGAGACGACGCCCATCCGAATCGCTCGTGATCAGGCCGCAGAGCGCGGGATCACCGATGCGTCCTGCACCAAAGAACTCCCGTCGTCCGGCTCGCGATACTCGTCATGATCAGTGTCGAAGCTTGCCCAGCTGACACGATTGCGGCCGCCCCGCTTCGACGCATAGAGAGCCTTGTCCGCCCGAGCGAGAGCCCGGGAGAAATCCAAGACACCGGACGGCAGGGAGACAGCACCGATGCTGACCGTCAAAGCCAGGACGTGACGATCATGCTGGATCGTCAAGGCGCTGACAGCCAGACGAAGCTCCTCCAGAACATGCGGATTGCGGAGCGCTAGGTCGGACGGCAGGTATATGCCGAATTCTTCCCCGCCGAGGCGTCCGACGAGCGTACCGGGCGGCAGATCGCGGACCAAGAGCCGCCCCAGATCCGTCAGGACGGCATCCCCGGCACCATGACCATGGGTGTCGTTGATCGACTTGAAATGATCGGCATCGATCAGCGCGAGAACGGCACCTGGCCCGGAACCACCCAAGCCGAGCCGCCGCCTGCCGACCGTATCCATGAAGGCACGTCTGTTCAGCAGCGAGGTCAGCACGTCGGTTTCGGACGCCCGTTTGTACCGGCGCGTCGCCCGCTCTTGAACCATGGCAAAGACTGCAAGACCGCCAATCAGCCCCTGGACGAAGAAGCCGAAGGTGAAAACGCCATACCACAGCGGCCCATGACCGGCTTCGAGATGAACCGGCTCGATCACCTGCAAGGGCAGTCGGACCAGATAGCTGAAACCATGGGCGGAGAACGCGAGTATTGCGATGATACGCGCCGACAAAGGCTCGCGGCTCTGCCCTCGAAGCATGACGCTCACCGCGAGGAACGAATAGCCCGCATAGAGCACTGATGCGACAACAACCCGTGTGCCCATATCCGTTGCGAAGGCGGGGATGGCAAACAGGCAAAGCCAGACTAGCGCTCCGGCCGCAGCAATCAGACCGGCGCCCTTGCGGGTTTCGCCCTCGAATGCCAGACAGCCCATCCAGATCAGACCAAGGCTATAGATCCCAAGGGCATTGCCGAAACCCAGCGCCAGAAATGGCGGCGCGATATCGCGAAGGCTGACCAGGATCATGCCCAACGCCCCGCTGGAGAAGCCAAGCGACCAGAATCCAAGCGCACGGTTGCTGCGCTCATAGGCCCAGATCAGGACGTGAAAACCCGACACGATGATCAGCGTTGCCGCAAGGCAAAGCGTGAGTGTCGGGATGTGAAAGACTGTGGCCAAGTCGAAAACCCCAATGAAGCCACAGCTTTAGCCCACAAGATTGAAGAAACCTCAAAAACTATCGGTAAATCCGGATATGACTGTATAAAAAAAGGCCGGGAAATCCCCGGCCTCCGATAGTTTCAATTGTAAGGCTTCAGCCGAGGGCGGCCTCGACCGCCGCGATCGCGGCATCTGCCTGCGCCCCGTCGGGGCCACCGGCCTGGGCCATGTCCGGGCGACCGCCGCCACCCTTGCCGCCAAGGGCAGCCGAGGCGACGCGTACGAGGTCGACAGCGCTGAAGCGATCGGAAAGATCAGGGGTCACCGAGACCACAGCACTCGCCTTGCCATCTTCGGCGACGGCGATCAGCACGACGACGGCGGTGGCAAGACCGGCCTTCGCCTCGTCCGCCATGCCCTTCAGGTCCTTGGCGTCGATACCGTTCAGGGTGCGACCAATGAAGTTGATGCCGTTGACCTGCTTCGGCGCTTCGGCGCCTCCGGAAGCACCGCCGCCCATGGCGAGCTTGCGCTTGGCATCCGCCAGTTCCTTTTCGAGCTTGCGGCGTTCGTCAACCAGCGCCTCGACGCGGGCAACGACATCCGTCGGCTGCACCTTCAGCGTCGCGGCAAGCGTCTTCACGCGTTCGTCCTGCTCGGCGAGATAGGCACGCGCCGCTTCACCGGTCAGCGCTTCGATGCGGCGCACACCCGCGCCGACGGCGCTTTCGCCGACGAGACGCACGAGGCCGATATCGCCGGTCGCCGAGACATGCGTGCCACCGCAGAGTTCCGTCGAATAGCTCTTGCCGGCCTTTTCGCCGCGCACAGCCGTTCCCATCGAAACAACGCGGACTTCATCGCCATACTTCTCGCCGAACAGCGCCATCGCACCTTCAGCAATCGCATCGTCGACGGCCATCAACCGCGTGGTGACGGGGGTATTCTGGATGATGATCTCGTTGGCCATTTCCTCGACGACCTTGAGCTCCTCAGCCGAAATCGGCTTCGGATGCGAGATGTCGAAACGCAGGCGCTCGGGCGCGACCAGCGAACCCTTCTGGGCGACATGGGTGCCGAGCACTTCACGCAGCGCCTCATGCAGAAGATGGGTCGCCGAATGGTTCGAGCGCAGGCGCGAGCGACGCGCATGGTCGACATTCAGCTGCACCGCGCCGCCGGCCTTGACGACGCCGTTCTGAACCGTAGCGACATGAACAAAGACGCCCTCGCCCTTCTTCTGCGTATCGCTGACGGAAAGCGAGAAGCCCTCGCCGACGATTTCGCCGGTATCGCCCATCTGGCCACCGGACTCGCCATAGAACGGAGTCTGGTTGACGACGACCTGAACACTCTCGCCGGCACTCACCTGATCGACGACCTTGCCGTCCTTGACGAGCGCAAGGATCTGCCCCTCGGCGGTTTCCGAGCTGTAACCAAGGAATTCGGTCGCGCCGAACTTCTCCTTGAGCTCGAACCAGACGGTCTCCTGGGCCTTGTCACCCGAGCCGGCCCAGCTGGCGCGGGCCTCGGCCTTCTGGCGCTGCATGGCGTCGTTGAAGCCGGTGAGATCGACACCGATGCCACGACCGCGAAGCGCGTCCTGCGTCAGGTCGAGCGGGAAGCCATAGGTATCATAGAGCTTGAACGCGGTCTCGCCATCCAGGCTGTCGCCCTTGTCGAGCGACGCGGTCGCGTCGGAGAGCAGCGTCAGGCCGCGTTCCAGCGTCTTGCGGAAACGGGTTTCCTCGAGCTTCAGCGTCTCGGAGATCAGTGCTTCGGCGCGGACCAGTTCCGGATAGGCGCGGCCCATCTGCTGAACGAGAACCGGCAGCAGCTTGTAGATGATAGGATCCTTGGCACCGAGCAGCTGCGCATGGCGCATCGCGCGGCGCATGATGCGGCGGAGCACGTAGCCGCGGCCCTCGTTCGACGGCAGAACACCGTCGGCGATCAGGAAGGCGGACGAGCGCAGATGGTCGGCTATCACGCGGTGGCTTGCGCGACGCTCACCCTCGGCCTTGACGCCGGTGAGGTCGACGGAGGCGTCGATCAGGGCGCGGAACAGATCGATCTCGTAGTTGTCATGCCGGCCCTGCAGGACGGCAGCGACACGCTCGAGGCCCATGCCGGTGTCGATCGACGGACGCGGCAGGTTGATCCGCTCTTCCTTCGTCACCTGCTCATATTGCATGAAGACGAGGTTCCAGATCTCGATGAAGCGGTCACCATCCTCTTCCGGCGAACCCGGAGGGCCACCCCAGATATGATCGCCGTGGTCGTAGAAGATTTCCGAGCACGGACCGCAGGGACCGGTGTCACCCATGGCCCAGAAATTGTCGCTGGTCGGGATGCGGATGATCTTGTCGTCGGAAAGACCGGCGATCTTCTTCCACAGGCCATGCGCCTCGTCGTCGGTGTGATAGACGGTGACCAGAAGCCGATTACGGTCGAGGCCGAATTCCTTGGTGATCAGGTTCCAGGCAAGCTCGATGGCGCGCTCCTTGAAGTAGTCGCCGAAGGAGAAGTTGCCGAGCATCTCGAAGAAGGTGTGGTGACGCGCGGTATAGCCGACATTGTCGAGGTCGTTGTGCTTGCCGCCCGCACGAACGCATTTCTGCGCTGTCGCCGCCGTCGAATAGGGACGCTGTTCGAGACCGGTAAAGACGTTCTTGAACTGCACCATACCGGCATTGGTGAACATCAGCGTCGGATCGTTGCGCGGCACAAGCGGGCTGGAGGAAACGACCTCGTGACCGTTCGTCTTGAAGTAATCGAGAAAAGTCGACCGGATGTCGTTTACACCGCTCATGTCACGCCCTTCATTCAGGCCGGGAAGCCGGCCAATTTGCAAAATCAATGGCTTTTATCGCCCGCCATCATCCCTGTCCAGCAGCCGAAACGAAAACCGGCCGCGTTTGGATCAAACGCGGCCGGCTCCGATTCAACGCTTGAGCGAGGCGATTACATATCGTCGGCACCGTCGCTGTCATTGGCGTCGGGACCACCATTCTGCAGGAAGCGCTCGGCAATCAGGCCGGCATTCTGGCGCAGCGCCATCTCGATTTCCTGCGCCACCGGCGGATTGTCCCGCAAGAAGAGCTTGGCGTTCTCGCGTCCCTGGCCGAGACGCTGGCTGTTATAGGAGAACCAGGCACCGGACTTCTCGACGATACCGGCCTTGACGCCGAGATCGATCAGTTCGCCGGTCTTGGAAACGCCTTCGCCATACATGATGTCGAACTCGACCTGCTTGAAGGGCGGTGCCATCTTGTTCTTGACGACCTTGACGCGGGTCTGGTTGCCGACAACCTCTTCGCGATCCTTGACCGCGCCGATACGGCGGATGTCGAGACGGACCGAGGCGTAGAACTTCAGCGCGTTACCACCGGTCGTCGTTTCCGGCGAACCGAACATCACGCCGATCTTCATGCGGATCTGGTTGATGAAGATCACCATGGTCTTGGAACGAGAGATCGAGGCGGTCAGCTTGCGCAGCGCCTGGCTCATCAGGCGGGCCTGCATGCCCGGCAGGCTGTCGCCCATTTCGCCTTCGATTTCGGCGCGCGGCGTCAGAGCCGCAACCGAGTCGACGACCAGAACGTCGATCGCGCCGGAGCGCACCAGCGTGTCGGTGATTTCAAGCGCCTGCTCGCCGGTATCGGGCTGCGAGATCAGGAGGTTCTGCAGGTCGACGCCAAGCTTGCGGGCATAGACCGGGTCGAGTGCGTGTTCGGCGTCGACGAAGGCGCAGATGCCGCCCTTCTTCTGGGCTTCGGCAATGGTCTGCAGCGCCAGCGTCGTCTTACCCGAGCTTTCCGGCCCGTAAACTTCAATGATGCGCCCCTTCGGCAGACCGCCAATGCCGAGCGCGATATCGAGGCTGAGCGACCCCGTCGAGACCGTCTCGACTTCGACCACGCTCTCGTTCGCGCCGAGTTTCATGATCGAGCCCTTGCCGAACGAGCGTTCGATCTGCGAGAGCGCCGCTTCCAATGCCTTGCTTTTATCCACCGATTTGTCCTCTACAAGCCGCAAAGAATTCTGTGCCATTTGATCCACCTTTAGGTTATTGAGGCCGCATAGGCAATGAAGCCGCCGATGGGGAATATGTACTCTTTTTGTTCTCATTTTGCAAGAGCAAGCGAAGCGATTGATATGAAATCGCTTTTTGAGGCGTGTTCGAAATCTGTTCCGCCACTTCCCAAAGCCGATCAGGCAAAAGGCCTGATCGGCGGCGGCGGTCCGGATCGCAGCGGTTCGATTCGTCCTTTCACGGTCGCGGAGACGAGAGAATGACGGTCGAGATTGTAGCGATCGGCGGAGCCCATATCGATCGGCGCGGACGGCTGTTCGGCGACACGAAACCCGGTGCCAGCAATCCCGGCCACTGGTTCGAGGAAGCCGGCGGCGGCGTCTTCAACGCGGCCTGCAATCTCTCGCGGCTCGGCCGCGCCGTCCGGCTGATTGCCCCGCGCGGCGGCGATGCAGCCGGCCAGATCGTCGCAGAAGCAGCCGCCCGGGCCGGCCTCGACGACCAGCCGGTGATTTTCCTCGACCGCGCGACGCCGAGCTACACCGCCATCCTGGAACGTGATGGCAATCTGGTCATCGCTCTCGCCGACATGGCGCTCTACGATGCGTTTTCGGCGCGTCGCATCAAGGCGAGATCCCTGCGCGACAGCCTTGCCGAAGCAGGCCACGTCCTGACCGATGCGAACCTGCGCGCCGACACGCTGACCGCCCTGGCCAGCGCCTGCCATGCAGCGGGGCTCGGCCTGTCCGCGATCGCCATCTCGCCAGCCAAGGTGGTGAAGTTCGAGGCGGCCCTGCCCCACCTCACCCATCTCTTCATGAACGGCGCGGAAGCCGAAGCCATTGCCGGCAGGCGCGCCCAGCGACCGGAAGAATGGCCGGACGTGCTGCGCGCAAAAGGCCTGAAAGGCGGCAGCGTGACGAGCGGCAGCGGCCCGACCATTGCCTTCGACGCGACGGAAATCGCCGTGATCGAACCCGTACCAATCACCGAGATTGCCGATGTCACCGGCGCGGGCGACGCCTTCGCGGCAGGCTTCCTCAACGCGCGCCTCTCCGGCGCCTCGCTGGCAGAAGCCCTGCGCCAGGGCACGGCAAGCGCAGCCATCACCCTGAAATCGCCCCATGCGACCGACGAAAATCTCTCGCAGGAGAAGCTGGAAAGCCAGATGGCACTTGTCCCGCCAGCCCGTTTCCTGTCATGAGAACCTGAATTTACAAGCGGAAGATCCCCATGACCCGTTCCATCTCCCCCCTGTTGCCCATCACCTATTCGAGCGAGGTGAGCGCCGCCAAGCAGCGCGGCGCACCGATCGTGGCACTTGAATCCACCATCATCACCCATGGCATGCCCTATCCGGGCAACCTGCAGATGGCGCGCAGCGTCGAGGACATCGTCCGCCAGCAGGGTGCGGTGCCGGCAACCATCGCCGTGATCAAGGGCGTGCTGCATATCGGCCTCGAGCCGGCAGAGCTTGAGGCGCTGGCGCAGATGGAGCACGTGATGAAGCTCTCGCGCGCCGATCTCGCCTTCGCGATTGCCGAGCGCCGCAACGGCGCCACGACCGTCGCCGCCACCATGATTGCCGCCGACCGCGCCGGTATCCATGTCTTTGCGACCGGCGGCATCGGCGGCGTGCATCGCGGTGCCGAGGAAAGCTTCGACATATCGGCCGATCTCGAGGAACTCGCCCGCACCGCCGTGATCGTCGTTTCGGCCGGCCCGAAGGCGATCCTCGACATCCCGAAGACGCTGGAAGTGCTGGAGACGCGCGGCGTCCCCGTCGTCACCTATGACAGCGAGGACTTCCCGGCCTTCTGGTCGCGCAGTTCCGGCCTCAAGAGCGTGCTCAACCTGCCGAGCCCGGCGGCAATCGCCAATTTCCAGAAGATGCGCGATCAGCTCGGCATCGATGGCGGCATGCTGATCGCCAATCCGGTACCGGAAGCCGACGAGATCCCGCGCGAGGAAATGGAAATCTATATCAGCCGCGCGCTTGCCAATGCCGAACGCGACGAGATTGCCGGCAAGGCAGTCACCCCGTATCTGCTCGACAACATCTTCCACCTGACCGGTGGCCGCTCGCTGAAGACCAACATCGCGCTGGTCGAGAACAATGCGCGGCTCGCCGCGGAAATCGCCGTTGCCATGAACGGCTGAGCGGCAAGCACACCGCCACAACGAAAGACCCCGCCGGAGCAATCCGGCGGCGGC
>LFEF01030511.1_pt1 | contig 21080 bp, 27 predicted proteins | sample 619371 | NCBI WGS metagenome assembly LFEF01 (sample SAMN03014291, study PRJNA259931) | freshwater metagenome | biome: lake; feature: waterbloom | place: China: Taihu Lake | collected 2006-08 | depth 0 m m
CCGTGTGCGCCTTGCGGCGCATCACCCCCCGTTCCGAGGGCTTCGCAGCATGCGAGGACCCGTGAACGGGGTCCGCATTTGCTTGTCCTTGCTTGCGCTGCGGATTCGACAAGACGACCAGTCGGTCAGGCTCGCTTTGCTTGCCCCGCCCGTGGTCTTTGTCTCCCCCAGCAACGGGGGGTGATGCGCCGCAAGGCGCACACGGGCCAGTGTTTGGTGAGCGAACAGCCCCTAGGCTGAAGTGCAGACTTGCCCTGCCGTCCAGGCTGGGTGGGGCTTCCAAGCCACATCTGCGCGACGCGAATCGAAGCCTTCGGGCTTCCTGCACACCATCTCTCGATGACAAGCGTGGAGGACATACCCACCTCCAAAGCAACTATCGAAGAATGGTGTCCTGTAATGTATTAATGCATATTTAATTAATTATTTCTTGATTAGCGTTACTGGTTAGCTATACAGTATATAAAACGCAAGTCATTGGAGACAAAGAGAAATGTTTAACAAAGAAAGACAATCACAAACTTTCAAATTCAAAAAATCAGTAGTGGACAGACTAGAAAAGGCCCTGGAATTTCTCAACGGCAAAGGACATGAGCTAAGCAAAACTTCGCTCTTAGAACAGGCAATTGAAGACTTGCCTGTAAGCGACGACCAATTGGAATCTCGGAACAACAAAGACAAACCAACAGTCCCGCCACTGAACAAAATCTACTCAGCATTACAGGAAGGCCGCCCCATGTCACGGATGGACCTGGAGTTCATTGCAGAGGAAGCGAGAGCAGCACTCAAGGTCCGTCATGGAGAATTGACCTACCAACCATTACTTGTGGCAATGCATGATGCATTCACAACCATATGGCACCACGGTGGCGTAAAAATGGCACCGCAACGAGAGGGCTTGGACAGCTATTACAAAGGGAACCTCGTTCGACAATTGGGTACGTTGGAGGAATCAATCAAGGCAAGTCGAGAAATCTTCCAAGACCCCGCCTTTAGGGGCTCCCCTGAATTCCCTGCGCGAAACCTAGGTGTTGCTGCACGCAAGGAACCGTTCATTGAATTGGACAGGATAAATACTGAGCTGCACCCAACATTGAAAACTGTTATGCAGGGTGCCATTAGGAACCACTACGTTAAAAGCCAGAACACCTTCCAACCAGTTCCAACCGAAGAACCTGATTCGGCGGAATACTTCGAGAAACATTCAAAGACTGAATCACTGGTATCTGGAAATTTCCGACTCGACGTGCTGTGGGACCACAGCACAGCAGGGGGGGAATTGACACTGAACACAGGGGCTCACACTCCAATTATTCGGTGTGGAAATTTTGTCGTTTTGATGGATTTGTTGATTCTCTTAGACAACATTGCAAGAGGTGGCCCAGGTGGAACGAGAGGGCCTTTCACACTCGAAGTGATGTCGCAATGGTCCAGCTCAAACGGCGCGGTATTTCAGTTCAAAACACAAGGCGCGCATCTCAGATTCATGCTCTCCGATTCCGACCTGGAGGCGCTTTCTGACATCAGCAAACGGTTTTGGAATTCCCCTGGTGTATTTCAAAAGATGGAACACCTTACCTGGCTGTATGGGATGGGGTGAGATTCGTTGCCATGTTTCGACTCTTCGCTTTCCTACTTCTGATTATAGGTTTTATCGCCATGCTTGAACCCATGATGACCAACATCGCCAACCGCGCTTTTCAGGGTTCTGAATGGCTGATTTCAAACACCATTAACATCTTTCATCCCTTTGTCTGGGCGGGATTGACGATGTTGATTGTCACGATGGTACTCAGCCACAACCGTCTTAGTGAGTTTGAAAAACCAACTTGGCCCAAGGTCTCAAACTTGGTGCGAATTTTATCAACGTCGATTTACCCTATTTTCTGGCTCAGTGGATTCGTTGTCCTCGCCACCACAGGGCTTGCCATTGCAGGCTACGTTCTGGCCTTTGGAATTCACCCACATCCAACATTTGGAGGACTCTCCGCACACACACTATTTTGGAAAGCGATTGATGCTTACTGGGCAGCCACATCCAGTACGCATGCGGCACAAGCCGTAGGCCTGATTTTAGGAATTTTTTGCAGCCTGGCAATCACTGTTTTCCTGATACCCAGCGTGGTGAGACACGGATTGGGGCCAAAAACGCAATCTCTACTGGATGCGCTTAAAAAATCACCGCAGTTTGACCCCAATCAATTCATCAATACGGCAAAAGGCCTTTTCGTCGGGGTCGATATAAACCGCCTTCCGATTTATGTCCCATGGCGAAAAGTCAACGAGACCCACATGCAAATCATGGGCAGCACTGGGGCAGGCAAAGGGGTGTCTCTGTCTTTGATGGGCAAACAGTTCATCAAAATGAAGAAAACAGTCATCGTCTTTGACCCCAAAGGTGATTCCCACGCGAAATCCATACTGCTGGAAGAAGCAAAGGCCAGCGGCCGAGAATTCGTTTACCTCAATCTCAATAAGCCTTCCCCACAAGTAAATCCATTTGCCAAAACGAACCCAGATGAATTTGCAGACCTTTTGATTGCAGCCTTCGAACTTCGTGCCCGAGGAAGTGACAGTGATTACCACAAAGGCAAAGAAGAAGACTGTACCTATATTCTGGCAGACCAAGGTATCAACTCACTGCCAACTATCATTGAAAAAGCCCATGCGGACCCAGTGGTTCGAGAGGAAGAAAATTTCCTTCGGAAATTACGAAAATTAGAGCGCTCAAAAGTTTTCATGACCAATGAGGGTCCAGACCTCGAAGAAAAGATTCAGGCGGGCGCAGTGATTTATGTCGAATGCAGCGCTGGCAGTGAAGCGGTGACAATGGCGCAAAAACTGCTCTTGCTCAGAATCATGCAAATCATCAAAGAACGGGAAAACAAACACCGCTCTGTCGCCGTAGTCCTTGATGAATTCAAGTACATGCTGTCCCCTGCGGCGCTGATGGCACTTGGGTTAATGCGCAGCTCAAACTGTCACTGCCTCTTAGCTTTTCAAGCCCTGGGTGACCTGGCAGACAACCCCACACTGAATGAGGAATCGGCAAAAAGCGCCGTTTTAACCAACACAGCCATCAAATTTATTTTCCGAATTCCTGAAGTCGGGTATGCAGATGAATTGTCTCGGATGACCGTTCAAGAAAAGCGCTTCGATGAAATCACAGGCAAGCAGCCAAACGAACTCACCAACCAGGGCACAGGTAGTTGGCGCGAGGTCTACGAACCCACAATCCCAGCAAACGTCCTAACCAATTTACCCATGCCAACTGACTATACAGATGGGAAAACCGTGTCTTGTGGCGTTCTTTTCATTGGCGCTGAGGCAAAGGCTTTCAGCACATCACCTGTGCCACACAAAAATAGCAAACCAAACATTTCCCAGGCAACTCCACATGTAGTTGCAGTTGAAAAAGCGGAGGACCTGATTTGATGACCCAACAACAAAACCTGATTGCATCACCCAGCGAACGCATGGCTCGAAAAGAAGAAAAGGAACATCAAATTTTGCGCTTCTTACGCGACCAAATTTGGAGTACCCCAGAAATCCTCGGTGAAGTTGCTAACGTGAAGGCTAGGCAAACCATCCACCAAACGTTGTCCAGAATGGAAAAGCAGGACCTTATTACAAGGCATCACCTGGAAAGCCTGGGCGGAAAAAAAACAGTATGGGGAATTACAAATCACGGTCAGTGTTGCGCTTTTGACCCCGATGCTGGGGAGACTCCCAACCAAAATTATTTTGAGCCTTCTCGCGTTGCTGAAACAACCGCTCATCATCACATCAGCATTCAAAAAATCCGCTTACTCGCTGAAAAAGGTGGATGGACCGATTGGGTTGACGGAAACAGGCTTAAGGCTTCGAGTAAAGACGGCAAAAGACCAGATGCAATGTTCACATCACCAAGTGGTATCAGGTGCGCCATTGAATTCGAACGGAGTTTCAAAACCATCAAACGATATGAAGCCATTCTTTCCACTTACCTTCAAGTCCTGAAGCAGGGTGAAGTGGATTTCGTCATATGGATTTGCCCAGACCTCAAATCCCAAAAGCGACTTGAAAAAATAATACTAGGGATAAAAAAAGTGAACGTCCGTGGTCAAAGTGTTTTGATTGACCCTGAACGCCACCACATGAGATTGCGTTTTATCTCGATAGAACAATGGCCTATGAACATGCAGACATAGATATTCAACCAAAAAGTCGATGTTCCTATACTCAGTTCATCAACTACTGAAAGAACGTCATGACCACTGAAAAATCCAATGAATTGAATACGTTGCTCAATCGGGATGCATTTTTATTGAAAAACTGGCTAACTGAGTCCGCCCAACACCTGGAGCATATATTTCTGGTGTGCCAAAGAAACAAAGATGAGGCGAAATATTGGGAAACACATATCAGGCCGATTTACGCTGCCATCAAGTACACCCGAATTTATGTTAAAGCCATCCTCAATCGGAATGCATTTAACGCTGAACATTGGGCACTCATAGAGCAGGACCACCCAACGGAAGAACAACTGTATTTAGTTTATAAGTTTGCAGTGCACAATCACGAAGAAGCATCGGATGAAGTGAGACGATTATTGATTTCCGTCTTTCCTGAACGAGGTCGAACCGGCACAAACTAGCCCCAGATACCTTCAAATCGTTTGGCTGAAGTCCTGGTGTAATGCGCAGTGTGCCGAATATCACGATGACCAAGCCAGTCTTGAAGAAGTCTAGTATCGGTGCCTTTATTGGCTAAAGCATGTCCACACGAATGACGAAACATGTGTGGATGAAGTCCAGCAAAACCAGCCCTCTCACCAACCTGTGTTACTAAATAATTTAACGCCTGTCTGGTGAAAGGGCTTTTGCGCATACTAATAAAAAGCCAGGGCATATCATCAGAACGGGTCCGCAAATAGGCTCTCAGTGCCCGAATCTCTTCCCCATCTAGGGGCTGAGAAGTTGATAGGCCATCTTTTTTTCTGCGAACGAAGACACGTGCTTCATCCAGACTCAAATCAGAACGACGCATTCCGATGAGTTCAGAAACCCGTAAGCCGTGCCGATACATCAGCAGAAACATACAATGGTCACGGCTCCCAAACTTACCCTTTCTTGAAGCCTTCAAAACCATGTCCATTTCAGCTGCTGTCAGGAAGTCTTTTCCCTGGCGTTCGTGAGCATCTAAAGTGTCTGGCTTTTCATTCTTTACATTTTGCCGCTTGGGGGGCTCCTGGATTTCAAGCTCAAAGTCAGTGGAATCGTTCATCATCACCCCCAATTCTTAACAAAATGGGCCTTTTGTAAAGATTAGGCCCAGAACAAAGACAACACCAATCCATCAGACCTTTGGCCGACCAGTTTTGACTTTTTCAAGAGAACGGAGTGCATTCGAAAGTTCTGAGTCGCTTAGGGCGTTCAAAACCTGAAGGCCTGCCCGCATGACTTCTGCCTTCGTGACAGCCAACTCATTTTTCAAAGCCCTACTCCGCACGACGGCTATCAAAGAGTAGTCATCTTCAGGCATTGAAAAGCTATCCCGAACGACCTTTTTCACGGGCGCTTGAATCACTTTTGATTTCGGTACAGGCTTCTTTACCTCAGTTTCCGCCTGGTTACCAAACGCCTCGATTTCTTCGTCCAAGAGCCCTTCGGAAGATGTTCTCTTTTTGACCTGCAATGTCATTTTTGATTTGCCAACAGCCATGATTAATACCATTATTATGATATTAACTGTATATACTATTTACTGGCATTTTTCAAGTCTGTAATCACAGACGGCATTTCTCGTAAAACTAAAGAGTTTCTGCTTTTTCATTAACCACTTCCTCAACTTTCCTCTTCCATTGCGGCGCGACAAAATTGGTTTTGTCTTCCAATCGCCGTACCTGATTCCGTTTCTCGATGTCACCGACAACGTGGCCCTGCTGCCGATGCTTGCAGGCGTCGCGAATGCAGAGGCGCGAGCGAAGGCATTGGAATTGCTTACGGCGCTTGATGTGCAACACCGAGTTCACGCCATGCCATCGCAACTCTCCGGTGGCGAGCAGCAACGGGTTGCCATCGCGCGCGGATTGGTTAACCGCCCACCGGTGATCCTGGCGGATGAACCCACCGCACCTCTCGACAGCGTGCGTGCCATGGCGGTGATTCGCATCCTCAACGACATGGCTCGGAAGTTCGAGACCGCCATCATCGTCGTCACCCATGACGAAAAGATCATCCCCACTTTCAAGCGCATCTACCACATCCGCGACGGTGTGACCCATGAGGAAGCTGGCGAAGGGCGGGAGTTCGAATGAGAGAACGATTGAATTACAGGAGAATTTCATGACCCACCGCAAACACAGCCACGCATTTGGAACTATCACCCTGACCGTTACGGCCTGCCTGCTTTTATGGGGTTTTCAGTTGCCAGCTTGGGCTGGTGACGCTACCCAGGTTGAGCCACTCGCGCCACATGCTTGAACACATCGAACGCCTCAAAGCCTGGCAGGCGCTTGACCTACCTGCTGGCATCGAACGGCAGGTACACCAAAACCGCTTGCTCAAGATCGCCCGCGAGGGCGGCCAGATGACGCCCGCCGACCTGGCCAAGTTCGAGTCGCAGCGGCGTTACGCCACCTTGGTAGCACTGGCCATCGAGGGCATGGCCACCGTCACTGATGAAATCATCGACCTTCACGACCGCATCATCGGCAAGGCGTGGTCAAACGCCGAGTGGCGACGAAGGCCGTGGTGGCATTCAAGCAACGCGTGCGTCAACTGACTCGCCGCTCGGGTGGGTGCAGCATGCAGGATGTGGTGGACAGGTTGCGTGCCTACATGTTGGGTTGGAAGGGCTACTTCCGGCTGGCGCAATCCCAAAGACTCTGGCAAACGCTGGATGAATGGATACGTCACCGGTTACGGGCAATCCAGCTCAAACAGTGGAAACGCGGCGCCACCATGTTCCGAGAACTGCGAGCCTTGGGAGCCAGCGTCACAGTGGCACACCGCGTGGCGGCCAACAGCCGTCGCTGGTGGCGCAACAGTGGCAAACTCCTGAATAGTGTGCTGACGATCGCGTGGTTCGATAACCTGGGTCTGCCTCGCCTCTCATAACCTCAACTTCTCGAACCGCCCGGTGCGGACCCGCATGCCGGGTGGTGTGGCAGGGGTGCGGCTCAGAAGAGCTGCCCCCTATGCCGATTGTCCTAGCCCATATCTATCACTCCGCCGTAGCCGAAGCTGCCGTGGCAAGAATCGGCGTGGCGACGCGACAGCCCGAACTTCGGCGCCCAGGGTCGGCGGCGTTACAAGCCGAGCTCCACAAGCCAATTCAGTGCGGACGGCTCAAAAGTATGTCGACGAAAGCAGCGATGGACGGATGCTTCAGCATGCCATTCCGAAACACGATGTAGATCTCCTTCCGGGGCGGATCGCCCTCAAAGGGAACCGTTGAAAACAAGACAAGTCGGGACTCGTTCGCGACGGACGCTTTCATCACGACTGATATCCCCAGTCCTGCCTGCACAGCGCTTTTTACAGCGGCGGTACTGCCCAGTTGCAAGGAAAACCCCAGCGTATTTGCCCGTGTACCAAGATACCGCCGAAGGACCCGTCCGGTGCCCGAGCCCGCCTCGCCTCCGATCAAGACTTGGTTTTCAAGCTGGTTCGGCCCAACACTCCGCATGCCCGCCCACGGATGCCCCAGCGGTACGATGAGTACCAGCTCTTCTCGTCGCCACAGCTTGGCACCGAATCCCGGGCGCTCGTCCCATCTTTCGACGACAGCGATGTCCACGTCGTAATTCTCTATGGTCCGCGCTATCGCCTCGTTTCTATCGATGACCACCTTGACCGAAAATGGCGTTCGCTCTTTAAACTTTTTTATATATGGCTGAAGCAAGTATATGCCCGTGTTAGAACTCGCCCCAATCGTGATTTCATCTTTCTTTTCAAATAGAGTTCCGGCTTTACACGCCAGGTTGACAAGCTGTTGCGCATACGGCAAAAAAGTTTCACCCTCGGCTGTCAAACTGCAACCGGCATTGCTTCGCACGATTACTTCCGTCTTAAGCGACTCTTCAAGCTGCTTGATATGCTGCGTCACCGTCGACTGCGAAATGTCGAGTTGTTTTGCGGCGTCGCGGAAGCCTCCGGCTGCGACTACGGCCAGAAAACTCTCAACGTGATCGAGATTGATCACTCAGTCATCTCCCCGCTCCAACATGGTTGACCGCTCCGCGTGGAATGCGCCCTTGCAACGCTTCGAGGATACTGAGGGCGGCTTCACGCTCGATTTCCATCCGTACCGATTTGACCGCCGAACCCAGGTGAGGCGTAAAGAATGTGGGTAAAGCAGGATCAAGCAATTCGTCAGGAATAGAATGCGGCCTGTCGGGACGCGCCCATTCCTCCATCTCGAAGACGTCTGCGGCGTAACCGCCCAGATGCCCCGTCCGAAGCGCATGCACCACGGCCCGCTCATCTACGATGGAGCCGCGACAGGCATTGACGAGGTACGCACCGGGCTTCATGCGGTCTAATGCCCGAGCATTTATGGTGTGGTGGGTATCTGACGACATCGGCAGCATGGGAATGATGAAATCGCTTGTCGCCAATAGCTGGTCCAGCGATGTTCTGCTTGCATTCCACGCCCTTTCCGACTCTTGCGGCAAAGGCTGCGGATCAGTGTACTGAATTTGCATATCGAAGGCGGCCAGCCGCTTTGCGACCGCCCGCCCGACCGCTCCCATCCCAATGATGCCGGCGGTTTTACCCGTCAAACCTGTGCCATAAAACCGCGGGGTCCAACCATTGAACTGGCGTGATCGAATGTAATTATCACCTTGCAGCATATTCCGTGTGATGCTCAGCAACAGGCCAATCGTTAGTTCAGCTGTGGGAATCGTAAGCAAATCAGGAACAATCGTAAACCAAATCCCATGGCGGGTACATGCCTCGACATCAAAGTTGTCATATCCTTTAAGCGCGGCGCCGATGACCTTCAGATTGGGGCACGCGGATAGGAAATCCGCATCTATGCTATCCGGCATAAACACCATCATCGCGTCCGCATCATTGGTGCGCAACAGTACCTCTTCCCGCGACATGGTTGAATCGGACTGATTGGAAATTACTTCAGCGGCGGTCTCAAGGAGGGCCAGCGTGTCGGGGTGGATTCGATGCGTTGTTACGATTCTTGGTTTCATGGGACCTCTGAGGAACGAACTACGCGACATGCCGCTGCAACGGCTCGTCTCTGTCGCTGTGTACGGCACGCTGCTGATAAATGGATCGTATCTTTTGCATCATGCCTTGATCATTCGGTTGGTTAGCCATATTCAAACTGATTCGCCCATCCCGCAATCCCACGACTCGATCAGACACTTCAAGTGCCAGGTCTACCTGGTGCAAGCTGCACAGGACCGCGACATTAAGATCTGTAGCCGCGGCTTTCAGCGTTTGCAGAACCGAGCGCGCCGTCAGCGGATCGAGGCTGGAGACGGGTTCGTCCGCAATAATAATCTTGGGCTTCTGCGCCAAGGCTCGCGCTATCGCAATACGCTGTTGCTGACCGCCTGACAGCAGTTGCGTAGGCGTGTTTGCATAATCGAGCATGCCGACCCGGTCCAGACATTCGAACGCGAGCACTTTGTCAGCCCGGCTGAAGCTTTTCAATGTGACGCGCCAAATGGGCATCTCTGCCAGACGCGCACCCAATACATTCTCGAGTGCTGAGAACCTTTTCACCAGGTGCAGTTGTTGGAACACGAACCCGATCTGGCCACGTACTGCCCGCAGACGCGCCGGAGACAGTTCATGTATGGATTCTCCGAGCGCCACGATAGAACCGGAGTCAATCGGCTCAAGGCCAGTGAGACATCGGAAAAGCGTCGACTTCCCTGCCCCGCTTGTGCCGAGCAAGGCAACCATTGAGCCGTGACGTACTTCGAAGTCAATCGATTCCAGGACAACTTTATTGCCGTATGACTTACCGACATTCTTTAACTGCAACGCTACATCTTTCATTGCGAACCTCCCTTCCAGTAATACGTGAAGCAATCAGTTATTCGCAGGGAGAGTTTCGAATCCCTCGCGTTTTGTGTCCAATATCAAGTACCTGAGCCGGTCACTGATGAAATCGATTGCCGACACCATCAGCAATACAACCGCCAGTACCGTAATCATCTTGTTGAATTCCAACAAGTCCACAGTATCTTTCAGGGTCTGCCCAATTCCACCTGCGCCTACGATGCCCAGTACTGTGGACGTTCTGACACTGAATTCCCAAATGTATAGAACGCTCGCGATCAGGTGCGGCATAACATCCGGGATCAGACCGTAGCGGATAATCTTTGCCCTGCTGGCACCGGTCAAGGCGAGCGCATCCAACGGCCCTTGGTCAACGGGCTCGATGGCTTCAGCAAACATTTTGCCGATTGCCCCTACCATGTGGAAAGTAATGGCCAGTACGCCGGAGAACGGACCGAAGCCCACTGCTGCTACAAATACAAGTGCATAGACAAATGTCTCCGTGCCGCGGCTGGCGTTCAGGATGGCGCGGGATACCCGATAGGTCCACTTGTTCGGACAGGTATTACGCGCAGCCATGAGTGCCAGCGGAAATGCAATGATTGTGGCGAATATCGTGCCAATCGTCGCCATGGCGAGCGTCTCGCCAGCCCCTTTTAGAATGACGTCCAGGTCGCTCAGGTCGGGTGGAAACATCTGCACGACGAATGACCATAGTCTCGGTAAACCGGCGCCTAGCTTCTGGAATTCTATCTGAGACACGTACCAGGCCACTGCCAGCAAACTGAGTACTACGACCGACGTTGCAAAATGCCGCTTTCTCCTGGCTACGTCCCTCTTGACATTAGCCAGCATGACTTCTTCGATTCGCTGATTCATTGGTTCATCCTCTGTGGTATCGCGATGCGCGCCCGTATGTTCGTGCAGCGGAGACAAGGAGCTGGCGTGCGTCAGTCCACCTTGTCGTCCGCTGACCTCATCCAAGAACGGACCCCTCGTGCTTTATAGTTTTCCCACGATGCGGCCGGCGTCTTCGATTACCTTGTAATCGCTGTGCTTTGCCTTCACGAAGCCGTTATAGCCCGAGCCCATCAGCGACTGTGCTTTCTCTTCGGACAAGGACGTCAGTATTTCCGTGATGCGCGCTTTCAGAGCAGGATCTAAATCCTTCGGCACGGCTATCGCGTCGTTCGGCAGCTTGCTGGATTCCCACACGATCTTGGACTTCGAAGGATCGATTTGACCCGCTTCGATCATCCCGTTCCGGCCCCGATCCATATTGGATCCGAGGTCGATCAGTCCGTGCTGAATCTGTGATTCGTTCTGGCCAAACGTGGCACCTTCACGATATTCAAAATAGCTCTTAGGGTCGATGCCGATGCTCTTGAAGTACGCCATCGGGATGAGCCAGCCAGAAGTGTTGCCCTGATCACTGAGTGACAGCTTCAAACCCTTCGCGTCCTCGGGCCATTTTTTGATCGGCAGATCGGCGCGACCGACAATGAGGGCTTTGTAGAACGGCTCCCCGCGGTACTTGACCGTTGCAAGCACTTCGGTGCCGGCCTTTTTATTCGACAAGACATAGCCCCAGGGTCCGAGCCAGCCCACATCGACATGGCCATTTGTCATTGCCACAGATATTGCCGCCCAGCTTTCCGGGGAGACGATTTCATAGGTCGCGCCGAGCTGGTCGGCGAGATACTTGAATATCGGCTCAAACTCTTTGATGGTCTGGCTAGGCGTTGGAAGCAACGGCGCAATTGCAAAACGCAGGTGAAGTTTACCATTGACAACCTCAGCTGCCTGCGCGGGTGTGAACACTATGATTGTGGCGATAAAGGCAAGAATGGCGCGCGTTAACGCCTTCTTGAATTTCGAAAACAGAGTAAAAACTTGCATTATGACCTCAGTGAGTTAAAGACTTCAGTAGTACTTTTGAGTCAAAGCTCGTTGACTTTCAAAGATGCGATCACCGTACATCGACAACGGATACGGGATAGTCAAAGGGAGTTCCACCATGCGCGGGAATACGGTGGATCGGCCAGAGACCATGAGGCTTTCATAATCCCCATAGTTGCCACAGCCCAGAAGTGGCCAAGCATCAGCCGCGGCATAGCCGATGAGCAGAAAACGCCGCCTGATCGTTGAGTGGTTTGGGCCTGAACCATGAAGGGTCCGGACGTGATGCAACGTGACAGTTCCTACGGGTCCCGTTAGTAACTCCCCTTCTGTCGGGTCGAGCGCTTCGTCCCAGTTGGAGCGAGAGATCGCGTGGCAAAACTCGCCCGTCTCGACGTTCCGGTGGTCGTACACTTTTCCTTTGTGGGAGCCTGGCAAGCATGCCATCGCGCCATTTTTCTCACTTGTCTCGTCGAGGAAAATTCCGAGAGTAAGAAAATCATCGTTTGTGTGGGGATAGAATGCCCAGTCCTGATGCCACTGGACTGGCGCGCCTGATGGCGGCTTGAAGTTGATTTTGCTATTGTGCAAACGGATGTTTTCGCCCAGGAAATGCCGAAGCAAATCGACGATTTTTTCCGACCTGACCAAAGAATCTATTGCATCGAAATAAAGGTGAGGATTCTCGACGCGACGCAGTAGCTTCGTCGTCTCGCCATTCTTCTTTTCGAACTGGTAAGTCTCATTGTCCGAAGCTACGCCAATAGCTCCCAATTCAATTTGCTTGACGTCTTCAAGAATCTTCGCTACTTCCTCCGCGGAGAAAAAGCTTTCAATCTTCGTATATCCCTTGTCGAGATATTCGCGTTGCTGCTCTGCAAACATGGTGATGCTCCTAGGTCTTCCAACGAATAATCGGGAGGGCAAACTGCGGCTCCTTCCGGCATGTTTGTTTCGACTATGCAATCAATAAGTTACTTTGATCTACAGATCGATCATGAAAGGATGGTAGATCGTCGGTATGACATAGGCATGACAGCGGGACGCGGAATGCAACACAGAAGGATGGTCGCAGCGCCTGGTAAGCGCCGCCCGTGTCGCTTTCTGCCTACGTCACAATAGGCCTTTGCACGGTAATATCTGCAGTTCACCCCGCAAATGGCAGTGAACAACCCGCTGCCACCAAACTGGAGAGAGCCGCTATGCAACTCACCGTCGAGACGAACGTACGAGCCCCGATTGAACGGGTGTGGGAGGCGTACACCACACCCGACGAGATAATTCGCTGGAATGCGGCCTCAAATGACTGGCACACCACCAGGGCCATTGTGGAGGAGTGCATGCTGTGCCATCAGTGGCGGTCGCTCAGAGGACGGCGCCGAGTATGTGACAGAGGCCATCCTTTACTTGGAGGACTCCAATCCGCATGACAATCGAGCCGTTCGAGTGACTATTGAAGGACAGAGAGTAGGGTAGAGGCCGTTGAAACAGGTTTTATTCAGATAAATGGTACGCGCCGCCGCATGTAGCGGGTCCAAGTTAGTTGGGTCCAACGCCCTCATCTCATAGAAAGCTTCTTTTGAGTTCTGAAAACCCTTCAAAAAATGCATGACCCCTTCTGGATTTTCGGCGATACATCGGTAAAGGTTAATCAATTCAGGATTGCTATCAGCGATAAGGCTGTGTTCTGGCGCCAGTCCAAAAAACACAGCGCCTCCCCCAAAGAATGGCTCAATGTACTTGTTGTAGGTCTTAGGAAATTTGGGCAGGATTTTATCTAGCAGCTGCCCTTTCCCGCCCGCCCACTTCAACAAAGGTCTCGCTAATATAGGAGCGGGCTCCCTATCTAACTTATTTACTGTCTGCTTTGAGGGCATATGCAACCGTGTCTCTCTTGTAGTTTTCTATTTAATGTTACTGATAACAAAATCCATAAAACCATATTAATGGCAATTCTGAATTTGATTTTTTAAAGCCAACCGACTTTTTCCCCTGGTCTTCACGAATCCTGTGAGCGTAGTGGCAAACAAATCACTGCCAACATCATTCCTTCATAAGCCTTGAAAAGTAACCCATTGCCCAAACATCCGAACTTGGAGCTTTCACTTAGGGAATGCAGAAGATTTTGTAACGCAGATGTACACATCATTTTAATACTTTATATTTCGTATATACGGTATTTATTGTCTATTCCGTTCGTTCAATATCACTCAAGGTTCGACCACTAGAGGTTTTCCAGTCAATCCATCCGTTTGAAGCAGCGGCAAGCAATGCACAAGAAGCAGCACTCGGTGTCTTGAACAAGTGGTCCTTTAGCATGACGGTCCTTTCCCCTTCAACACTCATCACCCCTGCATCAATTAAACGGTCACGAGCTCGAACAATGTCATCGCGGATTTTCCCACCAGGATTCAAGCGCCCTTCCGACCCCTTCAGAACCACCATGCCTTCATTGGTGTAGTACCCCTCCCCCTTCGTACCTGCTCGGGTGCAAAAGAGCTTTTCAGCATCACTACGCTTTTCATCAGCAATCAATGGTTCAAAGATTGGATATCCCAGCGTGGTGAGTAGTAACGCAGCGGTTTCGTGAATGTCTTCACAATCCGCCTGTAAAGGCTTAGGGGTGTGCGGTAACGAACCAGAGTTCCCATTTATCAGTTTATATCGTTCATACCGTTTAGCTTTTTCAATACTGACGGACTCAAGATACAGGACATGGGTCTGAGTGAGGTTTTGAGTCAACGAGACCACCACCAGGGCGCGGTCCCATTCTTTATTGGAATCCTTATTGTGTTGACCAAGACGGTGACCCACATTGCCCGATTGGCCAATGTAAAGCTCTGAAAGGTCTTCACCACCCACCAGAAAGTACAGTCCCACTTGGGAAGATTCAGGCATCGCCAAAAACTCAGAAACCTGATTTCTGGGAACCTCAAACACCCGCACAATAGAAGTAGTCAGCTCAGCTTGGCGAATCCCAGAAGGGTCACCAGAGGGCAAGTAGATTTGAATGGTTCTGGGTCGGCGGCTCGATACGCCATTCATAACCCCAGCTCCACAGCCAGGGATGTAATTTCTTGTGCAGCCTTGGAGCGAGGCTCCGACTCAACAACACCTGCACCTATAGGGTCGCAATCAACGTAGGCTTTGCGGTTATAAACCACGGTCTCCAAAATTTTGAAGACCTCCAAACCGCCAATCAATTCGCGCGTTTCTTCGACCAGCTTGATGGCAGGATGGGAAGGTGCGTTTGTAATCAATATATACGGTTTTAACTGTTCATTCAGTTCCATGGCGCGTTCAACCAGGTCACTTACAAACACCAAGGTCTCCGCATCTTTTTGCGAAGGTCTGATTGGGGTGATGAGAACATCAGCAGCAGCAAGAGCAGTTCGGAACTCTTTTGAATCCTGCCCACCTGTATCAACAATGATATTTTGGTAGCGCTCACTGAGGTCTTGAAGGGCCTTGTGAATATTCCCTGACTTTTCCACACAATGGACAGGGGGAAAATCAGACTCTTCACGCCGAGCAACCCAATTCGAGGCACTACCTTGAGCGGCATTGCCATCAACAAGCAATACATCCTTACCTTGCTTCACCAGGTAAGCCGCCAGATTCGTAGCAACCGTTGTTTTTCCAGTGCCACCCTTCTGACCGCCAATCAGATAAATCATATATTTCCTTTTAACCGTATATACTGTTTTTACTGTGTAGACTTTTTACATCATAAAGAAAAACAAACAAATCTCAACCCTTTGAAACATCAGACTTCGACTTTTTACGAAGCAACGCCAATGAAGCATCCAGACTTGCCCTTGCTGATGAACGGGATGAGTTGCGCTGCGCCAAAGTAAAAGGAAGGTCCTCTTCAGGAGGTAGCTCAACCTGAAGTCGGCGGGCAATGTTCAAAGGGTAGGGACGTTGAGTACCCAAAGCCTGAATAACCTCAGAAAGACGAGCATCAGAAAACCTGGCCTTCAACCAAAGCCACTCCCTCTCAGCTCGAAGATTGGTTAACAAAGGGCAGGGAGGCTGAGGCCCCCCAACACCAGGGTCAGCTCCTGAGGGAGCTTCCCCACCTCCCCCTGAGGGGGTCGGTTCTCTCATAGATAAATCCTATCAAAAGCAATACTAACGACTGGCTCCGCCTGACTATTCAAGGCCACGGACCTGATAATTTTTTAACCAGCGATAAATTGAGGGGGCGGGTACTCCTAAAGCCACTGAAATAGCCTTGGCTTTCAGTCCTTTGGCTCTGAGCAACAATGCTTGATTTTTCAGCCCCTCGTTTCGACCAAGAAACTCCTCTCGACTCATGAAGGTCTCACCAGTAGCCTGTTTACGGGCCTTCTCACGCTCAGCACGGCGTTCTTTGCGCACGGAGTCAGGAACGATGGCCCTGAGCTTGTCCAAAAGTGATTCGGGGACAAGGCCACGCTGGTCGAACTCTTTCCACAGCGTTTCACGCTTGTATTTGTAGCGGCTATGACGAGAATCGTGGTCAGAGGTGCCCTTAATCCCATTCTCAGCATCGTACTGCGCTCTTTTCAGGACGCACGACACATAGACCTTGGCTTGTTCTGAGGGCAGAGAAGGGCAAATAGTGCGTGCAAGCACTTCCAACTCATATTCCAAGGACTCAATCGAGGTGAACCAAGAGGCGGCATTTGCAAGATGGAAAAGGAAAAAATCCCTGAGCCCTTCAGATGCTTCTTTACGCCCGAAATGGTGCTCCGCAATCGTCCAAAGGTCCTTGTAAACCAGATACCAGCGCTCATAAATGGAGCCCTTGTACACTGGCTGGATACCTTTTTCCGCTCGCTTCTTGTGCAGGTCTCGAACTACAGCCTTTTCCCGTTTGAGCTGCTCGTACTCAGACTGCTTCTTTTTGAAAGCCTCGTTCGCTGCTTGACGGTCCCTGACAATTTCCAAGTAGAGGTACTCAAAATCATAGCGAGTCTGAGCAATCCACTGGGCAGTGACCTTCTTATCCACCCCAGAGTGGACAGAACCCACCAGGCGCAAAACACGCGCTGCGTCTTTGGCATTTGGGTCCGCTCCCACTATCTCAACCAAACGGTTTTGAAGTGCCTGCCAACGAGGCAGGGCTTTGAAGTGAACCTTGGTTTCGAACAACCAATACAGGTGAATCCCTCGACCACTATAGACAACCACATTGGGGTAGGGGATTCCAGCTTCATCAAGCTGGTGACAAGCACGATTGACCCTGTACGCAGGGTCTGCCATCAGGCCAGTCTCGTTCCGAATGTCGATGTCAGCAAAACAGCAATTCAGAGCCTTGCCGTGGTTAAGAATGCGTTTACCAATGAATTCATTAGGGGTGATGAAAATATCTGAATTGCCCTCAAACTGGGCAATATCCTGGTTTACTTGGTTGAAATCACCACCAAAAGACTTCCAGTGAGCAGTTCGCTGCTTGGCCTCGGACCAATACCCGCTTTTGACCCACACAATAGTTTTGGCGCTCTGCTTTCCGTTGACGAGGAAACCATGATGGTCCGCTGGACTTTCCAACGGAAGAAGGAGTTGCCGTGGTGAATTTGATTCACCAAGCACCTCCCCTGAATGTTCTTGTTGCTCGTTTTCTACGAGCATGGATATAATATGACTCATTGGTACAGTTATTTAAGCGTGCTGGACCGTGAGGTTCTAGGGTTGCCGCCCGTAAGAACCTCAACTTATTCCTAAAAGCCCTGGATTGCCGTCCAGGGCTTTTTCATTTACACAGGTTGAAAATCCACCTGTATAGGTAACTTCATTTATTCATGTTACCGAAAAAAAAATTTAGTTTTCAAAAAAAAGCCCTTTCAACTGGACTATTTCTTTCCCACAGCAGGCCAAAGCATTCGACTGTGAACCATCGCAACAATCAACACCTGGTCTATTTCCTTGGACCACTCATAAACAACTATGTAATTCTCATGTACAACCAGTTCTCTGGTGCCTGTAACTCGGCCTTGCTTACCAAGTGCAGGAAACTGCTCAAGTCGTCGAACAGCCTCAATAAACCCATCATCTAGCGTAATCGCAGCGCTGGGGCTGTGCTCCGCAACGTATTCAAAAATTCGTTCACGGTCATCGGCAGCTTCCAGGGTCCAAACAACGATGGTCAATCTTGCCTACTTACCAACAACTCACGTTTTGCTTGCATGCGTGAATTCACGTCCTCGTTGGTCAAAAACAAGCCTTTACGGAATGACGCACGTGCCAACTCGACCTTCTGGTGTAGGAATTCCTCATACTCAAGCTCTTCACGCTGTTTTGCGATGAAATCCCTCATGAGCTCCCTCAAAACCTGACTGGCAGGTCGATGGATAGACTCCGCAGCAGCCATAAATTCGGCACGCAGCTCGGGTTCTAGCTTCATCGTAAACATAGCTTCTTTCGCCATGGGGCACCTCTCACCAAAAAATACACATTAAGTATATACCTTTTAGTTATCAGGTGTCACCAAGCTCAAGCTACCATTAACACCTGATAGGGCACCACAACCAGATTCAGAAGGCGATACCGACAGTTAGGTGGTTATGAACACACCACTGTGCTGAATTGGCTATTCAAACTGGCAAATCAATAGTCCTTAAAAGAGAAATCATGGCTGAACCCGTAACACTGATTGGACCGTTTTTCACACTCCTCAAATCAGGCCTCACATGGCTTTGGAATTTACTTCGGTTCAATCGACCAAAACTTGGTGTGATGAAGCAGTACAGCAACAGTCCAGATGGTGGAATGTTCTTTTCAAACATCACACTGGAAAATCAAGGTCCTTTCCCAGTGTGGATAACTGGTGTTTTTGCACAAGAAGAAAATCTGGTGATAGAACTATGGAACAGTCCACCCCACCGACTAGGACCGCACGAAGTGTACAAATGGGAAGTACAGCCACCTTCGGTGATTGATGAGAAAACCCACCAAAGCATCTATGATTTTTCTGCGCTCAGCCACATGGGAATTTATGTAAGAACCCAATCAAAATTGGTCAAATGCACGGAAATCGTCACGTACAACCCATCTAGCCACGAGGACCCTGAAGTCCTAAAAGCCAACATCATTAGAAAAAACTACCAGGGGATTCCGTATGGTGATTTTGACCTTTATGGAGTCACGTTCCTTTTCAACGGCGAGCTGGTTAGCGTGGTGATAGACAAAGCAGGGATACCCAACAAGTACACCCAGTCCTATGCAATTAGGCTACGACCTGAACAACTAAGTTCGGTTGAGACAGTTGAGCAGTATTTTCTGAATGAATTCAGGTCGGGGGCTTCAGTCTGTCGCCTGCGGTGAAAAATAAATGGTGTGAGCGTTGTGTGTTACCGCCCAAGCCTCATTGGCTTGGGCGCGTTTTTATCGGACCTTGCTGGGTCTAATCACCCTCGGGCTCATCAATATAGTTCCAGGTCGCCAGCACACATTCACAAAACTGGTGGGAAATCTCGCAACACGTCAACACAGGGGAAAGGGTCGAAGTCCAGAACCCCATACCCTCTAGTTCATGGCCGACAAAAACCTCCAAAAAATATTGAGTCGCTGCGTCCTGGTTCCTATCGTCACCATCCTTTAGCACTTCATAAAGTGCTCTGGAAACCCAGAATTTTTGTTGTTGAAAACCTGCCGCTTCAAGATGCTGCGGGTTTTCCAAGTCAAATAATGTTGGCATGAATGCCCCCTTCGGTGTTTTTAGTCCAGTGGACCGACCAGTACCCCATAGCCCTGGTCGGGCTTATGCAGTTTTATTGGCCTTGTTGACCCGCCTTCATAATTTTGTCGGCGCAAGCGAAAATCTTGCGAATGGACAGGTCTGTGATGGGCTCAGAACCAAGCCAACCTTGGATATAGGCCCTGGAAGATTCCTGGCCAGGTGTCCCTAAAATAGAAGTCACAATGTATGCAACAGCCTCGGCTTCCACCTCCGCGATGTTTCGGGGGGTTAGCTCACTGTCGGCGCAATCAGCCTCTGTTGTGTGACCCAAAAGAACGTGGGCCATTTCATGGATGGCTGTTTTTAAGGGGAAAGCCGCCACTGGGTTCACCGCGATTTTTCGGGCCGTGGCGTAGCCCTGGCAATTGCCGTTCATCATTTCAAAATCAACTTTTTCCACATCCAGACCTTCAAGGGCACGGCTCAAGTTCCAAGCGGGCAGGGCGGGGAATTCCACCTCATTACCTTCGGTCTGGCTCAACACGAACCAATGAGGCTTCAAGGCAAAGAAAGTGCGGCTCTTTTCCTCGGTTTGGCCTTGCTCGTTTTCAGCTTCAATTTTTTTGGTCAAAGGCATGAAAAGGCTGATTGCTTTCTGGCCTTTTTGAACCATCCGCCCTTTTTCTTTCCATGCATTGAAGCTAGCAAGTGGAGAAACCTGTAGGCCCCTCTCCAGGCACTGCTTGAATGCGAGTGCTTGGTTCAAGATTGAAAAGTTGTGAAACGCTTTATAAGCCTGGCTAAGTTGTCCTGGTTGGGTGAGTGCCTGAGTTAACAAGGCTTGGAAATCCACTGTGTCTTTCTTGAAATTTGCTTTTTGGTGTGCCTCGGGGGGCAAGGGGGGAACGCCCGATTTAGTTTGGGCTTTCTGAGTTATAGGGGTGCTTGCGTTCATCATGTTTTCCTCACTTTGTAGTACAAAAAATTTGCTCTTCGGAGCCGCCTCACCGATGAACAAAAGTGAGGCTTGAAACGACATCAAGGTCATGAGCGCAAGTCGCAGTCTCGCAAGGCGAGAACCGAGTGAGCACATGCCGAAGGGAAACCTTGAGGGAGGTGAGGGCAGAACGATGAATCGGGGAAAAGGGGCGGCTTAGGGGAGCAAATGTACGAAAGGAAAACTGGCGTAAGCACCCTCAAGTAATGAAAAACGCGAGTTACCTATATGTATGTACTGAGAACAATAGGCAGAAAACTTTGATGCACCACACTTCGCAAGTAACTATGCCGCCTATTGGCGGGACAAGCAATTTTCAGCCATGGGTGCAAGGCACCCCGAGCTGAAAAGTCTTGCGCAGTCCCCTGAGCAGCGTCCACCCCAGTGGACCCAGCGAAGGGCATGGGGGGAGCCAAAAACAATTTTTGCGCCCACGCAAAAAAGGGTCCCCAGACCCGTTTGGTTTTGGGGGGCTTGCCCCGCCCGTGTGCGCCTTGCGGCG
>LFEF01007482.1_pt1 | contig 21042 bp, 20 predicted proteins | sample 619371 | NCBI WGS metagenome assembly LFEF01 (sample SAMN03014291, study PRJNA259931) | freshwater metagenome | biome: lake; feature: waterbloom | place: China: Taihu Lake | collected 2006-08 | depth 0 m m
AGCAAGTTCGATTTGTCGTTCAAGCAGCCGGTGTTTTTGCCTTCTGGTATTTCGGTGAAGCATGTGACAGCCGATGGCGCTTCGAAGTTCGAAGTGCTGGCGGAGCGTGATTCGAAAGTGCTGATGGTGGGAAGTATTGCGGCTTGATTTTTTGATTGAATGAGTGGCTTGGTTAGGTTTGCAGCGCGTCACTCATTGCGCCTAGATCCAAGTCGAATTCCCCTTTTTGATTCTGGCTCGGTTCATGCGAAACGCAAAAGCGTCTTCGCATCGACCTTGCAGGTCGCCCCTCGCTGTAAATCAAACCGGGCGACTTGATCTTGAATCGGCGCAATGATGCAACGCTGCTGCAAAGCTTAACCGGCTAACCAATCAATCTCCGCCAGTGGTTAAGGGCCGATTCATGACCTAGCGAGCGGCTGTTTTCAGCATTCGCAAAGTTCGCTTTGCCGTCCTTCCGCCTTCAGGAAAGTCTGCCCGTTTGAATTCACACGCCACGTTCGGCTACGAGCCGACACCGAGTTCGGCCATCTTTTTTGCCGAATCTCGGTGAGTCAGTGTGAACTTCAAAAAGGGAAATACAGACTTTCAGGCGGGGGAGGGCATGCGACTTTGCGGATGCAATAACAGGGCATGCGACTTTGCAAATGCCCACACACCGCTGCTATCTCTCCGACAGTCCCGGCATCAAACTGGTTTCGATCATTTTCTGCATGTCTCGAATCGGAATTTCCGGGTGCTGGATCCACCACCGTGCGCCGGCCTCAACAGCACCAACCATGATGTTGGCCAATGCCACTGATTGAATGCCTGCTTTGTCACCGTTTTTGGCCTTGGTGGGATCGTTCAATTCTTCAATGGTTTTGGCCGAGGCTTCAATAAAGCTGTTTCTGAAAAAAGCCACCTTCTCGCCCACTGGGCCTACGCTGGTGAGCGCTTCGTTGTACAGCACAGACCAACCATCCCGGTGACGTTCTACAAACGTTAGAAAGCTGAGCATGATCAATTTCAGGCGCTCTTTGGGGTTTGGGTTGGCCATCAGCATGGAAAGGCCCGACATCAAGTGATTGCCAACCTGGGTAATGGTGGCCAGGTACAGCGCATCTTTGGAACCAAAGTAGCGGTAAAGCAAAGGTTTGGTTACACCTGCGCCTTCTGCGATTTGCTCCATGCTGGTGGAGTGAAAACCATGACGCGAGAAGACAGAGCCCGCCACGTCCAGAATTTGACTCATTCGTTGTTCTTTGGGAACTTTGCGTGTGCCCAGGCGTTTTGTCTCGAGGGTAGGCGCCGCGTTTTTATTGTTGTCGTTCGCTTTTTTCACCAATTTACTAGCCGGTTACATTGACATTTTGAAGTGTAGCAAGCTTCTTTCAGTTTTGTGAATAAAAAAAGCCCCACAAAAAGTGTGGGGCTTTTTTACGGATGGACTGTCGGTAAGTTACCAAATTTAATTACTTATAACCCACGCGATCCATGATTTGCTGAGACAAGGCGGTGTTGGCAGCCAGTGTTTTGGCGGGAGTTACGTCTTGCTTGAAGGGGCCCAGTGACTCCAAAGCAGGGTTGTCCACTTTCACGCCGGGCACTGTTGGCCATTCATTGTTGCCATTGGCAAAGTATTTTTGGGCAGAATCGCTGGCCAGGTATTCCAAAAACTTGATTGCCCCTTCGCGATTCGGTGCATTCTTGGCCACGGCACCGCCTGATACGTTCATGTGTACGCCATAGCTGCTTTGGTTGGGCCAAATGAAACCAACTTTGGACACCACTTCTTTGTCCTCTGGCTTGGAAGAATTCAGCAAGCGAACCCAGTAGTAGCTGTTGGTCAAGGCAACACCGCATTCTCCAGATGCGACTGCGCGAATTTGGTCAGTGTCACCACCCTTGGGGCTGCGGGCCATATTCGCGACCACACCTTGTGCCCAGGTTTCAGCGCCTTTCTCGCCCAAGTGGCTGATCATGCTGCTCATCAAGGACAACATGTAGGGGTGTGAGCCTGTGCGTGTACAAACTTTGCCCTTCAATGCGGGCTTGGCCAAGTCTTCATAGTTTTGGGCCAGCTTGGGATCCACGTTTGACTTGTTGTATACAATGACGCGGCTGCGTGCTGAAAACGCATGCCAAAGACCATTTTCACCCGTAAATTGCGCCGGGATTTTTTCGCTGAGTACTTTGGACTTTACAGGTTGAAACAAGCCGTCTTGTTGGGCTGTGGCAAGGCGGGCCGCGTCCACCAGCAGCACCACGTCGGCAGGGCTGCGTGCGCCTTCACTGCGCATGCGTTCAAGCAGGGCTTCATCACCCAGCTCCAGGCGTTTGATTGCAATGCCTGTTTGCTTGGTGAAATCCTCGTACATTTTTTCATCGGTTGAGTAATGGCGAGCCGAGTACAGGTTGATAACTTTTTCGTTGGCTTGCGCGGCTGCGCTTACGCCAATCAAGCCTGCAATTGAAACTGAAATCAGTTTTTTGAAAGTGTTATTCATGATGATAAGGACTTTCCTGAATGTGGTTGGTTGAAATTTGACTTCACTAGTCTAGCAAATAGCAATCATTTATGTAACAAGAAGTGTTCTCGTTTATCAATAATTTTTGCGGTAGTCAGAGTGTCGTAAGCGCGAGTTCCTACATTGGGTGCAACAAGAATGAGGAGACAGTGCTGTGGTTGAGCAAACGAAGTACCAGTCCAATGGGACCTATCAGAATTTGTACGATGAATCCATTCGCAACCCCAAGGGTTTTTGGGCTCGTCAGGCGGATTTGATTCATTGGCAAAAACCTTTCGAGAAGGTTCTGGATGACAGCAAACCCCCCTTTGCAGCCTGGTATGTGGGTGGTGAAACCAACCTCTGTTACAACGCGGTGGATCGGCACCTCGACCAACTGGGTGACAAGCCAGCCTTGATTTATGTGTCCACGGAAGTGGACCAGGAAAAGGTGTACACCTTCCGTCAATTGCACCAAGAGGTGCAAATTGCAGCGGCCATGCTGCAAAAAATGGGTGTGAAGAAAGGCGACAGGGTATTGATCTACATGCCCATGATTCCCGAAGCAACTTTTGCCATGCTGGCCTGTGCGCGAATTGGTGCCATTCACTCGGTGGTATTTGGGGGGTTTGCATCGCACAGTCTGGCTTCTCGAATTGAAGATGCAAAGCCAAAGGTGATTGTTTCGGCCGACGCGGGTTCACGCGCAGGCAAGGCGGTGGCTTATAAACCGCTGCTGGACGAGGCGATAGAGCGTTCAAGTTACAAGCCTGGTCATGTGTTGATGGTGAATCGTGGTTTGGTGCCTTTTAACACTGTGGAAGGTCGGGATCACGATTACGCCGCATTGCGCAAGGAACTGGCCACGGCCAAAGTGCCTGTGACCTGGCTTGGTGCTACCGACACCAGTTACATTTTGTACACCAGCGGTACCACCGGAAAGCCCAAGGGTGTGCAGCGCGACGTGGGCGGCTATGCAGTGGCACTTGCAGCGTCCATGAAGTACATTTTCATGGGCGAAAAAGGAAAAACATTCTTCGCAACCAGTGACATTGGCTGGGTGGTAGGGCACAGCTACATTGTGTATGGCCCACTGATTGCGGGCATGGCCACGGTGATGTACGAGGGCGTGCCCATTCGACCAGACGCCGGTATTTGGTGGAAGATTGTGCAGGATCACAAGGTGTCTGTGTTGTTCTCGGCGCCAACGGCCGTGCGCGTGTTAAAGAAGCAAGACCCTGCCTACCTGAGCAAATATGATTTGAGTTCGCTGAAAGCGCTGTTTCTGGCAGGCGAGCCTTTGGATGAAACCACGTCGGACTGGATTTCGGGCGCGATCGGGAAACCGATTGTTGATAATTATTGGCAAACTGAAACGGGTTGGCCAATTTTGGCGGTACAGCGTGGTGTTGAAGAAATGCCAGGCAAGCTGGGCAGCCCCGGTGTGCCGGTGTTTGGTTTCAATGTGAATGTGTTGAATGAGGACACGGCGCAACCTTGCAAAGCGAATGAAAAAGGTGTGGTGGCCATTGAAGGACCGCTGCCTCCCGGTTGCATGCAAACGGTGTGGGGTGACGATGAGCGGTTTGTCAAAACTTACTGGTCAAGTTTCAAAACCCGGCAGGTGTATTCCACTTTTGATTGGGGCATTCGCGACGAGGACGGATACTTCTTTATCCTGGGGCGGACCGATGACGTGATCAACGTGGCTGGCCACCGTTTGGGCACACGCGAAATTGAGGAGAGTATTTCGTCTCATCCAGCCGTGGCCGAAGTGGCGGTGGTGGGTGTGGCCGACCAGGTGAAGGGGCAGGTGGCAGTTGCGTTTGCCATTTTGAAGTCGTCCGATTCGGTGGACGCAGCACAGGCCAAAACACTGGAAGCCGAGATCATGAAGGTGGTGGATTCCCAGTTGGGCGCAGTGGCCAGACCTGCCCGCGTTTACTTTGTGAATGTGTTGCCCAAGACCCGTTCCGGCAAGTTGTTGCGCAGGTCGATTCAGGCGGTGTGTGAAGGCCGAGATCCGGGTGACATGACCACCATTGAAGACCCTACTGCGCTCGCTCAAATCAAAAGTGCCATGGCATGAACAAACTGCACAACTGAAGTAAAAAACAGGCCCGGAAAGTCGGGCTTGTTTCAATTTTTTGATGTGTTTTAAAACGTGCTTTAATGGTTTGTCACAGGCCGTTTCAGGGAGGGCTACTGAATGGCAAACCAATCGCTCGAAGTGCTCAAGCTCAGCGTGTTGTTCGACAACCATTTTTTCAATGGTGTGCCCACGCAGGTTCATTTCATTCAAAACAGTAGCTTGGTAGGCACCTGGATTGACGACCAAGGCGCTGCCAATTTAAGTATTGGACTTGATCGAATCCAGTTCATGAGTAGTGATCAGTTCGCTTTCTTGATTGCTCATGAGTATGGTCACCTGGTACTGAAGCATCCTGAAAAAACTCTGGAAATTCAGCAGCAGTATGGCATCGCCTCTAGCTTCGATGAATTCATGTTGTCGTTCGATGCGAAACGCGATTATTCGAAGTTGATGCGAGAGATGGAACTGCAGGCTGACTTGTTTGGGGCGCAGTTGGTGTTGGGTCTGGGACATGACCCAGTATCTGGAGCTTCATTTTTGCTGGCTGAAACCAAAAGCATTCAGCACCCCGAGGGTACCTTGCGGGTCGCAAAAATTAAAGCGGGTGAGCAAAGCCTGGTCGCCGAAGATTTCTCTGGCACTTTCAATCATTTGGCCCTGCAATTGAGTGATGCTGAAGTGTTGGCAGCCTTGGTGCCCAGCTACGCCCAGCCAATGGGTTCAGTTGATTCTGCGGTGAAGGCTGCGGTAGAAAGCTGGCCGGTTTCGGGTGCCGATGGTGGCTATGCAGGTGACACGCTGTACGGATTCGAGGTGTCGGTTTTGTTAACGATTGTAGTGTTGGCCTGCGCCATACCAAGATGGTGGCGCAGGACCAGTGTGGGTTGAACTTAAATATTAAGCAACCTCATTAAGCTACACTCACCGGAATTTTCCCGATCTTGGCTTGCCACTCTTTCGGCCCTGTGTTGTGCACCGAAATACCGGTGCTGTCCACGGCCACTGTGACTGGCATGTCCTTGATCTCGAACTCGTAAATGGCTTCCATGCCCAGGTCTTCAAAACCAACCACTTTTGCGTTGGTAATGGCCTTGGATACCAAATACGCGGCGCCACCCACAGCCATCAGATAGGCTGATTTGTTGTCGCGAATGGCCTCTATGGCGACAGGGCCGCGTTCTGCCTTGCCGATCATCGCGATCAAACCGGTTTTTTCCAGCATCATGCGGGTAAATTTGTCCATGCGTGTGGCGGTTGTGGGGCCGGCTGGTCCTACAGCCTCGTCGCGCACTGGGTCGACCGGGCCCACGTAGTAAATCACGCGGTTGGTGAAGTCCACCGGCAATTTTTCACCTTTGGCCAGCATGTCGGCGATGCGTTTGTGCGCTGCATCTCGGCCGGTCAGCATTTTGCCGTTCAACAACAAGGTTTGACCGGGTTTCCAGCTGGCCACTTCTTCAGGAGTCAGAGTATCCAGGTTCACACGCTTGCTTTTCTCGGTGTCGGCAGTCCAGCTTACCTGTGGCCAGTCAGCCAGGTTTGGCACTTCAAGCTTGGCTGGGCCATCGCCGTGCAAATGGAAATGCACGTGGCGTGTGGCTGCGCAGTTGGGGATCATGGCGATTGGCAGTGATGCCGCGTGCGTGGGGTAGTCGAGAATTTTTACATCCAGCACGGTGGTCAGGCCACCCAGGCCTTGAGCGCCAATGCCCAGGGAATTCACTTTGTCGTACAGCTCAAGGCGCAATTCTTCAATTCGGTTGCTGGGGCCGCGGGCCAGCAGTTCATGAATGTCGCAAGGTGCCATCAGGCTTTCTTTGGCCAGCAGCATCGCTTTTTCGGGCGTGCCACCAATACCAATGCCCAAAATACCCGGGGGGCACCAGCCTGCACCCATGGTGGGTACAGTTTTCAATACCCAGTCCACGATGGAGTCCGATGGGTTCAGCATGACCATTTTGGATTTGTTCTCTGAGCCGCCACCTTTGGCTGCGCAAATGACTTCGACATCGTCGCCGGGCACAATTTCGTAGTGAATGACCGCAGGCGTGTTGTCTTTGCTGTTTTTGCGGGCACCTGCCGGGTCGAGAAGAACGGAGGCGCGCAATTTGTTGTCTGGGTGCAGGTAAGCGCGACGCACGCCTTCGTTGACCATGTCGGTCACGCTCATGGTGGATTCCCAGCGCACGTTCATACCTACTTTCAAAAACACCACAGAAATGCCAGTGTCTTGGCAAATTGGGCGCTTGCCTTCGGCGCACATGCGGCTGTTCGTCAGGATTTGCGCAATCGCATCTTTGGCAGCAGCACTTTCTTCGCGCTCGTAGGCCTTGCCCAGTGCCTGAATGTAATCAAGCGGGTGGTAGTAGGAAATGTACTGGAAGGCATCCGCGATCGAGCTGATGAAGTCTTCTTGCTTGATGGTGGTCATGAACTGCTCCTGATCAAAGTGAGTGCTTAGCCTGCTATTTTAATGTGCTTTGCCATGGGCGGGTTGCGAGATGAGTCGGTCACACCAAGCAATTGCAACGGCAGACAGCAGGAAAATAACGTGGATGGCAGACTGGGCCACGATGGTTTTGGTGTCGTATTGCTCGGCGTTGATGAAAGTTTTCAGCAAATGAATGGAGGAAATGCCGATGATTGCCATGGCCAACTTGACTTTCAACACCGAGGCGTTGACATGGTCCAGCCACTCGGGTTGATCAGGGTGGGTTTCAAGCTTCATGCGGCTGACAAAGGTTTCATAGCCGCCCACTGTGACCATGATCAGCAGGTTGGATATCATGACCACATCGATCAAGGCGAGCACAATCAGCATGATGCCGGTTTCGTCGAGTTGGTGGGTGGCCGTGCCGCCGACCAGGTGCCAAAGCTCGATTAGAAAGTGATACACGTAAACGATTTGGGCAACGATCAAACCGAGATAGAGGGGCAGCTGTAACCAGCGGCTGGAGAAGATGATTCGAGCCAGCAATGGGATGGGTTGTTTGTTGTGTTGTTCCATTTTGTGACAAGTGTGCAGTGCAGCAATGGTTGATGGGGTAATGGCGCAAACTATAGCAGAACCAAGCTACACCGGTGCTACTTGCGCCCGGCTGGAACGCGAATTGCTGTGGTGCGCCATGGTGTAAGGTGAGAGTAAGAGCTTTTGCCTATTGTTTATGCAAACTAAATTAATAGAAAACTCAGTAACCCTTGGAGGACAGGATGTCATCGATCGAATCAGTGTCACACGAAACGCGTGTGTTTCAGCCCAGCGCCGACTGGCAGCGCAGCGCCGCAATTGGCGGTATGGACGCTTACTTGGCCTTGTGCAAAGAAGCTGAAACCGATTTCGAAGGTTTCTGGGGCCGCTTGGCCAAGGAAAACCTGCAATTTGCCAAAGCTTTCAATCAGGTTTTGGATGAGTCTAATCCCCCGTTCTACAAGTGGTTCACTGGCGGTGAATTGAACGTGTCTGCCAACTGCCTGGACAAGAACGTGGACGCTGGCTTGGGCGACAAGGTTGCCTTGATTTTCGAAGCCGATGGCGGCGAAGTGACCAAGGTGACTTACAAGGAGTTGCTGGCCAAGGTCAGCCGCATTGCCAATGGCCTGAAAAGCCTGGGTGTGAAGAAAGGCGACCGCGTTGTCATTTACATGCCCATGAGCGTGGAAGGTGTTGCGGCCATGCAAGCCTGTGCGCGTATTGGCGCAACCCATTCCGTGGTGTTTGGCGGTTTCTCGGCCAAGGCCTTGCAAGACCGTATCGTGGACACGGGCGCGGTGGCGGTGTTCACTGCCGACCAGCAAGTGCGCGGTGGCAAGCAGTTGCCTTTGAAAGCGATTGTGGATGAAGCGTTGGCCATGGGTGGCTGCGACGCGGTGAAGAATGTGATTGTGTACAAGCGCACCGGTGCCGATGTGGGCATGCAGGCTGGCCGTGATATTTACATGCACGACCTGGCTGACAAGCAAAGTGATGTGTGCGCACCTGAAATGGTTGATTCAGAACACCCACTGTTTATTCTCTACACATCAGGTTCCACCGGCAAACCCAAGGGTGTGCAGCACAGTTCGGCTGGTTACTTGCTGTGGGCCATGCTCACCATGAAGTGGACTTTCGACATCAAGCCCAACGATGTGTTTTGGTGTACGGCTGACATTGGCTGGATCACCGGCCACACCTACATTACTTATGGCCCATTGGCTGTAGGCGCCACGCAAATTGTGTTTGAGGGTGTGCCCACTTATCCGAATGCTGGCCGTTTCTGGGAAATGATTCAACGCCACAGTGCCACCATTTTTTACACGGCACCCACTGCGATTCGTTCATTGATCAAGGCGTCCGAGGCGGATGCCAAAGTTCACCCCAAGAGTTACGACCTGTCGAGCCTTCGCTTGATGGGTTCAGTGGGTGAGCCAATCAACCCCGAAGCCTGGATGTGGTACTACAAGAATGTGGGTGGCGAAAAGTGCCCGATCGTGGACACCTTCTGGCAAACGGAAACTGGTGGCCACATGATTACGCCACTGCCCGGTGCTACGCCTTTGGTACCCGGTTCTTGCACATTGCCTTTGCCCGGCATTATGGCGGCGGTGGTGGACGAAGTGGGTGGCGATTTGCCCAACGGCCAGGGTGGTATTTTGGTGGTGAAGCGCCCTTGGCCTTCCATGATCCGTACCATTTGGGGCGATCCTGAACGCTTCAAGAAAAGCTACTTCCCGGAAGAACTGGGCGGTAAATTGTATTTGGCGGGCGATGGTGCCGTGCGCGACAAGGAAAGCGGCAACTTCACCATCATGGGTCGAATCGACGACGTGTTGAACGTGTCGGGACACCGCATGGGCACCATGGAAATTGAAAGCTCCCTGGTGGCCAACGAACTGGTGGCCGAGGCCGCAGTGGTGGGTCGCCCTGATGACTTGACCGGTGAAGCGATTGTGGCCTTTGTGGTGTTAAAAGGCGACCGCCCCACAGGCGAGGCCGGCCAGAAGCTGGCCATGGATTTGCGCAACTGGGTGGGCAAAGACATTGGGCCGATTGCCAAGCCCAAGGAAATTCGTTTTGGTGACAATTTGCCTAAAACGCGTTCAGGCAAAATTATGCGCCGCTTGTTGCGCAGCCTGGCCAAGGGCGAGCAAATTACCCAAGACACTTCAACGTTGGAGAACCCGGCCATTCTGGATCAATTGGGCAAGCCGCTTTAATTGATCAGGTGCTCTCCTTGAACAGGGGTGCAGCTGCCTTGAGAAAAACCAGTTCCATTTCGGTGGGCTGGTTTTTTTCGTTTGAAAGAATCCATGCACCGGGAGTAAATACATGAGTTTTACGCTCAGCCTGACCCGGTTCTTTTCGGTTCTTACCTTCGGTTTTTTGGTGTGTATTGCCGGCGCCGCCATTATGGAGGACTACGGTATTGGCCGGCAGTGGATTGGTTACTTCTTCATTTTCGTCACGCTGGGCGCTTATGCGGTGATCGGCTTGCTCAGCCGTACCTCGGACATGCAGGAATACTTCGTGGCCTCGCGCACCGTTCCTGCGGTGTACAACGGCATGGCCACCGCGGCCGACTGGATGAGCGCCGCTTCCTTTCTGGGTGTAGCAGGGACCTTGTTTTACAGCGGTTTTGAAGCCTTGGCCTTGTTGGTGGGGTGGACCGGTGGTTTCGTGCTGATTGCCCTGCTGATTGCTCCCTACCTGCGCAAATTCGCTTTTTTCTCGGTGGGTGATTTTTTGGCCACCCGATATGCCGGCCCCGACAAGGGCAGGGCAGTGCGCCTGATTTGCGTGTTGGTCACCGTGAGTATTTCTTTTGTGTATGTGATTGCGCAAATTTATGCGGTGGGTTTGATTACATCGCGCTTTGCCGGTGTGGAGTTCGGTATTGGTGTTTTCTTTGGGCTTGCCGGTATTTTGGTGTGCTCGTTTTTGGGTGGCATGCGGGCTGTTACCTGGACAGCGGTCGCGCAATACATTGTGATGATTGTGGCCATGATGGTCAGTGTGGTCGCCTTGATCGGATTCACCGGCAAAGGCGACACCGAGCGTTTTGTGGAGGGTGGGCCCACCAGCTTTCCCGAGTATGTGCGTGCACAGGAACGCAAGTTTTTCTCAGACCCCGCCGAAGCCGAGGTGCGCAGCGTTTACCTGCGTGAAGCGGATCGTTATCAGTTGTTGATTGACACCTTGCCTTCATCTTGGGCGGAAGGCTATGAAGCACGCCGCAAAAACCTGGAACTGGCCCGCTACGATGGGTCTACGTTTCAGGAAATCAAGGCCGCCGAACGCGTGTTGAGTGGCTACCCAAAGAACCCGCAGGATGCCAAGCGCAAATGGAGTCAGGAGAAGCAGCGTTACCTGGACAAGGTCAAAGCCAGTGTGCCGCATTTTGGCTCCATCAAAGACGATTCCGGACTGTCGAACTCGCGCGCCTTGATCAGTTTTCTGGCGGTGGCTTTTACCCTGATGTGCGGCACTGTTGCATTGCCCCACATCATCATGCGGTTTTACACCACGCCGAATGCATCGCAAACCCGTTGGTCGGTGGTGTTTGCCTTGGGTTGCATTTTGGTAATTTACTTGGCCTCGCCCTGGCTGAGTGTGATCGCCAAAGTGGTGGTGTACGAAAACCTGGTGGGTTTGAGTTACAACGAAATTCCCAACTGGATTGCCGCGTGGTCGCGGGTAACCCCCGGGCTGGCGACTTTGCAGGATGTGAACCAGGATGGTGTGGTGCAGTTTGCCGAAATTGGCTTGAGCCCCGACATTTTGGTGTTGATCACGCCTGAAATTGCAGGCATGCCGTTTTTTCTATCCGGCTTGATTGCTGCGGGTGGTTTGGCTGCTGCGTTGTCGACCGCCGATGGCCTGTTGTTGGCGATTGCCGGCAGTTTGTCCCACGACTTGTATTACCGCGTGTTAGACCCTGAGGCGACGGCACAACGGCGTGTGACCATGTCGAAAATTGCCTTGCTGAGTGCCGCACTAATGGCCGCCTGGATTACCAGCTTGCAGCCCGGCAACATTGTGGTGTTGGTGGGTTCTGCTTTTGCTTTGGCGGCTTCAAGCCTGTTTGTACCGCTGGTGGCGGGTATTTTCTGGAGTGATGCCACACGCCGTGGCGCCTTGTGGGCCATGGGCACCGGGTTTGTCAGTTCGAGCCTTTGTCTGGCACTGACCAATTCGTCGTTCATGGCTTTGTTTAACCTGGATGCGGTGCAAATTGGTGGTTTGAGTGGCGTGGCCAGTGGTGTGTTTACCATTCCGTTGAGCGCCTTGGCCATGGTGGTGGCCTCCCTGTTGGGTGGCCGCAAAGACGAAGCGCCTGCCGTAATGCGAGTGTTGCGCTTGCCCGAATCGGAAGGAAAAGTGTGATGCGGTACGAATGCACTGGATACCCAAGGCGATTCTTTGCTATACTCTCGCGCTTACCGCGGAGAGATGGATGAGTGGTTTAAGTCGCACGCCTGGAAAGCGTGTATAGGTTAATAGCCTATCGGGGGTTCGAATCCCCCTCTCTCCGCCAAATCAACAACTTACGCATGCTTTTTGCTACTAGATTAAACTGCGTGCGACTACAAGTTGCAACACTTTTTGTGTCAATTGTGCCAAAAGTGTGACAAATTCAACTGTATGCCACCTCGGGCAATAAGTCGATCCTTTCCATAGCTAGCGCAGTTCACGCAGATCAAAAGCGTATTGTTTGCCTTTAACTTCATGATTTCTGGTTTTAAGTGACGAACTTGGAGGGGGGGTGTCGCAGCCACCACTTCTATATCCATTGGAATTTCTGAGCCTGCATGAGGCTGAGCCAATAACGCACTTAGTTGGAAGTCTTGGCTCGAAGTTGTGATTTTGAAACTTTATGTTATACTTAGATATAACATTTGTTGGGATTCAAGATGCAAACTACCAATTTGAGAAAGGTCGGAGGCTCAGTAATGCTTGCGGTGCCGCCAGCACTTCTTGAGCAACTACATTTACAAGCGGGAGCCACGGTTGGTATTGCTGTTTCTGATGGTCAACTAGTCATTGTTCCAAAACCAAAACCACGATACACACTCGCTGAGTTGTTAGGAGCCTCTGATTATTCGCAATCACAGCCTCCCGAGGAGCGTGAGTGGATTGACGCACCCAGCGCTGGTGGTGAGTTGATATGAATCGCGGCGATATTTTTCTTGTTTCTTTAGACCCAACCGAAGGACGTGAGCAACGAGGCAGTCGCCCCGTGCTGGTTGTTTCTCCAACAGAGTTCAACCAGGTAACCAAGTTGCCAGTCATTTGCCCAATCACCAGTGGCGGTGAATTTGCCAGACGAATCGGGTTTGCGGTTCCAATCACAGGCATAAAGACCACAGGTGTTGTTCGATGCGATCAACCTCGTGTTCTTGATTTTGGCGCACGAAACGCTCGGAAGGTGGACTCTTTGCCGGAAGAAATCATGGATGAAGTGCTTGCCAAGATCGCCCCTATATTCGAGTAACTAACTCAGTATGTGCAAAGTTTGCACATACTTATCAAGGGAATAGAAATCCGGAAATTCCGATTTTTTGATTCGAAGCACCGTGCATTTTTTTCACTTTACTTCCTGGCGAACTGCCGAGGAATCGCCAGCAGTTCAACCAGATTTTGCACAATACAGGTCGATTGGAACCACTACAAATGAAAGGTGATGGATTAACTACGAAAGAAATAAAGCTGTACAGACTCTTTCATTTTATTGGAATGACGTTCACTGCAGGACTAGTGTTGTTTATTTATCTCTTCAAAGAGTTCGAGATTACAACTGTGTTCCTGCTCTTGGCTATGGTTCCAATCTTGATCGGGTTTGCTTTTGGATGCGCCTTATCATGGGATGTAAGAATCATTCCTGGCTTGCTGGACTCAGAGCACGATAAGTCTTGAGGTTTTCCCCGCGCTGAACAACGAGAAAGAATCACAAGCTTACTGGGCCACCTTAGCTCCATTGAATACAGTGAAAATTATCTGTCTGAGTTCGGAGTTCTTTTCTCTGCGCGTCCATCCAATATTCCTCAGGCCTTTGCTGTCTCTAAGTGCCGAATTAGTATTTCATCATCGAAGGTTTCAACAATTTCGGAACCGAACCTGAATCGCATCGCCTCCTTACCATCTTCTTTCCAGTATCCCGTAGACCATGTGACTTGGTCTGTGGCGCCAGACAATATGGCGTGTCGCTCGGCCTCCTCAAATCTTTGAAAAATCTCTTTGCCGTCTTGAAGCAAATCACGCAGTCGCATAGTTTCAAGGACCGCAACAAAGCAGGTCAGTACAAAAAATAGGTCTTTCTTCTCGCGATAGGGCAATTCTTTGATTGCGTTTAAATTCAATGGCCACTTCGCTGGATTATCGATAGCAAGCAGGGTTGAGCGCATATTTGATGCATGCGCTGAATCGCCCATGGCAAAGTTTGCACATCGCCTGGCCGCCCCAATAAGCGGATTATTTTCCTGTTCCTTCAATTTCCACCTCCAATACTCAAAGTTTTGATTGCCTGATAAGTCTATTTTTACCGAGAATCCACTGAGATTTCACCGTCTTTACTTTCCTCCTGCGTGGCGACTTCCCTGTTGGATGGAAAATTACCGAGAATTGACGTCACTTTTACCGAGATTCCCGCGACTTCCTTGATTTGATCTCGTCCCTCACCTGGATTCGCTCAGCACCGCTCGAGCCAAAAGGAAAATCAGTATCCCAATCTCCCATATGAGTCCACAAATTTCGAGATTCATATAAACACCATCAGAAGATAAGTGTTTTTGTATTCCTCTCCGGGAATGTAACTCGGGTCGAGTCAATAACCAACTGTCTACGAAAATCCATGGCCTCCTCCATAGAAGAAAAAGATTTAATAATATTTCCGTTAAGCGAAATGTCAAAAGCCATCCACTTGCGGGATTGATCGATTCGAGCAGTTGAGTATGAGTTCTCGCTATGCTCATCTAATGAGCACGAGAAACTTTCTTGGTTGATCGTGGGGATAATGTGTACGTCCATGTCTGCTCCTTTGTGGGCTTGAAAAATTCGTAGATTACACTCCTTTCCTCATCCGTCAAGTTTTCACTAATTTTTAATAAAAATCATAATTAGATAAAAAATCACTATGTTCGAGTAGAACAGCTGAGTGATATTCTCGATTTTTAATCGATGCATACAATGAAATCGGGCTTGACCTAGTAAAAATAATAAATTAATCTAATGAAAGGGCGATGATTAATTATATGTCCACTGATTTTTATGTTGTCGGACATTCTTCCGACTGATTACTCAGGTGTAAGCCCTGAGCTTTGACCAGGTCAAAAGCTGGTATTTCAACAACCACTGTGGTGGTCCAATGCAACTTCGGTTGCAAATTATCTCGGCTAAGGCCGCACATCAATGCGACCTTGGCCACAGCCTCGTCGCTTCATTCGGCGATCAGCATAAACCGCGCGGCCAATGCTCACGAGAGCATTGGCCCACCGTGGTTCGCAATTTCCAACTCATAAAGACGCTGCCACTTTGGCATGTGATGCGCACGGAAAATAACGGCACGCGCCCGAGCGCCGCCGGAATTTTTTGCCCGCAATCCATGCCAGCTCTGTAGTCGCGTCACTTTTATTTTGCGTCAGCAAAAAAAAGTGACGCGACGCTGATTGCGCCGCGCCACCGCGCCAGTTAACGCTGTGCGCGGTCCTACGAAAAGTGACGCGCGAGTTTTCGCGCCCACTTTTCGCTATTTAGGCCGCTTTTTTTGGCTGCCTTGTGCCAATTCGGCACACCCCAACTCGATCAGGAAAGGGTCCAACCCTACCTGGTTGCTTAGCTCGCATTCTGTGAGATTTCAACTGCGTTTCTACGCATTTTTTGACCACCGGAGGAGGTCACAAGCAAGCGCAACTTCGCGTCAACCCACCGTGCACCTTGCACGAATGTCAGCCACTGGAGGATGGCAAAAAGTAGTGATGGAACCACCGTGATTTCACGGTGCCGAGTTACCCCGTTAGGGGCTTCGCAGGGAAAGCCTGAGAAGTTCGGTCGATTTCAACATCGAATTTCGGACACGACCACATTACTAAACCCAGGGTGAAGCCAAAGGTAAGCCCCGCTATTTTCTTTGTAAGCCGTCTTTCCAAGACTAAGGTCTGGACTGTGGGTAGTGTTCGTGTCTTGAATTTGAATGTACTTAATAATTAGAAGAGAGTTTAGTAGTGGTTAACGAAAAGAAAATGTCCCTTGCGAAAAATGCAAAAGAGCTCGCGAAAGCTGCTGGTGGCTCTCATTCAACTATTGATGCTAGAACTAGAATAATTATGCAGTTGGTTCATAATCTGCGATTTGAACAAAATGTACAAATAAGAACTATCTCGCAATTACGAGAAAAGAATATTGAAAATTGGTTAAGATCAGGCAAAGAAAAAGGATTATCTCCAAGAACCCTACAAAATAGATTGACGGCTGTTCGTGCGGTGTTAGCGCAGGCAGAGAGATACGACACATTATCGCGACTTCAAAACACAGCCAAAAAAGTGGGTTTTGCGGGTGCTTCTAGGGACGGTGTGCGAAAGCCACCAAGCGACGACCAACTAAATCGATTATTAGGGAATGTAAATCACCAGGGTGTTCGTATTTGTTTGGAGATGATGAACGAATTTGGTTTGCGTCAGAAAGAGGCGGTGATGTCCGCTGCGAGTCTGGATAAATGGCTCAAGGACATAATCAATGATCGTCACGGGCGTTTTCAACTAATTCAAGGCTCCAAAGGTGGACGGCCAAGGGAAATTTGGCCTAATGATCCGCGACGCGCCGCAGCACTGGTTTCCAAGGCGATTGAGTTTTGTCGATCAAACGGCGGAAAACTGGTTGAGGGCGATCTAAAGCAGGCGCTGGGGCGATTCAATCGTCAGGCCGCGAACGCTGGTTTCAAGGGGCTTTGCAGCCCGCACAGCCTGCGATACGCATTCGCTCAAAGAACGGTCGCTAGATTGCTGAAAGACGGATGGGATAAGCGCCTGGCATTGTCTTTTACATCTCAAGTTTTGGGCCACGGCGACGGGCGCGGAAGGTGGGTTGATCAAGTGTATTCGAAGAGTTGATTTTCGTCCTCGCGCCGGTCAATTTGGGGGGGGTTGCGCAAATCGAAAAGTATGTTTTTCTGTTCATACCTTTCAAATTTTAAAGGATTGTGTATGTGGACTTTTAAAAATTATGTTCTTCCTCTGGCGTTTCTTGCCGCTGCATGTGGAGAGAAGGTTGCTGATGTGCCTGAACTCAAAGCTGAACAGGTTGTTGATAAAAAGCAGGAGGCAGCGTTGAAGGCTCTTAGGGAGTATGAGGAATACCTGAAGAGTGACCAGTACAAGATCGACCAAGAGAAGAAGCGTGCGCGGGTTGAGGCTCAGCGTCAAAGAATGCGGGAGTTCATGGAATACGACTCATCTACACAAACAGAGAAATCCGAGGGAATTAAATAATGAAAATAGCTAATTTGTTTGCTTTGTCAGTTCTTAGTTTGATTCTTAATGCTTGCGGTGGGGGCGGGGGTGAAGGTGCCAGCACTGGGGGCGGGGCGTCCGGAGGGTCCGATCCTCAGCCCGTGGACCAGGTTGACCTAAGTGAATATAGGATTGATGAAAACTCGAACATTTTTTTGAATAGAAACAACGGAGATGAAATTGCGGCAATCGTTTTCAAAGAGTTTCTTTTTCAAAGTCTAGGAGCTTCGACAAAGGGTCTAGGCACAGTGTTTGACGGGCCATTAATGACTGACTCTCAGACGGTCGGAATCTCTCATACGCTTGTCAGGACGTTCGAATTTTTAGAGGCCAATTATCCTAATCAGGTATTTAATTCTCCGAACTGCGGGGAAACACCAGTTCTGGTAGTGACTACTGACGAAAACATGAGTGGTGACTACGATGCTGGCGATTCAATCGATCTGGCTGGTTGCGATTCTAACAATGTGTCTTATACCGGTGGTTACGGTGTTGATGATTTATTGTTTACTGGTCAAGTTCAGCCTAACTCTGTTTATGAAATTTCGGGCACGTTTCGAATTGCAGGCTTTGCAGTCGGGAACGGGACCGATCAGCTATTTGAGTCTCAAGAGGCAGGTTCGCTGAGGATAGTTTCCAATCAGACAAATGAAAAAACTGTGATATTCAATGGAAGTTTCGGGGCTGACTACAACCGCATTGTCAACAATTCTGTTGAGCGATTTGCTGGGAGTGCCCATCAGAATAGGCAAATCGAAGTTGTTTACACACCTGGTTCTGATTACACAGTTAGCGGTCAGTACGACTTTGTTGGAAACTTCGACAATGTGTTCAATAGGTCGGGAACAAGTTTTCGGATGAGTGTAAGAAATCTTGATATTTCAGGGTTGGCTGATGGGTCTATTCAAGAAGGCTCATTTCGCGTGTTGGGGGCAGATTCTTCATCGCTCATCTTTATGATTCGAAACGATGGAACATTTGTTTTCAGCAGCGATGAGGATGGCGACGGCATCGTGGATTTCACAAGTGGTTCCATAGACATAGGATCAACGATCGGAAAATTTACGTTTTAAGGATCGATGATGCCCAGCTCAAAGTTTCGGTTTCTTCAGGTGTGCATTGTTGTTTCGCTGACAATTGTGTTTCTTTGCGTGCCTGACGTGGCCGTCGCGCAATCCTCAGGCGGCGATTTTGTGAATGGAATTGCGGGGTTGGTCAACGAAATGTTCGCACGTACCAATGTGTTGGGGAATGAAATAAATGAGCGTGTGGCTCCTCTTGCTGGGAAAATGCTGTTGTATTTGACGGCAATTTTAATTGTCTATAATGCGTCAATTTTTCTTTTAAAAGATGGTTCGATTAATGAATTTTTCGTGCAAACTTTTGTTCTGATTATTACCTATAATCTTGCAAAGTTTTTGGGATCTCAGGAAGTCTCTCTGGCGATCAGAAATTTTTTCGATACCGTGGCTGGATTAGTGAATCCGCAATTAGACACAACGTCGCCAGCTGGTTTTCTGGTGGGCGAATTTCAAAATATTTTCGCTCCAGTTGCGGTTTTGCTTGAGTCCGATCTCTGGACAAACGCTAATTTTTTGACCGAATCGACGATAGTTTTGGCTCTAGTCGCATCGCTTTTTTTGATGTCACTTGCCGGGATTTTTAGTGGGATTGTGTTGGTGTTGAATTTCCTCACCAGCGAGATAATGTTTCTTTTTGCTATCGGTCTCGCGCCGATCTTTGCCTACTCACTGGCCATTCCCTTTCTCAGTTTCTTGTTTGATGCTTGGATTCGTTTTTTATTAGCAGCTTGCGGTTTCAAAATTATTCTGGCCGGTGTTTCAGCGCTTTCCAGTGTTGCTTCCGAGAAAATTCGCGACTTTTCAAACATGCAGAACGCAGGCGCTGATTTTTCTGTGATGGCACCTCAGCTTAGTGTCACAATTATTTTTACTATTCTGGTTGGTGCCCTTTATGTATTGGTGCCGATTTTAACGAGCCAGCTTTTCAGCGCAGGGTCTAGGCTGGGGATAGGTACAGGGCTCACGCAAATCGGTAGGGCCGCGACTGGTCTTACAAGGCTTCCTGTTTCAAAGCCACCCCCTGGGCCAGCAGGAGGAGGTAACCCCCCAAGTGGCGCTTCTTCAGGTGGAACAAGATCACCAATCAAGAAAAACTAGATTTATATGTGGGTACATTTATGACACAAGTAAAAATCCCAGCATTGCGGCGATTAAAATCAGCGCGAATTTGATTGTCCGAAGATCTTTTCGGATTTGTTGAAGGTCTTCCTGGCAGCTTACGAAACTTTGGGTTTGCTCCTGCAGTATTTCGGCCTCTGTCGCGCTGAAGCCAAGTTTTTCAATAATTTCTTTCATACATTTCCTTTGGCTCCCCATGCTTCCTGTGTGAGCAATTTACTAGGGAGCCGGTTGGGTATCAAATCGGAGAAGGCGTGGAATTAAAGCTTCATGCAAGTGTGGTGGTAAACGAAATCAAAACCAGGGAAACTGTGTAATGAGAATCCTACTGGGCAACGAACAATAGGGTCAGAGCCCATGCATGGGCGCATGGCAGGGCCTCGACCGTCGCCCGTTACTCGCATGCCGCACATTGATCCTTGAGGAAGTTCAGCCTCCTGTTTTTTGTATGTTCCGGATTCGCATGCGAGAATATCTCCAGTGCTGGTTCTTCGAATTTGACCAGGTGTAGAACAGCCTTGACCAGCGCTAGCTACTCCATCAACTACAAGATTTGCGGCGCGGACAATGCCGTTCGCTCCTTGAGCGGTGAATGATGTTGCCGATATCATTCCCGTGGCGGCGAGGTTTCCGGAAACTGTCGCGGATGCCATGCTTAGGTTGCCTGTGATTTGAGCCGAACTGGCTGTCAATGCTCCGGAAAAAACGCCAGTTGTTCCGCTAACTTGCCCTGTGGATGTTAGTTGACTTCCTGAAACAGCGCCTGTTGCAGTGATAGTGGAAGCACCAAGGATCTGGTTTCCATTCATGTCGAGTTGCCCGATCATTCGGTTGGATCCGTCGCGACGTAGATATGCATCAAAGGTAGCGCCATAGGAAACTTGTGCCATCAAAAGGCCTTCAGGAGCCCCAGTGACGGGATTTGGCATTGTCCAACCATTTCTAAAGCCGCGGATTGTCGTGGGGTCACTAGGGTCATTAGTTCCGATTAAACCTTGGCCTGTGATCACAGCTTCACCGATTACAACGCCATCTATTCCGCCACTCACTGGTTCAAGGATTGGGGTTGGGATGTGAACGGTGGCGGTGAGAATACAAGTTCCAGCTACACAACCAGCCGGGGATCTTTGAACTGAGAAGACGTAGTTTGAGCCAAACATGCTGACTGGAGAGCTTGATGCATCGGCTAATGAAAGTCCTTGTAGATCTGCGAAGGTAGGGGCGAGTCGATTGGCTACCGCACCTGTACCATTGTTGTATGGGATTGCAACGTTGTTTGAGATCTGAATGTAATACTCATGCATGTAAATATCTAATGCATTTGCAAGCCTGACAAGCTGTTCACCCTGAGCACGACCTATGTCGCTTCGTAGTGTTTGTTGCTGCGAGTAAAGTGCCGCGCTGGTTCCGATTGTGGCAATCGTTCCTGCCAACGCGAGTTCAATAAGCGTGAAACCTGCAATTCGTTTTCTCATCGAGCGATTGAATCGCTGCAACAATTTCAAATTTTTCATGGGATACCTTTGTCATAATTTTTGTTCAATAAGGAGGGAGCAAATATGACAAAGCACGGCCATGGTTACGCCGTGGTGGGGGATCTGTGCTGATAATTGAAAGGCTCGTGGCCAGCCCAGAAATTATCGGGCGAGTCTTGATTTTAGTGCGTTTTGTGGAAAAACGAAAACTTATTTTTCTATTCCCGGACTCTCTTTTTTTTGCAGACCGTTGTTTGGCGCGACCAGGATGCGCACGCGCACCGGCTGGTTCGCCCTTGGCGAACCTT
>LFEF01038375.1_pt1 | contig 21007 bp, 18 predicted proteins | sample 619371 | NCBI WGS metagenome assembly LFEF01 (sample SAMN03014291, study PRJNA259931) | freshwater metagenome | biome: lake; feature: waterbloom | place: China: Taihu Lake | collected 2006-08 | depth 0 m m
TGATTTCATGAAAAACAATACGTTTAGTTTTTTTTGGATCTAATTTTAATTCTTCGGCCAAATGCCAAGAAATAGCTTCCCCTTCACGATCCTCATCACTGGCTAACCAAACCGTTTCGGCATTTTTAGCTAAAGTTTTAAGTTTACTCACCACAGCCTTTTTATCTGAGGAAACTTCATATTTGGGTTTGAAATCTCTTTCTACATCCACCCCGATTTCTTTAGAAGGTAAATCGGCAATGTGCCCATAACTGGACTCTACCTGATAATCGCTTCCAAGAAATTTTTCGATGGTTTTTGCTTTTGCCGGTGACTCAACGATAACTAAATTCTTTGCCATGTACGTATTTGTTTGGCAACAAAAGTATGGTTTTTTTTTAATTTTTAATTTTTGGAATCTAAATTCAAAGAAATAAGTACCGTTTTGAACCCAAATTTTGTTAAACAACCACTGCCATCTTGTCATATTTTCAATTTTATTATTATCTTTGCAGACTGATTTCAGATAAAATCTATTATGGAGAAGATTATAGAAGAAAATAAGCAAGGAACCAGCTTGGTTTTAGCTCAAAAAGAAGGCAATACAAAAAAGCTATTTATAGAAAGTTATGGCTGTCAGATGAATTTTTCGGACAGTGAAATTGTAGCTTCTATTTTGCATGAGCAAGGTTATAACACAACTCAAAACTTAGAAGAAGCCGATTTGGTTTTGGTGAACACCTGTTCCATTCGTGACAAAGCCGAGCAAACGGTTCGCAAGCGACTGGAAAAATACAATGCGGTTAAAAAAATCAATCCAACTATGAAAGTGGGGGTTTTAGGTTGTATGGCGGAGCGTTTGAAAAGTCAATTTTTGGAAGAAGAAAAAATTGTAGATATGGTTGTAGGACCAGATGCTTATAAAGACATTCCAAACTTATTAAAAGAAGTAGAAGAAGGTCGCGATGCCATCAACGTGATTTTATCTAAAGAAGAAACTTATGGTGATATTTCTCCGGTTCGATTGAACAGTAATGGAGTAAATGCGTTTGTTTCCATCACACGCGGATGTGATAACATGTGTACGTTTTGTGTGGTTCCGTTCACTCGCGGTCGCGAAAGAAGTCGTGAACCCCAAAGTATTTTGGAAGAAATCAAAGATTTATATGATAGAGGTTTCAAAGAGGTAACGCTATTAGGTCAAAACGTAGATAGTTATTTATGGTATGGCGGCGGTTTGAAAAAAGATTTTGACAAAGCCACAGATATGCAAAAAGCTACCGCAGTTGATTTTGCTCAATTGCTTGAAATGTGTGCACTGCAATTCCCGAAAATGCGTTTTCGTTTTTCTACTTCCAATCCACAAGATATGCATGTGGAAGTAATTGAAATTATGGCCAAATACCATAATATTTGCAAATACATTCATTTACCGGTTCAGAGTGGTAGTACCCGAATCCTAAAAGAAATGAACCGTCAACACACTCGAGAAGAATACATGGCGTTGGTGGACAAAATTTATGAAATTATTCCGGATATTTCACTTTCACAAGATATGATTTCCGGTTTCCCAACTGAAACAGAAGAAGACCATCAAGACACTTTAAGTTTAATGGAATATGTGAAATACGATTTCGGATTTATGTTTGCCTATTCAGAGCGTCCCGGTACATTAGCAGCCCGAAAAATGGTGGATGATGTGCCGGAAGAAGTTAAGAAAAGACGTTTAAATGAGATTATCGATTTACAACAAAAATTAGGCCTGGAAAGAACCAAACGTTTTGTAGGACAGGAAGTTGAAGTTTTAATTGAAAAAGAATCGAAACGTTCCACCGAACATTGGAGCGGCAGAAACTCGCAAAACACCGTGGTAGTTTTTCCAAAAGAAAATTACAAAGTGGGTGATTTTGTAATGGTAAAAATCAACGATTGTACAGCTGCTACATTAATTGGAGAAGCGGTTGGTTATTCGGAAATAATGCAATAATTTTTGTTTCAGGTTTCAAGTTTCAGGTTAACTCCTCATCTTGAAACCTGAAACTTGAAACTTGAAACAAATCATGGAATCCGTACAAGCAATAAAACAACGATTTGAAATCATCGGAAATGATCCGAAGCTCAATCGTGCGATAGAAAAAGCCATTCAAGTGGCTCCAACCGACATTTCGGTTTTGGTAACCGGTGAAAGTGGTGTGGGAAAAGAAAGTATTCCGAAAATCATTCATTCGCTTTCGCACCGAAAGCATGGAAAATACATCGCTGTAAACTGTGGAGCCATTCCCGAAGGAACTATAGATAGTGAACTGTTTGGTCATGAAAAAGGTGCGTTTACTGGTGCAACCGGTGCCCGAGAAGGGTACTTTGAAGTTGCCGATGGCGGAACTATTTTTTTGGATGAAGTGGGTGAATTACCTTTAACTACTCAAGTTCGTTTACTTCGTGTATTGGAAAATGGTGAATTTATTAAAGTTGGTTCATCTCAAGTACAAAAAACAAATGTTCGTATAGTAGCGGCTACCAATGTAAATATGTTTGATGCGATTGAAAAAGGAAAATTCCGTGAAGATTTATATTATCGTTTGAGTACCGTTGAGATTACGCTTCCTCCTTTAAGAGACCGTAAAGAGGATATTCATTTGTTATTTAGAAAATTCGCTGCCGATTTTAGTCAGAAATACAAAATGCCGCCCATAAAGTTAGAAGATAATGCAGTTGACTTATTGCTTAAATATCGTTGGAGTGGAAATATTCGTCAACTACGAAACATTGCCGAACAAATTTCGGTTTTAGAAACCCATCGCAACATTTCGTACCAAACCTTATATAGTTATTTGCCACAAGAAGGTTCAAATCTCCCGGCAGTTATCAAAGATAAAAAAGCTGAAAGCGATTTTAGTAACGAACGAGAAATCTTGTACAAAGTACTTTTTGATATGAAAAGTGATTTGAATGATTTAAAGAAACTTACACTTGAATTAATGCAAAATGGAAGTGCAAAAGTTCAAGAAACGAACAAAAACTTGATTCAAAAAATATACGGCAATAAAGAAGAAACTGAAATTCCGTTTGAACAACCACGAATGAACGTCATTCCGGCACAACCGATTCCGGATCAAGAAGAATTTGAAGACGATGACGATGATCAAGACTATCTTTTTGCAGAAACGGTTGAAGAAGAAGAAACCTTGCGTTTGGATGCCAAAGAAATTGAACTTATCAAAAAAGCATTAGAACGCAACAAAGGAAAACGTAAAGCAGCGGCAGATGAATTAGGTATTTCGGAGCGTACTTTATATCGAAAAATTAAACAATTTGATTTGTAAACCATGAAGAGAATCTTAATAATTACTTTAATTCTAGCAACAACATTTCTCTTAAATAGTTGCAAATACTATAATTTTACCGGAACCGGAAAAATTGACGCAAAAACGTTTCAGGTAAATTATTTTCAGAATAATGCCGAATTGATAGAGCCCGGTATTGAACGTGATTTTACCTTAGCTCTTCAAGATTTAATTCAAAACCAAACCAATCTAAACCTAACAAATTCAGGGGGCGATTTGATTTATGAAGGCGAAATTACCGGATTTAGAATTTCTCCAATGACGGCAACTGCAGACCAAAGAACGGCTCAAAACCGATTAACATTTACTGTAAATGTGCGATTTATTAATAACAAAAAAGAAGAAGACAATTTTGAAAAATCATTTTCTTTCTTTTATGACTATCCAGCTGACCGTCAATTGGTTGGAGAAACACTCAATTTAGCAAAATTGGAAATTTTTGACCGAATAACACAAGATATTTTCAATGCCTCTTTAGCTAAATGGTAGTTTTTAAAAGTTTTTTACATAAATATTATTTTTATTACATTTGATAAATCATTCCATTCACCATTTTGAATCTATCTGAATATACTTTCCTTTTGAACAATCCAAATGCTTTCAATGAAAAGCAAGCTCAGGAATTGGAGAAAGTAGTAGATAATTTTCCCTATTTTCAAAGTGCGAGAGCCCTATATCTTAAAGGATTATACAACCAAGATAGCTACAAATACAATTTTGCTTTAAAAAAAACAGCTGCATACACAACTGACAGAAGTGTATTATTTGATTTTATCACCTCATCAGATTTTGTTATTCTGGAAAAAGACCATTACGAACAAAAACTTGCTCAATTATTGGAAATGGAAGTAACAGATATGGAGCATGTTGAAGGAGAAAAAACAGAAACAATTGAAAAAGTTAGTTCAATTTCCGTCAAACCTACAGTAGAATTTGAACCAATTGATGTTGATTTTGTAAAAATGGAAAAAGAGGAAGATGAAACTGCTCATTTTAATGAAGTTGAATCTAATTCAAATTCAGAAGAAATTTCTACTCAATTGGAAGATTCAATTACTACAAAAATAAATAGTGAAGAACAAACTGAGGAAATTAAAATAGTTGATGTGCCTGAAGTTAATCAAGTAATTGAAACGGAGCGTCCAATTGAACAATTTAATATAGCAGAAAAACTTGAAATCGGAAAACCCATTTCATTTGCGGTAAACGAAAAACATTCTTTTCATGAATGGTTACAATTGACTTCATTTAAGCCAATCAATAGAATTGAAGAAACAAAAAAAACAGAAATATCGACTGAAAAAGTTCAAAATGACATCAAAACGGCACCAGAAAAATTAAAAAAATTAGCCATTATTGATAAATTTATTGAAACAAATCCAAAAATTACACCTGCAAAGGATGTAATCGAAACTCCTTCAAAACCCATTGAAATAAGTGATACTTCCCATTTAATGACTGAAACGTTAGCTAGGGTTTACTTGGAACAAAAAAAATATAGCAAAGCAATTCAAGCTTATGAAATATTAATTTTGAAATATCCGGAAAAAAGTAGTTTCTTTGCAGACCGAATTAAAGACATTAAAATTTTACAACAAAATAATCAATAGCATGGGATTTTCAGTTTTTTTAGTATTAATAACAATAGTTTGTTTTTTACTTATCGTCGTAATCATGGTTCAAAATCCTAAAGGTGGAGGTTTATCGTCTACTTTTGGAAATTCTCAACAAATAGGAGGTGTGCAAAAAACAACAGACTTTTTAGATAAAAGTACATGGACTTTAGGAATCATTTTGATTGCTTTAATCATGTTATCATCATTAGCTTTCAATGGAAAATCAGAAGCAATCACTATCGAGAAAAGTGATGTAGTTCCTGCCAAAACTGAAACTACAACACCTTCAATGGAAGCTCCGGCTACAGAAAAACCGGCCGAAAAAGCTCCAAATACTGAAGAACAAAAATAATAGTACACTTTTCAATAGAAATCCCGAGCAATCGGGATTTTTTTTTGATTTAACTGAAAAAATGTCAGTTTCGTTCGATTGGCATAATTTCTGACTAATCGAAAGCGTCAAACTTAATTTAATAAAACAAAATAATTATGTCAGTAAACATTAAACCCCTTTCAGACCGCGTTTTAGTAGAACCGGCTCCTGCCGAAACTACCACAGCATCAGGAATCATTATCCCTGACACAGCAAAAGAAAAACCACAAAGAGGAACTGTTGTTGCCGTTGGAAACGGAAAAAAAGACCACACCATGACCGTAAAAGTGGGTGACACGGTTTTATATGGAAAATATGCCGGAACCGAATTAAAATTAAACGGCAAAGATTACCTTATCATGAGAGAAGACGATATTTTAGCTATCGTATAATGAACAAACTGAATATTCAAATTATTTAAAATTTAAAAAAATGGCAAAAGATATTAAATTCGACATTGAAGCACGTGATGGTTTAAAACGTGGAGTTGATGCATTAGCAAACGCAGTAAAAGTAACCTTAGGACCTAAAGGTCGTAATGTAACCATTAGTAAATCATTTGGTGGACCAACCGTAACCAAAGACGGTGTAACGGTTGCTAAAGAAGTAGAACTGAAAGATGCTCTTGAAAATATGGGAGCTCAAATGGTAAAAGAAGTAGCTTCTAAAACTAATGATTTAGCCGGTGACGGAACAACTACTGCTACCGTTTTAGCTCAAGCCATCGTAAAAGAGGGTTTGAAAAACGTGGCCGCTGGAGCAAATCCGATGGATTTAAAAAGAGGAATCGACAAATCAGTTGAAGCTATTGTTACTGAATTAGGTAAACAAGCTAAAGAAGTAGGTAGCTCAACCGAAAAAATTAAACAAGTTGCATCAATTTCTGCCAATAATGATGAAGTGATTGGCGAATTAATTGCCACAGCTTTCGGAAAAGTTGGTAAAGAAGGTGTTATTACTGTAGAAGAAGCTAAAGGTACGGATACTTACGTGGATGTGGTAGAAGGAATGCAATTTGATAGAGGGTATTTATCGCCTTACTTTGTTACCAATCCTGAGAAAATGAATGTGGAGTTAGAAAATCCATACATTTTATTATATGATAAAAAAGTTTCTTCTTTAAAGGAATTGTTACCTGTTTTAGAACCGGTAGCTCAATCCGGAAAACCATTATTAATTATTGCTGAAGATGTGGATGGCGAGGCTCTTTCTACTTTAGTAGTAAATAAATTACGTGGAGCCTTAAAAATTGCTGCAGTAAAAGCTCCAGGTTTTGGTGACAGAAGAAAAGCGATGTTAGAAGATATTGCCATCTTAACCGGAGGAACTGTAATTGCAGAAGAGAGTGGTTATACATTAGAAAATGCTACTTTACAAATGTTGGGAACAGCAGAAAAAGTAGCTATCGATAAAGACAATACAACCATCGTAAACGGAGCCGGAAATGGTGATTTGATTAAAAATCGTGTGAACCAAATCAAAGCTCAAATGGAAACCACTACGTCTGATTATGACCGTGAAAAATTACAAGAACGTTTGGCAAAATTAGCCGGAGGTGTTGCGGTTTTATACGTTGGTGCTGCTTCTGAAGTAGAAATGAAAGAGAAAAAAGATCGTGTAGATGATGCCTTACACGCAACCAGAGCAGCTGTTGAAGAAGGAATTGTTGCCGGTGGTGGTGTAGCATTATTGAGAGCAAAAGCGGTTTTAGCCAACTTAAAAGCTGATAATGCTGATGAGGCAACCGGAATTCAAATTATTTCTCGTGCAGTAGAAGCTCCATTGCGAACCATTGTTGAAAATGCCGGATTAGAAGGATCTGTTGTTGTTTCAAAAGTTGCTGAAGGTAAAGGTGATTTTGGTTACAATGCCAAATCGGATGAATATGTTGATATGCTAAAAGCAGGAATTATTGACCCGAAAAAAGTAACCCGTGTAGCTTTGGAAAACGCAGCTTCGGTTGCCGGAATGATTTTAACTACTGAATGTGCTTTGGTTGAAATCAAAGAAGAAAATGCCGGAGGTGGAATGCCAATGGGTGGTGGAATGCCGGGGATGATGTAATTAAGTTAGTGATTAGTTACTAGTAATTAGTGATTAGTCTAATCTCAAAATAAAAAATCCGTCTCGAAGAAATTCTTGACGGATTTTGCTTTTGATGATGAAAACGAAATTATTTTCGCCAATCAAAATTAGTTACATAACTCAATCGAAGAGTTGGATTATCTTCTTGAAGTGTATTGGCAAAATTCCAAATATGTTGCTGAATATAGCAAAGTTGTAGTTGATGATTTTTATCAAAATTATACCCAAAACCAGCAATAATGCGGTTTTGATTTAATAAAGTTTTACCGGCATTGGATCCTAAATTTAAAAAGACCTCATCACCTAAAATACCAAATAATTGAGTTTCATTTGCTTTCTTTAGCAATGGATAATTGAATAAAAGCATATACCGAAATCGATTGCGGTATTCGTAATGATCTATTTCAAAATCTCCATTAGTTTGTTGTTTTGCAATGCCAACATAACGAAATTCATCACGTAAACGATGCGTCGTTTTAAGGTTTCCGTTTTGATGAACAAATGTTCCTTGAATCCAAAAATGGTCTTCGGGAGTATTTATTCTATTCAAAGACGGTTTTCCATATACATATGTGTTGTAATGACTATACCCGACACTTCCGGAGAAGCTTTTTGTAATTTGATAATCAAAAGAAGGGCGAATAAAATATTGTTGCTTTTCAGAAAATCCATTGGCATAACGCATGGTTGCTTCAAATGAAAAAGATAATTTTTCAGTTAACTTATTTCTCCCAAAATAATGCAACCATACATTTTCATTGGATGTTTTCACCTGTGCGTAACTTGTTGTGTATAAAAACCCAAAAAGTAGCAAAATACATCTATATACTACTTCTCTCTGTTTCATGCTCTTTGACCATTTTGTTTTTTCTGGATGACAATGGATGATTGGATAACGATTGATGATTTTCCAAGCCTCTTATCACCACTGTTCCTCCATTCGCTTCATAATCATGTTTGAAATGTTCTAAATTTTCCATTACAGAATGATCTACTAGTTTAGTTTTTTTAAGGTCAATTGTCACATTAAATCCGTATGGAATAGCTTCTAATTTGCTTTTTACTCCCAAAAAGTTAGTAAAAATAGCGGCTTTATTTATCTCAACCAAATAATTATCCCCTTCAAATGACACGATGGTTGGAGCTTTAAATAAGGATGAAATTGGTGTCCCGTTTATCAAGTGAATGATAATTTTCAATACCATTCCGGCAGCAATTCCTACTAATAAATCTTCAAATAAGGTAAAGAAGATGGTCACTAAGAAAATAGCCAATTGTTCCTTGCCGATTTTAAATGTATGAATGAATTCTTTCGGATGTGCCAATTTAATACCTACTGTAATTAACATAGCAGCCAGAGCAGCATTGGGAATCATTTCTAATATTGGTGTTGCCAACAATACAAATAGCAAGATGAAAAAGCCGTGAAAAAAGTTAGCCCAACGGGTTTTTGCTCCGTTATTTACATTGGATGACGAACGTGCCACTTCTGAAATCATGGGTAATCCCCCTAAAAACGCAGCAATTGTGTTCCCTATTCCAACAGCAATCAAATCTTTGTTCATGTTTGATTTTCGTTTAAAAGGATCCATTAAATCTATCGCCTTTACAGTGAGTAAAGACTCCAATGTACCAACCAAAGCAAACATGATGACATATTTTATAAACAATCCGGTTTGTGAAATCCCGGCAAAACTGGCATTAATATTTAAATTATCAACCAAACTGCCAATTTTTACTAAAGCATAAGGGGGTTCGGTATGAGCAAAATCCATAAACAATTCACAAGGAATGGCAAATAAAAGTACAACCAATGGTGCCGGAATCATTTTTATGGTTTTGTTTTTAATATAAGGCCATCCCATCATAATTGCTAAACTCACTATACCAATAATTGAAGCTTTTGCGTCTAGATTCATAATAAATTTTGGTATATTCATTAATAATTCAATTGGGCCTAAACCTTTTGCTAAAGCCGGATTATCATTCAGCAAAACCGGAATTTGTTTGGCAATAATGATAATTCCAATTGCTGCTAACATCCCATGAATGGCTGAAAGTGGAAAAAAGTCGGCTAGTTTACCCAATTTTAATATTCCGAATAAAATTTGAATTACTCCTGCAACGACCATGGCTCCTAAAGCAAGTTTCCAACCCAATTGATTGTCACCTTGACCAAACTCAGCAACAGCTCCGGCAACAATTACAATTAGACCTGCAGCAGGACCTTTGATGGTCAAACGTGATCCCATAAAAAAAGACACAACGATGCCCCCAATTATGGCTGTAATTAAACCCATTATAGGAGGAAAATCAGAAGCTTTAGCAATACCTAAACTTAAAGGTAATGCCAATAAAAACACAATAAAACCGGAAATAGCGTCGGTTTTAAAATTTTCTTTAAATCCTGCCAATCCATCAGCAGGAACATATTTATTTATAGTTGATTTCATGTTTATTTTAAAAAATTAAGAGGAACGATAAGGTAATTCATGATAGGTTTTCACGTGAGGACCTAAAAATAAGCGAGCATAGATTCGGATGCCGGAAATACCAGAAACTACGAAACTAGAAGCAGCAAAAAAGGCTAAGAAAAGTTGATGGCTATCAATATGACTGAAAATCAAATCTTCACCTATAAATGTGGATGTAATTGGAAATCCGGTGATGCCGAGTGTGGCCAATAAAAAGAAAAAAGCAAATTTTGGATGTTCATAAACATGTCCCAAATATTGACTTATCAAGATTCTTCTTTCTAATTTTCTCAACTGAAGTAATGCTATATATCCAATTATTCCGGCAACTACAACACCCGCCAAATAATAAACAATTTCGCTTACACTCACTTTATCATTAAATACGATGGCCAAAGCAATCCAAAAATGATTCATGACAATCAGTATCCATGCTAGAAAAGGACTTTTACGTTCTGAAAACGATTTGAAAACAAAAACCAATCCGATGAATGCAAAAATTTCCGGAAGTATGTTGGCTATTTGACTGGGTAACTCAACTCTGAATTTATACATTAAAAATCCAATCAAATAAAGCGGAATAAAGAATAAATAGATCCGCTTGATATTTAAAAAATCTAACGATTTGCCAATAATCTTTAATGGTCGCCAAAGCACCATATTCAAAAATCCTTCTAAATTGAATTCTTTTAAAGCCAAAATATACAAGGTATATTCTATTTTTTTGGGATACGAATCCTCAATGACCTTCTCTTTAGGTTTATAATGATAAAACTGATCGCGAATCAAGTAACTAACTACTGAAGGAGAAACCAATAATTGATAGGTGCGTAAAAAAGCATTTCCGGCAAAGTGAATCAAAGCTAATGTTTCAAAACCTAAAGCGATTTCAATAAAAATAATCCCAATTTGTCCAATTGAACTATACGCCACTTGACTTTTTACGGATGATTGAACACGTGCCATTAATGAAGCCATTAAACTTGTGGTTAAGCCCATCAAACCAATTGCTATTCGAATGGCTGTTTGATGTTCCCAAAAAGGAAATGTTCGCAACATGAGAAAAACACCTAAATGAACAGACAATGAACCATAAAAAATGGCACTCGAAGGTGTTGGCCCTTCCATAGCTCGAGGTAACCACGACGAAAAAGGGATTTGAGCCGATTTTGCAGCCGCAGCACAAGCCAAACAAAGTGCAATGAATAGTCCGATAGTTGAATGATTTTGCAAATGCTCGCTCACCATTTCATAATTATTCAATTTCATGAAGGTTATGTTTTCATTAAACAAATGATGACTTGCCCACATGGCTAACAACAATCCCACATCGCCAATCCGATAAATCGAAAATACTTTAAAGGCGTTTTTAACCGGAAGATAACGTTCTCTATAAAAAGCGATTAATAAAAAGGAAGAAATACCGATGATTTCCCAACCAATGAATAACGTTTCAAAGTTTCCGGATAATATCGCTAAATTATATCCGAAAAAGAAAAACAAAACGGTATTAAAAAAACGTTTGTATCCTTTTTCGCGATGCAAATAATACCGACTATAAGTGGTAATCATTGAGGTTAGTAAAGCTCCAATAAACAAATAAACGGCCGAAACTTTATCAAAATAAAAATCTATAAAAAACTCATAATGAGCGGTTTTTAAAACGGAAAGTTCCACCAAATTTAAATCGGAGGTTCCCTCAAACAACCACCAAATAATAAAGGCGGTAATTCCGATTAGCTGTATAAAAACAGTACCAAAAGCTATCCAGGAGATGGTTTTTTCTTTGGCTTCGGGTAAAAACAAACTAATGATAAAACCCAAAAACGGAAATAAAATAAAAAATTGCAAAAACTCATTCATGGCTCAAAACATTAGAAAGGATACTTACCGGAAGATTTTCTTTGGTAGATTCTGCCAGTTTTAATTCGTCAGCAATGAAATGGGGTTGCTGAATGGGTTCATACAATTCAAATTTTTCATTTGTAAATACATACGATTTTTTGGTTTCCGGATGAACCGCCACCAGTTTTACCCAATCGTTTTGAAACCATTCATACGTGGTCGGATTTTTGGTAATGGCATACATTACTTTTTCCGGAAAATGTTCGGCTATCACTAACAATCGTAAAGGGTCATGCACTTCAATCATTTGACTGGGCAAACCAGGACGTAAATCGCCATCAATTCCGTTGGCTACCCCAATTAATCCCATCACATTGTGCGGTAATTTAGAGCCGGCTCCTAACTTTTGGTTATCAACTCTGGAAAAATAATATTCCAAATTGATGCCACCTCCTACCGGAGCAACCGCACCCAGTATCACGGCTAAATAATCACCTGATGGATCGACTTGATAATCATAGGAATTCAAAAACGAACGGCGGTCTAAAAAAAGCTGTTTAGACAAATTTCGCCTCCCAACAATGCACATTGCATTCGTAGCATGATTTAACTCCGGACGAGGTTCAAATAGGGAAACCGAGCGTAATTTTACTTTTTCATGCACTTTTTCCGGCGATGCATTGGTATCAATGGTATCAAAACGTCTGGATCGCTCTTTGGCATTATTTTGTAAGGCTTTTGCAAACGTGATTTTATTTTGCTCATGTAATGCCTTATTTTCTTGACTCAAAATATCTTCGTCATAAAAAGCAATTTCATCGCGTGTCGTATCATGCAGAGCCGGTAAAAACTGAGTTGAATCCGGAATTACAATTCCACGATCTTTCAGAATAGCCCTCACTTTTGGATGGTTTGCCGCAAAGCAGGCCACTTTTGCATTTACAGAACTAGGTCTGCCCGAACAAGCTCCACAATCGTAACCCGCATAATGCGTATTGTTTACACTGGTTGCACCATGACCCACGACATAAACCAAAGAAGAAAAATTAGAAACCAAACCGATACTTTTCAAAAGACCTTCTACTCGATGAGCCATTTCATCAATGGTAAAACCAACTTGTAGTTCGCCTTCTATTTGAGAAGCATCTGTGTTTTCAATCACTAACTTCGATTTTTTATGCAAATGTTTAAAAGAGGCCGTGGTAGCAGGGGACATGGAAGGTTTGAAAATATTTAAAAACAATTTCCATGCAGATGAAAACCCTAAGGTTTGACTGATGATCCAACCTAAAAAGAGCGAATGCGATTGCTTGTGATAATGCAAATCTTTAGCTTGCTTTTTCTTTCTATGTTCTTCTTTTACTAAAATTTTTGGGGTAACCGGAGCCGGACATAATTTGGTATAGAATTTTCCATTGACCGGTTGGTAGAAAAACTCAAAATTAAAAAAGGCAGCCGTACCATAAGTTGCAGCTTTAACATCCAAATGCTCAATGTGTCTTCGGAACGAACATTCTCTGTCATCCATACAAAACAAACCTTGAAAACTTGGTATTGCTTGCTCAAGTTCTTCTTCCACCTTTTTTAAATTAGCTAAAACCGAATCATAAAAGGTCCATTCTAAAGCTTGTTGCCAAAGGGATAACACTTCAAACAGTTCATTGTAAGCAATACTATCAAACAATGCAAACGATTGATTTTCTACTTTAAATCCGAGTGGAGCCCAAATATCATGAAATTTAGTATCTAAGGCGTCTATTTCCAACAAAAGTTCCAGCTGAATCAATTCTTCTAAGGTAATTTTTTTCGAATCTAATAACGAATTTGGATTGCTTTCGATAGTTGCCACCATCCCACTCCAACCCGGATGACTGAATTGTTGGTCAAACAAATACGTTTCAAACAACGATTCTTTTCCAACCACAATTTCCAAAAGTTGAGTAATAGAAGCTTTTTCTTGTAAAAGTTTTTTGGCTCGTGGGGACGAAAAAATTCCTTTAAATGTATTCTTTTCTAATTCTCTGATAGAAGACAAAAAACCTTTGTCATGCACCGGAAAATTCCAAATAGCGATGCCTTGATCGAGGTAACTACACAAAATACGGAACAACAAACTATGCGTAGATTTTTCCAAATTGATGGCATAATGTTTTTTCCAATTGGAACGTAAACTGCCAATTCTAGGAGAAACCGATTCGTCATAGGATTGATGCAACATTTTATCTTTCCATAAAAAACAATTTTCTTCTCCTTTGTGTTGGAAAATTGTTCGGTCTAAAACAGCTTCCTTTATTTCACCTTTGGCAAAACGATTTCTAAAATCAGACAAAGGCAAATAGGTTTTATAGCCAAAAATAGTTGTGGCTTTGTGCAAGGCTTTATGAAAGGATAATTCTTGAAAAGCATGCAAAGTATTGTGATGCACAAAATCTTTTAACGGATTTTGGGCCGGTAAATAATGAGCTAGTTTATGAAGAACGGCAGGTTCATCAAAACCAATTGAATGTGTTTTCATTGAAAATGAAATAGATTAATACACAGTGAAGGTGGTAAGGTGTATCCTTACGATTCAATAAAATTGTGTATTAAGAAAGATGGAACTTCCACTTACAAAACAAATCGTAAAGCGGAAGATTGATTGCCTTGGCAAATTTTAATTTGGGAGAAATAGTAACATTAGCAACATAAGATGCACTATTAGTTACTGTTTTAAAAGAAATAAAATCGTAGTGAAATTCATCTGACTCCGAATCACTTTTCTCCAATTGATTCACCGCATTAAAAATAATGAGATGATCTTGTTGTGCATCAACTTGATTATTTTTAGAAGCTTGGATTGATTTTTTTACCGGTTGTGCAGAGAAATCGGTAACTACATAACTTCTAACGAGTCCGGAATATAAAAAGACAAAAAGCAACAATAAGGAAAAATATCCTTTGTGATTATTACATATGTCTTTTACTGTTTTCAAACGAATGAAATTAGGAGTCAAATGTAAATGAAAATAGGTTAACTAAAATCAAATTCAAAAAAAAAATTCCGATAACGTTATCGGAATTTTAAAGTTTACTGTTTTCTCTCAAACTTACAACAACCGTGGAGATTAATATAAGCTTCATTTGAAGCTTTCACTTTGTCAGTATCATGACCTACTTTTGCTACTGCTTCATGTACTTGTTCTAATGAACATTTTGTTTCATCAATAATTAAATGCAAATCTTGATGATCGGCATGCCATACCGCAGACTTCACACCTTTTACAGACAAAGCTGCTTTTTCGATACGTTTTTTACACATATCGCAATTGCCGTTTACTTCAATTTCATGTTTGGCATTTTTGTTTTTCTTTTCTTGTGCTTGAACTGAAATTCCTATTAAAGAAACCATCAGTACTAAAATTATTTTTTTCATTTTTAATATTGTTTTTGTGATTAATCTTCGAAGATATTTATTATATAATAATTTACAATTTACCTGTTCTCAAAATATTATGAAATACTTTTATTATTACTGCAAGGTTTTTAAATTTAATAATTATTTTATTTTCCATCTCAACCCAGCATAATACATTGCTCCAAATATAGGACCATATATCATACTACTATCAAAATATTCCCCAAAAGGATCCGTCGCAGCAATGATGGCATTGGGTTGACGATAATTATTCATATTCTCACCCCCAATATAGATTTCAAAATTTGAACTGAATACTTTAGTTACCTGAGCATTTAGCGTGAAAAACGATGGTGCCATGGCATTCCATTGAAAATCAGTTGGATTGCCGTTTGAAACCGGCATACGTTGCTTTCCTAACCAATTATAAGTGGCATCAAATTTCCATTGTTTTCCATTATCTTTTGTTCGTGTTTCATATGCCAAATTGGTAAAAAATCGGTGTTTAGGCTGCAATACGCGTTGCTCTAATCCAATCGAGTTAGTGTTGCGAACATCATAAAATTTATAAGAATTCCTCCATTCCAGATGTGTTACCGGCGTGATGTTAAAATCCAATTGCAAACTGTTAGCAAAGGACTTTCCGTCTAGATTGTAAAAATTCACATGATGTGTAGAAGCGTCTAAATCAACAACTACCTGATTTTGAAAATCGGTTCGATATACGTCTAACCCAATCTCCACATCTTTACCGAAAATTTTAAATTTTTGCAAAAAGCTCAACCCATAATTCCAAGCAATTTCCGGATCCAAATTATAAAAACCATTGCTTCCTTGTGGTGAGGTGGGTAACACAAAAGTACGATTGGAAGAAAACAAATTTTGATTTTCCATAAAAACATTCGCTAATCTTTTACCTCTTCCTACTGACGCTCTAAGCGTTGTTTGATCAGCGGGCTGATATCTTATATGAGCTCTAGGAGTTAAAAAAACTCCTAATCTGTTGCTGTAATCTGCTCTACCACCAAGCGTGTAACTCAAATCATCAGTATTATTATAACTATATTCAAAAAAAGCACCTGCACCGATATCCGTTCGAGAAAAATCATTAAATTGGTACAATTCTTCAAATCTATCCCACTGAAAAGAAGCTCCAGTGGTAAATTTATGCAATGTATTACTTATAATGGATGCAAAAAGCAGATTACTATACCAACTTTGATGACGCACAAAATAATCTCTGTTTCCATAAAATCCATCTTGACGATAATCCGTAAATTGATTTTGAAAACCAATACTTTGATAATCCATATCCGGAAAAACATACCCAACTTTTGCACTTGCTAAAAATTGACGTGTATTAATTTCAGAGCCCCAAAACGGATTAACCGACCTTGGAATACTTGGATCAAAGGCTACTTGACCGGATTGTTTTTCATCAACAAAAAACCGCCATTTGAATTCGGCGGAAATACCTTTTTTTCCACAAATACCATATTTCCATTGATTCATTACATTGATTTGACGCATTAATGGATTGTCTAAGAATCCATCTTTGTTCATGTCGTTTTTTTCATTACGAAAATTACCGTGTACTAACAAACCTGTCGCCCAATGCTCGTTCAAAACAGTGTGATAATGAGTATTTAGTTCGTATCTACCACCCATTGCACCAAAAACATTAATAAAGAGAGTTGGCTCTTCATTTGGTTTTAGAAACTCATAGTTTATTTGACCAGAAATACTTTCGAAGCCATTGATAACACTTCCTGCTCCTTTAGTAATTTGAATACTATGAACCCAAGGCCCGGGTATAAAAGAAAGTCCGGAATATTGAGAACCGCCTCTTAAACCAAGAATATTTTCTTCGGTCATTGTAATATATGGGCTGGTTAGACCTAACATTCTGATTTGTCTGGTTCCTGAGACTGCATCAGAAAAATTAACATCTATACTTGGGTTGGTTTCAAAGCTCTCCGAGAGGTTACAACACGCCGCCTTGGTTAATTCCTTGGCAGTCATGTTTTGCACATTGGCTGTTGAACTTAGATTTCTTTGAAGTGAGCTCCTCAACTTTGTGAGTGTTACTTCATCAAGAGAAGAATCAAACTCCATTTTAAAATTAAAATTACCGGGTTCAACAACGGTTTGAGTAATCGTTTTAAACCCCACATAACTAATTACTAAAATAGAGTTTTCGGCAGAAAATGGAATCGAAAAATTTCCCTTACCATCTGAAACAGTACCAATTTGAGTATTTTGCCAATGAATATTTGCTCCCTGAAGAGGCTTATTATTATCGAAAGTTATATTCCCTGATACATTTCCTTGCGAAAAAAGGAATGATGAATATATTAGATATAATATAATTATAAGATGTTTTTTCATTAAAAAGGATTTTAAATTAAACGTGATTTTTTCACCAAAGTGAAATGTAGTTTAATCTAAAATCAGGCGTAAAAAACGTATTGAGAGTAAAGTTGATAAAGCGGCGGTGCATTAGCATCGCAATAATAATCTAAAATTTGATTAACAATTGACTCCTCGCTAGGAGTAAAAAAAGTAAATGCTAAAACGGGTAAAACCGAAATATAATCCAAATCAAAATGCAGTTGTTTGATCACCACATCATCCAAATCGGCTTGAATGGTTTCATCGGAACAACAACCGTCGTGGGTATCAGAAGAAATGGCACAACAAGCTTTTTCTTCAAGTTGAATATCCATTCCACAAGGTTCTTCCGTATTAAAAACAGATGATACAGAGGCAATTGTATCACCACAATAATGCACATTTAAAGCCAATCCGCTGGAAGAAATCAGCAGATAAAAAGCCATTATAACACTTATGCATTTTTTGAAATTCATGCTGCAAAGTTACTTTTTTTTACTTTAGTTTAATTAAAAAAATTGTTAATTGAATTAGATCTCAACTTCTTGTCCTAAAAGCGGCACCATAGCATCGTAACCGTATTGTTCAATAATCTTGGATCGCAACGTGTCGGCTGCTTCATTTTCGCCGTGCACTAAAAATATTTTTTGGGGTTTTTGTTTTAATTCGCTCAACCAATTGAGTAAATCTTTTTGGTCGCCATGAGCAGAAAGTCCTTCGACTAAAACCACTTCGGCTTCAACCGGATAATATTTTCCGAAAAACTTGATTTCTTTGGCACCTTCCAATAATTTACGCCCCCGAGTACCTTCGGCTTGATAGCCAACCAGCATCACCGTATTTTCGGGTTTATCAATGTAGCGTTCAAGGTACGACAAAACTCTTCCTCCGGTAATCATTCCACTAGCGGCAATTACAACTTTGGGTCTTTTATCATAAATGGCATTGATGGTATCTTTATAATCGGATATCATGGTAAACATGCTACACATTTCTTCGCATTCATGCGGATTCAATTTATGCCATTTCGGATTGTCATTAAAAACATCCAATACTTTAATCCCCATGGGTGTATCAATGATGTAAGGTACTTTTGGAATACGATTTTGCAAACGCAATTGCCAAATCAAATACATGACCGTTTGTACTCGCTCTACGGCAAAACTGGGTATGATAACATTTCCGCCACGACTAATTGTTGTATTAATGGTTTTCTCAACATCAAAAAATACATCGTTTTGAGGATGAACTCGATTTCCATAGGTAGATTCTAAAAAGATATAATCGCCCGATTTTGGTTTTTGAGGCGGGTGCATGAGAACATCATCATCTTGACCCACATCCCCTGAAAAAATAAGCGTTTTTTCTTCGGCATGCAACGCAATAGAACAAGCCCCAAGAATATGTGCAGAAGGAAAAAAAGTAAAATAACAGTCATCAGTTAATTTAATTTCCAAATTAGGTTCCACCACTCTAAAAAAGGGCGTTACTCGTTCTGCATCGGCCACAGTATAAAGTGGTTCGGCTGGATTATGTTTGGAAAAATGCTCTTGATTCGCTTTTGAAGCCTCTTCCTCTTGAATTTTGGCACTATCGGCTAAAATTAATTTTGAAATTTGCTTGGTTGGTGCAGTGCAAAATATTTTACCTTTAAAGCCTTGTTTAACTAATAAAGGTAACCAACCACAATGATCGAGGTGACCGTGTGTAAGCAAAACAAAATCTATTGTTGAAGGATTGACAGTCAATGGTTGCCAGTTTAAATCTCGTAAAGATTTGATTCCTTGAAACAAACCACAATCTACTAAAATTCGGGTTTGATTGAGTTCAATTATTGTTTTTGAACCTGTAACTGTGCTTGTTCCACCTAAAAAATGAATTTTCATGACTTATTGTATTGAAGTACACAATTGATTAACTTCTCGCAGGCAATTTTTTATTCTTTGTGGACTTATCTCAATTTTTTTTAACCAATCGGATTGCTGAATCAAATCTTGTACAGTAATAATTTCCTGCATTAATAATTTATCTTTTTCTGCCAAACTCAAAGTTGTTAAACATGTAACCGGATAAAGTTGCGTAGCATCAATTTTATTACGAATACTATTCCCTTTAGGAAAATCCCAACTCAGCAATTTAAGTCCGGAACATTGTCCAAATTGAATAGCATCCTCCGTAAAACGATTATTGGTAACTATCCAACAGTTCTGAATTGAAAAGGTCGAATTAAAAACCGAAAAATCTTTGTTTTTCAAATCGTTAAAACGAGATAAAATATAGAGTGGTACTTTTACATCGGTTTTTGCATCTTGGCTACCATGAAATTTACATTCAATCATAGAAACCGTATTTTCTTTTTTGAGTAAAACATCCACTTCGTGTGAAATACATTTCCCATCCAATATCAAATTGGTTTGCGTTTGAAATCCTTCTTGTTGAAATAATTTTGCAATAAACTTTTCGAAATAAAATCCGGCAGGTCCTAAATTCTGCACAGCGGTTCGCAAATTATAACGAGCCGCATGAGCATTTGATAATTTTTTGAGTAATTGAAAAGCGAGCTTGTATATTTTTTTGGTGGGAATTCCTTCGTAAAGCGTTTTTTCAATTTCAGACAAAATCTGATCTACCATAAGCTGATTAGCTCCTGATTTTTGAAGTGATTTTTCTAATTTGCTTTTATCAAAATGTACTAATTCACCGGAAAATTTTGTTACTCTCATTGTACCTAATTATCTCATTAAAGGTACAAAAAATATCAATTGGTTTGTCTTTTTTGAAAATAAAAAGCAGGTACGAATAACACTAAAAATAAGGGTTGAATGAGAAATCTTCTTACGTAAAATAAAATAAAATTGCTTTTTTCATCAAAGAAAAATAACATTATTGTTAAAGCAATTAATAGAAGAAAACCAAGAAAAACATAAAGTAACGAGGCAAATTTTGTTAGCCGAACATCTTTAAATAAAAGATAAATGATGGCTAATGACAAGCCACTATTAAGCACATATCGCAAAAGCGTATAAAAGATTAATTTAAAAAAAGAAAATTCAGGAAAGGGAAGTTGTAAATAGTCACTTTTAAAATACGCAATAAATGGATCATAAAACAATTGGTTTTCAAAAAAGCGAATCAATGCCAAAAGCAAAACGCAAAAGGAAATGAGCAACCAATCTAGCAAGGAAATACTATTTTTTTTGACCATAAATTGAATATTTATTCACCCAAACCACCCATAATAAAAAGACAATTCCATAAATCAATAAAGGAAAAACAACTCCGTGTAATATATGTTCATGTTGAGGATAATGAAATAATGCTATTGCAATTACGGCTATTCTGATTACATTCAATGCGTAAATCAAGACGCTCCCAATAAAAATAAATAAAAGTGTTTTTTTGAATGTGCCTTTAAAAGCAATGACAAAAGCAATGAATAGGATAATTACACTAAACGCATTACAGCCTTCCACTACTCTAGCGACAAATTTATTATCCACAAAAAG
>LFEF01036166.1_pt1 | contig 20929 bp, 12 predicted proteins | sample 619371 | NCBI WGS metagenome assembly LFEF01 (sample SAMN03014291, study PRJNA259931) | freshwater metagenome | biome: lake; feature: waterbloom | place: China: Taihu Lake | collected 2006-08 | depth 0 m m
GAGTCACCATCAATATGATGATGTTCTAATTTTGAAGCATCTGAATGACCACAAAAAGGGCACCTTAATTTCACCTCTTGTAGTAACCTTACTTTTAATTTATAACTTGGATTTTTCCTTTTATTATTTTTCATTTTACAACGATCATTATAGAAAAATTATAGTTATTCAATCTTTTTAAAACTAATTTAAGAACAAATTTTAATAGTTTTAACATCAATTATTTATTAAACTTTAAACGGTCTATTATTAAATAATTTATAAAATCAATATCCAAAATGTTTTTTTGGAGATTTGTTTGCAATGCAATAGTAACGCCTAATTAAAAGCATTGCAATTTATTATTTAAATACTTATTTAGCTTTGGTTTCTTGGGATTTATATCTTTGACTAGGATGATGTGGAATATTAGGGTATCGTCTTATTAGCATTCCTTCTTTAATCATTGTGGGGAGAATAAATGATTTTAGGTAGGATATACTCCTTCCAAGGGTTTCGGCGATGTATTCTGACGATCTGTAATCTTCTTTGCATATATTTAGTATTAGCGTTTCTATTTCCTGTTTTGAAAGTCGCTTACTTACTTTTAATTTTTTGGATTTTTTTGCACTATCTCTATTAGCCTTTTTAGTATCTATATTATACTTAGTATGTTTATTAGGATTTGTATCTATACTGTTATCTGTGCTAGTATCTATATTAGTATCTATATTAGCTGAGTTAGTATCTATACTAAGTGTATTATTAGTATCTATATTATTAAAGTTGTCATTAAGGTGATAAGTAGTCCATCTTGATTTACCTTCTTGGATTAAATACCCTTTTTTGCAAAGTTCCTGCAGTACTTTGGTAATCTCGACTCTGTGTAAACTAACCGTATACTGCAATCTATTGTTTGTAATGTTATCCTCTATATAGCAAGTAGCAAGAATTAAAAGTTCGTCTTCGGATAAAGTATCTATATTACTTCCGAACTTACTATATAAGCCTTCTAAAGTATCATCACCTAAAATACTAAACATAGGTAGTTCTAATTCTACTCTATCCGGATTGTCATAAACACCAAGATATGGTCTTCTCCAACGTGAACTTTCCCAACCTTGCATAATTTTATTGACACCACTTCCTGCTTTTTCGGCAGAGCCTATGAGCATAAACATTTTTTGTAATATAGTATTTCTACATTCACTAATACCGCCATGATAATATTGCTCAATTGAAACCAAAAGAGTTCCCGGATTTGAAAAAACAAATCCATCTACTTTTTGTTGAATTATAATACTACCTGAAGCTGTGTAATCTGCGTGGACTAATGTATTAATAAAGGCTTCTCTAATTGCTATATGGGCAGGCGTTTCATCTTTTCTAACACCATCTTCTAATTTAAATGGTTTTGGTAATCCACTTGTGAGTTTTGGCCAAACTTTGAGATAGAATTGTAATAGATTAGATTCCCAAGTTCCGTCAGGATAAATTCTGTCTGTCCATCGTTCTTTGGGATCATTCGATAAATTTTCACGATAGTCGGGAAAAAAACTAGGAGTACAGTCTTGTTCTACGATACTATGTCCTTTGCCAAACATCAATAAACCCGCTACAGTGAATCCTTCCTTTTTTGTTAACCGATCTGTTCTGTATGCACCTAAACGTTTTAAAAAATCAATATCATCAAGACTTAACCAAACATGATTTGGTTTGGCACTTGAAAGCAGTTGTTTATATCTTTTTAAAGAATTTAAGTCAATATCATCGAAAGTAAATCCATCTAATATTCTTCCGTCGGGATGGTAGGATGTATCTGCATCTGCAATCATACGTCTGACTTGGTCGTCAGAACATTTGTAATCTCCTTCATGATCTCGTTTATATGTATTTCCTTTGAAAGGATTGCCGTTAAGAAAGATTGGTTTTTCTGTTCTTGTAGCAGCCGGTATTCTGAAAACTAAAACTCTTTTATTCTGTATTTCAATTTCTTTGACATCATTGTTTGCCATGATGTTTTTATTGATTTTATTTGGATTATTTACAATATCCCAAAACGTTTTTTGATGCGTGTGGATTGACCTTTCTTCTAAACCTTCAATATTTGCATACCCTTTTTTTTCATTAATTCCTAAAACAATAAATCCTCCGTTGGTATTTGCAAATGCCGAATAGGTAGACCAAAAAGAGTCGGGAAAGCCATTTTTGGCAGATTTATATTCGAGTTCACTGAACTCATTGCTAGGGAATGCCGCATAAACCAATGAATTTACAGGAGAGAAGAAATCAAAAAGATTTAATTGCTGTTCCATGTATTGAAGTACTTTTTACAAATATATTAATTCACATTTAAATATTTTTATTCTATATACATCAATTTTGAAGTTGGAGTATTTGTTTTGTTTTTGGGTTTTTAATAGAATAGTTATGATAAGTGTAGATGGCGGAAGATAGTTGGGGGAGGAGATGTGGATTTGATATCCTCACCATAGTCGTTTAAGGAGGAGAGTGAGAGGTTGTGGATGTGGAGAGCCTGGTATTTTAATGTAACAATGAAATCTTGTTTCACTACTAAATTTTGTTTGCTATTTACTACACAATGTGTAGTGTTATTCGAATGGGATATTTTGTTTAATAGGTGAAAACTATCCTATCGAGAAAAGAAAATCATGTTAAATATAAGTCAACTTTAATATGTTACTCTAAAATAATAGATTGTTCACTTTCATTTATTGTTCACGTAAACGTGAACAACTACAATTTGTGAACAAAAGAAATCATTAACTTTGACTTCTTACTTTTTCATTATTGATACTGAATTTATCTTTCAACATCCTCATATCCTCACTCACTTTTCTATCCAATACTTTCGCGTAATGCTGTGTAGTTCTTAAGTTTTTGTGGCCAAGCATTTTGCTAACTGATTCAATAGGTACACCATTTGTTAAAGTTACAGTTGTTGCAAATGTATGGCGTGCAATATGGAAAGTTAACTCTTTGTCAATTTCACAAATATCAGCTAGCTCTTTCAAATAAGCATTCGTTTTTTGATTGGATAGAATAGGGAGCAACTTACCTTCATTTTTACATTGTGGGTGGTTTTCGTATTTATCAATAATCATTTGGCTAACGGGAAGGATAGGAATCCTAGAAGGACTTTCTGTTTTTTGTCGTTTTGTTGAAATCCATTTTTCTCCATCAATACCAATGATTATATTTGAGTTCGTTAGGTTGTACACATCAATGTAAGCTAATCCGGTAAAACAGCTGAAAAGGAACATATCTCTGACCAATTCGAGTCGCTTTATTTTAAATTCTTTATTGAGAATTAACTCAATTTCATCCTGGGTTAAATAGACTCTTTCAATTTCTTTTACTTTTCCTTTGTAATTGAGCAAAGGGTCTCTCTCTAACCAACTGTTAACATAACATTGTTTAATTATTTTTCCAAAGTTCCGGATGTATTTAATTGTAGAATTGTTATTGCATTTCTTTGTATTTCGTAGGAAGAAATCAAAGTCATTTATAAATGCAATGTCAACTCGCTTAATTGAAATGTCGTTTAGATTGTATTGCGATTTTAGAAATTCTTTTACGTGACTCAATGTGGTTTCATATTTTTTATACGTATTATTTGCGTAATTGGAACCAATTAATTCTTTCATTCTTTTGTTATGATCATCAAAGATTAGAATGAGCTGCCTTTGTTTTTCTTCAACACCAAGAAATTTGTTTTTAAAGGTTTGAGCGTTAATTTCTTCATTGTTATTGACCATCCATTTCTCTGTCTCGTATGCTTTAGCCAATAAAACATCAAGGTAACTATTTATTAGTCTTGCTTCTTCTGAATTCCCTTTGATTTTTCCTGCTGCTGTATTCCATTTGGATTTTTCTACAAACTTTGAGGTGCTTAACTCAATTAGAGTACCATTAATCGTTATCCTTTGATAAATGGGAAGTAAGCCATTTTTTGATGCTTTAGAACTTTTCACATAGAAAAGTATTGACATTTTGTGTTTCATTTTGTGGTGACTTTAAGGTTATTCAAATTAGTTATTTAATACTTAACTATCAAGATGTTCATCTTTTGAACAGCTTACTATCACTGGCTTTACAAGAAATTCGGTTACCCTAAATTTGCTCTTTTTCGGGTAACCGATTTTACCACCAATGATTTGAGATTTAATAGAAAATTTGAATAGGACCAAAAACAAAAAAGCCTGTAAATCATACGATTTACAGGCTTTTAGTCTGTTTTGAATTTGTTTTAGTGGAGTCGGAGAGAATCGAACTCTCGTCCAAACAAGCAACCAAAGAGCTTTCTACGCGTTTATCCTTTGATTGGATTTTCGACAAAAAGCAAGGCCAAAGGCAGCCACTTCTTGCTTAGCTTTACAGTTGTCAGAAGGGATTTAAAGCATTACCCTTCCTAGGTTTATTTTTACGGTTCCCCTGAATCAAACGCCACAAACCAAGGCTTCTGAGGAGAATCTAGCTTCTCGTCCTTGACGAGACTAGGCAAATCTTACTATAATTCAGATTAAGCAGCTAAAGCGTAATTATTTTCGCCGTTTATAAAGTGTGAACCTTGATATTTACGAGCCAAATGTCCAATGCTCGACGTGCTTACCGTTTAGTTCCACCTGCTGTCAAAACCGGTCGACCCCTTTTTTAGTTGTCAGTTGTCAGTTGTCAGTTGTCAGTTTTCAGTTTTCAGTTTTCAGTTGTCAACTCAGCAACTCATTACAAAAACCAGACCACAAATATACAATTTAAATTGTCATAAATAAAACTTGTCGGTATAAACCAATAATGTTATATTTGAAACAATTTTTAAGATTTACCATAAAAATATCACAAATGACATTTGGCATCATCAAAGAACGCAAAAATCCACCTGACAGAAGGGTTGTATTTACTCCAGAAGAGTTAGTACGTTTACAGCAACAATTTTCGGAGGCAAAAATTAAAGTGGAAGCCTCTGATATCAGGGTTTTTCCGGATTTATTTTATCAAGAAGCCGGACTAGAAGTAACAACAGATATGTCAGATTGTGATGTATTAATTGGGGTAAAGGAAGTGCCAATTGACGCTTTGATTCCGAATAAAAAGTATTTTTTCTTTTCGCATACCATTAAAAAACAACCGCATAATCGGAAGTTATTGCAAGCTATTTTAGAAAAGAAAATTGATTTATATGACCATGAAACGATTGTAGATGCACAAAATCGTCGTTTAATCGGTTTTGGACGTTATGCCGGAATTGTTGGAGCTTATAATGGATTAAGAGGTTTTGGAATCAAATATGAATTGTTTACGTTACCAAAAGCAGAAACCTTAAACGGAAAAGCAGAATTAATTGCAAAGTTAAAACGACAAACTTTTCCACCCATAAAAATTGTGTTGACCGGTAGAGGAAAAGTAGGCATGGGGGCTAAAGAAATGTTAGATGGAATCAAGTTTAAAGAAGTTTCGGTTGAAAATTTTCTCACTAAAAAGTATTCAGAACCCGTTTATGTGCATATTGACGTATTAGATTACAACAAGCGAAAAGACGGTAAGCGATTGGATAACCAAGATTTTTATGCTAACCCTGTTGAATATGTTTCTGATTTTGAACGATTTACCAAAGTAGCAGATGTTTTTATGGCCGGTCATTTTTATGGAAATGGTTCACCGGAAATTTTAACTAATGATATGTTGAAAGCTGCGGATTGTACGTTGAAAGTAGTGGCTGATATTTCCTGTGATGTAAATGGACCAATTGCCTGTACTATTAAAGCATCTACAATAGCTGAACCTTTTTTTGGTTATTTGCCTTCAACCCGTGAAGAAGTCCCCTACATGCATCCGGGTTCCATTATGGTCATGAGCGTTGATAATTTGCCCTGTGAGCTACCCAAAGATGCCAGTGAGGGTTTTGGGGAAATGTTTATGCAGCATGTAATTCCTGCTTTTTTTAATGGTGATAAAGATGGTATTTTGCATCGAGCAAAAATTACTGAAAACGGAAAGTTAACGTCTCGATTCAGTTATCTACAAGATTATGTTGATGCTTCTTCACCGGTTTTAAAATAACAACTGTACAGTACAGGTGGTTTAATTCGAATTGTTTTTTACATTTGGGAAATGAAACTAGCTTGTATGAAAGGTAGATTTTTAATTTGGTTATTGTTTTTCATTTCCTTTGACAATTTTGCACAGGAACTGCTTCCTTTTGTAGAAAATTTCACAAAAACCGATTATAAAGGCGATAATCAAGTATGGAACCTCACTCAAGGTGATGATAAAGCCTTTTATTTTGCCAATAATCACTATTTTTTACGGTATGATGGAGTAAAATGGGAACGGTATTCGTTGCCGAATAAAACCATTATTCGTTCTGTGTTTGCCCATCAAGACAAGATTTATTGTGGTTCCTATAATGAATTTGGTTATTGGAAAAGGAAAAAGGGTATAATGCAGTATTTTTCACTTTCTAAAGGGAAAAATTTTTTTAAAGGAAGTTCAAAGAATGAAGAAATCTGGAAAATTTTTCGTGCTAACAACAAACTGTATTTCCAATCGTTTAATGAGCTTTATATTTATGAAAATCAAACGATTAGAAAAGTAGAAATTCCTTTTTTAATCTCCTATTGTTATGTGATTGATGAACAAATTTATGTTGCTTCTGTTAATAAGGGAGTGTATCTTTTTGATGGGAAGCAATTTTCACCATTAAGTAAATGGGAGGCTATCTTTGATAATGTAATTCATGGAATCGATAGAAACCAAAAAAGCACTTATATCTTTACTTTAAAAAACGGAGTTTTTGTTGAGAAAGGAAATGGATTAACAGAATGGCAACATCCCTTGAATGCAATCCTAAAAAAAGAAGGAATCAATGCCGCTCAGTTTTATAAAACTGATCAATTGGTAATTGGTACGGTATCCAATGGAGTGTATATTGTTCAGCTAAAAACCGGTGAATACATTAAAATTGATCGAAATAATGGATTGTCGAATAATACTATTTTAACTATTTCTATTGATCAGGAAAAGGATATTTGGTTGGGATTGGACAATGGAATTTCTCATTTGGAAATCAATTCACCGTATCGAATTTTTTCAGATACAACCGGTGAGTTGGGAAGTGTATATGCTATTTCATCAACGCCAAACGGATTCTTATTGGGTTCGAATCATGGTGTCTTTAAATATGAGAATAAACAATTGGAATTAGTAACAGGTTCGCAAGGTCAAGTATGGAATATACAGCAGATTGGGCAAAAATATATTATTGGTCATAATGAAGGAACCTTTTTATTGGATAAGAATCAATTCGTGAAAGTAAATCCACTGAATGGAGGATGGCAATTAAAGAGAGACATCGCTACACCACGATTTGTACAATCCAATTATTTAGGCATTGCTTTTTTTGCTGAACAAGATAATTTTACTTCATTTAAACGTTTGAATACGGTGTATAGACCTATTAAAGATTTTATTCAAACCGGACCAAATGAAATTGTAGCTTCTGACAGTTACAGGGGGCTGTTCAAAATAAAATACGATCAAAATCTAGAGGTAGTTTCTTATGTTAACTTAACGGAAAAGAATCAGATTAGTAATGATTTTGGGGTAAAAATATTTCAGTATAAAAGTGAAGTGCTTTACTATATTCACTCAGAATGGTATGTTTTAGACCATGTTACAGATGTGTTGAAAAAGCATGAATTGTTTAATAAACATTTTAAAGGAATAAGTGAAATCATTCCTATTGATGATTCGAGTTTTGGTATATTGAAAGATAATTTGCTCTATATTATAAATCAAAATGAACAACACTTTTCATGGAAATTGATAGCTCCAAAATATTATGAAGGTAAAATTGTAAACAATGATACGCGAATATTTAATTTTAATCATCAATATTTACTCAATTTAGACGATGGGTTTTTATTGTTTGAAACCAATAAAAATGATTTTACTAAACAAAGTATTACGATCGAAGCTTATCTGAACGAAGAATTGATTGAAAATGAGACAAAGATTCCATACAATCAGAGTTTGGAATTGCATTTTCTATCTGATTTTTACGGAAATAAAAAATCTCCCTTGTTTTATCGTCAAAATGGCTCTAAGCTCATTCCGTTAATTGAAGGTAAGTTAGCTTTAAATAATTTAACCAGTGGACAAAATAAAATTGAGGTTTTTTACACTAATGGAGTAGACTATGTAAAAGCAAATGAATTTATTTTTTATGTCAAAAAGCCTTGGTACTTATCGTTTTGGATGATTGTATTGTATCTATCCTTCATTGGACTTATTTTGTTTATTTATTATCGTTGGAATAAAATTCGGTACCAAGAAAAGCTAAAATTAAAAGAAGAGGAGTTAAAGCATCATAAGCAAATAGTAGAACTTGAATTGGAAGCAGAGAATAAGCTCAAAATTCAAGATTATGAAAAGCATATTTTAGAAATGCAAATTCAATCAAAAGCTACCGAATTAGCCGGTAAATCATTATCAATTGCTAAACAAGGTGAAATGATTGAAAACATTCAACGCATCTTAGAACATGAAAACGAATTATTGCAATTGAAAAGTAAAATTCGCAAAGTGATAAAAGCAAATGCTCTTAACAAAAAAGAGTGGGAGAGTTTTGAGAAAAACATCTATCAAAGTCATGACGATTTTGTTCAGCGTTTAACAAAACGTTTTCCTCAATTGACTTCTAAAGACATTCGACTTTGTATTTATTTAAAAATGAATCTCTCTTCTAAAGAGATAGCTCCTTTAATGAATATTTCTTATCGTGGAGTTGAATTGCATCGGTATCGCCTCAGAAAAAAGATTAATCTGGATGCAGATATAAATCTTTCAACATTTATGATAAATTTATAATTTTCTGATATAAATTATAGAATTATTATTTTTTAGGTATTTTGAATAACATTCTAATACTACATCATTTATACATCATTTAGCTTTTTAAACGATGTATTATAAATCTATTTTAATTGATTTAAATGTTTGATATTCATTTCATTATATTATGTAAAATTTATTTTGATGTGTTAATGTTGTTTGATTTGGTTAGCTTACTATATCGTTTTAGTTACTATATTTACGATATCAAACTAAACAAACCAACAAAATGTATAGAATTATCTATTTATTACTTTTAATTGTAACAATTCCAACTATTCAAGCACAAGAAATTACCGGAAAAGTTACTGATATTAATGGTATGCCATTGCCTGATGTTATTGTATTAGTTGTCAAAACTAATGAAAATACGGTTACAGACTTTGATGGTAAATTTAAAATCAAAGCTATTGAAGGAGATGAACTTCAATTTTCGATGTTAAGCTTTTTAAAGAAAACTGTTCCGGCTACTAATGGAATGACTGTAAAATTAGAAGATGATAATTCAAAAAATTTATCGGAGGTTGTAGTTGTTGGTTACGGAACAAAAAAATTAGGTTCAATAACCGGTTCGGTTTCACAAATTAAATCGGCAGATATTTTAAAAACCCCTGCACAGTCCGCTATCCAGTCTATTCAAGGTAAAGCAGCGGGTGTAAACATTGTTACGAATGATGAACCGGGAGCAAATCCCTCTATCCGAATCAGAGGTCTTGGAACATTACTTGGGTCAAGAGACCCGCTTTATGTGATTGATGGTATTGAAAGTAACAGTTTAAATGGCCTTAGTCCAAATGAAATTGAAACGATGGACATTTTAAAAGATGCCTCTTCATTGGCTATTTACGGTCAAAAAGGTTCTAATGGTGTGGTTATCATCACTACTAAAAAAGGTAAAAAAGGTACGATGAAAGTAAATGTTGATTCTTATTATGGTCAACGTTTTATCCAAAGAGAAGTTGAGATGGCTGATTCGTATTTATTTGCTTATTATAACAATACTGCACAGGGTTCATCTTCCTATTTTAATTTTGAACAACCATACAATACCAATTGGTTAGATGAAATTACGGATAATGGTGAGGTAATCAGTAATCACATCAACATTTCGGGTGGTACTGAAAATGCAACTTATCATTTCGGAGCTACCAATCTCAAAGAGCGAGGAATTTTGAACGGAACTCAATTTGAAAGAACGAACATTTCATCCAGAAATGAGTTTTTTCTTCTTGATCAAAAAGTAAAAATTGCACCCTCTATTAATTTATCAATTGTTGGAAACGCACCTAAACCATTAAGTGCATTTACCAATGCATACAGGCAATCACCAATTGTTCCGGTGCGTTTTGATAACGGCCGATGGGGAGTACCTCTCAGAAATCCGGAAACAGGTTTAATTGATATTAACGGAGGTGACCGTTTTAACAATGTTGCCAACCCTGCAGCTCAATTATTTTATACCAATGAGCAGAATAGAAATGTGACGTTGTTTGGATCCATGAATGCGGAAATTAAAATTTTAGATGAATTAAAGTTTACCTCTAATTTTGGTGCTACTTTTAATTGGTCTAAAGGTTACACATTCACACCTAGTAGAGAAATTTGGTTGTCTCAAAATGCAATTTCTACTATTGATCAATATTCTCCAAGTGCACCTATTAATATTTTACAACAACGAAGAGGTGAAAGTTATCAATGGAATTGGGATAATTTTTTCACTTACAACAAAACATTTGGGCAACACGATATTACAGCAGTTTTAGGAATGTCAAGATCAACAAGGAATGACATTGCATTTTTATCCGGTACCCGCTGGAATGTTCCGGAGCAATCCAATTATTGGTCTTTGAATTTATCTACTTTCAATACAGATACACCTCCTGGGGCTGTCGTTTCTCAGCAACAATTCACCCCAATAGTTTCTTTGTCTTATTTTGCAAGACTGGATTATGAATACAACGGAAAATATTTATTTGCGGCATCGTTAAGACGTGAAGGCATTAGTGCTTTTCAAGAATCTAAAAGATGGGGTATGTTTCCTTCTGTTTCAGCCGGTTGGGTTGTTTCAAATGAAGAATTTTTGTTAAACTCTAAATCACTAAATTACCTGAAAGTAAGAGCCGGTTATGGTGAAGTAGGAAACGGAAATACGCTAAATCCTTTAAATATTCCTTTATTTTTTCAAGGTTTCAATTATGCTTTTGGTGAGGACCAAATCATCAATCCGGGTAGTAACCAACCTTATCAAGTTGATCCAAATTTAACTTGGGAAACGATGAAAGAATTGGGTTTTGGTTTAGATTTTAAAACGTTAGACAATCGACTTTCAGGAACAATAGATTTATATGACCGTAGATCGACTGATGTTATTTTACCTGTTACTTTACCTCCCTCACTTTCACCTGAGCTAGTAACCTTAAACACTGGAGATGTTTCTAACCGTGGGGTTGAATTGTCTCTAAAATGGGATGGTAAATTTAATGACAATTTCACTTATTGGATTGGAGGAAACTTTTCATACAATAAAAATGAGTTAACAAAAGTCAATAGTGACTTCTTTTCTGAATTAATTGGAGGTAGTATTAATAACGGGCAGTGGACTAAACAAGTTTTGGTAGGTGAACCATTGGGTAGTTTTTATGTGTATGAAGTTACCGGTTTAAATGCCGATGGAGCGTTTACTTATAGTGATGAACGAGTAGTAGCTGGTTCTTATTTACCAACACATACATATGGGTTAAGTTTTGGAGCCAATTACAAAAATTTTGATTTTTCGGTTGACACGTATGGAGTAGGAGGAAATAAATTGTACAATGGAAAAAAAGCACAACGTTTTGGTGGTGAGAATGTGGAAAGTGCTGTGTTAGATAATTTTTGGACACCTAATAATCCAAATGCCGCAAATCCATTACCTTTTAATACTGTTCCATTGTCATCCACGTATTACATTGAAGATGGTGCCTTTTTTAGAATAAATAATATAACTGTGGGTTATACTTTACCAAAATTTTATGAAAAAATTGATAAAGTCCGCTTTTACATTACTGCTCTCAATCCCTTTTTGTTTACCAAATTTACGGGTTATTCACCTGAAATTGTTGGAAATAATAATGCCAATCCGTTGGGAACGGCCGGAATTGAATTGGATGCTTATCCAACAAATAAGACTTTTTTGATGGGTGTTAATATTAGTTTATAAAAAATAGGTTATGAAAAATAATTATCGCTATACAATCTTTTTATTCTGCTTCACCATGTTCTTTTTTATATCATGTGAAGATGATTTAAATGTGGAGCCTAATGATTCTTTAACAGAGTTAGATTTCTTGAATAATCCGGCCAATGCAGTTCAATTGGTAAACGGTGTATACAACAAACAATTGGATTACAATATGTATTCCTTTTCTTGGATTGGAATAACTAGTATTACTTCTGATGATGCCGATAAAGGTTCCACACCAACGGATACCGGAACCGATAAGCACAAACTTGATAATTTGACTTTTGATGCTACGGACATTTCCTTTAATGATGTTTGGAAAGGTAGATATGATGGTATATACAGAGCTAACAATGCTTTATTTTATTTAGAACAATTAACTATTGATCCCGTTCTAAAAGATCGATTGATTGGGGAGGTAAAATTTTTAAGAGCTTTGTTTTATTTTGATTTAGTGCGTTGTTTCGGTGGTGTTCCTCTTGTTAATGAACGAATAGACATTAACGATAATGCTACTATCAATCAAGTGGTGTTTGTGAGAAAATCAAAACAAGAAGTGTATGACCAAATTGAAATGGATTTAACAGATGCTATTGGTAAATTACCTTTGAAAGGTCAATATTCGCCTAATGATTTGGGAAGAGCATCAAAAGGGGCTGCCCAAGCTTTGTTAGCAAAAGTACATTTGTATCAAGGGGAATGGCAAATGGCTTATGATATGGCTGGTGAAGTTATATCCTCCGGACAATATGCTTTGTTGAACAATTATGCAGAGGTTTGGAGAGAAATCGGTGAAAATAAAGCAGAATCCATTTATGAGGTTCAGGCAACCTTAACTCGTGGTTTAAGAGATTACACAAACGTACAAGGACCAAGAGGTACACCTGATTTGGGTTGGGGATTTAATACACCTTCACTTAGTTTATCCAATTCCTATGAATCAGGTGATTTGAGAAGAGAGGCGACCATCATGTATGTACCATCAGTGTTATGGGATGGGTTTATTGCACCCATTAGTTGGACCAATCCAAGGTACAATTATAAGGCTTATCAAAGTTCACTATTAGAACTTTGGAATGATGATAAAGGTGAAACCGCTAAAAATTTACGTATTTTAAAATACAGCGATGTTTTATTGATTAGAGCTGAGGCCGGGTTTCAGTTGGGTATGACCGGTGAAGCTCTAGTCCGAATTAATGAACTACGTTTACGTGCTGGACTTGATCCTGCTACTACTGTTACCTTACAATCGATATTGAATGAAAGAGGATGGGAAATGGCAATGGAGCATGACCGTTGGTTTGATCTTGTAAGAACCGGAACAGCTGCTAGTGCAATGGCTGCAAACGGGAAAACATTTCTGGTGGGAACACATGAATTGTTTCCTATCCCAAATGATCAAATTATTGCAAGTGGAGGATTGTTAACACAAAACCCCGGATATTAATATTACTAACTTAAATATTTTAACATTTTAAACAATTATGATTATGAAAACAATGAAATTATCAATGAAGGCGTTGTCTTTAGTATTGATTGGAGCTTCATTTATTGCATGTGGCGATGATGATGAAAGAAAATTACCACCAATTGGAGGGTTTGATAATGCAGACCAAGTAGCTGCTGCTGATTTAGTTGCTTATTGGCCGTTAAATGGTAATGGAAAAGAAATTAAATCGAATACTGACCCATCAAACACAGTGGGTGCTTCATATGTTGAGGCAATCAAAGGACAAGGTGTAAACTTTACAAATGGTTATTTAGCTTATCCTGAGATAGCATCATTGAGTGCTTCTTTACCAAGCATGTCGATCAGCCTTTGGGCAAAAGTTACAAATAATGGTGGTGATGATGGTCATCCGACAATGATGTTTTCTTTAACTCGTCCGAACGAGTGGGGTGGAAACATCAACTTCATGGCTGAAACAGGATGGAGACCAGCAACTGCTGATACATTAGTTGTGAAAGGTTTAGCCATTATCAAAACAGAAGATGGTGGTGCTAATTTTCAAGATATCATCAATTCTGCTAATCCGAGTGCAGAGGATATTGCAAACGGTCATTCTGCTCAACCTAATAAAAATGGTGGACAATGGGCACATTATGTATTAACATGGGATGCTACAACAGCCATGTTTAGATTATATGCAAACGGTGTTAAAATTTCTAATCCTGTTTGGGAATCCAGAAATGGTGGAAATCCTTTAGCACTAAATTTCTTTACTCCAACAAGACCTGTAATCGGAACTTTTGGTTCGGTAGCTTTTGGAACACCTGATTCATGGCAAAGACCAATGAACGGACAATTAGATGAAATCAGAGTTTGGAAAAAAGTATTAACCCAAGCTGAAATCGGTGCTCTTTATGAGCTTGAAAAAGCAGGAAGATAACTTGTTTTCATTTTTAAACCTAGCAGGATTAATTCCTGTTAGGTTTATTTACAATTATTAAAAAAATCACCATGCCTAATCTATTTAAATATTTATTGATTGTTCCTTTTTTTATTCTTTCGTGTTCATGTTCTAAAACAAATGAAACTGAAACGTTGGATGATGATGTAAATAGCATTCCTCCAAAATCAGAGCAGGAATTGTTAGATTTAGCTCAAAGAGATGCGTTTAAATATTTTTGGAATTATGCAGAATCCAATTCAAAATTAGCAAGAGAACGTTATCATGTTGATGAACCTTTTGTGGATGAACATTTGGTTGCTACAGGTGGTTCCGGTTTTGGTTTGATGACTATTCTAGTAGGAATAGAAAGAGGCTTTGTAACTAGAGAAGAAGCCTTATCCAGACTACAAACCGCTTTAAATTTTCTAGAAAACGCCGATCGTTTTCACGGTGCATGGAGTCATTGGATTAACGGAACAAATGGAAATACTGTTCCTTTTGGAACGATAGATAATGGAGGCGATATAGTAGAAACTTCTTTTTTGTGTCAAGGGCTAATTTGTGTTCGAGAATATTTTAAAAATGGTACAGAAGCTGAACAAGCCTTAGCACAACAAGCCGATGAACTTTGGAGAGGAGTAGAGTGGAGCTGGTATACAAAAGGTGAAAATGCAATGTATTGGCATTGGTCACCTGATTACGAATGGCAATTAAATTTTAAATTAGAAGGTTATAACGAGTGTTTAATTACCTATGTTATGGGAGCTTCTTCGCCAACGCATCCAATTCCCTCAGAAGCCTATCATCAAGCATGGGCTAGAAATGGTGCAATTGTTACCGCGGCTTCCAGTTATAATATTCCTAAGATTTTTAATTACAATGGGGCTTCTATTGTTGGTCCAATGTTTTGGGCACATTATTCTTATTTAGGGTTAGACCCACGAGGACTATCCGACCAATATGCTAACTATTGGGAATTGACTCAAAATCATACTAAAATCATGCATGCTTATTGTGTAGCTAATCCTATAGGTTGGAATGGCTATAGCGAGGAGTGTTGGGGATTAACAGCAAGTTACACCAGAAATGCTAATGGAACTGTTGGCTATACCGACCATAAACCCGGTAATGATAGAGGTGTCATTACGCCTACAGCAGCATTATCTTCATTTCCCTACACGCCAGAAGAATCTATGAAAGCTTTGCGGTATTTTTACGAAAGCAATGATTGGAGAGACCGTTTAATTGGTGTGGCTGGGCCTTATGATGCATTTTCACCGCATCATAATTGGGTAACCAAACGCTATTTAGCCATTGATCAAGGAACGATTGTTCCAATGATAGAAAATTACAGAACCGGATTTTTATGGAATTTGTTTATGCAAGCTCCTGAAATTCGTACAGGTTTACAGAATTTAGGATTTTCATCCGCACAACATGGTTTTTAAAAAAAAATTAGTCAATACTTTTATTTTCTGTTTTTTGATAACAGGATATTTTCCTTTTGAAGCGTTTTGTCAAGAAACAAAAGGAAGTTATTCCGTAACAATAGAAAACAAAATAAATTATGGCTATATTTTGCATAAACCTAAAAAAGTTGAGACAAATAAACCATTGATTGTTTTTTTGCATGGTTCAGGTGAGAAAGGAGCTGATTTGGAAAAAGTAAAAGTGCACGGACCATTAAAGTATCTTCAATCAAATGAAATAGATGCTTATGTTTTAGCCCCTCAGTGTCCCGAAAATACCTACTGGGAATCAGAATCATTGTATCAATTGATTCAAAAAATAATAAAAGAAAACCCAATTGATATTAATCGTGTATATTTAACCGGGTTGAGCATGGGAGCGTGGGGAGCTTGGAATTTAGCTTTTGCTCATCCGGAAACATTTGCGGCATTAGTGCCAATTTGTGGTTTTGTAGATAGGGTTCCTATGATTGAAAATTGTAAAATTGCTCACATTCCAACACGAATTTATCATGGATTATTAGATGATGTGGTGGATGTTGAGTATTCAATCACTATATATAAAAAATTAAAAAGTTGTTCAAATGACATTCAGTTGACTATTTTTGATGATGCCAATCATGATAGTTGGTCAAGAGTCTATGCAGATGTCAATCTATATAAATGGATGTTAAGCCAAATAAAAAATCAATAATATGCGATTATTTCAAGCCTTAATTTTTACTATTTTAATTTCTACTTCTGTGTTGGCTCAAAAGGGGAATAGTCAAAAAGGGACCCTTTCAAAAACGGAATTTATTGAGCAATTACTTTCTAAAATGACGTTGGAAGAAAAAATAGGACAATTAAATCTTCCAACATCCGGCGATATTACCACAGGGCAAGCCAGTAGCTCTGATGTGGCAAAGAATATCAAGGAAGGAAAAGTGGGTGGACTTTTTAATATTAAAACGGCAGAAAAAATTAGAGAAGTTCAAAAAATTGCGGTTGAGCAAAGTCGACTCAAAATACCTCTTTTATTTGGAATGGATGTGATTCATGGGTATGAAACGACTTTTCCAATTCCACTTGGTTTGTCTTCTACATGGAATTTGGCATTGATTGAAAGAAGTGCACAAATTGCTGCAAAAGAAGCTAGTGCAGATGGAATTAATTGGACTTTTTCACCGATGGTTGATATTTCCCGTGACCCAAGATGGGGAAGGGTTTCAGAGGGTTCCGGTGAAGACGCCTATTTAGGTAGTGAAATCGCCAAAGCAATGGTCAGAGGTTATCAAGGAAAAGATTTGTCACTCAATACTACTCTCTTAGCTTGTGTGAAGCATTTTGCTTTGTACGGTGCTCCAGAAGGTGGAAGAGATTACAATACGGTTGACATGAGTAGAATTCGAATGTATAATGAGTATTTTCCACCTTATAAAGCTGCTGTTGATGCCGGAGTGGGCTCGGTTATGGCTTCCTTTAATGAAATTGATGGTATTCCAGCCACCGGAAATAAATGGCTAATGACGGATGTATTGCGTAAACAATGGAATTTTGATGGATTTGTTGTTACAGATTATACCGGAATTCAAGAGATGATGGAACACGGTGTAGGTGATTTTCAAACTGTTTCAGCTTCATCTTTAAACGCAGGAATTGAAATGGATATGGTGAGTGAAGGTTTTTTAAAAACAGTAAAAAAGTCAGTTGAGGAAGGTAAAGTCTCAATAGAAAGAGTTGATCAGGCTGTTCGATTAATTTTAAGTGCTAAATATGATTTAGGGTTATTTGATGATCCCTATCGTTATTGTGATTTAAAACGCAATAAGACCGATATTTTTACAGCTGCTCATCGTAATGAAGCCAGAAAAACGGCAGCAGAGTCATTTGTTTTGTTAAAAAACGATAAAGGTTTATTGCCTTTAAAAAAATCAGGAACCGTTGCAGTAATTGGTCCATTAGGAAATAATGCCGTCAATATGCCCGGAACGTGGAGTGTGGCTACAAAGCATGAAAAGGCTATTCCTTTAGCAGATGGAATGAAATCAGTTTTGGGAAAATCAGTGAATGTACTCTATGCTAAAGGCAGTAATTTAGTGGCTGATGCCGCTTATGAAGAACGGGCGACGATGTTTGGTAAAACATTAAATAGAGACAACCGTTCAAAAGAAGAATTATTGAATGATGCCCTTCAAGTTGCTGCAAAAGCCGATGTAATTGTAGCTGCATTAGGTGAATCTGCTGAAATGAGTGGAGAATCAAGTAGTAGAACAGAATTAGGCATCCCATCCGTTCAAAAAGAATTATTGGATGCATTACTAAAAACGGGCAAACCGGTTGTTTTGGTTTTATTTACAGGAAGACCATTAGTTTTGGTGGAAGAAAGTCAAAAAGTTGCTGCTATATTAAATGTTTGGTTTCCCGGAACAGAAGCCGGTTTAGCCATTACAGATGTATTGTTTGGTGATGAAAGCCCTTCAGGAAAATTAACGGCTACTTTCCCAAGAAGTGTTGGTCAAATTCCAATTTATTACAATGCTAAAAATACAGGAAGACCGCTCGGAAATAATGAAGGAAAATTTGAGAAATTTAAAACAAATTACATTGATGAACGCAATGAACCGCTTTATCCTTTCGGATTTGGGTTGAGTTATACGCAGTTTACATATGCTAATCTTCAATTATCTGTTGATAAGATGCGTTCGAATGGAAAAATTACTGCTTCGGTAGAGATAACAAACACCGGGAATTATGACGGAAAAGAGGTGGTTCAACTATACATCAGAGATGTTGTAGGTTCTGTGACTCGTCCTATTAAAGAACTAAAAGGTTTCCAAAAAATAAACCTTAAAAAAGGTGAAAAGCAAACCGTAACTTTTGAAATTACAGAAGAAGATTTAAAATTTTATAACTCAGAACTTGAATTTATTGCTGAACCCGGAACATTTCATGTTTTTATCGGCACAAATTCTGATGTAACCGAATATAAGCCGTTTGAGCTAGTTAAATAATTTGAGTTTTTGTTGTTCACTAAGCCCTTTGAACTTTTCAAAGGGTTTTTTTCTAAAATCCAGACATGAAAAAAATAGTATTTTTTATAGTTATTTGTTGGGTAATTAGTCCTGTTTTTTCACAACAAAAAACGTACTGTAATCCCATCAATATCGATTATGGTTATTGTCCAATTGAACCTTTTGTTAAACAAGGCAAACATCGGGCAACTGCTGATCCGGTCATCACATTTTTCAAAGGGAAATATTATCTTTTTTCTACCAACCAGTGGGGATATTGGCATAGCGAAAACATGCTCGATTGGAAGTTTATTCCACGAAAATTTCTTCGACCCGAGCATAAAGTGTGGGATGAATTGTGTGCTCCTTCCTTATCTTTTGTCAATGATACATTATTGGTCATTGGTTCTACCCATACCAAAGAATTTCCGTTGTGGATGAGTACCAATCCCGAAATAGATAATTGGAAAGAATTGGTCCACAAACACCAAGCCGGTGCTTGGGATCCACAACTATTCTGGGACAAAGAGAAAGATGAATTGTACATGTATTATGGTTCCAGTAATTTGTATCCGTTATATGGTTTAAAATTAAACCGAAAAACATTACAGCCGGAAGGTGAGCCCGTTCCCGTTTTAGCCTTAAACGATGATGAACACGGTTGGGAGCGATTTGGCGAAAACAATGATAATACCTTTTTACAACCGTTTACAGAAGGAGCTTTTATGACCAAGCATAACAATAAATATTATTTGCAATACGGTGCTCCCGGAACAGAATTTAGCGGTTATGCCGATGGTGTGTATGTAGGGAATAATCCGTTAGGACCCTTTGATTATCAACCGCACAATCCATTTTCCTATAAACCGGGCGGATTTGCAAGAGGAGCGGGGCATGGTGCAACATATCAAGATGCTTATAATCAGTATTGGCATGTTTCCACGATAGGTATTTGTGTGAAGAATAATTTTGAACGACGCATCGGAATTTGGCCTTCGGGTTTTGATAAAGATGGCATAATGTACAGCAATACTGCTTATGGTGATTATCCAACTTTTTTACCATCAGAACAAAAAAATCATTTAACAGAACATTTTTCAGGTTGGATGTTGTTAAACTATAATAAACCGGTTCAGGTTTCTTCTACCTTAGGAGGATATCAAGCAAATTTTGCCGTAAATGAAGATATCAAAACCTATTGGAGTGCAAAAACCGGTGATAAAGGCGAGTATATCATTTCTGATTTAGGCGAAATGAGTACCGTGAATGCCATTCAAATAAATTATGCTGATCAAGATGCAGAATTAATGGGAAAACCTGATAAAACAAACGGTCATCAATATATTTTATATGCTTCCAACGATGGTAAGAATTGGAAAATTGTTGTAGATAAAAGCAAAAGTACCAAAGATGTTCCACACGAGTACATTGAATTACAAACTCCAATAAAAACGCGATTTTTAAAACTTGAAAACCACGGAATGCCCACCGGAAAATTTGCATTAAGTGGCTTTAGAGTGTTCGGAAAAGGCTCCGGTGAAAAACCAAAAGTAGTTCAAAACTTTGTTCCTTTGCGTTCCGGACCAAAAGTAAAAGGTGAACGTAGAAACGTTTGGTTCAAGTGGCAGCAAGAACCTTCAGCAGATGGTTATGTGATTTATTTCGGTAAATCGCCCGATAAATTATATGGTTCCATTATGGTGTATGGAAAGAACGAATATTATTTCAATGGATTAGATCGTTCTGATGTGTATTATTTTCAAATTGAGGCGTTTAATAATAATGGGATTGGTCCGAGAAGTGAAATTAAAAAGGCGGAATGATTTTCATTTGTTAATGTAAACATGATTTCGTTGATAACTATTTTATTTAAATTGAATTTATCTTTTTGTTCTATTTAAATTTAACTTTTTAATCACTAATATAACTGTAAAAAAAAAAACCAAAAACCAAAAACCAGAA
>LFEF01041359.1_pt2 | contig 20832 bp, 18 predicted proteins | sample 619371 | NCBI WGS metagenome assembly LFEF01 (sample SAMN03014291, study PRJNA259931) | freshwater metagenome | biome: lake; feature: waterbloom | place: China: Taihu Lake | collected 2006-08 | depth 0 m m
TGGGGTGTGGGGTGTGGGGTGTGGGGTGTGGGGAGAATAAATAAAACTAATCTTCTGACGACCGACGACCGACTCCTATCTCCTGACGGCTAAAATAACTGACTCGGTCTCCCTCCCCGGTCAAGATTGAAAGCGATAAGCTAGAGTGTGAGAAGTGAAAACCTTTTAATCTCGTTTCGCCCCTAGAGGATAATAGCTCGATGTTGCGAATTATCACAGAGCCATGGTCAGCCAGAACGGAACTGAGACGAATTCGGGAACGGTTCGACGATCCGGAAATTCGGGAAAAAGAATCGCTTGTCCGAGAGATTGTCGATCAGGTGCGACTTGCTGGCGATCGCTCGTTGGTGGATTACACAGAAAAATTCTATCAACAGTCCCTTAATCTACAGCAACTGAAGGTGAGTGGCTCGGAACTCGATGCTGCTTATCAACAGGTGTCGCAGGACTTATTAAATGCGATCGCTGTTGCCTGTGAAAAAATGGAGGCTTTTCACCGTCAGCGTCTTCCCAAAGCTTGGGTCCAGTTTCCTGAGGATGGTACGGTTCGGGGGAAACGTTATCAACCAGTTAACAGTGTGGGAATTGTCGTTCCCGATGGTAAACGAGCCTATCTCAGTTTATTGCTCCAACAGGCGATTCCTGCCAAAATAGCGGGGGTTAAACGGATTGTCATGGTATCCCCCGCCGATGAGGATTTACGCATCCATCCGGCGATTTTAGTGGCAGCCCAATCGGTGGGTATTAGTGAGATTTATCGGGTGGCTGGACCACAGGCGATCGCCGCTTTAGCCTACGGCACAAAAACGATCGCTCCCGTGGAGATGATTGCCGGAATAGGTGATTTTTATACTAATTTGGCTAAAAAACTGGTTTCTGACCATGTAAAAATCGATTATCTCTCTATTACTTCTGATTTGGTTATTATTGCCGATAATCAAGCTAATCCCAGACAGTTGGCCCTAGATCTATTAGCGCAAGCGGAACAGTATTCTCTAGCGGCTGCGATTTTATTGACGACGGATAAGGCTTTGGCGTTAATAGTACAGGAAGAAGTACAAAAACAGTTACAGGTACATCCCCAGAGATTGTTAACGGAAAAAGCGATCGCTCATTATGGCTTAATCGTGGTGGTGGAATCATTGGAAAAAGCGATCGAATTATCGAATCTTTTTGCTCCCACCCATTTATCCTTAATGATCGATGAGCCTTGGGAAAAGCTATCTTCTGTGAGACAATCGGGAACTATTCTCCTCGGTTCCACTACTCCAAAAGCGGTGGCTGATTATTTGGGTTGTCCTGTGGGAGTGGAAACTTTTCTCGATTCCGCCACTTTGATCGAATATCCTGCCGATTCTTTCGCCTCCATAGCCCACAATCTGCAAATATTAGCGCAAGCGGAGGGATTTACGGCAACGGACGGGGCTATAGAATCCCGAGGTCGCGACGGAACCGAGAAAAACTAAGCTGTTGTAGGCTTTACCGTTGCAATGGCTGGCGGCGGTGTCTCCGTCCAGAACACCAACCGGTTCTAGTACCCGGTAGAAGGTTCCGCACTTCCCCCTCTCTAGCCACAAAAAAAAGCGTTAAGCTTAACCTTAACGCCTGTTTTCGATTTAATGGCAGTGACTAGCTCTTGCGACGAGCGAAAGCACCAGCACCAACAACGGCTAAGATACCGAGTATAGCAGAGGGTTCGGGGACATCAGCTGTGGGGGTTTGGGGGGGAGAAGCAAAGGTACTAGAGGCGTTAACTACACCACCCGGACCGCCGACTTGGTTGAGGTTAACGAGAAGGCTAGAGGGAGTGGGATTAAAACCATTTCCAGTGGTTGTACCTTGGATCAGCAGATCCAAGGTATCTACATTACCCGGAGCAGAATTGGTTGTAAAGGATGTGGCGGTGAAAGTAGCCGTGCCAGAGGCGGTAGTAAAGGTTACGGTAAAAGCACCGGCACCGGGAACACCATCCGCTTCAGAGAAGTCGAAGGTCAGGGGAGAGAGAGCTACAGACGAACCAATGGCAACCGCTAGAGGGCCAGAGAAAAAGTCGTTGGGGTTACCCAGATAAGTTGGTTGGTTGGTATTGACCAAGTTTATATTAGGAAAGGTAAGTGAGGTGGCATTGGATAGATTAGGGCCCGCATAAGAAACTGTACCCACTGGAACATAGCCAATGTTAGCATTTAATTGAGCAGCCTGAGCAGCACCGGCAAAGCCGAAAGCCGCAACGCTGCCCGCAATGGCGAGAGCGCCAGTGGTTAGTTGTCTAGAGATGTTGGTAGTCATTTTGAGTTGTTTGTTGTTTTTTGTTAGAACAAAACACATAGATGTCTGTACTCTATACCATTAGAACTTCAGATCAGGCAAAATATTCTAAAGATTTCATAAAAACCGATAAAATAGACAATTTTCCTCAACCAGTGTACATAAGTACCTAAGCAAAATTAATTACACATCCAAGCCGTCACCCGTCAGCCAAAAGCTTTTTGCTGTGACCAGTAAACAGTGAACTAAAAATTCAAATCTGATCCCTGATAGCTGTCCCGGAGTCCCCGTCTCCTGACGACCGTCTCCTGTCTCCGTTCGGACCTCGGCGTGAGCTTTTGTCGAACGCAAAAGCTCACGGCCGAAGCCTGTCTCCTGTCTCGACTAGGAAATTAATTTTGCACGACTACTTAGCTGATATGTTGACACATAAAACTCCGTAAATAGCGCAATTTATCTAGGGCTTGCTGAAAATTACTGGAAGTTTTACTAGAAAACGGTTTTGGGACTTTTTTAGCCAAAAAAGTGCAAGAAACAAAGGTTGAGAAATCGATCCGAGAGACTCAAAACCCTTGCACTTTCCGGAGGCGATTGCAAAGGGTTCTGCTTCCCAGTGCGCGAGGTCATTGTGTTATTCTGACTTCCCCGACCGACGACCGGCTACTGACGACCGACTCCTAACCCCACCAACAAACTTTTTCAGCAAGCCCTATCTAATAAGCTTTTGCCAAATACTTCTTCAATATCTATTGGCCATCTTTGTCGATAAATTTCCCCCCCCCTTGCCCCCTGCCCCCCGACATCGGGGGGGCAGGGGGGGTGGGAGAGGGGAGTATGACCTGATAGCAGCTCAAGAGCTTACTTTGGTCAGAAGTCTTATAATCTTCTCAAAGCAACGATTGGGTCTAATTTAGCGGCACGATGAGCGGGAACAACACCGAAAATCAGACCGATGGCACTAGAAACTCCTAAAGCGAGAATTATCGCAGGGATTGAGACACTGGTGGTTAAAGCGGCAAAAATTCCCGCTAGATACATTCCTTGAATGCCGACAAAAATCCCGATAATTCCGCCAGTGGTGGCTAAAATCACCGATTCAATGAGAAATTGACCTTTTATATCCCCTTCTTTGGCTCCTAAAGCCTTTCTTAACCCGATTTCTTGGGTTCTTTCCGTGACTGACACGAGCATAATATTCATTACGCCGATTCCCCCAACAAAAAGGGAAATACTGGCGATCGAGGCTAACATTCTAGTTAAACTATCGTTAGTCTCTTTGGCCATTTCTAAGACTGTGGTTTGGAGGAAAACCTGCACATAATTCTCGTCGCTGACCTGATGACGCATTTGCAGCAGGTTGCTAATCTGAAACTGGGCGGCTTTAATTTGGGCAGAGTTTTTCGCCAAGACAGAAATATGAGTCAGGGGAATGCCAAAGATAGAATTGCGCCCTAAAACCTGATTAGACATGGTAGTTAGGGGAATTAAAGCTCGATCGTCCTGATTAGCCTCAAATAAGGAGCCTTTCGCCTGTAAAATTCCAATCACTTGAAAACCAAGATTGCCGATGCGAAGATTTTCGCCGACGGGATTGCGATTACCAAAGAGATTTTTGGCTAATTCCGATCCCAAGACAATCACGCGATTATCCCGTTTCAGGTCAGATTCCATAATAAATCTACCTTTAGATAGTTGACGGTTACGCACGTTTAGGTACTCGGCTCCCACCCCAATCAGGGGGCTATTACTGGTTCTATTACCGAAGGATAAGATTCTTTTACCGCTCAATTCGGGAGAAATGGCGGCAATGGCGGGAACTTGAGATGCGATCGCTTGAGCATCTTCGTAGGTGAGGGGCCGGGGATTAGGAATTGTCCGCCGGACATTGCGCGAGGAGGTGGAAACAAATAAAACATTCGGACCGAGGGCTTCAAACTGCTCGAGGGCGACTTTTTGCGCTCCTTCACCCACTCCCACTAGGGCAATGACGGAGGCGTTACCGATAGCAATTCCCAGCATAGTCAGACCACTACGCAGTTTATTGCCCATCAAAGCGGAAAAAGCCATTTTCAGGTTTTCGAGCATTTCCATGGTTAGTTACATTCAGTGATCAGTGATCAGTAAACAGTAATCAGTGAAAAGTAAACAGTAATCAGTGAAAAGTAAACAGTAAACAGTGAAAAGTAAACAGTAATCAGTTATCAGGGATAAAGATGAAGATAAATAAATAACTAATTAACTAATTAACTTACATCTGATAACTGATAACTGATAACTGATAACTGATAACTGATAACTGATAACTGATAACTGATAACTGATTAGCGGGTAGAGATTTGGATCGTTTCCGGTTTGCTTAAATCGCCGGTAATAGTTAAACTGCGCTGATTAGCGTGGAGATGACGGACGATTTTATAGATAGCCTCAACTTGGTCACTAGAGCCGATTTTGGCCGCTAGTGTGGTTAGGTCGAGAGCAGTTCCCGTTTCCCGAACAACTTGCACGATTTTTCTTTGTAAATCCAGAATAGAAGCGGCGGCTTTTTTCCCTGCTTCTACCCCGGGTTGATGGTAGGCGTTAATGTTAACTAAACTAGCATAGAAACTAACGGCCCGTTCGTAGAGGGCGATCAAGGCCCCCACCTGACGGGGAGTAACCTCTGGGATAGTGATAGTGATAGAGTGACGACTATTTTCGTATAAAGCTTGTCGAGTACCTTGCAGTAATCCTGAGAGGAAATCGCCAGCAGTGGAGCCAGTTTCCACTTCCATGGAATCTCCTTGTCGGTCTTTTAACACTTCAATAAAAGTGGCGAAGAAATTGGGAATACCTTCGCGTAATTGTTGGACGTAGGCGTGTTGGTCCGTGGAACCTTTGTTACCATAGACGGCGATCCCTTGGTACACCTTATTACCATCGAGGTCTTTTTCTTTACCGAGGGACTCCATGACCAATTGTTGCAGATAGCGGCTAAAGAGATAGAGACTGTCTTTGTAGGGCAGAATCACCATATCTTTCTCTCCCTTGCCGTTGCCCTCATGATACCAAGCTAGAGCAAGTAGGGCGCTAGGGTTTTTTTTCAGGTTATGGACGCGGGTGGCGATGTCCATTTCTTTGGCCCCGGCTAACATTTCATCGATGTCGATACCCTGCAAAGCGGCCGGGAGAAGACCGACGGCGGATAGTTCTGATGTACGACCACCGACCCAATCCTGCATGGGGAAACGAGTTAGCCAATCTTGGGCGTATTTGTCCAGTTGGCTACCCGGCATAGTGACGGCGACCGCGTGTGGCGGAAAGTCTAAATCTTGTTTTTCGTAAGCGTTGCGGACTTCTAACATTCCGTTTCTCGCTTCGGGAGTGCCGCCGGATTTACTGGTGACGATAACCAGGGTGGTAGCTAGGGGTAAATGGGCTAGGGTGCGATCGATGCCTTTAGGGTCGGTATTATCAATAAAAGCAATCTCTAAGGGGGGATTAAGGGGGGATAGAGCCGAACCGACGAATTGGGGACCCAAAGCAGACCCCCCGATGCCGACACAGAGGATATGGCTAAATTTTGCCCGATTGGGCGGCTTAATCGCTCCGGAGTGAATTTTTTTGACAAATTCTTTGATCTGTGCTATAGGTTCGGTGATTTCGTCCCGCAATTCCTGGTTAGGAGCGAGTTCAGGAGCGCGCAGCCAGTAGTGGCCGACCATACGCTGTTCGTCGGGATTGGCGATCGCACCCTGTTCTAAAGCTGCCATATCTTGGAAAGCACGCTCAAATTTTGCTTCTAGACCTTTGAGAAAAGCCTCATCGAAGGGAATCCGACTGACATCGAGATAAAGTTCTAGGTTAGGGTGATAGTATAACCAATCTTGGTAACGTTGCCAGAGTTGCAGATTATCCATAAAAAAAAGCGAAATTTTTGTTTAATTACTCGTTTAGGGGAGATAGGATTCTATCCTCTCCAATCATCATACAGGTAGTTTTAGACTAGAAGATGACGGTTAACCATATATTAGGGGTTGGCAAAATGCTAACAGTGACGGAACTATCCCCTAATTGTTCGGTTTGCTGGTGTTGGCTGTTGATTTTTTAACCTTTCCTATGGCTATCTACTCATCCCCCCTCAAAATCGGTAACTTAGAAGTGCATAGCCGCGTCTTGCAATCACCTTTATCCGGTGTCACCGATTTAGTTTTTCGGCGCTTGGTGAGACGCTTTGCTCCTGATTCCATGCTCTATACCGAGATGGTTAATGCGACAGAAATCTCCCAGCTGCAAGAGTTACCGCAATTAATGGTTATCGGGGACAAAGAACAACCCATTAGTATGCAATTATTTGATTGCCGTCCCGATTTTATGGCTGTGGCGGCGGAAAAAGCGGTTAAAGAAGGAGCGATGACCATCGATATTAATATGGGTTGTCCAGTTAATAAAATTACTAAAAAAGGCGGCGGTTCTTCGCTTTTACGACAGCCAGAAATTGCCGAGCAAATTGTTAGGGAAGTGGTGGGAGCGGTATCGGTGCCAGTAACGGTGAAAACTCGCTTGGGATGGAACGCTCAGGAGATTAATATTATCGATTTTGCCCGTCGTTTGCAAGATGCGGGAGCGCAAATGTTGACCCTGCACGCACGCACTAGGGAACAGGGTTATCACGGGCCGGCCGATTGGCAATGGATTAAACGGGTGAAGGAGGTTTTATCAATTCCTGTCATTGCTAATGGTGATATCGTTTCTGTGGAAGCGGCGATTAATTGTTTGGAATTTACCCGGGCCGATGGGGTGATGTGTTCGCGGGGAACCCTCGGTTATCCCTATTTGGTGGGGGAAATCGATTATTACCTCAAAACAGGCAAAAAGTTGCCGAAACCCACCTCTATTGACCTGTTAAGCCTAGCTAAAGAGCATTTACAGGGGCTATGGCTATACAAGGGACAACGCGGTATTTGGCAAGCCCGGAAACATTTGGCTTGGTATTGTCAGAATTTTACCGGTGCGGCGGTTTGGCGCGATCGGTTTTCGCGGATTGAATCCCTGGCGGAGGGCTGTGATTTAATTGATAGAGCTATTGCCCAATTAAACCTTGAAAACGAGAATATTTACAGATAACGGTTGAACTGACCCGCTATCATCAACCTTGAATGATATTATTAGTCTAAGTAGGGTTTGCTGAAAAAGTAGAGGCGAAGCATTCGGATAGGAAATCTACGGTTTCAGCGATAGGTTATGCCCGAATGCTTCGCCCCTACAGGACTCTCAAAATCTTGCACCTGTTTCGCGAAACAGTCCCCTAAAACCTTACCTCGTCTATATTTCACATTTATTCAGCAAACCCTACCTAAGCCCGCTCACGGGTTTCAGCCTTATGGCGCAATTTGCTTGCCTGCTCCTGACTATTCCGATATATTCAGTTAAACGAAGGGGTTGGGTTTCCTTGCGTCAAACCAGCCTAGGGCTGTGATTTAATTGATAGAGCTATTGCCCAATTAAACCTTGAAAACGAGAATATTTACAGATAACGATCGCACTGACCCGCTATCATCAACCTTGAATGATATTATTAGTCTAACTCTCGGTCGGGTGCAGTGATTGGTTAGATCGCTCCTAATTCTTACCTAGAATCTTGTCATACTCGGAGTGTGAACCAACCCAGAACCAAACTATCTTTTCTTCGTCTGACTTCTTAATCCCTAATGCTCGCCATCCAATGCCGACTCTGACTGACCAGATTTTTTCTCTTGGTTTCACCTCTTTGAACTCTAGGCTGGGGTGAAATGGATTTTCTTTCCAAATCTCGTAATTTTTCTTGGCTGTTTCTTGTACCCTTTGCGGCAAACTGAGAAAAAGTTGACGAAACCTCTTGGTTCTGGCTGACTTCATTCTTCCCCAAAGCCTTTATCTTCTGTTCTCCCCTCTTGTTCTTCTATCAGGGCTTCCTGTGCCATTGTTATTAAAGCTCCCAATTCCAGATCTTCGTTAGAAAGGCTTTGCTGCCACTTTAATTCACTTTCAATATCTTCCAGTAATTGTTGAGCAAGTTCATCCTGAAGAGACTCTGGCAGTTTCTGGATTTCTGTGAATGCTTTTTGCAACAGAGTAGTCATGTTTTGTTAATGTTTTACAGGCATGGGAATATTTTACCACCTCCTGAGTCGAGTCATCGGACCATAACCTCACGGATTACTGCTCCGGGTGGAAGGTCGATAGCATCAGGTTGTAAATAAAGCTCGATCGCTTCGCGTATATTAGACTTGTTGCGGAATAGTGGGATAATGGGGAAGAAACAATGATTGGCTATCCCCTTGAATGCTGAACATTGGCAGAATCTTGGGCGTTGCTGATTTGAGATCTGAATCTTCGGTAAATAATGATAGCTGGACACCTTTTAAGGACAATTTTTACTACTCTCCCATCCTAAGTTGTTAGGAAACAACAACATTTACCTATTAATTAACCCCACTCTGTTGCGTATCTTGACCTTGTACGGCATCGGCAGCGGAAACACCATCACCTTGAAAACCAAAATACCATAAAGTAGCGGCAGCTTCAGCGCGAGTTACTGGTCTTTTTGGCTGAAATAGGGTAGTAAAACCAAAAACTCGCCGAATATTGGCTTGTTCGGCATTTTGAAAATCGGCATAAAGAGCGCGCACCAGCTGCGGGTTAATTTTATTAGTATCCTGAAAACCCCAAGTATTTTTAATCGTATCAAGATTGGCACTCGGTAAAGCTTTTCTGATATCTAATGGCACTTTCCACGCGATTAAATCTTCCCGGGTTAAAGGGGCATTGGGACGGAATAAAAGGGCGCTACTATCTCCCGTTAAAGGAGAGGGAATTAACCCCGCTTCCGCTAATCCTTGAATATAAATATAATCAGGATCGTTATTTTTAACATCACTAAAAGCTGGGGAACTATTGGGAGTAGCTAAACGGATTTGTTTACCCGCCACATTAGCATAAATCGCATTATTAGCCCGTAACAACCAGCGCGCAAATTCTCGGCGCGTTATTGTATCATTAGGGTTAAACTGATTGTTATTACCTGTTAATACTCCCAATCTAGCTAAGTCTTGAATGTGGCTCTTTAAGGGATTAGGTAAGGATTCGATATCGTTAAAACTGGTGGGATTGAGATTGGGTAAGGGGGAAGAAATAGGGGAGGGACTAGGGGAAGGACTAGGGGAAGCAATCGGCGTTCCCGTTGGACGATAATCGAGGCTATATTCGGTATTGGGAGAAGTGGCAGTTATGGTGATAGTTAATTCTAAATTATCTCGACGGGCCGTCAGGGTACTATTGACTCCTTCCCCAGAAAAGGGAGTGATAATTTCCCAATTATTATTAACTAATTCCTGTTGATAAAAAGCCTCGATCGCATTGCTGGGATCGTTGGATTGCCAACGGGTTTGTCCACCGGTATTATCGGGATTTGTCTGCACGGATAATAATTCTGATTGACTATATCGAGGAATTTCTGCTGGAAAATTTGCGGGTAATTGCTTGTTATTAGGAGAGTTTTCTGGTATGGGATTTGTTTGTAGATTAGGATCGGCAGCCAGACGATTTTCTAGGACAGGATTGCCACTACAGGCTGCTAAAATGCCCAGCAGGGTGATCATTGTACTGTAGCGAATAAACTTACTCACGGTCTTTACTAATATTGTTTCCTTAGCTTTATCCTAGCTTATTTACCCAGGTTTTTGACTAGGGAAAATTTTGCGCCACCATTGACGTAATTTCCCCAGCAGAAATCCTCCTAACCCTTTTGTGTATTTTTCAAATTTGTAGTAAAATAAAATGTCGATTATATCCTGGGTGGAAAGATACTTGAGATAGGATACTCCTCGATCAATACGCGCATCACTATATTCTAAATAAACTTGGCGACTGAGGCGATCGGATAAATTCCATTTTGGTTGAAAATATTCTTGCATCCTCTGTTGATAAGCGGCAAAACTCCTCAATTTTCCCTGTAAATATTCTTCCATGTATTCACAAGCAATTTCGGCTCCTTTCATGCCATGGCGAATACCTTCCCCTCCTAAAAAGTTAACCGTAGAAACCGCGTCACCAATCGCTATAATATTCGGTTCTTGATAATAAATATCTTGCAGATTGAGCGAATATTCTAAAATAGAACCATGACTGTCAATTATATCATATTTAGAGAGATTCATGTAGGTTTGCATAATTTGTGTAATATAACTTTTTAAAGGCTTAACTTCAGAAATATAAGGATGTTCTCCCTCTAACCAAGCGGCTCCTATTTTTAATTGCTGATTATCCATAGGAAAAATCCAGCCATAACCTTTAGGACTCCATTTATGACCGAGAAAAAATACTAAATTATCTTGATACTTTTGATAATCTAATTCTGGCACAGCAATTAAATATTCAATACCCACTGCTTTTAAAAAATCAGGTTTTTCTCGTCTATGTTTATACATAACTGCTCTAGCGTATCCCGTGGCATCAACCAATAAACGAGTATTAACTGTCTCGATTTTTTCTCCTTTTGATTTCAAGAAAACAGTTAGCTTATTCTCCATCTGTTCATATTTCAGATAACGACAACCTAAACGAACTTCTCCCCCCCAACGCAGCACTTCTGCGGCTAAAAACTCTCGCAATTTGGCAAAATCAAAAACTACCCCTAAAGGTTGCGGTGATGACCAAGAACGATGTATGCTAGTGGAGACAATTTCGATATTTTTCCAAAACCTAGCCACTACGGTTTCGGGGAGATTGAATTGTTCTAAAATTTCTAGGGGAGAAGCGGCACTAGAAAAGTTATTATCTTGCCAACTAGAATGTTGTTCCACTAAAAGCACACGATAACCTTTTTCACTTAATAATCTCCCACAGTGACCTCCCGCCGGTCCCCCCCCAATAATTACGACATCATAATCCATGATTTACTCCCTCGCCTAATCTTGCTAACTTGCCTCTATTTTACCCTAAATTGCCTTTTGTTAAACCCCAAACTTATGAAGCTGTTGTCCATATAAATTTGATACTCTTTTTGACCTGTTCCCTATTCCCTCATCGAAATCCGACTAGCTTATGACATTTTTCTTATTATTAGTTACTTCCCTATCGCTAATAATTTGGTTATATTTAATCTTAGCCAGGGGACAATTTTGGCTATCTAACCAAAAAATTAATCCTGTCACTTCTCCTTTAACAAATTATCCAAAAGTCTCGGCAATTATCCCCGCACGAAACGAAGCCGACGTTTTACCTATCAGTTTAACCTCCCTCTTTAACCAAGATTATCAAGGAGAATTTTCGATTGTTTTAATTGACGATCAAAGCAGTGATGGTACGGGAAAAGTTGCTCAAGAAATTGCCGATAAATACCATAAATCTGGCCAGATAACTATTATTTCTGGACAAGCTTTAGAGATAGGATGGACGGGTAAATTATGGGCAATGAAACAGGGAATAACAGAGGCTACCGAGAAATTCGCTCCCGATTATTTTCTCTTCACCGATGCCGATATTGCCCACGCGCCGGATAATTTAACCCAATTAGTCACTAAAGCAGTACAAGAAAAACAAGCTTTAGTTTCCCTGATGGTGTGGCTACGCTGTGAAAATTTTTGGGAAAAATTACTCATTCCTGCCTTTGTTTTTTTCTTCGAGAAACTCTATCCTTTTCCCCTAGTTAATAACCCTAATTCCCCGATAGCTGCCGCCGCTGGGGGTTGCATTTTAATTCGCCGAGATATTCTGGAAAAAATTGGCGGTATTGAGATTCTTAAACAAGCTTTAATTGATGATTGTTCCTTGGCGATTGCGGTTAAAAAATATCTGCAAAATCACCCCAAAAATACCGAGAGATCTATCTGGTTAGGATTAACAGAAACCAGCTATAGTCTCCGTCCCTATCCCGATTTAGCCAGCATTTGGAATATGGTAGCCCGCACCGCCTTTACACAACTAAATTACTCAATACTTTGGTTAATCGGGACAATTTTCGGGATGTTTTTAACCTATTTAGCCGCCCCCTTGGGCTTAATCGGGGGATTGATATTAAAAGAAAGATTAATTATTATAATTAGCACCGTCACCTTACTACTAATGGCCCTCTCCTATAGCCCGACTTTAAGACTATATAAATTATCCCCCCTGCGGGCTTTAACTTTACCCCTAATTGCCCTCTTTTATAGTTTAATGACTGTCGATTCTGCCCTGCGTTATTGGCGCGGCCAAGGGGGAAGTTGGAAAGGGCGAGTTTATCCTAATTAGCTAGAGCAAGCCTTAAGAATTTCTAGCAAATTGACTAAGGGGTTATCTTATACTAAATCCAGTTATTAAAGACTGATTATCTATTCCTCCTTTTGCCTCTTGCCTCTTGCCTCTTGCCTATCCTGATATGTAGCCTATACTCAACGGATTTAGTATTAATGCTTGCTGCTATCAGATTAATTTTCTTCCTCTGGTTCTGGGGTTGGTTTTGGTAAACGAGCGATAAAATCTTTCATTTTAGGATGATTAAACATTTTCTCCGTGTCTTGCAGAAGACGTTGACCCCAGAGATTTTCCCCTAAAAATTCTAGACTGACATAACGACTATCGCTAGTGAGAGCGGCCTGAGCTAATTTGATGCCCTCCTCAGTTTTCCCTTGACTATAAATAGCCACCGCAATAGCTAACTGAGGTTCCGCCTGTTTAGGATCGATTTTCAAAGCGGCGCGCCAATCTTTAAGGGCTGCTTCCTTATCGCCCTGTTCGTATTTAACTAAACCAATATTATTAATAGCGGGCCAAAAGTTTTTATCTTGACTAACAGCTTTTTCGTAAGCTGCTATCGCCGCAGGATATTGTGCTAACTTGAGATAGGAATTACCGAGATCAAAAAGAGCGGGGGAGATATCGGGTTTCATTTGCAAACCCGCTTCAATCTGGGCAATAGCAGACTTGTAATCCTGATTCTGAAAATAGGCACTACCGAGGGAAAATTTAATATTAGCTTGGGCATCGGCGGGAGCAAGGGACAAAGATTGATTTAATGCCTGGATACCGGGTTGCACCTGGTCGTCTTGCAGATATAAACTACCGAGAATAAACCAAGTTTGATAGAGATGGGGGGCTAACTGCACCGCTAACTTAGCCCGTCCGAGGGCCGCATCGGTACGGCGAAAACGAGCTAATTGGATGGCATCTTCGGCCATTTCAATTCCCGCTTGTTCCATCTGTTCTAACTCCGGTTCGATGGCGTAGGGGAGTAGTGCCTGGGAAAAAGCCGGCGGGCTGCCAGCGACGAAAAAAATGAGCAAAGAAACGATTAATTGAAGTTTTGGCACAGTTTACCCCCGCGATAGGCCTTTTTTAATCAGTCTATCTCGCTTGGGAGTTGTTGGCTAAAGAAACAACAAAGGCAGCTCTAGAGACGTTAGTATATAACCAATTAACTTTTGGCTGATCGATGGCAATAACCGTGTTGGGAAAATCAAATCGCCCCCTATTTTGGATATTCGGACTCATGGCTAGTGGTTTTTTGGCGGTGGGAGTGGTTTCTTATCGCTTACTGCAAACACCTCCTCCTGCCCTAGAATTGGCGAAAATGACCGTTCCTGCTCAACGAGAAACCCTCGCTGTGGAAATTAAAGCTAGTGGTAGGGTGGAACCAATCCAAAGTGTCAACATTAGCCCGAAAAACCCCGGCCGATTAGTGCGATTATTGGTGGATCAGGGCATGATCGTTAAAAGGGGACAAACCCTCGCGGTCATGGATAATTTAGAGGTGTATGCCCAGGGGATGCAGTCAGAAGCGCATCTGCGGGAAGCTCTAGCCAGTCTGGAACAGGCTAAACGCAGTATTCCCGAAGATATCCGGCAATTACAAGCCCGATTTTATCAAGCACAGGCCAGTTATAAGCAATTAGAAGCCCGTTTAGCTCAGGCCAAAGAAAGAATTCCGAAAGATTTAGACCAGCTGCAAGCTCAGGTACAAGCAGCCCAATCCCGTTTTCGACTAGCAGAAAATCGGGTTAAACGCAATGAAAATTTAGTCCGGGAAGGGGCGATCGCTCAAGACCAATTTGATGCCGTCCTCAATGAATATCTCAACGCTAAAGCCAATTTAGACGAATCGATCCGCCGTTTGGAACAAGCGGATAAAACCGCTTCCCCAGAAGTGGCCGGAATTGAGCAGGAAATGATAGGAGCGGCAGCAGCGATCGCAGAAGCGAAATTTGCCCTCGAACAACGCCAAAAAACCCAAGAAACCGAGCTGGCTCGACTAGAATCATCTGTAGCGGCCGCCAGGGCCGATTTAGAGCAAATCAAGATTCAATACCGCGATACAGTCATTACTGCTCCCTTTGATGGCATCGTCACCCAAAAATACGCCACCGAGGGTTCTTTTGTCACTCCCACCACTTCGGCCTCTAGCACCGCTTCCGCCACTTCCACCTCGATTATCGCCCTGGCATCGGGATTGGAAGTGATTGCTAAAGTGCCGGAAGTAGATGTGGGTTTATTGCAGCGCGGCCAACCAGTGCGAATTGTCGCCGATGCTTTTCCTGAAGAAGTCTTTGAAGGTCGAGTTATTCTCGTAGCTCCTGAAGCAATTATCGAGGATAATGTTACTTCTTTTGAGGTCAGAATCGGTTTGGTGACGGGACGGGACAAACTCAAATCGAAAATGAATGTGGATGTAACTTTTGTCGGCCAGCAGTTAGATAATGCTCTCGTCGTGCCGACTGTCGCCATTGTCACCCGGGAAGGCAAGTCAGGGGTTTTAGTTGCCGATGCCGAAAATAAACCCAGTTTTAAACCCGTTTCGATCGGCCTGGTCTTAGACGATAAAACCCAAATTTTATCAGGTTTGGAAGCTGGAGAAAAGGTCTTTATCGATCTCCCCGAAGGGGCCGAAGATACCTCGAAAACTAATAAAAAATCTCAATAATTTTTCTTAACAAATATATCCAAATTGTCTTTTTTATGCTCTGGCAGGAGTCAGGATTCAGGAGACAGGATTCAGGGACAGGAGATTATTTTATTTATTCTCCCCACACCCCACACCCCACACCCCACACCCCACTGATAACTGATATGTTTATCATCGAAAGTTTAAAAATGGCCGTCTCCACCCTAGGGGCCAATAAAGTGCGTAGCGGCCTGACCATGTTAGGAATTATCATCGGTAACGCTTCGGTGGTGGCCATGATTGGTATTGGCCAAGGGGCGCAAACCTTAGCCAATGAGCAGTTTGCTAACTTGGGTCCCAATACTCTTTTTGTGGTGCCGGGGTCGCGACAAGCACGCAATACCACCGTTAATTTACCGAAAACCTTGGTTTTAGCCGATGCTCAGGCGATCGCCGAACAGGTTCCCACCGTCGCCGAAGTCGCCCCGGAAATAAACGCTCGTTTCCTGATTTCCTATCGTAATCGCAACATGACGGCTCTAGTCACGGGAAGCACCCCAGAATACGCTTCTGTCCGCAATTTTACCGTGGAAAAAGGTCGTTTTATCAATAATATCGATCTAGCCCGTAACAAACGGGTAACGGTGATCGGTGCTGAAGTGGCGGCGCAACTTTTCCCCACCCAAAATCCCCTTGGTCAACAGCTGCGGATCAAAAATCTCAGTTTTGAGGTGATCGGGATTTTAGAGGCGAAAGGCTCCTTTTTTGGCAATAATCAGGATGAAATGCTGATTATTCCCCTTAGCACCATGAACTCGCAACTGGTGGGCAAAACCGGACCCTACGGTGTCGAGTTGAGTTGGATTAGTCTCACCGCGCGATCGGGGGAGGAAATCCGCGCAGCTAAGTTCCAAATCCAGAATCTCCTGCGTTTACGCCATAAAATCGTGGCTGAGGATGATTTTCGCGTCGAAACTGCTAAACAGATGATCGAAATCTTCGGCACGATTACCCAGGGTCTCACCCTACTTTTGGCTCTAATCGCCGGTATTTCCCTAATTGTCGGTGGTATCGGGGTGATGAATATTATGCTCGTTTCGGTTTCGGAAAGAACCGGGGAAATCGGACTAAGAAAAGCGATCGGAGCCAGAGAACAGGATATTCTCTTACAATTCCTGATTGAATCAACTCTCGTTTCCATCGCCGGCGGCGCGCTGGGTATTCTCGTTGGTGCAGGTGCGATCGTTCTCGTCTCCAGTTTCTCTCCCCTGGCTGCCACTGTTTCCGCCAGCGCCGTCGCCCTGTCTTTGAGCGTTTCCACGGGTATTGGTCTCTTTTTTGGCGTTTTTCCCGCCTATCGTGCCTCTAAATTGGAGCCGATTGTCGCCCTCAGAAGTGTATAAGCTGCCCGCGCATTAGTAAAGGGATTGGGGGAGATTCAGCTAATCTCAGGATAGGCGGTTAAAATGCGCCTTAGCTTAATTTTTTAACGTTTCCTTAAATCTGTAAATAGACCATTTAATTGATTATTATTTATTCTTAATTCTCCTGACTCCTGACTACTGGCTACTGACTCCTAACCCTAACAACAATTTTTGATTTTTACAAGAGGTCTAATCTGTGGGACGAATTTTATAATCCCGATAACGACGATAATCATTGAGAATGCGATCGTGATCAAAGCATAAAGGTTGGGGGAATTCCCAGAGATGAAAAACCCCGACTTTTTTGGCATCATCGGCAGCGATCGGTTTGCCTTTTGCCGTGGCGATAAAAACAATACTAATGGTGTGTTGACGCGGATCGCGGTTAGGATCGGAATAGACGTGAAATTGCTCGATTAACTGCACCTGTAAACTGATTTCCTCGTAAGCTTCCCGAATGGCCGCCGTTTCCACCGATTCACCGTAGTCCACGAATCCCCCCGGAATTGCCCAACCAAAGGGCGGATTTTTTCTCTCAATTAGTACGATCGGACGGTGGGGCGAGTCGATCAGTTCGATGATAATATCAACAGTGGGAGCAGGATTGCGATAGGTTGTCATCTTTGGCGTTGCTGATTTGATCTCTGAATCTTCTTTTGTGGGATTTTTAAACCCTAAACCCAAACTGACTTTTGGATACGATGTACAGTTGGCATTCATACCTTCTATTTAAACTTAAGTATTTATACTCAGGAAGAAAGTGGGGGCATCCCACTTTCTTTTATCTGTTTTAGGGGTTTCTAGAAGTTGATTAGTCATACCCTTATTCAACTCAGTTAGTCGCTCAAATTCTTGTGCTTGGCACTGGTTTAACCGATAAAAAGGAAGTTTAAGTGTGAGAGTTAAAGTTGCCACGCCGTTTATCTTAACAGACATCTTGCCCGGTTGTGTAAAATTAGGATACGCTTGCTTACAACCAATCGAGTAATTTTGCCCGTAAAGTCTTTTTGCCGAATTTAGTTACAGTTTGTTGACGCAACCATTGCGGGTGACAACGTTGATCCTGACCGGGCAAAATTTCTAGACAAGCTTTAGCCACCTTTTCGGCATCTCGATAGGGAACACGCCACCCCACTAAACCATCCTGCAGCGGCTCTGCTGAACCGTCCTCATCTCCAGAAATCACGGGAATACCACAGGCCATCGCTTCTAGGTAAACAATCCCGAATCCTTCCCGGGAGGGCATAACGTAAGCATTGGCTAAACGATAATGGTCGGCTAATTCCTCCGTGGGGACAAAACCGGCGAAAATTACCTGTTTATCCACTCCTAACTGCTTGGTTAAAGCTTCTAATCTCGGGCGATCGTCCCCCCGTCCAATGACTAGATATTTTACTTCGGGATAAGTCTCTAGAATTGTCGGCAGGGCCCGAATGGTCACATCTACCCCTTTATAGATATCCCCCGACCACAACCGGGCCACTGTTAATAAAACTTTGGCATTTTCTATATCATATTTCTTGATTAATGTCAAGGACTTTTCACCTAAATTAAACTTTTCCTCATCCACCACACAGGGGAGAATTGCTACTTTTTTGGGATCAATAGCGTTAGCCTCACACATAAGATCGCGACTGTAACGGCTAATTGTCCAGATCGATTCGGCCGCTTGCAAGGCCTGTTTTTGGGAATTTGCTAAAGGTTCCCAGACTTCTTTGCCGTAGGTGAGGACGGTGTAGGGTATGCCTAAAGCTTGACAGTAAAGACGGGTGAGGGGGGCTAAATTTATATGACCACAAAAAACCCGTTGGGGACGTTTCCGGAGGAGAGAAACTAAAAACTTAAGGGCTAATTGGATGCGTCCGAGAGTTGCTGATTTATTTTTCAGGTAATAAAAGGTAATACCTTGATTTTTGAAAGGATTAGGACAATCAGTGGCATCCCGCAGCAAAAAAACCTCGGCCGCCTCGGAACCGGGCAAAGTGAGATAAGCTTGCAGAACATCCTTGATATACGATTGAATACCGCCTTCTTGGGCAAAAATCTCTAAAAATAGGAAGATATGAGACATGATAGAACGTCAGCGTCAAAAAGGTTTAGGTTGGGCGAAAAAATTTTCCCTGATCTCTTATCTGTACTATTGCACTTTCTTGATCTATCTCGATCGTCCCCCAAGTAATACATCCTAACCGCTAACAGTCCGAAAAAGAACAATCTGGTCGCTGTTCTTGAGTATAACTGCCAGAATCAGGATAATTCCGATGCTGATAGCTAAAATAACTGATATTACTCAGTTTAGCTGATAATGCTGGCCAAGGAGATAGATAAAAAGTGAAGGACGGGGAAATAGTCAGAATTTTCCCAGATGCCACAGATAAAGCCATTTCTTTGTCCCCAGTGTGATCGAGGAATCTTCCCCTTTTAATGCTAGATATTTTCAGGAATTACTAGAGACAAAAAAAATTAAACTTCCTCAACTGCTCTAGCAAAGGTTACAAATGCCCCGAGAACGGTTAAGCTTATTTTAATCTCTGTAATTGCTTTTATGGCTCATTTAACTTCTGAAAGACTGAATTTAACCACAAAAATCGCCTATGGTGCTGGCGATTTAGGACCGGCTATAACTGCTAATATCTCTGTATTTTACCTGCTATTTTTCCTCACTGATGTGGCAGGATTATCGGCAGGATTAGCTGGTAGTGTGCTGATGGTGGTGAGAATTTTCGACGCTATTAACGATCCGATTATTGGCATGTGGAGCGATCGAACTCGTACTATTTGGGGTCGTCGCTTACCATGGATGTTATTGGGGTCAATTCCCTTCGGAATTAGCTATTTTTTACTGTGGTTAATCCCGACTAATAACCAATTATGGTTATTTTTATATTATATTTTGATCGGCATTATCTTTAATTTAACCTATACAGTAGTCAATCTTCCCTACCAGGCACTCACCCCTGAATTAACCCATGATTATAATGAGAGAACCCGCTTAAATAGTTTTCGTTTTGCCTTTTCTATCGGGGGCAGCATTCTCTCATTAATTCTCTATATTCTCGTCTCATCGTCCTATGCCAACGATCTCCATCAAGCTTTTTTATTGTTAGGTGTAGTTTGTGCTTTAATGTCGATTATAGCAGTTATTTGGTGCGCTTTGGTTTTGCAAGAACGAGGAGCAAAAGCGATTCTCAATCCCCCTCAGAAAAAAGTTTTGGCAATTGCTTGTATAGTTATCGGTGCGCTTGCCTTGGTCTATGGACTGGGAAAAATTGGGGTAAATCCCTGGGACTTTATCGCTATTTCCACAATTTTATTAGGAATAGAAGGGATAGTTTCGGGGTTAACCCTTTACTATGGCAAAACTGAAAATCATCTCAAGGATAGCGCAGCAATTAAACAGAGAGAAGCGGATAATAATACCGAAACTATTCCCCTGAAAGAACAATTAAAAATAGTTTTTGGTAATCGTCCCTTTTTATACGTTATTGGCATCTATCTTTGTGCCTGGTTAGGAGTACAATTAACCGCCTCGATTTTGGTTTACTACGTCGTCAGCTACATGAGACTATCGGAAGCAGCATCGGGTTTAGTCGCTTTAGCAGTGCAGGGAACAGCTTTAGTGATGTTATTTTTCTGGCAAGCAGTTAGTCAGAAATTAGACAAAAAGATAGTCTATTTTTTAGGGATGACAGTCTGGATTATTGCCCAAATCGGTTTATTTTTGCTCCAACCAGGAGAAATAACTTTGATGTATGCTTTGGCAGTTTTGGCGGGATTTGGCGTATCTGTGGCCTATTTAATTCCTTGGTCAATGGTTCCTGATGTGATTGAATTAGACGAATTAGAAACAGGAAAACGTCGAGAAGGGATTTTTTATGCTTTCATGGTACTTCTGCAAAAAATTGGTTTAGCTTTGGGGTTATTTCTTGTCGGTATTGCCCTAGAAACATCGGGTTTTAAACCGAGAATCCCAGGAGAAGCAATTCCCGTGCAGCCAGATAGTGCTTTAATAGCAATTCGCCTAGCAATTGCCCCTTTACCAGCATTTTTCCTGATCATTAGCTTAATTCTTGCCTATTTTTATCCAATTACTCGCCAAGTTCACGCCGAAATTTTAGACCAATTAGCAGCAAGAAGACAAGAAGAAAAGTAGGCCTTGCTGAATCAAGCTAAGTAGTCGTGCAAAATTAATTTCCTAGTCGAGACAGGAGACAGGCTTCGGCCGTGAGCTTTTGCGTTCGACAAAAGCTCACGCCGAGGTCCGAA
>LFEF01002956.1_pt1 | contig 20813 bp, 19 predicted proteins | sample 619371 | NCBI WGS metagenome assembly LFEF01 (sample SAMN03014291, study PRJNA259931) | freshwater metagenome | biome: lake; feature: waterbloom | place: China: Taihu Lake | collected 2006-08 | depth 0 m m
TGACCTGAGCCCCTGAACTTCCTCCAGAATTTGGTAGAGTCCGTCACATCAAGGAGACGGACGGATGAAGCGTTCACGGTTCACGGAAGAACAGATCATCGGGATATTGAAGGAGCAGGAGGCGGGCGCGAAGACGGTTGATGTCTGCCGCAAGCACGGCATCTCGGATGCAACCTTCTACAAATACAAGGCGAAGTATGGCGGCATGGATGTGTCCGATGCCCGCAAGCTGAAGGCGCTCGAGGATGAGAATGCCAAACTGAAGAAGCTGCTCGCCGAGGCCATGCTGGACAATGCGATCCTGAAGGATGTCGCTGCAAAAAAATGGTGACGCCCGATGTGAAGCGGAATGCGGTGGCTCACGTCTGTGCGCAGCATGGAGTGAGCCAGCGTCGGGCGTGCGAGGTTCTATCGTTTGATCGGTCGAGCATGCGATATCGCAGCGTGCGGCCTGACGATGCAGCCATTCGGGAGGCGATGAAGAAGGTGGCATCCGAGCGTCGCCGCTTCGGATATCGCCGTATCCACGTCATGCTCGACCGGCAGGGGATCGTCATGAGCCTGAAGAAGCTTCGGCGTCTCTATCGGGAGGAGAAGCTGACAGTGCGCAAGCGCGGCGGTCGAAAGCGGGCCTTGGGGACAAGGCGTCCCCTGGCTCTACCGTCGCGCCCCAACGAGCGCTGGAGCCTGGACTTCGTCAGCGATGCCTTCACCGACGGTCGCCGCTTCCGCGTTCTGGCTGTCGTCGATGACTTCACCCGCGAATGCCTGTGCCTGGTCGCCGACACATCCCTGTCGGGCGCTCGGCTTGGCCGCGAGCTGGACACCCTTATCGTCAGGCGGGGGAAGCCGAAGACGATCGTCTCGGACAACGGCACGGAGATGACCAGCATGGCCATCCTCAAATGGTGTCAGGAGACCAAGGTCGAATGGCACTACATCGCCCCAGGCAAGCCGATGCAGAACGGCTTCGTTGAAAGCTTCAATGGCAGCTTCCGTGACGAATGCCTCAACGAGACGCTGTTCTCGTCGCTCAACCAAGCCCGCGCTGCCATCACCGCATGGAAGGAGGATTACAACAGAAACAGACCGCACTCGTCGCTGGGCAACATCACACCCAGAGAGTTCGCAATGAAAATGGCTATGGAAAAACAGGCCGCATAAGGCCAGATTAAAAACCCAAGACTCTCCCGAAAAATGGAGGGAAGTCGGGTCTCAGGTCAATCCGGTCAAAACCCAAGAACCGACAGTCTCACAGAATCTGTTCTTTGTGCAGACGGCTGATACAGGGCAATCAATTGATCTCACTCCTGATAAACTAGCGTTGTCTCTCGTGGATGACGGCACAGTCTCAGACTTGGGCACCCGCACTCTTTCGCACCCAATTACACGCGAGCTCGATAAATATGTCCATATCCCGACCACGTTGGGCAGCGGGGAGCAATCACTCGTCTACGTTAATGGACCCGCGATGGCCGAAACGGTCGCGTTCGGTATTGCAGACGTATTGGATGCGTCGAAACATGAGGTACTGGAGGAGTTATCGAGGCTTGCAGCAGAAGCCGTACACCCTGATTTCCAATTAGTGGAAACCATCAAGAAGGGTGTCGGTTTTCACTACGGCCGCCTACCATCTCTCGTGCGTCAAAGCCTCGAAAAAGCATTTGGTGCAGGGCATCTACGCTACCTCGCCACAACGAGTACGTTGCTTCAAGGAGTTAACCTTCCTGCAAAAAACCTCTTTTTGTACAAGCCTCATAGAGGGCCAAACACGCCAATAACCTCGATTGATTTTTGGAACTTGGCAGGTCGTGCGGGCCGGTTGGGCAAAGAATTCGAGGGCAACGTTTTCCTGATCGACTATCCTCTTTGGGACAGTACGCCTCTGGATGGCCTGCGTGAGGAAACCGTAACATCTAGCCTTCAGCAGCACCTATTAGACCGCTCAGGCGAACTTCTCGAGTACGTGCAAAGCAGAGAGCTTACACCTACTCGCGACAAACAAGACGACTTGGAGAATACGTTCGTAAAGCTGTTCTCGGATTTCCAGGGGGGAAACTTGATGCGGACGCTTAGTCGCGTCGGCTTGGCTCAAGATGACGAACGTTCGATAGCACTGGAGACGGCGCTCAAGGGAGTCGCCTCATCTACCACCCTATCAATGGAGACCGTCAGCGCATCGCCAACTGTGTCAGTGTATAGGCAGCAGGCACTATACGACCGTCTACAAAAAAGCGTGAAGAAGAAGGGCATAGACTACATCATGCCCAAACATCCGCAGTCGGCAGATGGGTATACATCGTTGCTTGCAATCTTCAAGCGATGCCATGACGAGTTGTTCAACTACCCCCGCACGGAGAAAAGCTATACATATTTTGCAAGCCTAGCATTCAAGTGGATGCGTGGTGAGGTGATCCCACAGATAATTGATGGGAGTGTGGATTACCGTCGAAAAAATGGCAAGAATGCTAACCTCCCTACGGTAATTCGCGAAGTTTTGAAGGAAATAGAGCAAGATCTGAGATTTAAGTATGTGAGAGCGACATCTTGTTACGTCAGCATTCTAAAGCAGATACTTCGCGAAAACGACCGAGAGGACTTGATAAAATCAATTCCTAGCATCCCGCTTTACATGGAAGTCGGCGCAGTCAATCAAACAATGATTAGCCTAATGGGAATTGGTGTATCTCGCTTTACCGCAAATAAGCTTCAAGGAATCATGGGACGTACAGATATGAGCCAAACTGGCGTCCGTGAGTGGCTGCGCGCGAGAAACGTTCGAGCATTGAACATACCTGTAGCAAGCGCAGAGGAGCTAACGTCAATGGGCTTCACTAATGCGGCCTAACGCGGATGAACCAGTCTTGCACCGATGTGGCCTTTCTGCGACGCAGAGACACAAAAGGGGGACATTGTGTCCCCCTAGCCATCCCTAAGGCCCTGGCTTCTAACGCTTTTGAGCGATGGTGGGCGCTCCCTCCTGCCCCACCGCCTGTATTCCCAAGCAGTACCAAACCTGGGTCGCGAGCTTCGTAAGCTCCCGGAACGAAATTCCGTGCCTGTTGCCTGCTTCGCAAACCTGTGCAATGCAGGGACACGAAAGGGAGACATTGTGTCTCCCCTGTCGCTGGCCTGCATCAAGCAAATCAAGGCTTTAAGCGGATGGTGGACGCTCTCTCATCGCCCACACAGACCTCTTTTGCTTCTACACTCCTTGAACTTACTCAGTGCGCTCACCCTGCCGCGTCGCAGTCTTGTCCCTGTAAGCACTGCTAGTAACCGGCGCTGTCCGAACGCTGATGTTATTGGCAGACCCTGTTACGGCCTAAAACCGGCGTCGCTGTGACCTATAGCCACGGCTCTGTGGTCGCCTATAGAAGCTGTAGGAGGGCTGAGAACGCATGACCGTAAGCGTCTGCCAGTCTTCACCCGTCATGCAGAAGTGGATGAAGCTCTCTCTACTGACTGCACTCACGACAACCTGTCCAGTGGTTTGATCTAATTGCAGCAACCACAGGACGGACACAGTAAGCGGCAAACCAGCTATCGAAAACTCCCCAGGCCCGAAGTCGAGAAACACCGCACACTGCAAAGGTGACCAACGCCGAAATAGTGCAGCTTCACGTCTCGCGGGACGAATATACAGTGGAGCGTCCTGTATGATTGTCCCGTGTTGTATCGCCTCACGAAACACATCAAGATCACGCTTGTACCGGTTGCCGTCCACGACCCAAACCATGGGGCTGTAGAAACTCTCTCTTGAGTTCCGCTCGTCGGGGTTGATCGGGGAATGCTGAAACTCGACTACTAGGCCACGGCTGGTCTTTAGGTCTGCAATGTGTCGCTCGCCGTTCTCAGCAGTATGCACAACCTCTTGCCAGTCGAGCGGGAAATGGGCTTTCCAAGAGCGGTGCCACTCAGTCTCCGGTTCCCACCAGTGGTCAAATTCTAGCTTTCCACGATGAGACCAATGCCAAATGCGTTGCCTCCCACATTTGGCGAGTACCTCCCGCTCGCAGTTCACACAAACGCCGCGCAGTTTCGGCTGGGCCTCCCGACGAGTGCCGTCGACTAGTGCATACTTCACCTAGTTACCTCCCTACCAAAGAATAGTAGAGAAGCGTTGTCCACGGAGTTCCGAATTGTAAAGGTGCAGGGCGACAGTTTTTCCGGCTGGTGTCAGTAAATGCATATAGCGTTGAGCGGTAACTTTGGTTCGGAAAGTTGCTCATTTGCCACAGCGAAAGAGCAGGTATCGACTGGTCGCTCCGTTCGTTCTGAAGACGCTGCCGATTACTGGTAGTCGCCGGTGTGCCAACGGACTGGATTAGCAAAGAATACAGCTAGGAGGCACGCTCTGAGTTTTTACTGAGAACCACTAAGTCATTTATATTCAAAGCAAGGGGTTGCTTCCAATTCCGCCCCCTAATCTGTTGTTTTTATTTAGTTCCAGCCCAGATTCCCAAGCTGAATGCGAGAGTTCAATTCACTTGTTCATTTCAGGATTGGCTTAAACTCGGATTCTGCCAACTAATTATTTTCACGCTGAGGAATTGCGACTTAAACTCGATCCATATAGTTCATATGCATGCAAGGGGGACATTGGGTCCCGGCTATAGATCTGTACGAGCAACTATATCAAAGCCTTAGCGAAATGGTTGCACCTCACGTAAGCGGCACCACTTATCGATCTTTCGACAAACATACGTCTCACGTTAAACGCGTTCCGTCTCCCTGTGAACCGCATTCAGCACGGCACCCAGCATACCAGCTTCGGCGCCGTGGCGGCTTTGTTCCAGGCGGCAGTCGAAGGGAAGCAGGGGCGCCAGATGGTGGCGGATGCGCTCGAAGAACCAGGGCTGGCTGCCGAAGCCGCCGCCGATGACTGTGACTTCGGGATCGACAAGCGCGTGGATGGCGGCAAGCCCGACCGAACTGCGGCGTGCAAGGTCGTCGATGGCGTCACGTGCCGCCGCATCGCCGACATCCGCCCGCTCGAAGAGTTCACGCACACCGCCAAGATCCGGGTGGCGCAAGAGCACGCCACGAGTGCCGACCTCATCCTCGAACAATCCGTTTTCCGACACCGGCGCGCGGTCATGCACTTCGGCTCCGGTCGGAAGGTAAGCGATTTCGCCGGCGCGGCCGAAGGCGCCACGCAGCATCTTGCCATCGATCACAAAACCCATGCCGACGCCCGTGCCGAAGGACAGGAAGGCGACACTGTCCAACCCCCTCCCCGCCCCGGCGACAGCCTCACCGAAGGCGGCGAGGTTCACGTCGTTTTCGACGTCGACAGGCAGATGCAGGCGCTCTGCCATCAGTTCGGCCAATGGCCGATCCTCCGGGAGGGCCAGATTGGGGGAAAGCGAGGCAAGGCCCGTCTTCGGCGACACTGCGCTCGGCACGCCGATCAACACGCGGCGGACGGCTTTGACATCGAGCCCGGCTTCGGCGGCAAGTGCAGCGACGATGCGCGCCATCTGGTCCAGCACGGGAGCGCCTGGACCATGCTCTGTCGGCTGGCGGAGGGTCGCCAGCACGCGTCCGTTAAGATCGGCAATGCCGGCGAGGATCTTCGTACCGCCGAGATCGATGCCGACCACGGCACCCGCCTCCCCGCTCGCAACTGCCTGCGTTTCGGCCCCGCCGATCCTCTGGTTGCCGTGCATGCCCATCTCCCGAAAACCACTCTGCCGTGTGATTTCCCCACTCCGGCGTCACTTGTCAACAACGAGAGAAAGGCGCCGCCCATGCGGGCAGCGCCTGTGATGTTGCGGCCGGGACGTGGATCGGCTGATGGTCAGATCCAGTAAGGCGGAACGCCATAGTAATCATATACCAAGCGACCGTTGTCATGGTACCAGTCCTCGCTGTCGTCGCGATAACGCGGTGCCGCTTCGATCTGGTCCTTGATCAAGTCGATCCGGTAGCCGTCGAGATCCTCGTCATAGGTCAGCTTTTCCCAGGGCAGCGGATAGTAATCGTCACCGATGCCCCAGAAGCCGCCGAAACTCAAAACGGCATAGGCGACGCGCCCGCCGCGTTTCTCGAGGATGATGCGCTGAATGGAACCGATGCGCTCTCCATCGCGGCCGTAGACTGCGGTGCCTTCCACCTTGTCGCTGGCAATCAGGCTCGGCGTATCCTTGACATAGGGATCCTTGCCGGCCGTGGTAACCTGGTTCTCGCTCAACATTGGAATGTCCTCCTTCATGGTTGTCGATATCGGAGGTAACGGTGTGTGCAGGCGCATGGTTCCGGCCAAGAGGCTGTGAAGCCGATCGATGGGATTGTTGACGTTTACGTCAAGGTTATATAGCGTTCTTACACTTGCACTGCCGATGTGGAAGCATAAGCTTCGGTGCCTGAGGAGGAACCGGTCCCGCAAGGGCGTGCACATGATATGACAGATATCGGGAGGAATACATGACGGACACCATGAGCCGCCTCAGCGGTCGCGCCGCCGAGAAAATCTGGATCAACTCCTACCCCGCCGCCGTGCCGGCCGAGATTGCACCGCATGCGCATGCGTCGCTCGGTGCGCTGTTTGAAGCGAGCTGCGCGAAATTCGCCGACCGGCTGGCTTTCTCCAGCATGGGACGCGGCATGACGTTCCGCGAACTCGAGCAGCAGTCCCGCAAGGTCGGCGCCTGGCTGCAGTCCAAGGGTCTCGTCAAGGGTGACCGCGTCGCTGTCATGACGCCGAACATCCTGCAGAATCCGGTGACCGTCTACGGCATCCTGCGCGCTGGCATGGTGGTCGTGAACGTCAACCCGCTCTATACACCGCGCGAACTGGAGCATCAGCTCAAGGATTCCGGCGCCAAGGCGATCGTGGTTCTGGAAAACTTCGCCCATACGGTGGAACAGGTCGTGGCCCGCACCGACGTCAAGCATGTCGTCGTCTGCACCATGGGCGACATGCTCGGCCTGAAGGGCCACATCGTCAATCTCGTGGTCCGCAAGGTGAAGAAGCTCGTCCCGGCCTGGTCGATCCCGGGTCATACCGGCTTCAAGGCGATGCTGGCCCAGGGCGAGAAGCTGTCGCTGAAGCCCGTCGACGTGGTGTCGAGCGATGTCGCCTTCCTGCAATACACCGGCGGCACGACCGGCGTTTCCAAGGGCGCGACGCTGACGCATGCCAATCTCTTGTCCAACAAACAGCAGATCGCGCTCTGGCTGGAAGCAGCCTTCGCAGGAAAGTCGCGTCCTGAGGTGCTGAACTTCGTCTGCGCGCTGCCGCTCTACCACATCTTCGCGCTGACCGTGAATTCGCTGATGGGCATTGCGCTCGGGGCCCACAATCTGCTCATCGCCAATCCGCGCGATATCCCGGCCTTCATCAAGGAGCTGCAGAGCTTCAAGGCGCATGTCTTCCCGGGCCTCAACACGCTGTTCAACGCGATGATGAACAACCCGGAATTCAAGAAGATCGACTTCTCCTCGCTGATGCTGGTGCTGGGCGGTGGGATGGCGATCCAGCGGCCGGTCGCCGAGCGCTGGCTTGAGATGACGGGCCGTCCGATCACCGAGGGCTACGGCCTGTCCGAGACCTCGCCGGTTGCCACCGTCAACCGTCTCGACGTGCGCGAATTCACCGGCATGATCGGCCTGCCGCTGCCCTCGACCGATATCGAGATCCGCGACGAGGACGGCAACACGCTGCCGATCGGCGAAGTGGGCGAAATCTGCATCCGTGGACCGCAGGTCATGGCCGGCTACTGGCAGCGCCCGGAAGAGACGGCGAAGGTGATGAGCGCCGATGGCTTCTTCCGCTCCGGCGACATGGGCCTGATGGACGAACGCGGCTATGTGAAAATCGTCGATCGCAAGAAGGACATGATCCTCGTCTCCGGCTTCAACGTCTATCCGAACGAGATCGAGGAAGTGGCCGTGATGCATGCGGGCGTGCTGGAATGCGCGGCCGTCGGCGTGCCGGACGAACATTCCGGCGAGGCGGTGAAGCTCTTCGTGGTGAAGAAGGATCCGAACCTCACCATCGACGAGCTGAAGGCGCATTGCGCCGCCAATCTCACGAACTACAAGCGGCCGCGCTATATCGAGTTCCGCACCGAACTGCCGAAAACCAATGTCGGCAAGATCCTGCGGCGCGAGTTGCGCGACGGAAAATAAATCGATTTAATTTTGGGGAGGCTCTAGCCTCCCCTTCGTCTTGATCCCGTCTCAAGTCGCTAATAAGGTCCCCGGCATCATCGTCGAACCAGGGACATTCCGATGCAATCCATCATCGACACACTGACGAGCACGGTCGCCGCCACCCATGCCGAGGACCTGCGCGCCGCCTTTGCCGCAGATCCGCAGCGCTTCAGCCGCTTCTCGGCTTCGCTCGACGACCTGTTGATGGATTATTCCAAATGCGCCGTGAATGACGAGGTGCTCGACCAGCTCGAACAGCTGCTGGTGGCTGCCGGTGTCGCCGAAAAGCGTGATCAGATGTTTTCGGGCGCGCCGATCAACTTCACCGAGGGCCGCGCCGTACTGCACACCGCGCTGCGCAACCGCTCCAACCGCCCGGTCATCGTCGATGGCCGCGACGTCATGCCTGACGTGAATGCCGTTCTTGAGGCCATGGGCAAGTTTGCCGACGGCATCCGCTCCGGCGAATTGAAGGGTGCCACCGGCAAGGCGATCACGGATGTCGTCAATATCGGCATTGGCGGCTCGGATCTCGGCCCCGTCATGGCGACGCTGGCGCTCTCGCCCTTCCATGACGGACCGCGCCTGCATTTCGTCTCCAATATCGACGGCGCGCATATCGCCGACACGTTGAAGACGCTCCAAGCCGAGACCACGCTCTTCATCGTCGCCTCGAAGACCTTCACCACCATCGAGACGATGACGAATGCCCAGACGGCGCGCGCCTTCATCGCCGATGCACTTGGGGAAGCGGCAGTCGGCCATCATTTCTGCGCCGTTTCGACTGCGCTCGACAAGGTCGCGGCCTTCGGCATCGATCAATCCCGCGTCTTCGGTTTCTGGGACTGGGTCGGCGGGCGTTATTCCATCTGGTCGGCCATCGGCCTGCCGCTGATGATCGCGATTGGGCCCGACAATTTCGGCGACTTCCTTGCCGGCGGCCATGCGATGGACGAGCATTTCCGCAATGCCCCCTTCCGCGACAACTTGCCGATGCTGCTCGGCGCGCTCGGCGTCTACCATCGCAACGTGCTGAACTACGCGACGCGGGCGATCCTGCCCTATGACCAGCGGCTGGCGCGCTTCCCGGCTTATCTGCAGCAGCTCGACATGGAATCGAACGGCAAGAGCGTGACGATCGACGGCAAGCCGGTTCAGGGTGCTTCAGGTCCCGTCGTCTGGGGCGAGCCGGGCACCAACGGCCAGCATGCCTTCTACCAGCTCATCCACCAGGGCACGAGCGTCATCCCGGCCGAGTTCCTGATCGCCGCCAATGGCTTCGAGCCAGAACTGCGCCACCAGCACGAACTGCTGATCGCCAATTGCCTGGCGCAGTCGGAAGCGCTGATGAAGGGCCGCACGCTCGCCGAAGCCAAGAGCCAGCTGACCGCCAAGGGCGTGTCGGACGAGGAAGCCGATTTCCTCGCGCCGCACCGCGTCTTCTCCGGCAACCGCCCGTCGATCACCTTCGTCTACGAGCAGCTGACCCCCTATACACTCGGGCGCCTTATTGCGCTTTACGAACACCGCGTCTTCGTCGAAGGCGTCGTCTTCCGGATCAACTCGTTTGACCAATGGGGCGTCGAGCTCGGCAAGGAGCTGGCAACGGGTCTGCTGCCGGTAGTGCAGGGCAAGGTCGCCGCGACCGGGCATGACAGCTCGACGGCGGGATTGGTGTCGGCGCTGGCGGAGCGGAAGATGGAGTGAGGTCGAACGACCGCAGGTTTCGACCGCATTGGGGCAAGGTGAGACCGCCGCTTGTTATCTTCCGATTCTAGGCTCGGGAACCTGCTTCCGGAATTCAGCCGCTATTTTTTGGGTGCGCTCACCGTCCCCAACAATCAGTAAAACCTGCAGTTCGGCTTTCTCGCGAATTAGTGCGATCTTCAGTGGCTTCTCCCGACCGCCGTTTTTCCAGACACCATCGCCTACCGCAGACGGTGACTCGGCAGTCCTCCGTTTTGGAACCGGAATTGCATTTGCGTACCAGTCGTTGTTGGCAACGACCCTCAGAACGTCCCCAACACGAGTGATAGTGACTGAACACTTTCCACACTCACCCGCATTAGACTTCACCTGTCGCCAGGTTCCTTCATACGACTTGAATTCGTCGGCATACGCCGGGGTGATATTTGCTGTTGAGAGAAGGATAGCTGCGCTTAGCAATGTCCGCTTGAAATACAAAACAACATCTCCCAAAAATCACACCGACACAATCTAAGGTGGAATAATTGAGCGGAGCTTAATTCCTATCGCGGCATTTTAGGTTTATCTAGGCCACCCTACCCGCCTTAACGTAGAATCGGGACGAGGCGATGAGTACCGCCTTTTACGCGGACCTGCGATTCAACCGTCGTGTGGCGGTCGAGCTTCAGAGAAGGTGCGTAGAGTTAGCATGGCGAGAAAGTGTTTCATCGGCACACCAATGCGACTGCGGAACCGCTGTCTCAGAACCCGATCTCGGCTGCCGTCGGCGGATTGGCCCCTGCTCGTGATACGGTCACGGCGGCAGCCTTGGCGGCCACCGTCAGCGCCTCGCGCACCGCCTCTTCCGACAGCGTCGCGACCTTGTCCTTGGTCAGCAATCCCTGACGCTTCAGCGATGCCAGAATGCCCGCGTCGAATGTGTCGCCGGCGCCGACAGTGTCGACGACTTCGACCTTGTTCGAGGGCACCGAGACCTTGAAATTGGCCGTGTAGCCGGTCGCCCCCTCCGCGCCCTTGGTCAGCACCACGAGCTTGGCACCGCGCGTCAGCCAGTAGGCGGCGCGTTCGTCCTGGCTGCCCTGGAGATCGAACCAGTCGAGGTCTTCGTCGGAGAATTTCAGGATGTCGGACATATCGGCCATGCGGGCGATGCGGGCCTGGTGGGCCGCCTTGTCCTTGATGAAGCCGGGGCGGATGTTCGGGTCGAGCGAGATCACGCGGGTCTTGTGCTCGCGGGTCATCAGCGCCTCGTAGGTCGAGCCGCAGGGTTCCGGGATCAGGCTAATCGCGCCGAAATGCAGGGCCTCACAGCTGTCGTCCAGCGTAGGCAGATCGCCTTCCGTAATCATCCGGCCTGCCGTGTTTTCGTCATAGAAGGCGTAAGATGCCTGGCCGTTGGTCAGCTTGACCAGCGCGATCGTGCAGGGGCGCGAGAGCGTGGCGCAATAGCTGAAATCGACGCCCGAAGATTTCAGCGTGTCGCGCAGGATATCGCCCAGCATGTCGTCGGAGAGGCCGGTAAAGAAGCCGGTGTCGATGCCGAGACGCCCCAGCGCAATCGCCGTGTTGAAGATCGCGCCGCCGGCATAGGGCGCAAAGGCGCGCTCGCCGAGCGTGGTTTCGCGTGGCAACATGTCGATCAGCGCTTCGCCGCAACACAGGATCATCGAGACCTCCCAGGCATCAGTTTCAATCGATTTAAACCAACTCTGACCATTAAGCCAGAGGGCAATATGGGCATTTGCCCATCAAAGGGACGAAACCCCACCATTGCGACCCGACCAGACAAGCGGGGCATCCAGGAAGGCTTCGACTTCCGACAGTGTCTTTTCATCGAAGAGCTTCTGATCACGGGCCACAGCCAGAACATTCCGCCAGGTGGCGATGTAATGGAGCTTCACCTTGCCATCTTCAAAACGCTGCTCGGCCTCCGGGAAGATGCCGTAGAAGAAGAGCGCGATGCCATGGTCGACGACGCCGCCGGCAGCCCTGATGGCATCGATGAACTTGAACATGCTGCCACCCGCCGTCGTCAGGTCCTCGATGACGAGAACGCGCGCACCTTCCGGCATATGGCCTTCGATCTGAGCGTTGCGACCGTGGCCCTTGGGGGCCTTGCGCACATAGATCATCGGCAAGCCCAAGCGATCGGCGAGCAATGCCGCAAAGGGAATTCCCGCCGTCTCGCCACCGGCGATGCAGTCGAACTGCTCAAAGCCGGCATTGCGCATCAGGGTCGCTGCGGCAAAATCCATGACGGCGGAGCGCACGCGCGGATAGGACAGAAGCTTGCGGCAGTCGATATAGACGGGGCTCCTCATGCCCGAGGAGAGCTTGTAGGGCTCGGCCGCATTGAAATGCACCGCCTTGATCTCCCAGAGCATCTTCGCCACGAGTTCGGCCATCACGGCGGGATCGGTGAAGGGGGTCTGGATCATGGCGCGCTCCTGTCTGTCTGGTTTCTTCGGCAATAGCAGCAAGCCGGGCGCCCCGCCAGATGGGCGTGGCATGGAACAATCAGCCTCGACAGATCTTTAGGGATCACCACCCACAAAGGACAGAATTCCATGGACAACATGCTCGTCATTCAGCCGCTCATCGCCCTCATCGCCGGCATTCTCATCCTGATCATGCCGCGTCTTCTGAACTATGTGGTCGCGATCTATCTTATCGTCATCGGCGTGCTTGGCCTCTGGCCGCAGCTCGGCTCGCTTGGCGCCTGATACAGGCTGTTTCAGCCCTGCCCACATTCAAAAAATGCCTCGCGTTATCCGCGGGGCATTTTTTCGTTTCAGGCGACATCCCAGTGCAGCGGGAATTTCGGGTTGAAGACCGTGACCGGCCCGGCGCCGGTGAAGATCTTGACCGGGAACTCGACCGGCTCCTCGCGCTTCACCAGGGTGATGGTCTCCTCGTTTGCCGGCAGGCCGTACCAGGCCGGGCCGTTCAGCGAGGTGAAGGCCTCGAGCTTGTCGAGCGCATTCTCCTGTTCGAAGACATGGGCAAGGCAGCTCATCGTGTTGATCGAGGTATAGATGCCGGCGCAGCCGCAGGCGCATTCCTTTAATGGATCGACATGCGGCGCGCTGTCGGTGCCGAGGAAGAAGCGGGCATCTCCCGATACCGCCGCCTTGCGCAGCGCCTGGCGGTGGTTCTCGCGTTTGGCCACAGGCAGGCAGTAGTAATGCGGCTGGATGCCGCCGACGAGTATGTCGTTGCGGTTGATGATCAGGTGATGGGTGGTGATTGTGCCCGCGAGATTGCGCTCGGCGGAGCGGATATACTGGATGCCGTCCTCGGTCGTCACATGCTCCATGGTCACCTTCAGCTCCGGCAGGCGCTTGCGCAGCGGCTCTAGAACCGTGTCGATGAAGACCTTTTCGCGGTCGAAGATATCGATTTCGGGCGTCGTTACCTCGCCATGCACGCAGAGCGGCAGGCCGACCTTGGCCATGCGCTCCAGCACCGGCATGGCCTTTTCCATGTCGCGCACGCCACCATGGGAATTGGTCGTGGCTCCAGCCGGATAGAGCTTCACTGCGGTGATCAGACCGGAGCGCTTGCCCTCCTCGACGTCATCGGGATTGGTGTGCTCGGTGAGATAGAGCGTCATCAGCGGCTCGAAGCTGTCGCCAGCCGGCACTGCCTTGAGGATCCGCTCGCGATAGGCGCGCGCATCCTCGGTGGTCACCACCGGCGGCACGAGGTTTGGCATGATGATCGCCCGGGCAAAGTGACGGCTGGTATCGCCGATCACGCCCTCCAGCATGGCGCCGTCGCGCAGATGCAGATGCCAGTCGTCGGGGCGGCGGATGGTGAGGGATGACATGGGGCGAGCCTCCGGCTTGACGAGAACTCGCCGCCCTTAGCATGTCCATTCCGCCGGATCAAAGGATCAGGCGACCCGTTCGCTGACGGGAACCGCCGTCTTCTCCGCCTCTTCCATCTGCTCGCGACGATCCTGCTCCATGATCGCTTGGATCCGCGGCAGGGCACGCTCGAAGGCCGCCACGCAATCCGGATCGAACTGGGTGCCGGCGCGGCCTAGAATGTGTTCGACCGTGCGCTCGAAGCTCCAGGCCGGCTTGTAGGGGCGCTCGGTGGTCAGGGCATCGAAGTTGTCGGCAATACAGACGATGCGGCCGGAAATCGGGATCGCGGCGCCGACGAGGCGGTTCGGATAACCCTGGCCGTCCCAGCGCTCGTGGTGGCTAGCCGCAATCTCCGAGGCAAGCTGCAGCAGCGACGAATGGGACCGGCCGAGGATGTCGCTGCCGATCTGGGCATGGGCCTGCATCTGGCGATACTCGGCTTCCGTCAGGCGCCCCTGCTTCAAGAGAACGGTATCGGGCATGGCGACCTTGCCGATGTCGTGCATCGGGGCTGCCAAGCGAATGTCGTGGCAGACCTGGCTCGGCAGACCGAGCTCAAGCGCGATCGCTTCCGAGTAGGCGGCGACACGCAGCGTGTGGCGTGCGGTTTCCGGATCCTTGTAGCCGGCGGCAAGCGTCAGGCGGTGAATGATCTCCTGCTCGCGTTCGCGCAGTTCGCCGACAGCGCGCTCGACCTCGCGGCGCAGCCATTCGGCCTGATCGGCGAGCTGGCGGCGGGCACGGGCAAGGCTGACGATGTTCTGGACACGCGCCTGGAACTCGACCGGGTTCACCGGTTTGGTCAGGAAGTCGATGGCACCGGCATTCAGCGCGGCCATGCGTGTCGTCATGTCCTTGTCGGCGGTGACGAAGATGACCGGCACCTCGGCATATTTGTCGAAGCGCACGATCTCGGTGTAGAGCTCGACACCGTTATAGACCGGCATCTGGTAATCGATGATGGCGATGTCGAAGTCCAGCTCCGGCAGGGACGAGAGCACGGCATCGGGGCTGGCAAATGGCAGCGCCTCGCAATTGTCCAGCTTGCCGACGAGCTTCGTCAGGAGCTTCAGATTGGTGCTGTTATCGTCCACCAACAAAATACGCATGAACGCCTCCTTGCTTATCAGGCAACCAGTTTGAACTTGAGTGCGAGGATCTCCTCGCCGAGCATTTCGATTTCCGCAGGCGCAGGGGTGTGGCTGCGCAGGGCATTGGCTTTGACGGCCAGATCGTTCAGGCCGACATTGAAGGCAGCCCCCTTGATCGTGTGCAGGACCCGATCGATCTTCTCGGGATCGTTTTTCTTGAGGGCCTCGTTGAGCTCATCGAGCAGGCTCGTCGCATCGTCGAAGAAGGACTCGACGAGTTCCTGGAAGACGTCTTCACCCAGCGCATCCACCAGTTCGGCATGGCGCGCCTCGTCCAGCCCTTCGATGCCGAGTACAGGCATGGACTGCAGCGGCATTTCCGCCAGGTCGAGTTCAGGCAATTCCAGCTTCTGGGAGGCTGTCGTCGGAGCGGCGGCCGGCGCCGTTTCGCGGGCCGAAGAGGTGGTATGAGCAATCATCTTCTTCAATCTTTCAAGCGTCACGGGCTTGGATTCAAAGCCCTTCATGCCGGCTTCGAGGCAACGGCGGCGGTCGTCGTCGGACGCATTGGCGGTCATGGCGATGATCGGAACGTCAGCGGAAGGACCGCCTTCGGCAATGATCCGTTTCGTGGCCTCGATGCCGTCCATCACCGGCATCTGCATATCCATGAGGATGAGATCGAAGGCCTGTTCGCGAGTGATCGATACGGCCTCGGCACCATCGTTGGCGATCTCCACATCCTGGCCGAGCCTCGCCAGGAAGCGGCTGGCGACAATCTGGTTCACCTTGTTGTCCTCGACCAGCAAGATGCGGCAGCGCGGCAGGGTTTCCTCCGCCACCACCTTGGCGGCAAGGCCGGTAGCCTCTTCGCGGGTCACGGGGACGACACCCAGTTCGAACCAGAAGATCGAGCCGACGCCGACTGTGCTGCTCATGCCGAGTTCGCCGCCGAGCTTTTCGACGATCTGCTTGCAAATCGTGAGACCGAGACCGGTCCCGCCATAGCGGCGGCTGATCGAGGCATCGACCTGCGAGAAGGGCTTGAAGAGCTTGTCGAGACCCGCCTCGTCGATGCCGATACCGGTGTCCTCCACCTCGAAGCGGATCATCAGCTTGCCTTCACGGTAGAAGTCGCGCAGGCGCAACGTCACGGTGCCCTGATGGGTGAACTTGACGGCATTGGACAGAAGGTTGAGCAGGACCTGGCGCAGACGCGTCGGGTCAGTCTTGACGTAGAGCGCCTGCAGCGAATCCGGCAGGTCAAGGATGACCGTGTTCTCGTGATCGTCGGCTCGGCCTCTGATAATGCTGACCGTGCTTTCGGCGAGCTGGCAGACGTCGAAGGCACGCTCTTCGAGTTCCAGTTTGCCATGCTCGATCTTGGAGAAATCAAGGATTTCGTTGATGATTTCCAGCAGCGCCTCGCCGGAGGAGCGGATCGTCTTGACGCTCGACAGGGCATCGTCGGGAAGTTCCGAGAGTTCCAGGAGTTCCGACATGCCAAGGATGGCATTGAGCGGCGTCCGGATCTCGTGGCCCATGGTCGCCATGAACTGGGACTTTGCCCGGTTGCCGGCGTCGGCCGCTTCATAGGCTTCGCTCAGCTGGGTCGCCATGACCTGGAGCTCGTGGCTCGACTGGCGCACCGAGCGCAGCTGTCGATTGAGGGTGATGACGAGGAAGACGACCGACACCATCAACAGCGTCAACATGACGGTGGATGTGCGTTCAAGGTTCAGGATCGTCGCGCGGCTTTCGGCGCGCTCATGGCTGACGCGGGTATTGGTGTAGAGGAGAAAGTCCTCGGCAACGCGCCCCATGCCCACCATGGCCCCTTCGAGCTCTTCGAGCTGGGCGACGGTTGGACGCGTGCCTGCCGCATAGGCATCGAAGATCGGCTGCACGTCCTTCACGCCGGAGGTCACCGAGGCGATATAGCCGCGGATCTTGTCGTCGCCGGAGAAGTAACTGCCGAACTTGGCCTGATCGAGGAGTGAAACGCGCGAATAGAGGATGTCGTAGCGCAGCGAAAGCTCATCAAGGAGCCGGGCATCCTGGTTCTGGTTCTGAACGGATGCGAGGCTGTGGCTCAGCTGCCTGACTTCGCGATCAAGCTGGTAGACAGACCAGAGCGAATTCTCGCGGACCCCGTCCTCCATGATCCGGTACTGTCGGGCAATATCGACGAAAAGAACCAGGAGCACGATCAGAAGCACCGCAGACACGGTCTGCAGGACGAAGGCAACCGTGCCTCCGCCTGCAAATTTCCGTGCTGTGGTGCCTGTCAATGTCACTGGCCGACCTCGATTTCCTTGATCTGCCAGACAGAGCGCGAGAAGTACTTCTCGTTATAGAGGCTCGAATCCAGATCGAACGGATAGACCAGCATCAGCGGTCCCTTGTCGCGGATCGACATCGGCTTGCCGTCGAGTTTGGTAGCCAGAATGGTGTCCAGCTTTGCATCTTCGGCTGGGACATCCGCCGCATAATCGTTGAGTGCGCGGACCTTCAGGCTGGTGCCGGTGGCACCGACAGCAGCAAGGATCTCACGCAGGAGCGGTCCTTCGAAGGTCACCTTGCCTGTCGTCCAGGGCGTTTCCATCTCACCCTTGCGGCCCTTCAGCTTTTCCAGCATGGCGAGGTCGAACTGGGCAGTGTCGCCGGCATTGGTGTTGGAAATCTTGCCTGTCACCGTCAGGACCACTGGCCCGGTCGGAGCCTCCAATGCGAAGGCGGCGGTCGCGGAGAGGGCGCTTACGAGAAGCGCAGTGATAATGCTCTTCATGTGACTGATCCCTGGTTAGGCCGAACGCAATTCCGGATGCATAGCGGTGGTCCCGAGATGATCCGAAAGCAGTTTGCGGAATGCCATTGCCTCGACCGGCTTGTGCAGGAAGTCAGTGACACCTGCAGCCTTCGCCTCGTCGCGCAGACGCGGTTCATCGTCTGCCGTCACCATCACGACCGGGACGTCGCGGTAGCGATCCATCAAGCGGACCGCATTGACGAATTGAAGTCCGGTCATGCCGGGAAGAAGATGGTCGACGATGAGCATGTCGAACTCTTCGGCATGACACAGCTGAAGCGCTGCGTTGCCGTCGCCGGCGACTTTGATCTCTTCGACCGTCACCTTCTTTGCGAGATGCTTGATGATCATCGCATTGGTCGGATTGTCCTCGACAATCAGTATGGCCATTTGCTTACCCCCATGAACTAGCCCTGCCTGGGCTCCGCAAGGACAGCCGCCCCGGCGGGTGCTGCGTTAACCTTTCATGGATGGGTTGTATCAGGGGGAGGCTGAAATTCGCTGAACCAAACCGGTACAATTTTACCGATGGTGAATTTAATTAGAACTTAAGAATTTTCGCACTCTCGGCAATGCCCTGTAAATGTACAGGATTAGAAGGTGTCGAAGGTGAAATCGGCGGTCCGGCTGCGCTCGATCACCAGCCTGCCGTTGGGCAGATCATTACCATGGATCTTCTGATCAATCTGTGCCGGGGTGAGACCGTAATGGATCCAGCGCGCCACAAGACGACGCTCCAATTCTTCGATCGGCGGGGCCACCATCACGGTCAGGTCGAAGAGATCCGCCAGACTGGCCCAGCGTCCCTGCTCCAGCAGCAGATAGTTGCCCTCGGCGATGACGATGCGATCGTCAGCGGCGATGCAGCGGGCAGCGGCTATGGCAAGCTCCCGGTCTCGATCAAAGACAGGAACGAATACCTCACCACCAGCCTTTACGGCTCTCAGCAGATCGCCCAGGCCACGAACGTCGAAGGTGTGCGGAGCACCTTTGCGCGGCAGATCGCCCCGCTGATCCAGGATGGTATTGTCGAGATGAAAGCCGTCCATCGGCAGAACTGCGCTGCGGTGCCCCCTCTCGGCCAGGATCTCGTTCAACCGATCCGCCAATGTCGACTTGCCTGCACCGGGCGCACCGGCCACGGCCACGAGCAGACGGGTGCCATCCTGCGCCCGTCGCTCGATTTCGGCGATTAAATCGTCCAGCGATGGCCTCATGCGGCGCGCTCGACCTCGGGGGCCGGACGGGCGCCGGTCATGAAGGCGACGGCGTCGGACATGGTGTAGTCCTTGGGATTGATGACACAGAGACGCTTGCCGAGGCGATGGACGTGGATACGGTCCGCCACTTCGAAGACATGCGGCATGTTGTGCGAAATCAGGACAATCGGCAATCCGCGCGAGCGGACGTCGAGGATCAGTTCAAGCACCTTGCGGCTTTCCTTGACCCCAAGCGCCGCCGTCGGCTCGTCGAGAATGATCACCTTGGAGCCGAAGGCCGCAGCGCGGGCGACAGCCACGCCCTGACGCTGACCGCCAGACAGGGTTTCCACGGCCTGGTTGATGTTCTGAATGGTCATCAGGCCAAGTTCGGATAGCTTGTCGCGGGCAATCTTTTCCATCGCCGGACGATCCAGCTTGCGGAAGACGCTGCCCATGACGCCCGGCTTGCGCAGTTCGCGACCGAGGAACATGTTGTCAGCGATCGACAGGGCCGGAGACAGGGCGAGGTTCTGATAGACCGTCTCGATGCCGGCCTGGCGCGCCTCGATCGGCGAGCGGAAGTGAACCGGCTTCCCTTCGAGGCGGATCTCGCCTTCATCGGGTGTCACGGCACCGGAGATGGCCTTGATCAGCGAGGACTTGCCGGCGCCGTTGTCGCCGATGACCGCGAGGATCTCCCCGGGGTAGAGGTCGAAATCGGCATGGTCGAGGGCGGTAACGCGACCGTAGCGCTTGACCAGACCGCGGGCGGTGAGAATGGGTTCCTTGGTCATCAGCCTGCTACCTTTCTGATCCACTGGTCGATTGCCACGGCGGCGATGATGAGAACGCCGATCAAGAGATAGGTCCATTGGGGATCGGTTCCGATCAGACGCAGACCCAGCTGGAAGACACCGACGATAAGCGCTCCGAAGAACATGCCGAGGACAGATCCGCGACCGCCGAAGAGCGAGATGCCGCCGATCACCACAGCCGTGATGGATTCGATATTGGCGAACTGGCCGGCTGTCGGGGAGACCGAGCCGATACGGCCGATCAGCGCCCAGCCTGCCAAGGCACAGATGAGGCCGGACAGCGTGTAGACGGAGATCAGCATGCCCTTGACGTTGACGCCGGCGAGTTCTGCCGCATCCGGGTCGTCACCGACGGCATAGACGTGACGGCCCCAGGCGGTGTGGTTCAGCACATACCAAAGAACGGCCACCAGGAGGACCATGGCGATCACGCCATAGGTAAAGACAGCACCGCCCATGCGAATGTTCTCACCGAAGAACTGCAGGATCGGCGCACTCGCCTCAATGTCCTGCGCACGGATCGTCTCATTGGCGGAGAAGAGGAAGTTGGTGGCAAGCACGATCTGCCACATGCCGAGCGTCACGATGAAGGGCGGCAGCTTCATGCGTGCGACAAGCACGCCATTGATGAAGCCGCAAAGCGCGCCAACGCCGAAGCCGCAGAGAACGGCCAGTTCCGGAGGCAGGCCGTAGCGGAAGGCGAACTGTCCCATGACGACCGAGGACAGAACCATGATGGCGCCAACCGAGAGATCGATGCCCTTCGTCAGAATGACCAGCGTCTGCGCAGCGCCTACGATACCGACGATCGCAACCTGCTGCAGGATCAAGGTCAGTGTGAAGGCGGAGAAAAACTTGCCGCCGAGAATAAGGCCAAAGACGGCGATCGACAGCACGAGCACGATCAGCGCTACGGCTGCAGGGCTCGAATGCAGGAAATGCTGGAAGCGCTCGACGGGACTTTTCTCGTTGCGGTCGAACGAGGCGACTTCGGTCGAACTCGACGCCAGGACCTTTTCAAATTCCTGTGGTGCCCGCGTTTCGGGATTGGCCGGCTGCATGGGTCATCCTCCCTGCCGTTGTCTCAAATTCTTTTACATGAAGGATACGCCCGGCCTGCCGCCGCGCAAGGCCGGGCGCCGCGTCACGATATACCG
>LFEF01014126.1_pt1 | contig 20813 bp, 23 predicted proteins | sample 619371 | NCBI WGS metagenome assembly LFEF01 (sample SAMN03014291, study PRJNA259931) | freshwater metagenome | biome: lake; feature: waterbloom | place: China: Taihu Lake | collected 2006-08 | depth 0 m m
AACGGGTTTCTCCGAGAAACCCGTTTTCTACTCATGCACTCATGCAAAAAGGGGAATAAATAATCAGTCCTTAATAACCAGATTTAGTATTATTTATTTAAACCAGAAAAGCCACTTTTTTACTTAAAAATAGTTAAAACAATCATTTTAATACGTCCCCGGAATCCCACTCATGGGGTAGATAGTCAACAGCTGATTAAGGTGATTGATCCTCGTGGAGAAATTTTAAGCGATCGCTCAAGGTTTTGGTTAAGCGGACAGTTTCCCGTTTTAGCGAATTTTGCTGATAATCAAGCACATCAATCCCTTGACCGATATTTACTGTCGCTTCGCTTCCCCATCCGGGGTAAGGCTGATTATAACTAATACTTACCGGCAAAATCTTGATATCTGCATCGGGTTTCATGATCTTAACTTCCAACGCGATCCGCGCTACTCCCGGTTTCAGGGGATGAACCACTCGATCGCGACAGATACCCCCTTCCGGAAAAATCGCCACCATTTCCCCCGCGGCCAAAAGTTCGACGCTATGGATCAGACTACCCATACCGGGGTGATCGGTGTTGACGGGAAAACCCCCCAAGCGTCGGATAAACCAACCTTGCACCCCTTTGATCTCATTAGCGGAAACCATAAAGCGCAAATCGCGTCCAGTAACTAAGCGCCCCACCGCGTAGGGTAAAATCAGCGCATCCCAACGGGACCGATGGGTAGGTGCAAGGATGACACCCCCCGTTAGGGGAATATTTTCCTGGCCTGTCACCGTTATTTTGCTGAAAAAAGCCGGTAAAACCAGATAATTTCCCAGAAAATAACAAAAGCGAATTAAACAGGGATTAATTCGGGAATTGACAGGAGGACTTTTTCTAATGGTGAGGGACTCGTCAACGATACTGCTTTGAGACATCCGAGTGTTAGGAAAGATCGAGACTTTCTGACCACTTCTACTTTAGTCTAGTTATCTGGGGGGTCGCTATCTTGTCCTGACCAGTTCGGCAATTGTCTTGGGGGATTAAGGGTTAGGATTGCGGTTGTACTCCCGATCCTACTGGTGCGATCGAGTTTAATTGCAAAGAGGGGTGATCTTCTTTAACTTGCTGTAAATTCCACTCATTTTTGAATAATAAGACGGGACGACCCCAGTAATCTTTGACAGTTAGAGTATTAAAGAGTTTACCTGCTTTTTCTAAAGCGGCCCAACCCCCGGCGACCCAACGGGCTAAACTATAGGCTAGGGGTTCGAGGGTAGTTTCGACTCCGTACTCGCTTAAAAGACGGAATTGCACCACTTCAAACTGTAATTGACCGACGGCGGCTAAAATCGGGTCGCGTTTAAATTCATCGATCGAGGATAATATCTGTACGGCCCCTTCTTCCTGTAATTCCGAGACTCCTTTTTGAAACTGTTTGAACTTGGAAGGGTTAGGATTTCTGAGATAGGCGAATAATTCCGGGGAAAAACAGGGAATCCCTTCGTATTCGAGCTTTTTACCCATATAAATGGTATCACCGATCGCAAAGACCCCGGGGTTATTCAATCCGATCACATCTCCGGGATAAGCTTCTTCAATAACTGCCCGATCTTGGGCAAAAAGTTTCTGAGGACGGGATAAACGGATAGTTTTACCAGTTCTAGCGTGGTTTACTACCATATCCTTCTCGAATTTCCCCGTACATACCCGCACAAAGGCCACCCGGTCCCGATGTTTGGGATCCATGTTTGCTTGCAGTTTGAAGACAAAACCGGTGAAATCGGGATAGGTGGGATCAAGGACACCGAGGGAGGAATTGCGTCCTCTGGGTGGCAATCCATAGTCGAGGAAGGATTCTAGGAATAATTTCACCCCAAAATTGGTCATGGCGCTACCAAAAAAGATCGGGGTCATTTCTCCTGCGTGGACTGCTGGCAAATCCAATTCCGCACCCAATTCCGAGAGCAGTTCTATATCCTCTTTTAACTGGTAATACAGGTCTTTTTCGAGATAATCCTCAATTTTGGGGTCGCCAAGCTCGATCACGGTTTCCTGCGCCTCCTGAGAGCCGTGGGAGCGACGTTCAAACAGGTGTATGGTCTGGGTGGCCCGATCAAAAACTCCCCGAAAGCGATCGCCAATTCCGATCGGCCAATTGACGGGATAGGTCTGTAATCCTAATTCTCGCTCGATTTCGTCCAATAAATCCAGAGGTTCGCGGCCGGGGCGATCCATTTTGTTAACAAAGGTAAAGATGGGCAACTGACGCAGTTTGCACACTTCAAAGAGTTTTCTCGTTTGGGGTTCTAAACCTTTGGCTGCGTCGATTAACATCACCGCATTATCGGCAGCGGCTAGGGTACGATAGGTATCTTCGCTAAAATCTTGGTGGCCGGGAGTATCGAGGAGATTAATCTGAAAATCACGATAATCGAACTGTAAAACCGTGGAAGTAATCGAAATTCCCCGTTGTTTTTCCATTTCCATCCAGTCGGAGGTGGCCTTGCGTTGGTCGCGTCTTGCTTTGACTGCACCCGCTTGATGGATTGCACCCCCGTATAGTAACAGTTTTTCGGTCAGGGTGGTCTTTCCCGCGTCAGGGTGGGAGATAATGGCAAAATTTCGCCGTTTTTCCAAGACAGCTTCGCCGGTTTCTAGTTCTTTTTCAATTTCGGTCGTCATTCTAATTTCGATCGCTTTCCTATCTTTCTATTCTAGTTTAGCTGGGGAGTTAGATATCTTTATGGCTCTGATTCTAGGTTAAACTCAATCCGGCTCTGTAAAACCATTTCTGCAATTACCGCTCCTCCTTTACCTTGAGCTAAAACCCGCTCAAAACGGTTGATTAATTCGGGAATATTGATCACTTCCTCTACAGATTCTAGATATCTTTCGACAATTGCCCTGATCTTGTATCTTATCTTAGCTTGCTCCGCAACTTTTTCTAAAATTTCCTCGCAAGTCTGCTCGGTTTTAACCACAAAAGTAATGGGATATTTTTGCACTTTATCAATATCTAAAAAATATTTATCAGCAGCTATCGTTTCCGTAACTTGAAAAAATCGTCCTAGGGGTTTCATGACAAAATCTATCCCCCCGTCATTGGCATTTGTTCGACCAGTTTTATATAAAAGTAAGTATTCAGAGTTTAAGCGATCAGGCGACCACCCCCAATATATTTTCTGTTCCCCATAATACTCTTTAAGAATTGCATAACTGACAATCTCAAAAACTCTAGCATCAATGTTTGGTCTGAGTAAACTCCGAATAAATTCAATAGCTTTCTGGGGATCTTGCTGTTGAATATCAATCATCTGTTGACAATAGCTGATAAATTGATTAAATGCTTTTTGTCTTGTTTGCACATAGGCATCAATTATATCTATAATCACTGGCGCAATATTAACTTGATTACCCTCTAGATAAAACTTAATTAGATTCTCATTAATCCAGTATCTATTGGTTTTAACATCTCTAATTATAGGCAGATAAGATAAAGTGGGAAAATACTTTTTAAATTCCTGATTTAATCGATGATTGAGAGCATGATTTTGTAATTTATCGCCAAAAGGAAGCTCCCTTTGCCTGCGAAAAAGTGTCATATACTGAGCGCCTTGATACTCGTCGTATCCATCCTTAAGATGAAACTCATTATTAATATAGTCTTCCACTAAAACATAAATGGCATAATGATTAGCCAATCCTGCTCGGGATTTAGAACCTCGATTAGCGGCTCTAGTTTTAATGTTCAAATATTGCAATAACTCACTAGCATTTAAAATGCTATTTCCCTGATTGGGAAAGTAATTATCGATAATTTTAATAATTATCTTGGTGAATTCATGCTTTACTATCGACATCGAAAAGACTCTCCTGTACAAAGTTAGATTCTTGTTTATTTTCGCTTTTTCTACTATAGCTTTTTTGAGGAGGGAGTAACTTTTCTCCCTTGTATTCTTGCCATCCGAGAATCCGTCGAAGACCAATTTTTAAATACTCCTCTTGTAATTCTATACTAATAGAAATTCTTCCCAAACGTTTAGCTACAGCTGCAGCTGTAAAAGTTCCTGCAAATGGATCAAGCACAATTCCACTCTTGTCAGTGCTGGCCAAAATAATTCTTTCTAGCAATGATTCAGGTTTTTGTGAAGGATGATTTTCGTATTCATCCATGCGATATCTGACCCTAGGAAAATACCAAACATTGCCCGGTACTTTCTCTGTATTGTATTGACTCGGAATCGCTTTTCTATAATCAATTAGTTTTCGTTTTGCTCCGGTTTTTGCTTCTATCTTAATATCCTTTGAATTAAAAGTGTAATTATTTTTATCTTTCACACAGTGAAGTATTGGTTCATACATCGAACCAAAGTATTTTGTTGCTTGTACTCCTGAACTATCATAATGCCAGATAATGCGACTAAGAATCGTCATTTTTTGTCTTAAGTAAAGATCAAAGTAAGGCATTGCTTGAGTGCTGGCCATAACATATAATGTTCCCTGGGGTTTCAAGATGCGAAGACAATGATCAAGAATTTGATTTGCCCAATTTATATAATCATTTTCCGATTCCCATTTGTCGTAAAAATCGGCAAAATGCTTACCTATATTATAGGGAGGATCGAGAAAAATTAGATCTACAGAATTAGAGGCAATCTCACTGGATAAAATCGGCAAAGAATCACCATGAAATATAACTTGTTCATCAGCTTCGTATCGTTTAAACATGATCATTTTTTCAATTTAAAGTAGTTAGATTTTTACTAGGAAATGCCTCAATTTTTAACCTCCTTAGCAATTAGGATAATTTACAGACTTTCTCATAAATATGAAGTATAACCTAATTTGGTATTGATGACCGACTTCTGACGACAGACTCCCCACAACGAAAACTTGGATTTTTAAGCCTTTAAATATTTTAATATGATTCAGTATCCTGCGGTCTAATAATCGGGACGAATTATTTCCAGTAAATTTCTTGCTACTGCCTCCACCACTGGTACAGGAACAGCGTTTCCGAATTGTTTTTTAGCGATAGCCGGCTGTGGATGATAGATAAAATTATCAGGGAATCCTTGTAATTTACGCGCATCTTGGGGAGTAATTTCTCGAAACTTTTTGGGTTTATAGATTTTCTTTAAAAACAATTGTTTGTATTCTTGGGGATGAGTAGCGGTAATTGAAATAGTAGCAATATAATCTTTAGCACCCGTAGCGGTTAGGGTAGGAATAATATCGGCCGTCGGTAAAATAATCCGATAAATGCCGTTAATTCCCGTCATATTTTTCGAGTTAATAAATTCATACTTACCTGCGGTCGTTTGCCAACAAATACCGAGAGAAACTAACTGATTTAGTTCCTCGATTTTTAGGTCGGGTATAATTTCCAAAAAAGTAGAAAAAGCCACGGGATGACCATCTTTTTCGCCATACTTTTTACTGCGTCTTAATTTCAGCAAAGCTAAACAGATACTTTTTTGTCGTTCGGTAGTTTTGATAATATCCCAAGAATCAATCAAATCCGTTTTATCGAAAATATCATCGATATCCTCACTAAAAACGGAGTTATCAATCCGGGGGCGCTCTACGAGCCTCCCTTTACTGATAACCATCCCGAAGGGCTAGATGGGATGTTTAATAGATCTCTTGCAAAAGTAATCAAGATATATATTTTTGTCGGTAACGAAGTTCGTAATTGTAGATACCAGCAATCAAATTCAATCTCAGACCAAATCGCCGTCTGCGATTTCTGTATCTTGATGAAAGTATCCGAAATATTTTGAGACGACGATGAATATGTTCTATAACTATGCGCCGTTGTGATAACTGACGATTGGCTTTTTTTTGCTCTTTACTTAGTTTTTCTTTTTTCTTTTTTTTATGAGGAATCTGACTGTTTTGATGGATTTTCTGAATCCCTTGATAGCCTTTGTCCCCTAATATTTCTATTTCCTTATTTAACCCTATTTTGCTCTCTTTCCACAGTCGAAAATCATGGACTCTTCCTTTCTCACAACGGACACAGATTACCTGCTCGCTTTTTTGATCGGCAACGACTTGCGACTTTAATGTGTGGTATCCCTGCTTGCCACTATAGTATGATTTCTGTTTTTTTTTGGGTCTTTCTATCTCCTGTTCTGACACATCCACCACTATTACTTCTATTTCACTATTACTTTCTAAGAGGGCTTTTTTTCCGGGTAGATTAAACAGACCTGATTTGATGAGAATATTCTCTACTTTCCTAACAATTCTATACGCCGTTGATTCGTTAATACCCCAGCTATTTCCCAGATGAAAATAGGTGCGATATTCTCGCCAATACTCTAATGTTATTAGTAGTTGGTCTTCTGTACTCAATTTGCTCGGTCTACCTGTCTTTTTTTGCCAAACTTTTTCTGCCTTTAGGACTGTTACCATATCCTTAAATGTATCTGGATACACGCCACACAAGCGTTTGAACTCTGTTGGCTTTAAAGTTTTTACTTGTTCGTAAGTCATCTTTCAATCTTAACTCTTGGACTATTTTATCCTATTTTGTCTAGACTTATGCAAGAGATCTAATGAATAGTTGTGTGACCATTTCTTAAATCAGAAAAAATAAAGAAGTCATTTAATTCATCTTCTTTTTGAAAACGAGTTCTTGATGGGGGAACAAACCCATTAAATAAAGTATCCGCAGATAACTTGACTTTCTTAACTGGTTGAATATTTTTGATGTCTTCTAAAATATCTAAAACCTTCGGATGGATACCCAAAGGTAAGGGAAATTTAAACCGCTCATAGTTATCTATATTTTTTCTAATTCCTACGATAAAAACTCTCTCGCGATTCTGGGGTAAACCAAAATCGTAGGCATTTAATAACTGCCAGTAAACTTGATAACCACAGCTAGTTAATTCATCGATAATTAACTCTAAATTCTCCCGATTGCGAGGACTAGCTAACCCACTGACATTCTCGAAAATAAAGCTTTTGGGTTGACTTTTCTGGACTAATTTAATCACATCAAACCAGAGTTTTCCCCGGGGATCTTCAAATCCCCGTAAACATCCCGCCACCGACCAAGGTTGACAGGGAACGCCGCCGACAATAAGATCGAGATTATCGGGTAAATTGCTGATTTTACTCACATCTCCGAAAGCAATTTCATCCCTGTTGAGATAGCTAATAAAATTCTGTTGATAAACTTGGATGGCCTGTTGATCAATTTCTGAATAGCCTAAACAACGTCCTCCCAATTTCTCCAAAGCGATTCTAAACCCACCGATTCCCGCGAATAAATCGACAAAACGATACTGGGGATGGGTGATAACTAGATGTAGGGGTAATTGGGTTTGTGTGCTGACTTTAACTGTGGTTTTCAAGGGTAAATAATTCCTTTTCACCGTCTGGGAAGATGCCTATCTGTACTAACTATTTTAGTATAACTTAAGTTTTTTTTCTAGAGACCTCCTGCAAATTTCCTGTCTCCTGACTTGAAAGAGGGTGTGGGGTGTGGGGAAGTGGGGAAATTGAACTAAAACCCCAAAACCCCAAAACCCCAACCCCCAAAACCTGTCTCCTATCTCCTGTCTCCTGACTCCTCACTAACTACGACAATTTTTGATTTTTGCAGGAGATCTATCGAGTCGAGGAATACTCGTAGTCTTCGATAATATGGAGAAGTCGCATAGCTGAACTACAGGATTCTTCTAAAATTTCCTGTTTCTCCTGAGAATCTTCGATTAAATCTTCAGATACTAGACGCAAAGAACCTAAAAGACTATTAAGACTGCTTCTCGCTTCGTAGGATAAATAAGCTTTTCTTTTTTGCTCATCTTCCCTCTTCTTAGAGTCGGCCTCTTTGCTATCACTAAATTGCAGAGCGTGTAAACGGGCATAATGACCGCCTTGAGCTAATAATTCCTCATGATTGCCGATTTCTGCCACTTTTCCCTTGTCCAGCACCACAATTTGATAGGCTTTTTGAACAGTGGAAAGACGGTGAGCGATCACAAGAGTAGTCCGCTCGCGACAGAGTTCGTCGATCGCTTCCTGCACTAAACGCTCAGAAATTGTATCTAAAGCACTGGTAGCTTCATCGAGAATGAGAATATCTGGATCTCGCAGTAAGGCACGAGCGATCGCTAATCTTTGTTTTTGTCCTCCTGAAAGTCTCACTCCCCGATCGCCAATTTCCGTATCCAGTCCTTCCGGCAGTTTGGAGATAAACTCGTAGGCATTCGCCCTTTTTGTCGCTGCTACAATTTCTGCATCACTAACATCGCTTAATCCGTAGGCAATATTAAAACGGAGAGAATTATTAAAGAGAAAAGTATCTTGACTGACTATTCCCATCGCTTTTCTCAGAGATTTGACCTCATAATCGCGTAAATCTTGACCATCAAAAAGAATCCTCCCGGCTGTAGGATCATAAAAGCGTGGTAATAAATCAGCAATTGTCGATTTTCCCGCCCCCGAAGCACCAACAAGAGCGATCATTTTTCCTTTTGGAATCCAAAGATCGATGCCCTTGAGAACTAATTCTTGATGACCGGGATAGGAAAATTGGACGTTATCAAAATGAATACCTGTCTCTAATCTTTGATAGGGAATAGAGCCATTGCTCATAAATGGTTTATTCTCTCGAATGAGAAAATCCGCTACCACCTCTACTGCGGAAACATCACCCAATAGACTACTCCTAGCACTGTTAATTTGACTAACTATCGGCAATGCCCGGAAAAGTACATAGAGATAGGTCAATAAAATCGTCGCTAAAGCTTGCAGTTGTTCATTAAAAAGATAACGACCAGCAATGATAATTAAAGCAATAATAATTACCCCACCGATCTCATTGAGCGGAGCGATTACAGCATTATTAGTCTGGGCATCTAAACCCGCTTTCTCCCGGGCTTCTATATCTTCCACAATAGATTCTAATTCGTATCTTTCATTGCCAACTGCTTTAATTAGCCGAATTCCCGTTAACAGTTCCAACAGTTTATTAGTTTGCTGTTTAGCCGTTACGGTGATAATCTCTCCAAACTTTTTCGATCTCTTGACAAAGTATTGATTAAGCAGAGCTAAAAGGCCACCCAAAAGACTAGAAAGAATAGTTAATTGCCAAGAAATTGATAATAAAATAGCTAAGTACATGAAAGCTGTGGCGATAATCTTAATCAGGTTTATGTAATTTCTAATTGATCCCACGGCTCGATTAATCTCCGACATGAAACGATTAAAAATATCTCCTATTTTACTTTTTACATAATAATCTATATCCACTTCTAGCAGCAGAATAACTGAATCAATTCGCATATCTCTTGCCATAATCAAAGACAAGTAAGTGCCTAGCCAATTACTGACAAAATTGGTAATGTGCTTGAGAATTAAAATCAATAATATCGCCGCAAACATCCAGAAAAAACGAGTCTCGACCGAGAAAACCTCGAAAACTGAGAGCAGCTTTTTGATAATTTGGGGGGCATTTTTTAATATATCATTTTCGGGATTAATAAAAGAAATTAGCAAAGGGATAACTAAAATAGCTCCTACCCCATTAAATACGGTACTGACAAAGCCGATAACAATGCTGGAAACCACTAATATCCAGTGTTTCAGCGTATATTTAAGGAGAATTTGATTAGGATTCATCGCTATAAGTAATAAAGTAAATAGTCAACGGTCAATTATCCTACTCGCTACAATCTAATATTTCCCTTCCAGAGAAGTAATTATGCCAGAGAGAGTTGTCGCCATGGCGGTGGTACTATAGGAGGCAATACAGCGCTCTCTCGCTTTTAGTCCTCGTGCATTAGCCGAGTCGAGATGATTAAAAACTTCTCTAATTATGACAGCTAGTTGCTCTGGCGATCTAGGTTCGACTAAATAGCCAATATCAGCTAAAATTTCGGGAATATCTGCCACTTTAGTGGAAATAATCGGTTTAGCCATCGCCATAGCATCGGTGAGTTTAATCGGAAATTGGGCGTTAGCCGTGGCTTCATCCCTCTGGGGAACGATAATAGCATGAGCAGCGGCCACAACTTCCGGCATTCGATCGATCGGTTGAGCAGGTAAATGAATTAACCAAGGTTGACCTTTTTCTAGCAAACTATCCAGATAGCCATCCCCGATTTGGCGACCTCCCACCACCACCAATTTAAAATCAGGATCACCAATTTGATCTAAAGCGATTAAGACATCTTCTAAACCTTTGTGAGGTCTAGCCGTACCCGGGAACATTAAGACTTTATAGGCGGATAAACCGTATTTTTGACGACAAGCGACAGGATCGTAGAGATTGGGATCGAAAAGTTGCGTATCCTTGCCATTCGGTAAATAAATCCCCCCATAGCGCTTTTGCAAAAATTGATTATTAACCGTCACCGCATCGGCGCGGTCAATTAAATTTTCCAGCCAACGCAGATAGAGAGGGTGATTCGGGTCTCTAAGCGCACCATTTTTTTTGAGGATATCCCTAGCTAATTGTCGGGGATGAGGACGATAGGACCATTGATCGCCACCAAACCAACTCATTTCCCAATCGTCAATATCGAGAATTAGGGGACGTGGGGAAAAAAAACGTTTCAGTAAACCGATGCCGAAACTGGTGGGACGGGGTTTAACCGCATAGATAATCTCTCCGGAGAGGCGATCAAGTAAAGTTTTGATCTGGCCAAAAAACTGGGGATAATTATTGCCTTTGACCGATATCACGGGTAAATTCTGCGGTGGGGTTGGATAGATTTCCCGGCCAAAAATCGGGCCATAGACCGTCACCTGACAGTTTAGCTGTTGCAAGACTTGAGCAATCAAATAGACTCTTGTGCCACCACCACCGGATAAATCTGGTGCTAAAACAGAGATTTTTTTGTTCATGATCGCCGATCAATCCAGATCATTTAGCACGATAGGAGAATGTTAATCAATGTTAACGTTTTTGTCAATCTTAGGCGAACTTAACATTAATGCCCCCCAGAGATCGACTAGACAAAGAAAACTAACATATACATAGCCGAGACGACTAACTGAGTAAACATCACCGGTAAACCGTAACGCAGAAAGGTATGAAAACTAATTTTGCCCCCGTGTTGTTCAGCGATGCCGGCGGCGACAATATTAGAAGAAGCCCCCACTAACGTACCATTACCCCCTAGGGTGGCTCCGTACATCATCGCATAGAAAAGCGGTAAAACTTCCGGGGGAAAAGAACCGGCATAATCGGGGGAAAGAACTTCGGTCCCGACTAAATTAACATTAACAAGGTACTGTTTCAGTAGTGGAACCATGGCCACCACTAGGGGAATATTCGGAACGACACTGGAAACAAGTCCGACAAAAAACAGCAAGACCAGAGAACCTAAAAAGATATTTTTGCCTAAAATTATCGCCAGAAATCCCGATAAACTATTAACTACACCAGTTTTTTCTAAGCCGCCAATTAGGACAAAAATCGACATAAAAAATAATAGGGTACTCCAGTCCACATCCCGGAGAATATTATGCACCGTATCGATTTTCGATTGCTGGGCTAAAAGTAGGGCTAAAGTTGCCCCCATCAAAGCAACGGCAGCGGGAGAAATGGGTACGGGAAAAGATTCACCGACGACGAATAAAAATAAGACTAAAAAGACGATAATTCCCCCCAGAGCTAAGACGCGAGGATGATTAATTTTCGGATGGGGTAATTCTTCTAAATGCTCGAATTTTGTCCGCCAGATTTTCGGGAATAACCAAGGTAACATAACCAGAATGGTAATTACTGCCAAGGCACCACCTAAACTCAAGCGCTGTAGGTATTCCATGAAGGTGATATTAATAGAATCACCGACGATATAAGTAGCGGGATCACCAACAATCGTTAATAATCCGGAACTGTTGGCTACGAAAACCATCAGGATTAAGAGCGGCACAAAATCCACACCGATATCTTGAGCTAAGGGGGGAATCAGCGGGGCTAATAACATCACCGTGGTAGCGTTGGGTAATACCGCACAGATTGGGGTAGTAATGGCGACAATTCCTATTAATAATAATTTGCCCTGTCCCTTCGCTAAAAACACCATTTGTGCCGCTAAATAATCAAAAATTTTCGTTGGTTCAAAGGCTCTCACTAACACCATTACCCCAAAAAATAGGGCGAGAGTGGCATAACTGCGACTGATATAACCCACCGCCTCCTGGAGAGTCATGATATGGGTAAAAACTAAGATTAAAGCCCCCAGTAAAGCCGCTACGGTAATATGAAGCCACTCGAACATAATAACCACAATGACTGCAACAAAAGTCATCGCAGCAATCCACATTGGTAAAGATTCCAGCATTTTTGATCCTGTTTTTACTTTCGGTTTCTCGATAGGACTAAAAGTTTGCCCGAATGTACAGCAAACTCATAGAAAATATGGTTATCTACGGAAAATCTTAAAATTGTTGCGATCGGTAAGCTGACATGAGAATCTCCATAAACAATGTCTCCTGTAAGTTATGACTATCAAGTAGTACCAGCGACATAACTGAACCGATCAAGACATTACTAGGAATGTAGTGATGTTTCAGTCTTCCCCCCCACGCCGACGAAGTTAGCTGACGGGCTAGGATAGAGAGATATCCTTTTCTAGGCTAAAAAATCTAGAAATACGCCCCAAATATGGTTCCTCCGCTCCGAATTTGTCTAGCTAATATCTAGCATAGAAACTTGGATTAGGCTGACTTACTCTGTTTAGTGATCCACCATAACATATTAACCCCAAAAAAAACGATATAGCCCTATACCAGACCTATCCTGTCGGTTATCCCCCGGGTTGCTAGGATAGAACAGTGATAAGCTAATAGCTAACGACTGACCGCCATAGCAGCCACATCAGCAATTTCTATGAATAGAAGACCTCGTTATACTCCTCCCCGATCGCGTGATCGTGATTATGACCGCTCCTATGGCGATGACTCTCGCAGTTCGTCCCCCGGAGGCCTATTGGCAAAATTAAACTATGCCATGATCGCCCTGATTGGCGGTATTTTTGTACTAGGGGTGGGTCTCGGTCTGGTATTCAGTTCTACCGCTAATTTTAGCCCCGAAAACGTCGCTTCCCGAGAAGTAATTGATCGCAGCGCCCCCAATGCGGAATTATGTGTGCAATTTGGGGCCAGCGCCATTGTCACCGATTTGCGGGTTTATGTCACCCTTAACCCCTTTAATGTTTTTGTCACCCAACCGGTTATGCAACCCGGTTGCGTTTTGCGACGCAATAACTGGTCAATTTTAGAACAACAAAAATTAGTCGATGGACAGCAGGTACAAAGTTGTAAAAACCGGATGAATACCTTTGGTTATACAGGTCCCTTGGAAGGCAAACCGAAAATCGATTGTATCTTCCAAAATGAAGCTGGGGGCAATCTTTTTGTTAATCCCGCCGGCGCTGTTGGTCCCAGACCAGATACAGATAAATTCTAAACCGGAAAAGCTCTTTCTCCTGACTACTGACTCCTAATCAACCGGAACAATTTTTGATTTTTACAAGAGGTCTAATGACTTAGCCATTGGGCCGTAGTCACCACAAAAATTCCGCCGGCTTTTTTTAAAAAAGGCTGAATTTTATCGATCAGACGACCAAGTTGTTCGTCACTATTACAAACCGTCATAATGTAGCTACTACTGTAATCACAATCCAAGTCATCACAGGATAAACCTCGATCACCTTTTCCCGAAGTACTGCCAAAGACGGTATAACCAGAAACTCCGACAACATCAAGAACGCTTAAGGTTTCTTCCAGAAAAGCATGACTAACAATTATCTCCACTTTTTTGACATTTTGTAGGGAAGGATGCGGGGATTCAAGCATGGTAGTTAAGTAAAAAAAGGACAAGTGAAAGAGAGAAAATTTGACAGGAATTATTTAAAAACCGCTGGGCTTTTTAGACTCCACAGCCAATGATTTTAATCATCTCTAGGTACAGAGGAATACCGATGATGATATTGAAGGGAAAAGTTAAAGCCAAGGCCATAGAAACGTATAAACTAGGATTCGCTTCGGGAACAGTCATTCTCATGGCCGCAGGAACAGCAATATAAGAGGCACTGGCACACAAAACAGCGAATAATAAAGCATTGCCCTGTTCAAATCCGAGAACCTTAGCGATGAGAATCCCCACCATAGCATTGATGACGGGAATGAATACCGCAAAACCGATGAGAAAAGCACCAGTTTTGCTTAATTCTCGGATTCTTTTCGCCGCCACTAATCCCATATCCAGGAGAAAGAAAGTTAAAGCACCATAAAAAATCCCTTGAGTAAAAGGTTCTAATTTTTCCCAGCCTTTTTCCCCCGTCAGCATACCAATAATAACACTACCGACTAAGAGAAATACCGAACCATTTAAAAAGGCTTCATGTAGAACCTTTGACCAAGAAAACGCTTCTTCTTCGCCATTTTTCTCTTTAAAGACTCGCACCAGGATTAAACCCACTACAATCGCCGGCGATTCCATTAAAGCTAAGGCCGCTACCATGTGACCGCCATAGGAAATATGCAGTTTTTCTAAAAAAGAACTGGCGGTGATGAAAGTAACGGCACTAATGGAACCATAGGCGGCTGCGATGGCCGCTGCATTGGCACTATCGAGTTTAATTTTCAGGATAAAGAAAGTGTAAATGGGAACGATGCAAGCCATAACCACAGAGGCAATCAAAGTTAAAGCGATTTGGTTATTGATGCCACTTTCCGCTAGTTCATAACCTCCCTTGAAACCAATCGCCATCAAAAGATAGAGAGAAAAGAGTTTAGGCAGTGGTTGGGGAATCTCTAGGTCGGATTTAAAAAATACTGCCAGCATTCCCAAGAAAAAGAACAAAACCGGCGGATTGAGAATATTGAACAGGATTAAGCTGCCATCCATAGGTTTGCGTACATTGAGTTATTCCAATCTATACTATTCGATTTTGAGAATACTGGGAAAATGTTAAGAACCGGATTAAAACGCTTAACGATGGCCGCCCAAAAAAATTAAGATGGACGATGTTTCAGTGATCAGCTTCTCAAGGCAAGAGGCAACAGTCAAGAGGCAAAAGACAGAATCTGGCAATTCTCCTACCTAAAAAGAAGGTTAGAAACTAAGTACATCAAAGCTTTTAACTTAACCAATTAGGTTTTAGATTCGGCCCTTGTTAACTTGAAGCCGTCAGCTTTTCTCCCCTCTCCCCTCTCCCCCTCTACAATAATTACTCGCAGCCAGAAATACGTTGGCTTATATCATACTTTGTGCTTTTTGTCAAAAAAACTTTTTTTTTGCAATAAAACTACATAAAAAAAAGATCATCGTTGTGGGTGAAATTGACTGATTTACCCGTCTTAATTAGGATCACCTTCTAGGTGTGGCAAGGGTTTCAACTATTGCTGCCCAAAAAAGCACAAAACAACCCACTATGAAATTCTATCAAATCGCTGTAACCATTGTAACATCGTTGTTAAATAAAAATCTTTCTCAATTAATTCTTAAGAATTTATAAATATTGCGAAATATTAATTTAAATATTCTCAAGTTTTTGGAGTTAATAGATAATTTTTGATTATCCTTGACCAACATTGGGTTAGAAGTCAGTATTCTCCGAGTCGGGAGACAGTATTCAGGAGATAGGAGACAGGTTTTAGGTGTTGGGGTGTTGGGGTGTTGGGGTTTTGGTTCAATTTCCCCACTTCCCCACCTCCCCAATTCATAATTCATAATTCCCACTTCCCACTTCCCACACCCCACTTCCCCCCACCCCATTCTCGACAATTCTCCTTCTCCGCCGCGTTAACCATGGTCGATAATAATAAAAGACAGATCGATCGCTTGCGCTCATGACCGGCAACCACTACCAAACCTTAGAAATCAGCCATAAATCGACCCCTGACGAGATTAAACAGGCCTATCGGCGTTTAGCCAGACAATTCCATCCCGACAGTCAAAACGATAGTGCCAGTCACGATAAAATCGTCGCTATTAACGCCGCCTACGAGATTTTAAGCGATCCGAGACTAAGAAAAGACTACGATAACCAACTAATCGGCAATTCTCCCCGCAGCCAACGTACTGCCACCGCTCAAGCAAATTACCATCGTTACAAAGAAGCGGTCAAGGAAGACGAGGTCTTGGTCAAACAGTGGTACAACCAGACCTATAGCCCGATTAATCGTCTGATTGGTCAAATTATCCGGCCCCTCAAACGTCAGATCGATCACCTCTCCGCCGATCCCTTCGATGATCAGTTAATGGCTGTTTTTCAAGACTATCTAGAAACCTGTCGCCAAAATCTCGATCGAGCCAAAACCCTCTTTTCTCAACGGCCCAACCCTGCCAAAATGGCCAAAGTGGCCGCTTCTCTTTACTACTGTCTCAATCATCTCACTGATGGACTAGAAGAATTAGAAACCTTTACCCTTAACTACGATGATCGCTCTCTCCACACCGGTCAAGAAATGTTTCGCATAGCCCAGGGTTTACAGGTGGAAGCTAAACAGATAGCCAGTCAGTGCCAAAATTAAATCTCTAGCCATGGGCAAAAAAAAAGACGAAAATAGATCAAGACCAAATTTACCCAATCCCTAGCTTAACCCCGATGAGAGACAAACAATCAGAAATTACCAATATATCCACCACTAGAGATTCTGATCTTTATTCCTTGCCTCCAGCCGTCCAACGGGCTGCTAATATCCTTTTACGTCAGGGAAGAATCGGTTTTTGGACGCAGATTGTCCTAGGCGTGATTTCAGGGGTTTTATTACTCATTGCTACCGCTAGTTTATTAGGGACGAGACAACGCACTTCTGGCATTGAAATCGGTGTTTTATGTGCCATTGGTGGGGCTGGTTTCTTGGTGGTCGCCATTTTCTTTTCTTCTCGTTACATGAAAATTGCCCGTCAAATGTTGAGGGGTGATCAAGATAGTCGCCCGAAAAAATCCGATACTATTCAGTTAATCCGTCAGGGTTTAATCGCTAATATTATCGGGATGTTTTTAACGATTTTGGGGGCGCAAGCGTTAGCGGGAATCGTCTTAATTAAATCCCTCAATGTTCCCCAAGGTACTTTTAATGTTGCCTCTAACCCCAGTCAATTTGTTAATTCTGTTGACCTGTTAATTGTGCAGGCCAATACTAATACAATTCTCGCTCACTTTACCGGTATCGTTACTTCTTTGTGGCTTCTTAATCGTATTACTTCTAAATAAATATGGCCATGCAACGCACCCGTTTAAGTACGCTGGCTAATGTCACCAGCAGTCGATTTAATAGCTTTTTTAGTAATCCTTGGCGGCGGATTTCCCTACAGATAATTTGTGTTTTATTTGGAATTTTTTCTGGTCAAGCAATTGTCACCACTGCCGGCCAAACTGCCCAATGGGATGTCACCGCTGCCGGTTTATTGCTGCTGTTTACGGAGACGATTAGCCGGATTGTTTACCGAAAAAGTTCTCAGGCTAAACCCGCACCGATTCTGCGAGAATCTTTCAATTTACTAAAAATTGGTATCACCTATAGTTTATTTCTAGAAGCCTTTAAAATTGGCTCTTAAATGTTTAATGATCGCTGCCGTTTTCCTGTACCAGTCCTAACTGTTATTTTTGTGCTATTTCTAACAGCACTTTTCTTACATTTCATCGGGGTTAATTCCAAGCAATCTCAGCCTTTCGGCCAGCCGTGTCGCTCTTTGTTCAGCCTCTTGTTTAGCCAGCCGTTCTCGAGCAGCGCTCGCCTCAGCCTGGTTCGCTCTTTCCTCCGCCGTTAGATAGCGATTTCCTGACTGGTCATACCAGTATAACCATTCCCGATACCAAGCAATATGTTCTCCTTTTTCATAACCCAGCGCCAAGCCAATTTCAGGCAACCAAACTCGATTATTCTCACTTTCTAGAAGTTCATATTTCCCTGAGATTAATTTATATACCTCTAATCTTTGTCGGTTTTTAAATCTTCCCCTTCTGCCACTCAAAGGATTGTAAATTACATAATACAGAATCCCCAGGTTTTGGTAATTTAAGAATTTTTCCTCATACTCACTATTATATTTCTCGGAAATTACCTCTAAAAACAAAATCGGCAAGATATACTTTTCTCCCCACAAAACATAGCTTAACCGACCTCTTTCTCCTGTATCATGGTTGACTCCAACTGCTAAGAAACCATCGGGGACAAAAGCTGATTCGTCTGGATTATAATAAACAGCCATATCTACCCCAAAATACCAATCATCTCGACCAGACCAAATTAAAGCTAATAAACTTAGCAGTAGGTTGGGCATATCATTCTGTAACTGATTGTCCACTGGAGTTTCGTCGGAAGAGGGCAATTCTTCGGCGCTGGGAAGAGGGCGATTTTTGTTATAGGTGAGGTTAACCATAGCTCCCGCAAGCGTGGTGTTTGATTACTGCTAATTCTAACGGAGAATCTTGTGCCTTGCTTTTTGCCTCATCTCCACAAGCAATTTAAATGCGCGGGCATAGCTTATCCAAAAAGGTTTTTAGATTTATTCAGCCAGCCCAATTTTAATGATCGCTGCCGTTTTCCTGTACCGATCCTAACTGTTGACGCACATCATCGATCGCTAGATTTAACTGGGCAATTTTATCTTCTAAACTGCGGCGGGCCATTTCCATGCCTTCCTCTGGAGTCAAGCGCCCATTGCGGATGCCCTCCAAAAAAGACTGATTGTCAGCAGCTGCTAAACTGCGACGGCTGCGATTAGCCAACACTGTCCCCAAAACACCGCCCACTAAACCACCGACAATCGCACCGGCTAAAAAACCGCCCGTAAACCCATCTCGCTGACTCATAATCCCTTTTTCTCCTAATAGGTTCCAAAAGCTCGATCGCCGGCATCGCCCAACCCCGGCACGATATAACCGCGGCTATTTAATCCTTCATCGATAATAGCCGTATAGATGTTCAAGCTGGGATAATTTTGACTCAATTTCTGTAAAGCCGGCGGGGCAGCCACGACAGAAATCAGGCGAATCAGGGCAGGATCAACGCCTCTGCCGGTAATTTCTGCCATTGCCATTGAAATTGATCCCCCCGTGGCTAACATCGGTTCAAGAATTAAGACTCTCGTGGCTGGATCAAAACTGGCCGGTAATTTATTTAAATAACAACTCACCTCTAGGGTTTCCTCATTTCTGGCTAAACCGAGGTGATAGGTACTAGCTAGGGGTAAAAGGCTTTGGGCCCCTTCCAACAGGGCTAATCCTGCCCGTAAAATCGGGACTACGGCGATCGGTACCCTAGGATCGATAAAAGTAGCCGGACATTCCGCTAGAGGGGTTTTAACGCTAGTTTCCAGGGTCGGCAACCATTGCCGCGCCGCTTCGTAGGTTAACCAGCGGCCTAGTTCCGTCATCGCTGTTTTAAACAGTACCGAGGGGGTATTTTGATCCCGTGCGATCGCCAACCAATGCTTAACCAGAGGATGTTCGGGAACATAGACGCGCAGTTGTAAAACCATGAAAACACTAGAACTCGATCGAGGGCTAAACTTTATCTTAAGCGAAAAAGCCTTCAGTAATCAGTGATCAGTAATCAGTAATCAGTGATCAGTAATCAGCTTTTTTCTCCCTATCTCCCCATCCCCTAACCCCACTTACCACTCCCCACTTCCCGCTTCCCAACCCCCAAAACAGAGGTTAAAATAAAAGCAAGCCAGAAGCTTGCGAGCGGCTTCTGACTTGGGTAATTTTAACGACGACGGGTTCTTTGTCGTCTCCGGGCTACTGCTTTACGCTTTCTCTTTTCTTGAGGGGTTTCAAAAAATTGATGCTTTTTGATATCCGCATAAATTCCCGCTTTCGCTACCTGTCGCTTAAAACGACGCAGGGCTGATTCGATCGCCTCGTTCTGACCAACTACCACTTGGGTCATTAACCTAATTCACCTCCTGTAATCGCTCTCTGCCTAAAAAATGCCAACTTCTCATTATAGCACAATCTAGGGTAAAAAGCGATCCAAGGCGGCCTTTAATTCTTCTATTTCTGTCTCGATACTACCTTCTTGGGCAGCCCGGGCAATACATTCGCTCAGATGTTCGTCGAGGATCATTCTGGCCACACGATCAATCGCCCCGCGAATAGCGGCAATTTGCATCAAAACTTCGGGACAGGGACGATTTTCCGATACCATCGTCTTGATGCCGCGAATATGTCCTTCGATCCGCGAGAGACGGTTAATAATTTGCTTCAGGGAAGCTTCGCTATGGACGTGGGGGGTCCCTTTTGACTCGTGGTCATGGCCCGTCTCGTCGTGGTTGTGAAGGGGGTCGAAAGGGGTAATTTGATTAGTCAAGGGCTTACTGTCAATTCAGTTATACTCTCTAGTGTGCCACAGTTGCGGACCCCGGCCCCTGGGATGGTTTTGTCCGGTTTAAATTTGCGTTCAGGGGTCTTCCCTTTGCCAATCGGGGCAATTTTCCTCTTGATTCCAACCGGAGGGATGAAATCCACAAATTAGACGCTGACGGGTTTCTCGACTCTGACCGTAGGATTGGCCGTGGTAGTGACGACAACCGATGCAGGTTTGGGGACGGGAGGAAGGCACTTGATTAAAACCAAGTTGCGATCGCAAAATCTGACACCGCGATTGATAATTGTGCCAGTTTTTGTAAATCGCTCTTTGTCGGATAAAATTAGCCCTATTCATGATGATCAGTGATACTAAATCCTGTTTAAAAGGTATAGTAAAGTGGGGAGAAGGGAGAGGGGTGTGGGGAGAAAAAAGCCGAAGTCTGATAACTGATCACTGATAACTGAAATAACCTACTAAGTAGTCGTGCAAAATTAATTTCCTAGTCGAGACAGGAGACGGTCGTCAGGAGACGGTCGTCAGGAG
>LFEF01020892.1_pt1 | contig 20762 bp, 20 predicted proteins | sample 619371 | NCBI WGS metagenome assembly LFEF01 (sample SAMN03014291, study PRJNA259931) | freshwater metagenome | biome: lake; feature: waterbloom | place: China: Taihu Lake | collected 2006-08 | depth 0 m m
TCGCCTCGCATGCGCTCGGCACTTCTCCCCGCTGGGGAGAAGAGGGACCCCGGAGCCATCGCCTGTACCCCATATGCAATTGCCCTCCCCCTCAGGGGGAGGGTGAATTTCCGGGCTCTGCCGCCAGGAAAAAAAAGGCGACCCAAGGGCCGCCTTTCTCATTGTGCTTGTCGGATGCGGGCTTACTCAGCCGCAACCGTCTTGCCGGCTTCCCACTTGTAGACGGCGAAGCTCTGGGAGGTAAGGTCGCCGGTTTCGCCATAGGTCAGCTTGCCGATGGCGGTGGGGATTTCCGAGCCGTCCTTCAGCGCTGCAGCCACGGCTTCGGCGTCCTCGGCGCTTTGCGCCTTGGTGATGCCTGCCGCAATGACTTCGACGGCCGCATAAGCGTTCAGGGTGAAGGCTTCTGCGGGGATAGACTTCGCGGCCAGTGCGGCGACGGCGGCTTTGCTGTCTTCGTTCTTCAGGGCGTCGGCGGCGTTGGTGAAGATCGTGCCTTCGGCAGCCGCGCCACCGATCGTGACATATTCGTTGTTCGAGAGGCCGTCACCGGCGATCAGTTGCGCCTTCAGGCCGGCATCCTGCATCTGGCGCACCAGAAGACCGGCTTCCGGGTGGTAGCCGCCGAAGTAGATGACTTCGACGCCTTCGGCCTTAAGACGCGTGACGAGGGCGCCGAAATCCTTTTCGCCTGCGGTCAGCGAATCCTTGAACACTTCGGTGACGCCACCGGCATTGAGCGCCGCCTTGAAGGCGTCTGCCAGACCCTTGCCGTACTGGCCCTTGTCGTCGAGGATGGCGATCTTCTTGTCCTTGTAGGCGCCGAGCACGAATTTGGCGGCGACATCGGCCTGCTGGTCGTCGCGGCCGCAGGTGCGGAAGACCGTGGTCAGGCCACGGGCGGTCAGGTCAGGCGCGGTTGCAGTCGGGGTGACCATGAGCACGCCGTTTTCGGCGAGAACGCTGGAGGCGGGTACGGCGACGCCCGAGGTGACCGGGCCAACGACAAAGCGCACGCCTTCACCGATCAGCTGGTTGGCGGCGGAAACGCCCTGCTTCGGCTCGCCGGCATCGTCGGCAATCTTCAGGCTGACCTGTTCGCCGTTGATGCCGCCCTTCTTGTTGATTTCCTCGACGGCGGTTTCCGCACCATTCTTGATCTGCGCGCCGACGGCGGCCAGCGGGCCGGTGAGCGGTGCCATCAGGCCGAGCACGATTTCGGCACGGGCGGCGGGTGCGGTTGCGATCAGCGCGGCAAGCGCTGCGCTGGCGAGAAGTTGAAATTTCATGTCCTGCTCCTTGGGTCGGCGCGACCGATCTCTGTCGGTTTTCACGCCATTCGGGTTCTTTTGTTGCTCCCCATGATCGCTTTAGACAAAAACGAAGAGCTGCAAAAGACCCGAAGCTGTGGCGTGCGATCACGCCACAGCTTTGTCGGGGGCAGGGAGTAAAGGTTGATGAGGCGCGTCGTCAGACGGTCAGCACGCGTCCGCCGACGCCGTCTTCCGCCTCGAAGCCGGCCTTGGCGGCTGCGGCATCCTGCTCCTTGCGCAAGGCGAGTTCGGCCATGGCAATCTGCTGGAGCTCGAAGAGATCATTGCTGATCTGGGCGCGGCGGGCAGCAAGTCGCGCTTCGTCTGCACGGGCGGCAGACAGGGCTTCCGGCTCCGGTGCAGTTCTGGCGGGTGAAGTTTCAGAAGACGCGTCTTTACCGAACATACGCTTGAAGAGGTCGACCACGGAAATCCTCCCGGGACCTGGGCCCGTACAGATCGCTTCGGACCTGATGTCGGAAGCGGAAATGGCCGGGACTGCTAAAGTCGTCGGTCGTGCCCACGCGGTCATCTGCGCCGGGATCGAACGTGCGATTCCCTTAAGAATACGGGAGGAGGGGGCAGGCGACAAGCGCGGCACCGGCGACGTGGTCAGCCTCGCGCAAGCCACGAAAAAAGGCGGCCTTGCGGGCCGCCTTTCCGAAACAGTCCGAGGTTTGCCTCAGATGTTGTTCATCAGCACCTTGCGCAGCTTGTCGAAGAGTTCGTCGATCTGCTCGTGGGTGATGATCAGCGGCGGCGAGAGCGCGATGATATCGCCGGTGGTGCGGATCAGCAGGCCGTCATTATAGGCGTTGAGGAAGGCGTTGAAGGCGCGCTTCGTCGGTTCGCCGTCGATCGGCTTCAGCTCGATTGCGCCGATCAGGCCGAGGTTGCGGATGTCGATGACGTTCGGGCAGTCCCGCAGCGAATGCAGCTTCTCTTCCCAGTAGGGCGCGATTTCGGCCGCACGGGTCAGAAGGTTCTCGTCGCGATAGGTGTCGAGCGTGCCGAGAGCTGCGGCCGAGGCGATCGGGTTGCCGGAATAGGTGTAGCCATGGAAGAACTCGATCATATGCTCGGGTCCCTGCATGAAGGCGTCATGGATCTCCGCCGTCACGAAGACGGCACCCATCGGGATCACGCCATTGGTCAGGCCCTTGGCGGTGACCATGATATCCGGCTTCACGTCGAAATATTGCGAGGCAAAGGGCGCGCCGAGGCGGCCGAAGCCAGTGATGACCTCGTCGAAGATCAGCAGGATGCCGTGCTTGGTGCAGATCTCGCGCAGGCGCTGCAGATAGCCCTTCGGCGGGATCAGGACGCCGGTGGAGCCGGAGACCGGCTCGACGATGACGGCCGCGATGGTCGAGGCGTCATGCAGCGTGACGATGCGCTCCAGCTCGTCGGCGAGGTCGCCGCCATGCTCGGGCATGCCCTTGGTAAAGGCGTTCTTGGCCGGCTGGTGGGTGTGCGGCATATGGTCGACGCCGGTCAGAAGCGTGCCGAACATCTTGCGGTTCGAGACGATGCCGCCGACCGAGATGCCGCCGAAATTGACGCCGTGATAGCCGCGCTCGCGGCCGATCAGTCGGGTGCGGGACCCTTGCCCCTTCACGCGCTGATAGGCAAGCGCCACCTTGAGTGCCGTCTCGACCGATTCCGAGCCGGAATTGGTGTAGAGCACATGCGCCATATTGTCGGGGGCGAGGTCGATCAGGCGGTTTGCCAGTTCGAAGGCCTTGGGATGGCCGAGCTGGAAGGCCGGTGCGTAGTCGAGTTCGCCAGCCTGCTCGCGGATCGCTTCGGTGATCTTCGGGCGGCAGTGGCCAGCGTTGACACACCAGAGGCCGGCGGTGCCGTCGAGCACCTGGCGGCCGTCATGGGTGGTGTAATGCATGTCCTTGGCGCCGACGAAGAGGCGCGGCTCCTTCTTGTACTGGCGGTTCGCGGTGAACGGCATCCAGAAGGCGCGCAGGTCGTTCGGCGTGGAATTCAGGCGGTTAGACATCGTGTTCTCCATGGCCCTTTGGTCGCGGGCGGCCATTCTCCCGGCTGTCGGCTGCAAAGGCCGAAATCCGTTGATTGCGCCGTCACGTTAGCAGGGCGCGAAGCCCGGTCAAGCCACCCGCAGGGTGGCATCAACAAAGGTCATGGATCGCTGAATTCGGGTGATGGAAGGGCCCAGCTTCCGCCTGGATGCGGTGTTGTCCTGCCAGGCTTACACTGGCATGCGGAAGCCCCGGCGGCGAATGCCGGCCGGGGCCTTCGAAATTCCAAATGCCAGACTGTTCACACGCCGAAGCGAATGCCGAACCGAACGCCTCCCTCCCTCGATCGGCTCGCTTCTGGCAGCGCTGTCATTAGGCGGCGCTTTTGCTCGCGGCCGGGGTGCAATAGATGCTTTCCAGCGTGGAGAGGATCTTGATCACCGATTCCGAGGTCGAGGAGTAGTAGATGGTCTGCGCGTCACGGCGCGTCTTGACCAGCTTCTGGGCGCGAAGCTTGGAGAGGTGCTGCGACAGAGCCGACTGGCTCAGGCCAACCTGGGTCGCCAGAACACCGACCGGAACCTCACCCTCAACGAGGCTGCAGAGGATCATCAGTCGCTTCGGGTTTGCCATGGCGGATAGCAAACCGGCTGCGACAGTCGATTGTTCGGACAAAGCTTTCGTTTTCATCTTAGTTCAACTTTCCTTGGTCGATCGCCCTTGGGGGGAGTGGCAGTCGTTGAAAAATCCATCACTTAACTGGAGCCTAAACTCTACCAGCATCATCAAAATTGTATATGCCTAAATTTAAGGTACTGCGTATACTGATTTAGGTAACTCTAATAGCAATTCTTGCAAATTTGTGATGGGCGTCACAAATTCGTGCCGGATCAAATTATCCTTGTAAATCAACTCCAAACCGTGCGCATCCACCGATGTGATGCGCCAGTCGCCTTCCGGGGCCTTGTGAAATTTCATAGCGATGCGCTCCGCGAGATCGCGATGCTTACCCCCTAATTCTCGCAGTAGCTCGTCAACGCCCCCAAACAAATCATCATTGATTTTCGGGATAAGGAAGTCGTCGCTGCCCAAATGATAGGCACGGCCGAAGCCGCCATTCAAGCTTGCCCGCTCCGGCCTCAGCTTGAAGAAGCGGAAGTCGGGAAAGTCGATGTAAAGCTGCGATTTCGGATGACGGGCAAGGAAGCGGGCGCGAAGCCGGATATGGGTGTCGCTGTCACGCTCCACGTTTTCGGCCGTGCATTGCAGGGTGAGGCGGGGATGGGCGAGCGGGTCGCCCTTTCCAGGCTCGCCCGTCAGCAGCGAGGCACGCGGATCGGCGAGCAGGGCGGTCGTGTGGGCTGACAGGTTGGAGACGAGGATGACAGCCGCGCCGTCGCTGTCCATGCCTAAAAGCACGCGGCTGACAAAGGGAAAGCCGGTCTCCGGATCCAGCACGCCGATCGCTGCGAAGCGGGCACCACGCAGCAAAATGCGCGCCTGGCGGCGCGCATCGTCGTCAGTGTCACGAATCACCTGGGGTTTGTCGTTCATGGCCGTCTCCCGCATCGATCATTTGGCGATGCGGGGCAGGGCATTTCACGCCTTGCGGCGGTGTTTGGTCAAACCGCTCACCACATCCTGGGCGTCGATCGTGCCGATCACGGCGCCGTTGTCAACGACCCCGATCGTGCCGGGCTGACGCGACAGGGCGTCGAGGATGTCGACCAGCGGCGTGCCCGGAGCCGTGGTGCCTGTCACCTGGCCCTGTTCGCCGGTGACCCCGGCGCGCATGATGTCGGACGCCACCAACATGTTGATCGGGTTCATGTTTTGCACGAAATCCGCAACATACTGGTTGGTCGGGTTCTGGACGATTTCCTGCGGGGTGCCGCACTGGATGATCCGTCCGCCTTCCATGATGGCGATGCGGTTGCCGATGCGGAAGGCCTCGTCGAGGTCGTGGCTGACGAAGAGGATGGTCTTCTTCAGCCGCGCCTGGAATTCGAGCAGCTCGTCCTGCAGGCGGGTGCGGATCAGGGGGTCAAGCGCCGAGAAGGGCTCGTCCATCAGAAGGATCGGCGCACCCGTTGCAAAGGCGCGGGCAAGGCCGACACGCTGCTGCATGCCGCCGGAGAGCTCGTTGACCTTGCGGTCCGCCCATTTCGACAGGTTGACCAGTTCGAGCTGGGCCGCGACCGTCTGCTTGCGCTCGGCTTCCGGGACGCCGGCCAGTTCGAGACCGAAGCCGACATTTTCCGCCACCGTGCGCCAGGGCAGGAGGCCGAACTGCTGAAAGACCATCGAGACCGTATGCATGCGCAGATCACGCAGCACCTGCGCGGAGGCCTTGTAGGGATCGACATAGCCGGTCTCGGTGCGGACGCTGACATTGCCGCGCACCACCGGGGCGAGCGCATTGACGGCGCGCAGAAGCGTCGACTTGCCCGATCCGGAGAGCCCCATCAGCACGAGGATCTCGCCTTCCTTGACCGCCAGCGAGGCGCCGGCCACGCCGAGCACCAGGCCTGTTGCGGCGCCGATCTCGTCGCGGGTCTTGCCCTGATCGACGAGGTCGAGTGCGCGTTGCGGATCATCGCCGAAGACGATGTCGACATTGTCGAAGATGACGGCGTCGGTCATGAGTCTTCTCCGGGAATGCGGAAGATGCGGTCGAGGATGATCGCGAGGATGACGATGCAGAGGCCTGCCTCGAACCCGCGGGCGATATTGACGGTGTTGAGCGCCCGAACCACGGGCACGCCGAGGCCGCTTGCGCCGACGAGGGCGGCGATGACGACCATCGACAGCGAGAGCATGATGGTCTGGGTCAGGCCCGCCATGATCTGCGGCATGGCAAAGGGCAGTTCGACCTTGCGCAGCACCTGCATCGGTGTCGCGCCGAAGGCAACCGCGGCCTCGACCAACGACGGCGGCGTGGAGATGATGCCGAGGCGTGTCAGGCGGATCGGGGCTGCGATGGCGAAGATCACGGTTGCGATCAGGCCGGGCACCATGCCGAGGCCGAAGAGGATCAGCGCCGGGATCAGGTAGACGAAGGTCGGGATCGTCTGCATCAGGTCGAGCACGGGGCGCACGCCAGCGTAGAGCCAGGGGCGCCGCGCACAAGCGATGCCGATCGGCACGCCGATGACCATGCACACGCCGGTCGAGGCCAGCACGAGTGCCAGTGTCTCCATCGTTTCCTTCCAGTAGCCCTGATTGTAGATCAGGATCAGGCCTAGGAAGGTGAAGACGACCACGCCGATCGACCGGCGCATCAGCCAGGCGATCAGGGAGAACAGCGCTATCATGATCAACGGATAGAAATCTTCGAGCGCGGTGCCCTTGAGAAAGGGCGCCTGGAGAACGAAGAGCATGGCGTTGATCGAAGCGCTCAATATGGTCGCGATGAGGTCAAAGACAAAATCGAGATTGGCTGTCAGCCAGTCCACGAAACTCTTGGACCAGGGCCCGATGGGCAGCTTGTAGTCTGTGAGAAATTCCATTTTCGTCCCCGAATAGCCACAGGTTCAATGCCTGGGAGGCCGCGCGACCGGTTCCCCCTCACAGTCGCGCGGTTCCACTATCGATGGACAGGGATCAGATACCCAGGGCCGTCTTTACGGCTGCAAGCGCGTCGCCACCGTCCTTTGTGGTCACGCCGGCGAGCCAGGGCTCGATGGCGGCCGGATTGGCCTTCAGCCATTCGGAGGCGGCTGCTTCTGCATCCTGGCCGTCGTTCAGGATCTTGCCCATGATCTCGTTCTCCATCTGGAGCGAGAACTTGAGGTTGGTCACGAACTTGCCGACATTCGGGCACTCGGTGGTGTAGCCGGCGCGGGTGTTGGTGTAGATCGTTGCGCCGCCGAAGTTGGGACCGAAAACCTCATCGCCGCCCGACAGATAGGTCAGCTTGAAGTTGGCGTTCATCGGATGCGGTTCCCAGCCGAGGAAGACAACCGGCGTGCCGTCCTTTTCGGCGCGGGCGACCTGGGCCAGCATGCCCTGCTCGGAGGATTCGACGACTTCGAACTCGCCGAGTTCGAACTTGTTGGCGTCGATCATGTCGAGGATCAGGCGGTTGCCGTCATTGCCCGGCTCGATGCCGTAGATCTTGCCTTCCAGCGCATCCTTGTGCTTGGCGATGTCGGCGAAGTCCTTGATGCCGAGTTCTGCACCCTTGGCGTTGGTGGCAAGCGTATACTTCGCGCCTTCAAGGTTCGGTCCGAAGATTTCGACCGACTTGTCTTCGCGATAGGGCGCAATGTCGGCTTCCATGGTCGGCATCCAGTTGCCGAGGAAGACGTCGATGTCCTTGTTCTTCAGCGACGAGTAGGTGACCGGGACGGAGAGAACCGTGGTCGTCGGCTCGTAACCGAGAGCCTTCAGAATGACGGAGGCCGTGGCGGTGGTGGCGGTGATGTCGGTCCAGCCGACATCGGAGAAGCGGACGGTCGAGCAGCTTTCGGCCTCGGCAGCTGAAAGCGGCATCGCGGTTACCGCGAGCAGCGAAACGGCGGCCACAAGTGTACGGCGACAAAGGTTCATATACGTCATTGGAAGGCTCCCGGTTTTTATTGATGTTCCCAAGTCAACATTCAATACCGGAGAATTGCAAGGATGCCCGCGCGTTTGCGTCGCAGCACCGGCCCTGTTTGCGACCTCGGCACCTTTGTACACCGGCCGTTGTGTGCGATGCGAAAATTCACATGATTTTGATGAGCGTCAATGTAAACGATTGCGCGCCGTGCGAATTGGTGCTGCCATGCGCGTGCGACGCGTCGGCGCCGTTCTATGGATCAGGGAGTTTCCATGAAACCGACTACTCTGCTTTTTGCCCTTGCGGTTGTTGCCGCTCCATTTTCTGCCTTTGCAGCTGGCGATCCCGTCGCCGGTGCCAAGACTTTCAAGGTCTGTTCCGCCTGTCACATCGCCACAGAGGCGAAGAACAAGGTCGGCCCGACCTTGCAGGGTGTGGTCGGTCGTCCTGTCGCTTCCGTCGCCGATTACAAATATTCCAAGGCCATGACTGATTTCGGCCAGGGCAAAACGTGGGATGAGGCGACACTTACTGAATATCTTAAGTCGCCGAAGGCACTCGTGAAAGGCACGAAGATGGCTTTTGCCGGCCTCAAGAAGGACGACGAAATTGCCAATGTCATCGCCTATCTGAAGGACCCGGCCGCCGGCGGCCAGTAATCTTCTCGCGACACATTCATGCGGCAGCCGTTTCGCGGCTGTCGCATTTCTCTGTTAGCGCCTCTTGTGTGGCGGCTGAGGCCATCCATATCGGAGGTGAGCGCTGCCATATTGTGCGATGCGATACTTTCCCGCACCGGGAAACCCGCTATGGTGGCAAGAGACCGGCGCGCTGCCGGAAAGAGGGACAGGGAGACAACATGGCGACGTTACAATCCTTCGACAGCGAAATCGAGAAGACCCGCAAGATCGTTTCGGACATGCGCGGCAAGATCGAGCAATCCGGCGTTGTGCTGGATACGCTGGCCAAGAGCGATTCCAAGCTGACCGGCCAGAATTTCGATATCGAGAACGCCAGAATCTCGGATGTCCTCAACCAGCAGAAAGTGATGGAGGCGAATATCGCCGACCTGATCATCGGGCTGGAAGATGCGACCAATGTCTTCGGCGCCGAGTTCGAGAGCATGAAGAGCTTTTCCGGCATGGAAAAGTTCATCGGCATCTTCTCCAAGCAGAAGGCGCAGCGCATGCGCACCGAGCGCGTTCGCAACATGTCGCTCGCCGGCAATCTGCAGGAGCTGCTCGCCAAGTCAGACAGCATCGTCGGCATCCTCAAGGAACAGAAGACTGTTCTCGAAGAGCGCTACAAGACCTCCGAGGCGAGCCTTGTGCAGGTGATCGAGCGGCGCAAGCAGACGATTGCCAATCTCGAAGAGACCCAGAAGACGATCGAAACGCTCAATCCGGCCCTGCTCGACATCGAGAACAAGATTGCCGCCTCGACCGATACCTCGGAGCGCACGGAGCTCGAAGCGGAACGCTCGAAACTCGCCACCGACTATAATCAGGCCCAGGCACGCGAACAGGAACTGCTGGCCGAGAGCCAGACGCTGGAACGCTACACGTCGATGTTCCAGACCTTCGTCGACAGTCTGAACAACCAGATTGCGGCGCAAAACACGCTGATAAACAAGCTGACCATCGATACCGAGCAGCGCATCGTGCTCTACAAGGCGCTCGAGGATTCGTTGAAAACGGCTGCCCAGCAGGAAGTCGCGCACCGGATCAATACGCTCGGCTCCCAGGTCGATACGGCAGCGGAAGAAACCATGGCCGGCATCGGTGCGGCTGCCCAGCGGCATATCGGCGATCTGCTTGAACTGCATGAGAAGAACATGCTGTCGACGCAGGACATCCAGCGGCGCAAGAAACTCGCCGACGAGGCCTTTGCACGCCGCTTCCAGGCGGTTCTCGATAAGCACAATGCCGCCAATTACGTGAAGCCCTGAGCTTGCCGGATGCGGGAACGCAGCCTTCGGGCTGCGTTTCACGCTCACGGTGCGCTGACGCTTTGATGGGGGAGGGGCATGAACGTCGTCGATCGCAACAGTGCCGTGTCGCACTACTTTACCACCATGGCCGCGGCACTGGCCGGTCTCGAACGCTTCTTCGGCCAGTCCGATCGCCGTTTCGGCGACACCGGCCCGCCGACGCTGTACATGCTGCCCTATCTCGACCGGCTGCGGAACTCCTTCACCTCCTGGCAGAACCGGATCGGCTTTTCCGGCCAGTTCAAGATCGCCCGGGCGGAAAGCGGCTTTCCGATCTTCCAGAACGTGCTGGAGCTGGAAAACGACCGGGCGGGTGCCGAGGCGCGGCTGTCGACCATTCCGGCCGTTGCGAAGCTGCGCGCGGAGATGGTCGACTTCATCCTGCGGCAGAAGGAGTTTCCGGCAGCCCTGCAGCAGCAGATCGCCGAGCGGCTTTACCTCGAGCAGGTGGGCGCCGGCGAGATCTTCTCGCCTTTCGTTCTGCCGACCACCGTTGCCGTCAGCGTCAATCCGCAGTCGAAACGGCCCTCCTATCTGGTGAGCTGGGCGGCCTTTGACGGCGTCAGCACGCTGCCGATGATCTATCTGGCGACGATCGAGGATTCCTCGGAGAACGTCACGAAGATCCTCGTGACCGACGACGGCAAGCTGAACGGCGATGTCGACATCCCGCTTCCGGTCGGCGGGCTGCTCAATCCGGAACTTGCCCGGAGCTTTGACGATTTCTGCGCCAGGAACTCCGCTTTTTCGCTGACGCCGGCAACGATCGCGACCAATATGGACCGCGATTTCCCGGCGTTGCATCCGAAGTCGGTGCGGCGTGTCGTGCTGGGACCGCTCTACTCAACAGGGCTTACGGAAAATTCCGGTCGGGTGACCGAGATCCTCGACCGGGTGCGCAAGCCGGAGAATGCCTGGGTCATGACCTGGACGGTGCAGGAGGTGTTTTCCAAGCGCGAGCAGCCGGCGGTGAAGGGCTTTTTCTCGTCGACGCCGGCGATCCAGGAATTCCACATCGAGACCCATGATCTCGAAGCGGCGCGCATGGGCGTCTCGACCTATGAGAAGCACGCGCTCGTGCCGCATGATGCCTATCAGGCGCTATATGCGGCGAATGAGGTCAAGGCGATCTTCGGCAATTTCAAGGTGCATGTGATTTCAGGAAACCAGATTGTGAGCGAGGTCTGATTATGAGCGAGTTGACGGCAGGGCTGACGACGCTCCGGGAAGAAGAGATCGCCAAACATTTGGCCGTGGCGCAGGGGCTTGTGACGCGGATCGTCGTGCTGGATCAGGGCGAGGGTGCCTCGGGCGCCCCGATTGCCGGCACCGGGCGGCGGTTCGTCTCGACCGTTTCGACGGGATCTGTGCGCCGCACCCGCGAGATCGAGCTAACCAAGACCATTCAGGCGACCGGGTCTGCCGATCCACTGCTGACGCCGGCCCAGCATACCGTGCTCTACCGCGTCCGGCGCGGCGCCCAGGTGGCGCTTGCGATATCAGACGTCTTTGTCCGGCAGAGCGAGCTTGAACCCCTCCAGGCCCGCAACATCAGTGCGCCCCTGCAGGGCGAGGAGGCCGCCCGCTTCAAGGCCTTGCTTGCGTCCCAGGCCTATGTCGCGGCCTTTGCCTTTGCTGCTTACCTCAAGTCCACCGTGGCGGGAGAGGGCGAGCAGCTCGACGGTATCCGCGAACCGGACTTCCTCTTCGATACCGCCCAGGATGCGCTCAAAAGCATGGTTGCCGGAATCGACACGGCTGTCCAGGGCGCGGGCGACGATGCGACCCTGATCGGCCGGGTGCGCGGTCTGGCCGATCTCGCGCTTGACGGGCTTCTGACTCGTAAGGCGCGCTTCGAACATCTGGGCGTTTTAGAAAACGCCCATATCCGCGTCGATCAGGATGATTTCACGCTCGACGGTTTCGATGGTGTGCCGGGCGCAAAGTCGAAGCCGCTGTCGATGTCGTTCAAGAAGCCGGAAGAGATCATCGGCAACCACATCGCCAAGTACCAGGCGCTGAAGCTTGCCAAGATGCTGATGGCCTATGATTTCGACCGGCAGATGAACCCTTTCGTGGATCTCGGCGGTTTTCTCTTCACCTTCATCGGCGATGGCATGCCGGGTACGGGCAAGACGATCCTGATCCAGATGCTGGCGGGTCTCCTGAACGACTACTGCAAGATGGCGGGCTATGCCTTCCACTACGAGAATTTCGGCGTCGACCAGATCTCTTCCTATCAGGGCAAGTCGGGCCAGAATTGCAAAGCCTTTGTCAACAATGTGCTCAATCCGCGCGTCATCGGCTTCGGCACGATCGATGACGTCGATCAGGTGACCGCCAAGCGCTCGGACGATCGTGCCTCTGCCGGACAGCATGAGGTCACCGCTGTACTGATGGAGAGCTTTGCCGGCGCCTCGACGGTGGTCCGGGGCAATGCCACCTTCGGCATGTTCTCCAACTATCCCGAGAATGTCGACGATGCGCTGCGCCAGCGCGCTGGCGCCCGCTGGCTGGTCGACGGGCCGCAGACGCGCGAGGATTATATCGACATCTTCTCGCTGCTCGTCGGCAAGAACCATCAGATCCCACTCGGCGACCACAAGCTGTTTGCCGGCCAGGAAATCCAGAAGGCCGTCAGCCGCTCCTATGGGGAACATGACCGCCCGAAGGAAGACGGCCTCGTGGCCGTCTGGGAACGCTACGAGAAGAGTGAGGGCAAGATAGAAACGCTCGCCGATGTCGGCGGTTATCTGCATGCGATCAAGCTCGCCGAACCGCGGTTTACCGGCCGCGCGATCAAGAACATCACCGATGCGATCAAGATGCGGGCGATGGACGTCGAGCTGCCCGACGCCTGGTTCGAGACCCCGCAAGCCTTCGTCCACAAGAGCTACGACGAGAAGAAGGCGATGATCGCGGAGCTGCGCGGCCCTGTGACGATGGAGATGATCCTGCAGGAGATCAACCGCTATGCCGACAGCGAATTCCGCTATGCCGACAAGTCGGACGATGCCGCCGTGACGGAGATCATCCGCCGCGAGCGCCAGCGTGAGCGCGCGATTGGCGAGATCGAGAAGATGAAGGGGGAGGGGACGTGGTGAAATTCGCTATTTGCGAATTTGATTGTCGGGGTCGGTGTTGAGGATTAGAATGTGTGGGACATTGTTTATAGCAAGGATGCCATACGGACCTTGAACCGGATGCCGGCAAACGAAGCGCGACGCATCCGGTCCAAGGTTCTTCAGTATGCCAGCGACCCGGCTTCACTCGCCAACAATGTCAAGAAGTTGCGTGACAGCCGCTATCATCGGCTCCGAATCGGTGAGTGGCGGGTGATCTTTCGTGAAGACGGAACCGTCGTTGACGTGGTGCGTGTCGCCGCACGCGGTGAAGCCTATGAGGGAGAATTCTGATGACGATCGCATCATCATTCACGGCGCCGGATGGCGAAGAGATGATCGTGCTCAGCCGCAAGAACTACGAAGCTATGATCCAGCGCATCGAGGATTTGGAAGACAGTCTCACGATTGCGGATTTCGAACGCAAGCTTGCTGCCGGCGAGGAGGAGCTAATCCCTGCCGAGTACGTCAACCGCATGAGTGAAGGCGAAAGTCCGATCCGTGTCTGGCGAGATTTTCGTGGTATGGCAGCCAAGGATCTTGCTGCCGCTGCCGGGATCAGCACCGCTTATCTGTCGGAGATCGAAACCGGCAAGAAGGATGGCAGTGTCGCTACGTTGAAGGCTATTGCCGATGTCTTGAAGCTCGACCTCGATGACCTCTACTGGCGACACGAGGACAGGAAGGTCATAGATACCGCATGAACCGTCTCCTCGAAGCCGAGCTCATCTACGGTCGCCTGCTGGCGATCCGCGAGCCGCATCTGATTGCCCGCTACAACAAGGCGCTCGTCGCCTTCGGCCTGCCTGAGACGAAGCTTGCCGAATTCGACATCGACATCACCGGTTTCTCGCCGCAGGTGGCGCAAGAGCTTGGCGATCCCGATTATCTCGATCCGCTGAAGGTCAACCGGCGTTTCATCATCCTCACGCCCGACCAGGACAGCCTGCCGGTGGTGCATACGAGCTTTTCCAACACCGCCGGCCTGATGCACGAATTCTATTCGGCCAATGCGCGGGCGATCCACGCGATCACGCTGAAGGACACCCTCTACGGCGAGATCGAGGACACGGTCTCCGAGGTCAAGACGCTCGATGACCTGCTGTCGATCAATGAAGTGAAGTTCAAGGTGCTGTCGGCGGAAGACCTGCTCGGCAAGGCGGGGCAGCTTCGGCAGCTTTGTGATGCGCTGGTGACGAGCCCGGATGCCTGGCGCGACGACGCGATGCTGGAGCGGATGGTCGCGCTGGCGAAAGAGACCGGCGACATCCGCCAGAATACGCTGGTGCCGGACAAGCTCGTGTTTCGCCATGATGCCTTCTGGGCCGATCACTTCGGCGGTGTCTTCGTCTTCGTCGATGAGAAAATCACCACCGTGATCTGCGATCCGCAAGCCCCCGGCTTCCGGCGGTCGCGGCCCTGGCAGGTCAGTTATATCTCGATCCATGACGCCACTCAGGTCGCGGATTTCCTCGCCCGCACGGGCCGGCTCGAGCTGCCCCGGGCCAGCTGGGTGGAAAGCTCGGGCCTGTTTGCCCATCGGCTGGAAATGGCGCTGCTGTCTGTTGCCGCCACCCTCGATCCGGTGCCGGATTTGACCCGCATCGACGCCGTCTGGATGCAGACCTTCCTGCACCGGCATGCCAAGGCCATCGCCGAACGCGGCGTCTATCCGCTGCTGCAGGAAGCGCTGAGAACGCTCTCGCGCACCGGCAACCTGCGGATGGCCGACATCGAGCCGAAGCTGCGCCTCTGGCTGGTGAGGGCCGAGCCTGATCATCCCGACCAGTGGCTGACGAACCGGCTTATCGCCCATCTGACGCCGGAGGATTTCGTCTCGCGCTTCGTCTTCGACAAGCAGGGCTTCTACCGCGCCTATGAGCGCTATCCGGAAGCCTATCGCGATTATGTTGTATCCCGCCTGTCCGACACTTATCTGAAGGACAAGGCCGCCTTCCGCAAACGCCTCTATGGACTAGGAGATGACCATGCTTGACCCGATCATCGCGTTCTTCCAACGCGTCTTTGCCGCCATTGGCCGCGGCATCGGCATGGTGGTCGCCTGGCTGCTCTGGCCGTTCCTGGCGGCGCATGGCTGGTATCGCGACCGCAGCTGGATCATCAAGGGGCCGATCCTTGCCGTCCTCGTGCTGCTCATCCTGTTCTACGGCCAGTTCCTCTATCGCACGCAGGTCTGGTACGCCTTCGACCCGGCCTTTGCCCAGGCCTACAAGTTTGAGGAGCGCACGGTGCCAGCCGGCGCGCCCTTGCCCGACCAGGCCAACCGCTGCCAGGATTCGGCGGTCGTGATGATGAGTGCGGCGCTGACCGACCAGAACGTCAACCAGAACGCCTGGGTCTCTTCGACCCTCCTCTACAAGCTCGGTCTCTTCGGGCTCGACTGGGACAATACGCCGTTCATGGACAACAAGGCTTCCTTCCAGCGCGGTGTGAACCAGGTCGTACGCCGTACGGCGATCCAGCTCGCCGACAATCTCGGTCGCGTGCGCGGAACCTCTGGTATCAACAACGATCTGCAGGATGCGCGCGGGAATATCCAGTTCGACGAGAGCACCTGGTATTTCGGCACCGATCCCTTTGGCTTCAAGACGCCGACCCCGAGCTACTATCGGGCCGCGGTGGAAAGCTGGAACCGGTTCAACACCTCGCTTGCCAATTGCGAAGCCGTGTTCGACACCCGCTCCGACAACCTGTTGCAGCTGCTCGACGGCATGGCGAGCGATCTCGGGAACACTTCCGACATTCTCCGCCGCCGTTCGGAAGAGTTCAATGCCGGCTGGTTCGATACGCGCGCCGATGATCGCTTCTGGTTCGCTTATGGCCAGCTCTATGCACAGTACGCCATCCTTCAGGCGACGCGCGCCGATTTCGGCGATGTCATTCGCGAACGCAATCTGACGGCCATCTGGACCGAACTCGAACGTCAGCTGCAGGCCTCTCTGCGCATACAGCCGGCGATCATCTCGAACGGTCGCGAGGACGGCTGGATCATGCCGACGCATCTGGCGACCATGGGCTTCTACATCCTGCGCGTCCGTTCCAACATGGTGGAAATCCGCGCGATCCTCGACCGCTGAAGCGGCGCGCCGACAGTCGATATCGCAACAGAAAAGGCCCGGTCGCAAAACCGGGCCTCTCGTTTTGAAACAGGTTGCGCGATCAGCTGATGATCTTCATCCGGATCGCCTTGGCGACCAGCTGGGTGCGGTTGACACAGTCGAGCTTGCGGATGGCGTTGGTCATGTAGGCATTCACGGTGTGATCCGAGAGCGACAGGATCTGGCCGATTTCGAGCGAGGTCTTGCCCTGCGCCGTCCAGCGGACCACTTCGAGCTCGCGCGCCGAGAGGACGCTGGTGCTGCTCGTGGTGCGCCGGAGGCGGTCGAACACGTCGAAGGCCTGAATGCTCAGCATCGACAGCTCGTTGATTTCTGGCATGACGAGGGGGCCGCGATCACCGTCGTAACGGACCACGAAGCGGCTGCCGTCCACGGAGTTCATCGAGAACAAGACGCCGGAAATCAGCCGGTATTTGCGCATCAGCGCTGCAAATTCCGGCGGGCAATCAAAGCTCGGGGTAGATCCGTCCGGCCCGATCGTCCAGGCATGGTGCATGATCGAGCGGCTGATATGCGGGATCGTCGGGCAGTAGCGGAGAAATTCCTGCCGATCGAATTCGCGGCAATACTCGGCGGGCAGAGTGCTTTCGCGGACGATCGGACCGATCAGCTTGTCTTGCATTGTCGGCGCCGCCGCCAGGGTCACGTAGTTGAGGCCGTATTCACGCGCTGCCCGTGACCAACTTTCCATCAATTCCGTACGGTTCTGACAACTCCCAATATCCTGGCTCAAGAGTGTCTGTCGTTCTGGCAACATTTTATCAATTTCGAAAGTTGACAACTATTGGGAAGTTTCTGACCAATATATCAGTCCGGCCGAAAAGCTAGCAGTTTTTCGGGGGATATCACCATTAATATGACTAATTTCTGACTGATGCCAATCAAAATAGCATCTGCCTTTTATATTGATCTTTATACGGGCAGAGCGGAACCCGCTTTGACCTCTTCCATCACGGCATAGGTGTGGGTTTCGCGCACGCCGGGCAGGGGCAGAATCACTTCCGACAGGAATTGCCGATAGGCTTCCATGCCGGCCACGCGCGCCTTGACCAGATAATCGAAGCCGCCCGCCACCATATGGCATTCCATCACATCGTCCGAACGCTTCACGGCCGCGGCGAAGGTGTCGAAGACATCCGCCGTCGTGCGGTCCAGCTTCACTTCGATGAACACCAGAAGGTTGCGGCCGAGCTTCTGCGGTGAGAGCATCGCCATATAGCCGGTGATGTAGCCTTCGCGCGTCAGCCGACGCACGCGTTCGGCCGTCGCGGTCGGCGAAAGGTTCACCCGCTCGGCGAGTTCGATGTTGGTCAACCGACCCTCTGCCTGCAAGGCGCGTAGGATCTTGCGGTCGAGGCGGTCCAGTTCCTTGCTCATTCGCTATAAAACTCCATTCCTGTAGTGAATATGCCAGAAAAGTCACTGAAGAATAGTGGGAAATCCGGCAAATCCGAAGATATGTTGCCGATAACACGGAGGTGACAATGATCAAGGCAGCCATGACAGATTTTCCGCGCTTCGAAGCCCCCTATGCCGGCGATGACGACCAGCTGATCCGCCATTTCGCCTCGCGCCTGTCGCTGTCGGAGAGCCAGAATGGCGCTATCGACCGTCGCGCCACCACCTATATCGAGGCCATCAGAGACAACTCGGGTTCGATCGGCGGCGTGGAAGATTTCCTGCGCGAATACGGGCTGTCGACGCGCGAAGGTCTGGCGCTGATGGTTCTCGCCGAAGCGCTCTTGCGCGTGCCCGATGCGCTTACCCAGGACCGCCTGATCGAGGACAAGCTGAAGGAGGGCGGCTGGAGCGAACACGAGGCGCATGGCGACAGCTGGTTCGTCTCGGCCTCTGCCTGGGCGCTCGGTCTGTCGGCCCGCGTCATCCGTCCGGGCGAGACGCCTGAGGGTGTCATGCGTGGCCTCGTCAAGCGCCTCGGCCTGCCCACCGTGCGCTCGGCCACCAAGCAGGCGATGCGTTTCCTCGGCCATCACTTCGTGCTCGGCGAAACGATCAAGGACGCCCTGTCGCGCGCTGCCAAGAGCGAAGAGCGCGGCTATCGACACTCCTTCGACATGCTGGGCGAGGGCGCCCGCACCGCCGAAGACGCCAAGCGCTATTTCCAGTCCTATGCCAGCGCCATCGAGGCGATCGGCGCGCATATGGCCAAGCATGGCAAGAGCCAGCAACTGCCGAACCGCATGGGCATTTCGGTCAAGCTCTCGGCGCTGCATCCGCGTTATCTCGCAACCCATCGTGACCGGGTGATGCGCGAACTGGTGCCGGATCTGTTGAAACTTGCGCAGATGGCCAAGGCGCATCAGCTGAATTTCACCGTCGATGCCGAAGAGGCCGACCGTCTTGAACTCTCGCTCGACGTGATCGCAGCCGTCTTTGCCGATCCGTCGCTATCAGGCTGGGACGGCTTCGGGCTTGCCATCCAAGCCTATCAGAAGCGTGCGCCGCAGGTGATCGACTATATCGACAACCTCTGCCAGCAATATGGTCGCCGGATGATGGTGCGGCTCGTCAAGGGCGCCTATTGGGACACCGAAGTGAAGCGCGCCCAGGAGCGTGGTCTCGATGATTACCCGGTCTGGACCCGCAAGCCGGCAACCGACCTTTCCTATCTGCACTGCGCGGCCAAGCTCATGGAAAAGCGCGCCCGCATCTTCCCGCAGTTCGCGACCCACAATGCGCTGACCGTCTCGACCATCATCGAACTTGCCGGTGCCGATCGCTCCGGCTTTGAATTCCAGCGCCTGCACGGCATGGGCGAGGCCCTCTACGACACGCTACTTTCGGGCAATGACCGGATCGCCTGCCGCATCTATGCGCCTGTCGGCGGCTATCGCGATCTGCTCGCCTATCTCGTTCGCCGACTGCTCGAAAACGGCGCGAACTCGTCCTTCGTTGCGGTGGCCGGTGACAAGAACATCCCGGTTACGGCACTTCTGGAGCGGCCGACCGAAAAGCTCGGCTTGAGCAATGGCCAGAGCGCCCGCCACAGCCAGATCCCGATGCCGCTCGGTCTTTACGGCGACCGCAAGAACAGCGTCGGCTTCGAATTCGGTCATCGCGACAATCTTGAGCGTTTGATGGCCCGGATCAGTCAGCCGATCGCGCAGGTCGCGGCCCGTCCTCTGGTGCCGGGCGCAACCGGCGCCACCACCGAGGAGCCCGTGCTGTCGCCCGCCGACCGTTCCCGCAAGGTCGGAACCGTGCGCAACGCGACGCCCGCCGATGTCGATCGCGCCTTTGCCGCCGGTCGCCAGGGCTTTGCCCGCTGGTCGCGGGTCTCCGTCGAGGAGCGCGCGGCCACCCTCGACAAGCTCGCCGACCTTCTCGAACAAGATCGGGACCGGCTGCTTGCGCTTCTGGCGCTCGAGGCCGGCAAGACGCTGGATGACGGCGTGGCCGAAATCCGCGAGGCTGTCGACTTCTGCCGTTACTATGCGGTTGAGGCCCGCAAGCAGTTCGGTGAAGCCGAAGTCATGCCCGGCCCGACGGGTGAGCTCAACCGTCTCTCCTGGCGCGGCCGCGGCGTCTTTGCCTGCATCTCGCCGTGGAATTTCCCGCTCGCCATCTTCCTCGGTCAGGTCTCTGCGGCCCTGGTTGCCGGCAATGCCGTTGTCGCCAAGCCGGCACCGCAGACGCCGCTGATTGCCTATGAGGCCGTCAAACTCTTCCACAAGGCGGGTGTGCCGGAGGATGTGCTGATGCTGCTGCCGGGTGCAGGCGATGTCGGTGCCGCGATTGCCGCCCATCCGCAGCTTGCCGGTCTTGCCTTCACCGGGTCGACGGCGACGGCGCAGGCAATCAACCGCACGCTCGCTGCCAAGAACGGCCCGATCGTGCCGCTGATTGCCGAAACCGGTGGCATGAACGCCATGATCGTCGACGCGACCGCACTTGCCGAACAGGTGGCCGACGATGTCGTCATGTCCGCCTTCCGCTCGGCCGGCCAGCGCTGCTCGGCGCTGCGCATTCTCTATCTACAAGAAGACATTGCAGACAGCATGCTTCAGATGATCGAGGGCGCCGCCCGCGAACTCAATCTCGGCAATCCGCTCGACATTACCACCGATATCGGCCCCGTCATCGACGAGAAGCAGAAGGCGATGCTGGAGGGCCATGTCGCGGACATGAAGCGGACCCAGAAGCTGCGTTATGTCGGCAAGGTGCCTGCCACCGGCAACTTCTTTGCGCCGCATATCATCGAGCTCGATCGCCCCGAGGTTCTGACCAAGGAAATCTTCGGTCCCGTGCTGCATGTCGTGCGCTGGAAGGCGAAGGCGCTGGACAAGGTGATCGGCTCGATCGCCGCCACCGGTTACGGCCTGACACTCGGCGTGCATAGCCGTATCGAGGCGACGATCCGCACCGTCACCGAGGCGCTCGATACCGGCAACATCTACGTCAACCGCAACATGATCGGCGCTGTCGTCGGCACCCAGCCCTTCGGTGGCTCCGGCATGTCGGGCACCGGCTTCAAGGCGGGCGGTCCGGCCTACTTGAGCCGGTTTGCCGTCGAGCAGGTGATTTCCGTGAATACGGCCGCTGCCGGCGGCAATGCCAGCCTGATTGCGATTGGCGAGGGGTGAGGGGAGTTCCACCTCCCCCTTGATGGGGGAGGTCGCCGCGAAGCGGCGGGTGGAGGTAC
>LFEF01009908.1_pt1 | contig 20656 bp, 18 predicted proteins | sample 619371 | NCBI WGS metagenome assembly LFEF01 (sample SAMN03014291, study PRJNA259931) | freshwater metagenome | biome: lake; feature: waterbloom | place: China: Taihu Lake | collected 2006-08 | depth 0 m m
TTACCGAAATTTTGGGTTAAAGCCCCGTCCTTTTAGGACGGCTTTTTAAACTATATCTTGTTAACTTAACTTTTATTGTGCTATACTGATTTTGTCTAAGTCCCCCCTGCGTAAAATGTTTGTCTTAGAGTTTAAAGTTAAAGCTAAAACTCAACAGTATCAAGCCATAGACGATGCTATTCGTACTGCTCAATTCATCCGTCACAAATGTGTAAGGTTATGGATGGATACAAAAGGTACGGGTAAGAACGATTTATACCGATATTCTCAAGAATTAGCTCAGGACTTTAAATTTGCCGATGAACTTAATTCAACTGCTAGACAGGCAAGTGCTGAACGTGCTTGGAGTTCAATTAGTCGTTTTTACGACAACTGTAAACGTAAAGTATCAGGCAAAAAGGGGTATCCTCAATTTAAAAAATCTCGCTCTGTTGAATACAAACAATCAGGATGGAAGCTTCTTAGCCCTAAAACTGTTAAGTTCACTGACAAGAAAAACATTGGTGTTCTTAAGTTGGTAGGAACTTGGGATTTAGGGTACTTTCAAGAATCCGATATTAAACGGGTTAGGTTGATTCGGAGAGCGGACGGTTATTATTGTCAATTTGTCCTTTCTTGTGACGTTAAAGAAGATGTTAAACCATCAGGTAAGTGTATTGGCTTAGATGTAGGTTTGGCTTCTTTCTATACAGATCACAATGGCGACAAGGTTGATAATCCTCAATTCTTGAGAAAGTCTGAGAAACGATTAAAACGACTTCAAAGGCGATTATCTAAAAAGAAAAAGGGAAGTAAAAATCGTCAAAAAGCTAGACAAAGATTAGCTAAAGCTCACCTTAAAGTAAGTAGGCAACGTAAAGACTTTGCTGTGAAATTAGCAAGGCTTCGGCCGTGAGCTCAGCCGAACGGTGCGTAGTTCACTCTAGCGATGTGATAGCCTACGAGGATTTAAGAGTTAAGAACTTAGTCAAGAATCATTGTCTAGCTAAATCGATAAATGATGCGGCCTGGTATCAGTTTCGGGAATGGATAGAGTATTTTGGGGTTAAATTCGGCAAGATAACGATTGCTGTCTCACCGAATTATACAAGCCAAAACTGTTCAAACTGTGGTGAAACTGTCAAAAAATCTTTATCGACTAGAACCCATCAGTGCAAATGTGGATGTGTTTTGGATAGGGATGAAAACGCCGCAATCAACATCCTTAAAAGGGGACTAAGTACGGTAGGGCATACCGGAACCTTTGGGCTCGATCCAATAAACGCTTGGGGAGAGAATACCTCTACTTTTTCAGAAGCAATTCTGTCTAAGCAAGTAATCTCTGTGAACCAAGAATCCCCGTCTCTTTAGAGCGGGGAGTGTCAAGCGATTTCCCCCTGAAGTTGTCATTAGATAAGGAGTAAAAGCAGTTGTACCTCCTGTGGGTGACAGCCCCGTTAGTTGGTAGTCTGCCCAGTAAGTGCCTGGCGCGAGAGTAAGACCAGAACCACTGAAATTGGCGGCAATGTTCATCACCGGGCGTTGGGCATCGTCTAACACGCCATTGAAAGTGCGGTAAACGCCAGTCCAGTTAGTAGATAGTAGATTTGTGGACGAACCGAGGATATTACTTCCGGCAAGACCGGGGGCATTATCCCAAATATTAACTGAGATGCCAGTAAAAGGTGAAGTGGGGGGAAACCCATAAGTTGATGTCATGTAAGCCATCACCGATACCTTATCGATCGCCCACAGTCCTGCATCAGAAATGGTAAAGCTTTGTGCCAAGCGGAAATCGAAATCACCGGTTGCATTCTGCCCCGCCAGATTCACAGTAGCAGAGGCTTGACTGACATCTGAGCCGTTGAACCCCGCACCTGGGCCGGTGACGACACCTGTCCGGCCAAATAGAGCGGTTGCCTGTGCGGGCAAGCCAACTACCGTTCCGAGGGTGACAGCAGTGGCCACGCCGACTGTTGTCCCGAGAAAATCTGAGACAGGCTCCAAGGAACAGGAGCGGCTCAAGAACGAGCTTTTTTGAGTAGCCATCGGTTTATTCGGGTAAATAATTATGCGAAAAAGCCTATCACCCCCCCCGATTTTGTCAATTATCGCTGTTTTAAGCGATTATATAGGGGTTTATCTATGTTTTTCATCTCCAGAAAACGGGTTTCTTTGAGAAACCCGTTTTCTAATGTAATCGCGTAGTGCTATATCATAGACTTATCAAACTTGACAAGTCTTGTCTATGCTTTCAATAGAATACCTAACTGACCAAAACGGACAACCCAAAGCCGTTGTTATTCCGATTGAACTATGGAGACAAGTATTTCCCCAAGAAGATATGTCTTGTGAAGAGTTCACCGAAGCAATAGAAGACTACTGCCTTAACCAAGCGATGGATGAGGCACAGCAGAGTCCACTATTAGATATCGAAGAGGCACTGGCTTATTTGGAGGAATAGATTTCCCTTGAAGGTTCAATATCGAAAAAGATTTCTCAAAGATTTGAAGGCATTGAAAAACCAGCCTGTTTATGAACAAATTTTACAGCTTGCTTTTAGAGATTTACCCAATGCCAAATCATTGCAGGATATTGGTAATGTCAAGCCAATGAAGGGAGCTACCAATCGCTACCGAATACGCCTTGGTGAATATCGATTAGGAATAGCCGTTGTTGATAATAACATTGAGGTAATGCGGCTCCTACACCGACGTGAATTTTATCGCTACTTTCCCTAAATATTCATTAATTTAACTAAAAGTGAGCCATTATGAGTATAGATTCAGCCCTTAAGAATATAGTTGAGAATATGCCCGATGCTCTCAAAAATGAACTTTTACATTATGCCGAATATTTGCTCACTAAGTCTGACCAAACAGAAGAAAATAAACAAGCAGCAAAAGAATCTGTAACTGTTAAAAGAACTTTAGCTGGTTCAATAAAAGGAACTTTCGTTTTACCTTTAGCTAATGACTTTGATGCTCCCTTAGAAGACTTTGAGGACTATAGGTAATCAGGAGTGCTTTAATAGATACTCATGTCTTTATCTGGTTAGCTGAGGATTACCCGATTTTGCCTGTTTCGCTGCGAGATAGTCTTGAAAATACCGATAATGTTTTTGTAAGTATTGCTAGTTTTTGGGAAATATCGATCAAGGTAAAAATTGGTAAACTCTCTCTCTGTTCTGAAATGACGATAACTCAAAAAGATTGGGATTGAATTGCTGTGATTACCACCGTATTGATAATATCGGGAACGGTACAACCGCGACTGAGATCATTGACGGGTTTTTTTAATCCCTGTAGGATTGGACCAATCGCTAAAGCTTTCGTTTCCCGCTGCACGGCTTTATAAGTATTATTCCCTGTATTCAGGTCAGGAAAAATAAACACCGTCGCTTGGCCCGCCACCTCTGACCCCGGCATTTTTTGGGCGGCTACTTCCTTATCCACGGCCGCATCGTACTGAATCGGCCCTTCTAGCTTCAAATCGGGGCGTTTTTCCCTAGCGATTTTGGTCGCTTGTCGTACTTTTTCCACGTCTTCTCCCTGGCCCGATTGACCCGAAGAATAGGAAAGCAGGGCGATTCGCGGTTCAATTCCGAATTTTTGGGCGGTTTCGGCAGAAGATAGGGCGATTTCGGCTAATTCCTCGGCACTGGGGTCGGGATTCACCGCACAATCCCCATAGACCAAGACTCGATCCTCTAGACACATAAAAAAAACCGAGGAGACGATCGCACAATCGGGCTTAGTTTTGATAATCTGGAGTGCAGGCCGAATCGTGTGTTGAGTGGTATGCACTGCCCCCGATACCATACCATCAGCATCGCCTTGATACACCATTAAAGTGCCAAAATAGGAGACATCCTGTGCATAATCCCGGGCCATGTCGAGATTCATTCCCTTGGCTTTTCTCGCTTCGTAGAGGGTCTGCACATAGCTTTCAAAATGGGGACTAGCCACGGGGTCAATAATTTGCAGGCGATCGAGATCGAGAGTGATACCATGTTTTTTAATCACCATTGCGATCTCGTCCGGTTGTCCCAGGAGGGTTAAATCGACGATATCCTGTTCGATTAAAACTGTGGCCGCCTGGAGGATGCGCGGTTCGGTCCCTTCGGCCAAAACGATGTGACGTTTTTGCGCTTTGGCCTGTTGTACGAGATTATAGGTGAACATCTTCGGGGTAATCCCCTGGGTCCGCAAAGTGCGAATTTGCGCTTCTAGGCGATCGAGATTGATGTTACTGTGAAAAAGCTGCAGACTGAGGTTAATTTTATCGTAGTCCGTCGAGGTCAGGGTCGTCCGCACTTGGTGGATGCGTTCGGCCGTGGTGTAGGTATCGGTGGTGACGGAGAGAATCGGTAAGGGATCGGGCAAACCTTCAATTAAACGGGCGATCGAAGGATTGAGGTTATGACCTGCTGTTAAGACTATACCAGCTAATTGGGGATAATTGGCCGATTGGTGGGCCTGTAACATCCCGATAATCACATCGCCGCGATCCCAAGGGGTGATAATTAAGCTATCTTCTTTTAGCCGCTCTAGGGCATTTTGCATCTGCATGGCCACCACCAGAAAGTTACTAGCTAAACTGTCTAATCTCTGCTGTCCGTAGAGAACTTTTGCCTGTAATTGTTGGGCGATTTCTGCTACTCGCGGGCTGCTAAGTTTAGCATTATGGGGAATCACTCCTAGGGCATATTCTTGGGGGGGGAAAATTTTAGTCAGGGTTTTCCGTAATTCCTCTATTTTTTCCTCTTCAGCTTGATTGATAATAATCCCAATCACCGTACAACCTTTATCTTGGTAGGTGTCGCAGGAAATCAGGATCGGACTAAGGGCATCTTCGATACTGCGCTGGTAGGCATTACCTAATATTAAGATGGGATGGCCGAGATTTTTGGCGATTTCTGTATTTAGTTCAAATTCAAAGGCGGAATTTTCTTGCAGATAATCGGAACCTTCACAGAGGATAAAATCATATTTTTTTTCTAAGTTTTTAAACTTTTTGATAATTCTTTCAATGATTTCATCAAATTTTTGTTGTACCAATAAATCCTTAACTTCTTCGTAACATAACCCGAAGGCTTCTTCGTAGGTTTGTTCTAATTTAAAATAATTGAGGATTAAGTCAATGTCTTCGTCCCGATGACCTTCGGAACAGTCGAGAACAATTGGCTGGAAAAAAGCAACTTTATTAGTTTTGCGGAGAATTAAGTCAATAATTCCTAAAGCTACTAACGCTTTACCGCTTCCCGTTGCCGTCGTGCTGATATATAAAGAGTTAGTCATGGGTAGAGCAGAATAATAACGAGGGTGGAATTTAATTCACTCACCCCAACCTTGAGGTGAGCGATTGATCCCCCCTTAATCCCCCCTTAATAAGGGGAGCAGCGATCAAGTTGTCTATAAGGGCGTGAATTGTTGGCAAATTTTCAGTAAACTATCTTTATTTGTTGGCTAATCCAGCGATTTTTATCACACAGCGATCGCTGTTTAAATATCTACTAGAGAGTGATCGGCTATACCTTGTAATCTAGCAGTTATTTTCTCCGATTGCTGTTCACTGGTAACATTTTTTCCATGAACTTGATTTAATTTCCTCGGATTAAAATAAAGACTCCAGCAAATCCTATCACTGGCTTTCCAGCTAGGGCTTGATTTTTCAGAAAGATTTAAGCTTCTCTCCCGCCGATGGGCATTAAATCTTAACTGGAAGCGATTACCCCAGATTGTTGAAACCATTGGCTAATTCCGGCGGCTAAAACCTGCGCTAGTTGTTTTTGTGCCTGAGTATCGGTAATCCATTCAAATTCTTGAGGATTACTCATAAATCCTAACTCTAATAACAATGAAGGACTACTATAGGGACGAGTTAAAGCTAAATTATTCCAAAATACTCCATAGGAAGGACGGTTAAGATTTTTGGTTAAATAATCGTGGAGAAAAACCGATAGATCCGCTGCCTGGGGATGATACCAAAATATGCCAATTCCTTGAGTATTTAAGGCATCTCCATCATCGGGTAAAGCATTATAGTGAACCGATATTGCTAGGGTTGGTTGCAGATTATTAATCATCTCTACTCGTGCTGGTAGGGATAGGTCGATGTCCGTTTCTCTGGTTAAATAAACTGTTGCCCCCAATTTTTCTAACTCCCGTTTAATTAATTTAGACATAACCAAATTAATCTCTTTTTCTGTGTAACCCGTCGGACCGACAGCACCAGTTTCTTTCCCTCCATGTCCAGGATCTAATAAAATAACTTTGCCCTGTAAATTATTACTTTTTTCTGGGGGATGACGCAGGGTTAAGATTAAATTTGTCCCCTGGTAACGAAGACTATAACCCCACTGTTGTTTTTGGTTAAGATTAAAAGTGTATTCTATCGTGGTCGGGTTGATTTGTCGCCAATCTAAACGTCTGACTAAAGGATTATCCACTAGAAAAATTGTATCGGTTTGGGCAATGGTATTATAAAGGGTCAAAATAAATTTATCATCTTCTTGTCTCACGGCGATGGGTACAGGATGGGAGAGGGGAAAAATAATTTCTGTTGCTTGATTGATACTGCGAGAAGAGAGACCACGAATATTAGCATTATCTAGGACTTCATTAACTATTAAACGGGTTTCTCGCTCTAAAATCCAACCACCATAATCTAACCGCAACCAATCCCCTTCTTTCCCGGTGACTCTCGCTTTCGTGCCTTGGGGTAAAGGAGTTAAACGGGAATAATCACTACCCGGCCCCGTGCGCGCTACCCCTTGGGCTGCTATAATTTCAATCACTGGTAAATTTTGATCGCTAATAATGTTAATTTCTCCTTGACTTTGTTGGCTAATCGATCGATTATTTAATTGTGCTGTAAAAATAGGTTTTCCTAAGTTAGCCTCTTGCTTAAACTGCTGACAACCTCGATAGTAACCAGTTTTATCCTCGGAATTCGCTTGATTAAGATTAGTTAAAACTGCGGCATTACTAGGCAGTTTTGTGGTTTGAGGTTGGGGTAAAAGAGGTAGGATTTTATCTCCTAACTGCACAGAAACCTGAGCTTGGGGAGTGGCAATCGCACTAAAACAAATCCATTCCCCCACTAACCTCGTCTTATGGACAGAAGGACTGAGAGAGTTATCAGCAAAAGCTAATTCGTGGGGAATAATTGCTTGAGTATCTCGACGAATTATTTGGCGATTAATAGTTTGGTTTTGATAGCGAATAGTGAAATTATTTTCGCCAACTTCTAGGGGAAAACTAGGGGCAAAATATCCTTTAGCACTGCGTTGAATCGGTTGATTATTAAGCAAAACTTGACCCGATGGAGGAGCAGAACCAATAAAAAAGATTCTCGATGCCGTGGTTTGATGATTATCGGGGGGATAAACAATCATTAATGAGGCAGATTTAGCGCTGATGCTGTGATAAAAACCAATTAATAGCACTAAAACTAAACCGATTAAGATATTTTGCCCAAAAGTTCTCACTTTTAACCAGAATGGCCCCATATTATCCCCCTCTTAGCTGACAAATATTATCCTAGGACAAATTCTAGAGGTTTGTTGTTCGTCTTCTCAGTTGTACTGCATTTAAACTGATCGGGAAATTCAGTACAAATGCTCTGACTGCTTCTCCCCTCTCCCTGTTTTTGACCCTCATCCCTTATGATCAATATAGATTAACTTTTGTAAAGGAATCGGAGTTATGGCTTTAACCGTTGGAACAATCGCACCGAACTTTACCACCACCGACGATACTGGAAAAACCGTTTCCCTGTCGGATTTTCAAGGTAAAGTCGTAGTTTTATACTTCTATCCCAAAGATGATACCCCCGGCTGCACCAAGCAAGCGCAAAGCTTCCGGGATAACTACGAACAATACCAAGACAAGGAAATAGTAGTCTTCGGGGTGAGCAGGGATGACCAGGGTTCCCATGCACAATTTAAAGAAAAATATAGTTTACCCTTCCAATTGCTCGTAGATACCGATGGTGTTATCACCAAAGCTTATGATGTGGATGGGGGTGGCTATTCTAAGCGCGTCACCTATATCATCGATGCAGAAGGCAAAATTAGCCATGTAGATGAGAAAGTGAATACCGCTAGTCACGCATCGGATATTCTCTGCGTCGTCGGTTAATTTTCCCTAAAATCTTTTCTGGGTGTGTTAGGGCAGCCTAATACACCCGATATTTATCTTGAATGTCGGGTGAAGAGCCTCGATTTTGCCGAAGGGATGAAACCTGACCAACATAATTTAGATTGGCTATTAACCCACTTAAGAACATCAGGGGTGGGTAAGTAAGAAGAATGTGAACATAGTCTGATACTAAATCCGTTGAGAGGTCGAGCCCGTAGTCATAGAGTTTAAATTAAAAGCCAACCCATGGCAAAAGATAGCCATTCAAGAAGCTATCAGAATGGGCATTCATTAGGAACAAATGTCTGAGATTTTGGATAGACTCTGCCAAAGAAAACAAAGTAAACTATGCTACTTGATGCCGCAGAAAGAGCTTGGTTTTCTCTATCCCGTTTTTGGGAAATATTTCTAGACATTTCTTCATATCTATTCAGAAAAATTAACAGAGGATTCTTGACCCTGCAGCTAGGGGAATATTTTATCCTAAAGATAGAACTCTGGTGCAGGGGATTTTATTGCTGACTTTCCCTGCTATTAAAATTATGACCCATCAAACTCTCAAACTCGCCGGGATGAGTTGCGCTGGTTGTGCTGATTCGATCGAACGGATAATTAAATCTATCCCCGGAGTGATTCGATGTCAAGTTAATTTTGGCATGGAACAGGTGGATGTGGACTATGATCCCAAGCGTACCGATCTTAACACTATTCAAGCAAAAGTTAGGGATGCCGGTTTCCAAGCCACACCGATAACAGAAATTAATCTCGAATCCAGGCCAGAAAAAGAACTTCTCCCTAAACTATCGATCGCTATTGTTATTAGTATTATACTTTTTATCGGTTCTTTGCCGATGATGACGGGTTTATCTCTATCTTTTATTCCCCACTGGTTACACGCTCCCTTATTACAATTAATTCTCGCTACTCCTGTCCAATTTTGGTGTGGTCAAAGTTTTTATAAAAATGCTTGGAAAGCTTTTAAAAATCGCACTGCCACCATGGACACTTTAGTAGTTTTGGGAACCAGTGCCGCCTATTTTTATTCCCTATTTTTAACCTTCGAGAGTGATTTTATCGAAAAACAGGGGTTTAATTCCCATGTCTATTACGAAGCATCAGCTATCGTCATTACTCTGATTTTACTCGGTCGTTTCCTCGAAAAACGTGCCAGAAAAGAAACGGCCGCCGCTATTAAACAATTAATGGGATTACAGGCAAAAACCGCTAGGGTGATTAGGGAAGAACAGACACTAGATCTACCGATAGAAGAGGTGAAGGTAGGAGATATAATTTTAGTGCGTCCGGGAGAAAAAATTCCCGTGGATGGCATAATTATCCAGGGCAGTTCTAGCATTGATGAATCGATGGTGACGGGGGAAAGTTTACCCGTGCGAAAAACCGTCAATCAACAGGTAATCGGGGCGACAATTAATAAAACTGGTAGCCTACAAATGCAAGCGTTACGGGTGGGAAAAGATACGGTTTTAGCCCAGATTGTCCGATTAGTGCAAACCGCGCAAGCATCAAAAGCACCTATACAAAGATTAGTCGATCGAGTGACCGCTTATTTTGTGCCGGTGGTGATGATTATTGCCGTAATAACTTTCTTATTTTGGATTCTCCGCACGGGTAATCTCACCCTCGCTTTGATTACAATGGTGGAAGTCTTAATTATCGCTTGTCCCTGCGCGCTAGGATTAGCTACACCCACCTCGATTATGGTGGGAACAGGACAGGGAGCAAAACAGGGAATTTTAATTAAAAATGCCGAAAGTTTAGAATTAGCCCAGGGCATTACTACTATTGTTCTCGATAAAACGGGAACTCTCACCCAGGGTAAACCAACGGTGACGGACTTCTTGACTCGCGAAGGGGTGAGGGATGGACGGGAATTATCGCTGCTGCAGTTAGTCGTTTCGGTGGAGAATCATTCTGAACATCCGTTAGGAGAAGCAATAGTTAAATATGGACAGTTAAACCAGATTAAACCCCTAGAAGTAACCGAATTTGACTCAATAACTGGGGCAGGAGTGCAGGGAAAAGTCGGGTCAGATTTCGTGCAAATTGGTACACAACAATGGTTAGAACGTCAAGGGGTTGAAACAAAAGTTCTTAAAAAAGTCGCCCACGATTGGGAATGGCAGAAAAAAACCGTGGCTTGGATAGCGGTTAACGGGGGTTTAGAGGGGATGATCGCCATTTCCGACGTTTTAAAACCTTTTTCTTCCTCAGTGGTCGCCAAGCTCAAAAAAATGGGCTTAGAGGTGATGATGATGACGGGGGACAACCTCGAAACCGCAGAGGCGATCGCCAGAGAGTTGGGTATCTGGCGCTTTTTTGCCGCACTCCGTCCCCAAGAAAAAGCCGAAAAAATCGAATATTTGCAGAAAAAAGGGAAAATAGTCGCCATGGTTGGCGATGGCATCAATGATGCGATCGCATTGGCGCAAGCGGACTTAGGTATTGCCATTGGCACGGGGACTGATGTAGCGATCGCCGCCAGTGATATAACCTTAATTTCGGGAGATTTAGAGGGAATTGTGACCGCTATTGAGTTAAGTCGGGCAACAATGCGAAATATCAAAGAAAATCTCTTTTTTGCTTTTATTTATAACTTGATTGCCATTCCCATCGCTGCCGGAGTCCTCTATCCTTTTCTGCTCAATCCGATTATTGCCGGTGCTGCCATGGCTTTAAGTTCCCTTTCCGTGGTGACGAATGCCTTGCGATTGCGTCGAATTCGTCCCAGGGTGGGGAGTGGGGTGTAGGGTGTGGGGTGTGGGGTGTAGGGTGTAGGGTGTAGGGGTGTAGGGTGTAGGGGTGTAGGGTGTAGGGTGTGGGGGAGCAAGGGAGATAGGGAGGTGGGGGGATAACTTTCGTTAACAATTCTTAAGGAAAAACCAGAAAAATTAGCTGTACGGGGGATGATACCGTAGAAAAGGCAATAGAATAATCATCCTGATATGACTGACTCCCCTGAAATACCTTATTTATTACGCGCTGCCAAAGGAGAAATCTTACCCCGTCCTCCCGTGTGGATGATGAGACAAGCAGGACGTTATATGCAGATTTATCGAGAATTGCGGGATAAATACCCCAGTTTTCGGGAAAGATCGGAAAATGCCGATTTAGCGATCGAAATCTCCCTGCAACCTTGGCGCGCTTTTCAACCGGATGGGGTGATCATGTTCTCCGATATCCTCACTCCCCTAGCGGGAATCGGTATTCCCTTTGATATTATCGAAAGTAAGGGGCCGATTATCGATTCTCCCATTCGTACTCAAGCGCAGGTGGACCAACTTAATCCCCTCGATCCCGATCAGTCTTTACCTTTTATCAAAACGATTTTAAAAACCCTGCGTCAAGAGGTGGGAAATAAATCCACTGTCCTCGGTTTTGTCGGTGCGCCTTGGACTTTAGCAGCATACGCAGTGGAAGGGAAAGGTTCTAAAAGTTATTCTGTGATTAAAGGGATGGCTTTTTCGGAACCCTCGGTACTGCACCAATTTTTAGATAAATTAGCGGATATGATTGCCACCTATGTCCGTTATCAAATCGATTGTGGGGCGCAAGTAGTACAGATGTTTGATTCTTGGGCGGGTCAATTAACTCCCCAAGATTACGATGTTTTTGCCTTACCCTATCAACAAAAAGTAGTTCGTTTGGTGAAAGAAACCCATCCCGATACACCGTTAATTCTCTACATTAGTGGCAGCGCCGGCGTTTTGGAAAGAATGGGTAAATCGGGGGTTGATATTATTAGCGTCGATTGGACCGTCGATATGGCGGAAGCGAGACAGCGTTTAGGTAAATCGATGATGGTTCAAGGTAATATCGATCCGGGGGTTTTATTCGGTTCCCAGCCCTTTATTCGCGAGCGGATTATTGATACTATTCGTAAAGCGGGTAATCAAGGTCATATTCTTAATTTAGGTCATGGTGTTTTGGTGGGAACTCCTGAAGATAACGTGCGTTTCTTCTTTGAAACTGCTAAACAAGCGGATCAATTATTAGCAGTTCACGCCTAGGATGTCGTGATCAAGGTTTAGGGAATAGGGGTTAGGAGGTAAGGAAATCGTCTGTAACACCCAACACCTAAGAGTGCATCCCATAATTTAAAATCTACTAAGTTGGGATTCTCTGATAACTTCTGTTAAAAAACTGTGCTTTCTAGGTTGTTTGTTTCCAATCCAGACTCTTGGGGGGTTCTACCCCCCAAACCCCCCGTCGGGGGACGAAGCGCCTCCCCCGAACCCCCCGCGCATTAGTTTTTTTGTGGGATGCTTACACGCAGCTGCTGATATATTTGTAATAATTTAAGAGTCACTGACCATTACTCATTTTTGATATTTCTGCAAAGTTTAGATGCAGCTCTCCAAAATCCGAACCCGTGACTCACTTTTTACTTTCACACTGTCCCCTAAATTCTGCTGGATCAATTAAAATAATGAAAAAAATATTTCTAACGGGTGTGAGTGGCTGTATTGGGCATTATATCGCCGAAATTTTACTGGAAAATCCCGACTATGAATTATATTTTTTAGTGCGTAATCCAGAGAAGTTAAAATTTACTTACCAAGGGCGATCAAATGTTCATATACTTTTAGGCGATATGCAAAATATTGGGGTATATGCGGAGCTTTTAAAAACAATGAATAGGGCGATTTTAATCGCTACCAGTTGGGGAGGAGAGGAGGAAAGTTATCAGATTAATGTGGTAAAAACCCTAGAATTAATTAGTTATTTAGATGCTCAGATATGCGAGAAAGTCCTCTATTTTTCTACTGCCAGTATTCTCAATCAAAATAATCAACCTTTGCCCGAAGCTGGGGAGATAGGAACTAATTATATTCGCACTAAATATATTTGTTATAGTAAATTTACTGACCTAGAAATTGCCGATAAAATTATCACTTTATACCCCACTTTTGTCTTAGGTGGTGACGAAAATAAACCCTATTCTCATATCTATGGCGGTTTACCAGATGTGTTGAAATATATCGGTTTAGTGCGTTGGTTTCAAGCTGATGGCAGTTTTCATTTTATCCATGCCAAAGATATAGCTCAAGTGGTGAATTATTTAATCGAAAATCCCGCACCAGAAAGCAAAATTGTTCTAGGCAATCAACGCACAACAGCTAACCAAGCAGTGGAGGAAATCTGCACTTATTTAAACAAAAAAATCTACTTTCGCATTCCTTTATCTTTAACCATCGCTAACTTTTTTATCAAAGTTTTTAACTTGCAGATGGAAGCATGGGACCGCTTTGCCATGAATTATCGCCACTTCACCCACATTAAAACCTATACTCCTGCTGATTTTGGTTTAAAAAACTATTGTTCCACCCTCGATGATGTTTTAGCTTTGCGAGGAATTCCCCGAAAAAAACCCTAAGTAGTTGGGCTGCGGGGTTTGGGGGAGGCACTTCGTCCCCCGACGGGTAGGGTTGATTCATGAATCAACCCTACCTTGAATCAACCCTAGGGGTTTGGGGGGTTCTACCCCCCAAACCCCTAGGGTTGAGTGATAAAATCAGAAATAATGCCCAACTCTTAACGCCAAATAGACTAATCTTGAAATTGTCTAGCATGAAATTGAGCGTAACGACCATTAAGATTTAATAACTCCTCGTGATTACCCACCTCGATAATTTCACCCTTTTCTAAAACTAAAATACGGTTAGCTTTTCTGACAGTTGCTAATCGGTGAGCAATAACAAATACCGTGCGCTCCGTCATAATTCTTTCTAAAGCTTCCTGCACTAAAGCTTCCGATTCCGAATCGAGCGCTGAAGTCGCTTCATCTAAAATTAAAATTCTCGGATTAGATAAAACCGCTCGCGCGATGGCGATTCTTTGTCTTTGTCCACCCGATAAATTAACACCTCTTTCTCCCACATAGGTATAGTAACCCTGGGAAAGTTCACCAATAAATTGATGAGCGTTGGCAATTTTTGCCGCTTTTTCCACCTCTTGCAGATTAAAATCTCCCTGGCCAAAAGCGATATTTTGGGCTATAGTACCAGAAAAGAGAATATTTTCCTGCAAAACTACGCCAATTTGTCGCCGGAGACTTTTTAAAGTCACATCACGAATATCCACCCCATCGATTAAAATCTTGCCGGCAGTGGGGTCATAAAAACGCAATAAAAGATTAACTAAAGTGGTTTTTCCCGCTCCCGATGCTCCCACTAAAGCAATCATTTCGCCAGCGTGTGCAGTAAAATTAATATTTTTTAAAACCTGTCTGTCCTCATTGTAAGAAAAATTTACTTGACAATATTCAACTTCTTTGCTGTGGGGTTGCAGATTGATCGCATTCGGTTTTTCGGTAATTGTCGGCAGAATAGCTAACAATTCAAAAATCCGATCCATGGAGGCTTGACCCTGTTTAAATTGATTATAATTACTGGTAATATGGGCGATGGGATCGATTAACATTGCCACCGCTGCCACATAACTAACAAAGTCAATTCCAGTTAAATTCTTTTGGGAAATTTGCCAACCAGCGAGAAAGAATAAAAAGATGACACCGAGAGCTTGTAAGAATCCCACCACGACGTATTGTAAAGCTTTGGTGGATTCTGATAGGTATTGAGCGCGGCGATTTTCCTCCGCTTCTTTGGCAAAAAGCTCGGTTTGATAATCTTCAGCAGCGAAAGCTTGCACCACACGAATACCGCTAAAAACTTCGGTTAATAACGCAGAAAGATTAGATATTTTCGCTTGGGCGCGACGAGCATATTGTAATAATTTTTCACCAAAAAATCCCACCAAAACTCCCAACAAAGGAGCGATAATAATGACAGCGATCGTCAATTGCCAGTTAACAATAAACATATAGGCAAAGACGACAATTAACTGTAAGGCTGAGGGAATAAAATCATGGAAAAATTTATTAATTACTTCCCCAATGCGATCGATATCTTCCGTTAAACGATAGGATAAATCACCGGTTTTTGCCGTTTCAAAGTAATTTAAGCCGAGGGTTTGCAGATGTGCATAAACTTTTTTTCTTAATTCCAGGGCAATTTTTAAAGAAGCTTTTGCCATCAGGGAATCTTGCCCATACTGAGACATTCCCCGCAGTAAAAAAACCACTGCTCCCACCCCCGAAAGTGTCGCCAATGCTTGCACATTTCCCTCACCGATATATCTGGCCATTTGTCCGGCTAACCAAGCTAAAATCGGCCAAAATACCGTAAATCCGATCGTACAGATAAACGCCAAAATAATTGTTTGGGTTTGGGGACGGAGATAGGGAATGAGGTTCCAATAACTAGAGCGAGATTTCAAAATAATTTAGCGCCTTTAAATATAAGTATTCGTGCAAAATTAATTTGCTAGTCGAGACAGTTATCAGTTATCAGTTATCAGATTTGAGTTTTAAGTGAGCAGTATTAAATAGAAGTTTCCTACTGTCTTTTCACTGTTTACTGATCACTGATTACTGTTTAGGCACTCTTGCACTTTAGCCAGAGGGTTAGGGAGAGGTATAATTAACTTGGCTTAGGTACTGAAGAAAAGGAGATTAACTAACAAATTTGCTTAAGGGGTTAATCAGGATGTAGAGACGTTTTTAGTCCACGTCCCTACGATATTTTCCAACAATACAAAGTTATACATTAATCAAACCGCCACAGCTTGATTAATGTAGCCTAATTCCGTCAATTTGTCCCAGACTTTGGCGACACTTTCCTCTAAAGTCTCTAAATCGGTGCGGCATTCCACTTCCGGGTTAAAAGGTGGTTCATAGGGATCATCAATTCCCGTAAAAGACTTGATTTCGCCAGCACGCGCTCTTTTATATAATCCTTTCACATCGCGATCCTCACAGACGCTTAAGGGAGCATTCACGAAAACTTCGACAAAACTGCCAATTTTCCCCCGTACTTCCTCGCGAATCTCACGATAGGGAGAAATGGCCGAAACTAGGACAATTACACCGTGACGGGTGAGCAAATTAGACACAAAACCAATGCGACGGATATTTTCATCGCGATCCTCTTTACTAAATCCTAAACCTTTGGTGAGGTTCGTACGTACTATATCGCCATCGAGAACTTCAATGGAATAACCTTCAGCGATTAATTTTGCCTGTAATGCCTCGGTAATCGTGCTTTTTCCCGCACCGCTCAATCCTGTTAACCAAACCGTCACGCCGCGCTGTTTCATAGTAATCATTAATAATACTTAAATCCTGTTTAGCGTACCATATCTCAGGGATCAGTGATCAGGAGTCAGGAGATAGGAGTCAGGAGATAGGAGTCAGGAGATAGGAGACAGGAGATTATTTTATTTATTCTCCCCACTTCCCCACCTCCCCACACCCCACACCCCACACCCCACACCCCACTTCCCCAACCTGATTGAAACAAACAACCTGTCACCACGATCATTGATAATGTATGTTGAGTTACTGTCTTTAATAAGGTAATGTTTAAGAAATTCCCCCCTCACACCCCGCTCATTCTTGGACTAGGTTCTGGGGTTGCGCTTTTTACTCTCACCAGTCTCTTTCTCTTTCACCCGAAAATTCTCGCTTGGCTCGATCGCAATAGTGCTTCGCTTCCTAGCCAAGCTCCTAACCAACCCTCTGCCGTAGTTGATAGCACTTCTTTACCACAAACCGAGCGAGATGTCAAGTTAAAAGATGTTGCTGATGCCAATGCGCCCTCTTTAGATCGTAGTCGCGCCCGCTATCTCTTGGCTATGGATTTATTGAGAAAATATGAAGGTGGTCCGGCTTTAAAACAATTAGAAGGCTTAGAAAAACAATATCCTGTTCTCGCTCCCCAGATTCTCCTCAAACAGGGACGCGCCCACGAATTAACCAATGATAGTGAAAGAGCGCAAGAAATTTGGCAAAAATTAGTGGAAACCTATCCCCAATCGCCCGTAGTGGCGGAAGCTTACTATGCTTTGGGCAAATACGACCCCAGTTATCATGAAAAATTGCTCAAGGAATACCCCCGACACCCGCGCACTTTGGCTTTAATTCGCCAACGTCTTCAAGAAAATCCCGATCAATTTCCCTTATGGTTGCAGTTAGCCAAGGCTAATCCTTTTGATCCTACCCTCAATCAGGCCCGCGATCGTTTGGTGAAAGACTACGCCGAGCAGTTAACTCCGGCCGATTGGGCAATGATTGGGGCGGGTTATTGGCAGTCGGGATTGTACGAAAAAGCCTATAAAGCTTACGCTAAAGCCACTCCTAGCCCCGAACAAGCCTATCGTTACGCCCGCGGGCTACAAATTGCCAAAAAACTGCCAGAAGCTCGCAGCGCTTACCAAAAACTAATTAAAACCTATCCCCAAGCCTCAGAAACCGGTTTGGGATTACTGCGACTCGCCCAAATTTCTCCTAACCGCGATGCCATAGCATATCTCGATCGCATTGTCAAGCAATTTCCCGATCGCGCTCCGGAAGCTTTGGAAGCGAAAGCCAAATTACTCAACTCAACTAATGCCCAGACCGCTAGTCAAACATGGCAGACTTTATTAAATAAATACCCAAAATCCGACGAAGCCGCCGATTATCGCTGGTTAATGGCCCAAAGAGCCGCTAAATCCGGTGATTACGCCAAGGCGTGGCAGTGGGCGCAGCCAATTGCGGTTAATAATCCCGATAGTCAAATTGCCCCGAAAGCGGCGTTTTGGGTGGGAAAATGGGCGCAAAAACTCGGCAAAAACCAAGAAGCAAAACAAGCTTTTACCTACACTATTTCTCGTCATCCCCATTCCTATTATGCTTGGCGCTCGGCGGTTTTATTAGGTTGGGATGTGGGGGATTTTACCACTGTCCGCTCCTATAATCCTACCACCGTCAAACCCGCCACTCGTAACGATCCTCCCGCCGGTTCGGAAGCTTTCAAGGAATTATATCGAATTGGTGAAGATACGGACGCTTGGAATCTCTGGCAAGCAGAAATTGTCGATCCCTGGAATTTAACCGTTGACGAACAATTTAACCTCGGTGTCTATAAACTCTCTCGCAATCAAAATTTAGAAGGAATTAACCTGATTTGGCGCTTGCGAGAAAGAGATACCCCGGAGGAAAGGGAAGCATGGAAAGCCCTGCGACAAAATGATAAATACTGGCACGCTTTATTCCCTTTCCCCTACTACGATACTATCCTGGAATGGTCAAAAGATAGACAATTAAATCCCCTGCTAGTGACGGCTTTAATCCGGCAAGAATCCCGCTTTGAAAAAGAAATTCGTTCTCCTGTGGGGGCAGTGGGATTAATGCAAATTATGCCCGATACGGGTAAATATATCGCGGGTAATACTGGCAATAAAAGTTATTCTTTAACTAATCCCGAAGATAACATTATGATGGGGACATGGTATCTCGATTATACCCATGGCAAATTCGCTGGAAATTCACTTTTTGCCGTGGCTAGTTATAACGCTGGACCTGGGGCAGTTTCCAAATGGAAACAGCGTTTCGATTTTAGCGATCACGATGAATTTGTCGAGAATATTCCCTTCAGAGAAACTAAGGGTTATATAGAATCGGTGTTTGGCAATTATTGGAATTATCTCCAGATTTATAACCCCGAAATTCAAGAGCAAATGAAGAGAGTTGCTAACCCTTCCTAGTGGATTAATGGGGATGGGTAATTAACTCATTCCCTTAAGTAAGTAGTTATAATTAAATTGAAGATAGTTCCCCCCTCAATCCCCCCTTAATAAGGGGTGTGCCGATCCCACCTTAATCCCCCCTTAATAAGGGGGGCATCTGACAGTTTTTAACACCTAGCTACTTACTAACTTTTTTCTTGATTATGCAATCATTTAACTGGCAAACCGTCGATCGAGATTCTCCTTTTACTCGCCTAGATTTTCGGACCAAATTAACCATGATGATCGTGGTTACTCTCATCGCTTTTACTTGGGAAAGTCCCCTCGCTGGCGGTTTTCTAACTCTTATTGTCGCTTTAGCTTGTCTCTGGGCGGGGGTAAAATGGTCTTATCTCCTCACTATTTTAAAATTCATGGCTCCCTTTTATCTATTCTTATTAATTACCATGGGATTTTTTAATGTGGAACAGGTAAAAGCTTTAACGGGAAAAACTGAATTAACTCCCTTATTAACTGTCGGTTCTACTAAAATGACTGTGGAGGGAACCCTCTACGGTTTAAATGTTATCTTTAAAACTCTCACGATGGTTTTAATTATTCCCCTCGCTATTTTTACCACCGATATAAATCAGATGATGGTGAGTTTAACTAAAGCCAGAATTCCTTACAAAATAGTCTTTATTTTTTCCTCTACCCTGCGTTTATTTCCTCTCCTAGTAGAAGAATCTCGATCGATTATTTCTGCTCAAAGATTACGAGGATTAGCAATAGAAAAAATGGGTTGGCTGCAAAAAGGAAAAATTTACGCTTCCATCGCTGTACCTTTAATTTTAAACGCTATGGCTAAATCGCAAAAATTAGAGGTAGTTCTACAGGCTAAAGCTTTCTCTGGTGATCCCGATCGCACATTTTTACAGGAATCAATCTTAACCAATAAAGACTATTTATTAATTATTGTCTTTCTATTTTTATTGGTTTTGGCAATTATTCTCTATGTAAAATTCGGGGTGGGAAAATTTGCCTGGTTGTTTTAAAATTAATCCCTATTGTAAGTAGTTAGGTGTTAAAAACTATCAGTTTCCCCCCTTATCAAGGGGGGATTAAGGGGGGAAGGGGGGATATATCTTCAATTTAATTCTAACCAGCTACTTATAGCTCGATCGATCTGGGTATATAAAGCTTCTAAATCCCCGGAATTGTCTAAAACAATATCAGCTAAGGCAATTTTTTCGGCTAAAGGCATTTGATTATTAATCCGAGCGATCGCTTGTTCTCTGCTTAAGTTATTTCTAGTCATTAAGCGTTCAATTTGTTGCTCTAAACCGCAGGAAACCACCCAAATCTCTGTGACTAAATGGGTTAGTTTGGCTTCCAATAATAAAGGAACAGAAAAAACAACTATCGGGGCTTCTAACTGCTCTAAATGCCGCTTAAAACATTCTCTAACGTAGGGATGAATCTGACTTTCTAACCAGATTTTTTCCTCGGTATTATTAAAAATAATCTCTCCTAACTGTTGGCGATTAAGGGAATTATCCTCAGTTTTAACTTTTCTGCCATAACGCGCCAAAATTCTCTCTAAAATTTCCGAACCTTTTTCCACTGCTTCCCGGGCATAAATATCCGCATCAAGGACGGGAATTTTGTAGATATTTTCCAAATAATGAGAAACCGTGGATTTACCACAAGCTATTCCCCCTGTTAACCCGATAATTCTTCTCGACATAAATTATTACAGCTTTTTTTGAAAAGATGAAGTACATTCTCTGCTGGGGTGCATCTCATATTTGCACAAACACCGACAATTAGCAATTATCAGTTACTCTTAAATCAATACAAATATATCAACAACTGCGTGTAAGCATCTCACCGAAAAGCTAATGCGCGGGGGGTTTGGGGGCGGCGCCACGCCCCCAACGGGGGGTTTGGGGGGTAGAACCCCCCAA
>LFEF01014891.1_pt1 | contig 20634 bp, 11 predicted proteins | sample 619371 | NCBI WGS metagenome assembly LFEF01 (sample SAMN03014291, study PRJNA259931) | freshwater metagenome | biome: lake; feature: waterbloom | place: China: Taihu Lake | collected 2006-08 | depth 0 m m
GATGTTTTCTCTTCTGTTTCGAATTTTTATATCCACAATTTCTTGAAACAACTCTTCTTGTAAATCCCAAGTTGTTTGATATGCTTTTTGATGCAAATCTTCAAGAATAATAGTTTTGTTCATATCCAACTTTTAAAAAAAACAAAGATACAATTTAAAGGGTATATATATTAAGGTGTAATTTTGAAAATAATCAAGTAAAAATCTATTGAAATTGATTCAAATTTTGACTTTGACACATAATCAAATTATACCTATCTTTGCCAGCTCAAATTTTGGACATTATGCAACTTTCGGAACAAGAAATTATTCGTAGAGAAAAATTAGACCTTTTAAGACAAATGAACATTAATCCCTATCCAGCGGATTTATTTCCGGTTGATCATACTTCAAAAGAAATTAAAACCCATTTTGAAGAAGGTAAAAAGGTAATTGTTGCAGGTAGAATAATGAGTTCCAGAATTCAAGGCAAAGCATCTTTTGCTTCTTTGCAAGATAGTGAAGGACGAATTCAATTGTATGTAAACAGAGACGAGCTTTGTCCTGGTGAAGACAAAAATTTATACAATGAAGTTTTCAAAAAATTAATTGATTTAGGTGATTTTATAGGTGTTGAAGGTACTCTTTTCACCACGCAAGTTGGCGAAAAAACTGTAAAAGTTACAGATTTAAAACTATTGAGTAAAACCTTAAAGCCTTTACCTCTACCTAAAACTGATGCAGAAGGAAATATTTATGACGCCTTTACTGATCCTGAACTCAGATATCGAATGCGATATGTTGATTTGGTTGTGAATCCTCATGTAAAAGAAGTTTTCGTAAAAAGAACAAAATTGTTCAATGCTATGCGAAATTTCTTTAATGACAAAGGATATTTTGAAGTAGAAACACCCATCTTGCAATCTATTCCTGGTGGAGCTGCTGCTAGACCTTTTATCACACATCATAACAGTTTAGATATTTCATTATACATGCGAATTGCCAACGAACTTTATTTAAAAAGACTAATTGTTGGTGGTTTTGACGGCGTTTATGAATTTTCAAAAAATTTCAGAAACGAAGGAATGGACAGAACCCATAATCCGGAGTTTACGGCCATGGAAATTTATGTGGCGTATAAAGATTATAATTGGATGATGGAATTCACTGAAAATCTTTTGGAATATTGTGCTATTCAAGTAAATGGGACAACTGAGGCTACTTTTGGAGAACATAAAGTAAATTTCAAAGCTCCATATCCTAGAGTAACAATGACTGATGCCATAAAACAATTTACCGGTTTTGATATTACCGGAAAAACGGAAGAAGAAATCAGAAATGCAGCAATAGAAATGGAAATTCCTGTAGATGATTCTATGGGAAAAGGAAAGTTAATTGATGAAATTTTTGGTGCGAAATGTGAAGGAAATTTTATCCAACCTACATTTATCACCGATTATCCTAAAGAAATGAGTCCGTTATGTAAAGAACACCGTTCAAATCCTGATTTAACAGAACGATTTGAATTAATGATTTGCGGTAAAGAGGTAGCGAATGCTTATTCTGAATTAAATGACCCGATTGACCAAAGAGAACGTTTTGAAAATCAATTAAAATTGGCTGATCGTGGTGATGACGAAGCTATGTTTATTGACAACGATTTTTTAAGAGCATTAGAATACGGCATGCCTCCTACCTCTGGTTTAGGAATTGGAATGGACCGATTAGTTATGTTTTTAACGAATAATCAATCCATCCAGGAAGTGTTATTTTTCCCTCAGATGCGTCCGGAGAAAAAACAAGTTGAATTGACAGATGATGAAAAAATAATTATCAATCTACTCAAAGAAAACAACAGCATAGTTTTATCTGAACTAAAAGAAAAAGCTGCTTTAAGTGGAAAAAAATGGGATGCAGCAATGAAAGGTTTATCTAAGCATAACCTAATTAAAGTATCAGTTGAAGGTGAATCAAAAACCATAGAACTCAAATAAATGAAACTCAAAATCCCGAACAATCGGGATTTTTTGTTAATTAAAACTTAAGTATTAAACCATTTGTGAAGAAACGAGTCTTATCATCAAAATCTTAAAATTTAATCATCATGAAAAATGTAGTATTAACAACTGTATTATTACTTAATTTAACGTGTTTTGCACAAGTTGAAAAACCTAAAATGGAGGAAAGAAAAGCTAAAGTGGAAAAACTAGAATCCTTTACTCCTGAACAACAAGCTGAACTTCAATTGAAAAAAATGACTTTAGATTTAAGCTTGGATACTAAACAACAAGAACAATTAAAAAAAGTATTGCTAAATCAAGCCAAAAAAAGAGAAACAACTAAAAATGAAATCAAATCAAGAAAAGAAAAAGGTGAAAACCTTTCAAAAGATGAACGTTTTGCTATGAAGAGTAAAATGCTGGATGAAAAATTAGCATTAAAAGAAGAAATGAAAAAAATTCTTACTGCTGACCAATTCAAAAAATGGGAAGAGAACAATGAAAAACGAGAGGAAAGAAAAGAAAAATTTATGTCCAAAAGACAAAATGCTAAAAACAAGCAATAATAATTTTTGAATTAAAATTTTGTTTGTATTTCATTTTAACTTATATTCGCTCATTAACTAATAAAAAAGAGATAAATAGTATGAAAAAATTTGTTTCCATCTGTATATGTTTGTTTGTATTTTCTTTGACTTCAAATGCTCAAAGCACATTAAAACCCGCTGTTGTAAAACAAGAAAAGGTGTCTGCTGAAGACATGAAAAATGCTAATATGAAAATAATCAGCGAAATTACATCAGTAATCAAAATCGATGAAAGTTTTAAAAATGATTTAATGACTTTGTTTAACATGCGTGATGAAGCTCTTATGAATGCTACTAATGACAAAGATAGAGCTATGATATACCAAAGATTTGGAGAAAAATTACTAGCTGGCTTATCAGAAGAACAAAGAAATACTTTAAAACAAAAACCGGAGTTGTATCAAAGAATTACGGAGTACAAACCAATTAGATAAAAAAACTATCAAAAAATTGAAAATACCCCAAAAAGTTAGACACTTTTTTGGGGCATTTTTTTTACATCCCAAACGAAACTTTATCTATAGCTTTGATAGTAAAATCTAAATCTTCATAAGTCAATGCATCTGTTATAAACCATGTTTCGTAAGCTGAGGGTGCAATATAAATACCTTCCTTCAATAAGCCATGGAAAAATGTTTTAAACAATTGATTATCTCCTTTTTTTGCTGATTCAAAATCAATTACCGGTGATGCATCAAAATGAACAGAAATCATTGATCCTACTCTATTAATGGTGAAATCTATGTTGTTTTTTTTCAAAACCTCATGAATTCCTTTTTCAAGATAAGCAGTTTTTTCTTCTAATCTTTTAAAAATTAATGCATCTTGATTTAACGAAGTTAACATAGCTAAACCAGCTACCATTGCCAAAGGATTCCCTGATAAAGTTCCTGCTTGATAAACCGGCCCAAGAGGTGCCAAATAATTCATAATTTCATTTCTGGCGGCAAAAGCACCTACCGGTAATCCGCCACCAATAACTTTACCAAAACAAACAATATCTGCATGTATGGAATATAACTCTTGAGCTCCACCTTTAGCTAATCGAAAACCGGTCATTACCTCGTCAAAAATCAGTAATGCATTGTTTTGAGAACACAATTCCTTTAAACCCTCTAAAAATCCCTCTTTGGGTGGAACGCATCCCATATTTCCGGCAACGGGCTCAATAATCACAGCCGCAATTTCATTTGAATTATTTGAAAAAAGATTTTTTACGCTATCCAAATCATTATAAGTTGCAAGTAAGGTATCTTGTGCAGTGCCTTGTGTCACGCCCGGACTATTTGGTATTCCAAAAGTACTTGCACCACTTCCCGCTTGAATCAAAAAAGAATCAGAATGACCATGATAACAACCAGCAAATTTGATAATTTTATCTTTTTTTGTAAATCCTCTTGCTAATCTAATGGCACTCATACAAGCTTCTGTACCGGAATTGACAAATCGAATTTTATCAATACCAGGCACCATTGAAATGGCTAACTCCGCAATTTTTGTTTCTAATTCTGTTGGCATGCCAAACGAAGTCCCTAACTTAGCTCTTTCTGTAATAGCTTTTATAACAGGCTCATACGAGTGGCCTAAAATCATTGGTCCCCAAGAATTGATATAATCAATTAAACGGTTATCGTCTTCATCGTATAGATAAGCTCCTTTTGCTTTTTTTACAAAAATGGGAGTCCCACCTACTCCTTTAAATGCCCTAACAGGCGAATTTACTCCACCAGGAATCACTTTTTCTGCATCCGCAAAAAGCTGACTACTTCTTTGGTAATTCATGCTAATTTTATTTTAGTATTAATTGTTGTCCGATTGAAAGTGAATCTGACTTAAGATTATTCTTTTTTCGAATTTCATCAACTGATAAATTGAATTTTTTGGAAAGAGAATACAAGGTATCGCCTTGAACAACCGTGTATGATTTTTCATTTGAAACAGAAACAACTTCTTTTTTTTCTCTTCGACTAGATTTTCCGGTTACTTCTTCGTCATATTGATGTAAATTATAACGTTCTATCAACCCAATTAATTTATCAGGATATTTTGGATCTGTTGCATAACCTGCGGCTTTTAAGCCTTTTGCCCAAGCCACATAATCCCCAGCAGGCAAGGTAAACAAAGATGCATATCTACTTCTGCTTGTTAAAAATAATGAATGATCTCTATACGATTCACTCGGATGTTGATATTTTCTAAAACATTCTTGTTCTGCATCATCGTCATGTGAAACACTAGGTCCATTCCATTCTTTATGGCATTTAATTCCGAAATGATTATTGGCTTGTTGACTAAGACGTCCTAATCCGGCACCGGATTCTAATATTCCTTGAGCTAAAGTAATACTAGCCGGAATTCCATGCTGACGCATATTATCTTTTGCAATTTCCTTAAAATCATCAATGTACTTTAAGACTACTTCGGTTGTAACTTTGACATTTGAAGTAGCTTCTAGTGTCTGACTCTGTTTGTTTGTGTTTTCTTTTGATGTAGTTGAATGTGAAGTTGAATTACGTGTAGATGAAGATTTTACAGGTGTTTTCTTAACTGTAGCATTTTTCTTAGGGACAGATTTTGTTGTTCTTACCGTTGGTTTTGATGTTGAACAGGCAACAATAAACAAACTAAGCAATAAGAAAATTATTTTTTTAAACATTTGTTTTAATTTTAGGCAAATTTAATCTTTCTAATTTTTGATTCATTCCTTCAATTCCTTGAATACCTCCGGAATGAATGGCTAATATTTTTGAATTAGTTGTAAAATATCCTTTTTCAATTAAATCATATATTCCATATATCATTTTACCAGTATATACGGGATCTAACAATACAGTTGTTTGCACAAAAAAATCATTCATAAACTCAACCAATTCCCTATTAATTTTTGCATAACCACCAAAATGATACGTATGATTCAACTCCCAATTATTCTTTGTAACCCATTTTTGTATTTCTTCTTTTAAAAAATTGCCTTTTAAAGAAGGAAAACCAATTACCTTTTGATTTTCGAGAGAAGAATTGATGATTCCGGATATGGTTCCACCGGTTCCAACACAGCAACAAATATAATCGAATTCAGCGTCATTTACTGTTAAAATTTCCTTACAACCTTTAACTGCTAGAGCATTCGTTCCGCCTTCAGGTATGAGATAAAAATAACCAAACATCTCTCGTAAGGTTTCAATATATTCTAACTCATGCCTTTTTCTGTAGTTTTCTCGTGATTCAAAAACAAATTTCATACCATTTTGTTGAGCAAATGTCAACGTTGGATTCTCATTTATTTTTGGCATTAACTCTTCTCCTCTTATAACACCAATTGTATGAAACCCGTACTTTTTTCCGGCATAAGCAACAGCAGCAATATGATTGGAATATGCTCCACCAAAGGTTAATAAAGTAGCATGATTATCCTCTTTGGCTTTTAATAAATTGTAAAATAACTTTCTGAACTTATTTCCGGATATAAAAGGATGAATTAAATCTTCTCGTTTTATATATAATCGAATATTATTTTTAAATGTTCCAACAAATTGATTTTCTGTTATCTTTTCCATATGACAAAAATAACATAAAAAAAACAGTCTTTTCAGACTGCTTTGATTTACAACTATTTCAATTTTTTATCTTTCTTGAAAAATGGATATTTTTTTGTTTAATTCATTTTTGTCAGCAGTAATTACTTTCACAATATAAATGCTTTCACTCAAACCAGCCGTTGAAAATTGATAATACTCATTTGAACCCAATTTAGTTTTTCTAAAGATTCTTTTACCGGTTAAATCATAAAGACCAACTTCTTTAATATTTTGAGCAGTTGGATTATGAATAATCAAGTTTTGAGCAGTATTGTTTTGAACCACATCAAGTGAATTACCATCGAATTTAGGATTGGATAAAGTTTCAGCCAAGAAAGTAATCTCATATCGTTCATTATGAACGCCTGGTTCTATCTGAAATTGATATTCGACATTTTTTATATCATGATATAGATTTGTGCTTTTATCATATAAATACACGTTTTCGGTTTCATTAAAATTCACAAAGTCAGCCACTGCAACTCTAAATGTTGAAGAAGTATTATTTTTAAAACCAACCGGAAAGCGTTTAGTAATATCAAAAGCCGTAGCATATTGAACATATTCTTTATTATCTAAAACAAAATACATGTCAAATGGAAGATTTCCTCCATCATCTGCTGATTTTGCATCTGCCTTGTCTAAACCATCTATTGAACTTGGTAAAAAAACCATGGCAATTTGTCTTACAGCTTGTTCATTTAGTGAGGCATTCACCAAAATATGTGGTGCCGGAAGTTTACTTACTTGAGTATAATCAATTCCCGCTACATTCGGAATGTGTTCATAAAATTCACTCTCTTCTTCGTTATTTGCCAAAGCATTGCGTTCAAACTGAGATTGATTGGCAACGCCTTCTCTTCTGAATACCCTGTATGTGTTTCTCATAAAAACAGAGCCATTCGCTACACCACGTACTAGAAAACCTTGTCCTATCGGACAAAATCTTCTTTCATACATATTCAATGGTGTACTTGCAACAGAGGTTTGGTTACCTGCTCCATCATAATTGTAAAATGTTGCTGGAGTATAAACGCTTGACGTGCCATTATATACCCCATATCCTCCTCTGTATTGAGCAATTAAATGAGAATTTACAGTTTTATCATGCTCCCAAAAAAGTGCTGTTCCATCAATTGCATTATTTAAAGGATCCGTTAAAAATAAATTCAAATTTATTGCTGAAGGATAAGGATTACCAGTTAACGTTGATTTTGCATTCATGACAAAAATCTCAATATTTCCATCATTTGGCTTTCCTCTAAAATCATAGCGTTGAGCACTTCCTGCATTGTTTTGAACACCGAAAAGTGTTAGTGAATTATCGGTACCGGATGTTCCTTTCATGGTAAATCCCTCTCCGGCATTTATAGGATTTGTTCTGGTTAATATCCAGTCAGTATAAAATTCATTATTTAAAAATCGAAACACCCATCTTGGAGCAATAGATAATGGGGAAGCTATTCCATCAAGAGCAGAATTTGGTAAAATAACTGCAGGATTGCTATTGGTTAAACTTGTAGGTCTGTGAAATTGATTGATAGTGAAAGTTGAATTACCCGCAGTAGCAGTTGCAGCTCCAACAGGCGAACACCAATAATTGTACTGAAAATTATTTACCGTTCCTTCTTGAAAAACAGATAAGTTTCCTAAACCAATATTATTTGATGTAGAAGTTCTTCTTTGCAAAATCTGACTTTCATCTCTTAAAAAAATATTGCCATTAGAAGCAAGATTAATTTCTTCTGTTACCGTAACATATTGATTTTGAACGTAAACATAACTTCCTGAACTAACAAAAAGTTGTGCATTTACCTCTACAACAGACAGCATAAAGCAGGCAACCACGATAAAAAAAGCTAATTTTCTCATAACTAAATATTTGAACAAGAACAAATGTAAATAAAAAATGAAAGTTAAGCCTAAAAAATAGGAGATAATTTTTTAACAAATTTCATCTTCTACAACAAAAAAACAAAACAATTATGTTGTTTTTTTCTTACATTTTTAATATTTTTATGCATTTCATCGATTTTATTACTCACTTTATCGATTTTAACATACATTTGAAACGTCAAAAATTAGTAAGAAAACCTAATTAAAAAATTTAGTCATGAAAAAAATGATTACTTTACCAACAAAAGAAACAAAAAACAGCAAAGACAAATTTGTGTTTTTAATGTTAATGCTATTGATGTTCATGGTGGGAACATCACAAACTGTTCACATCAACCCTTCAACAAATGGTGGATTTGAATCCGGTGCAACATTTGCTGCGAATGGTTGGACGGCAACAACCGGGACATCTACAGAAAATCAATGGGTTTGTTCAACAGGAGCAACATCTGGATTTTCAGGAACTAGATGTGCATACATTACAAATAACACTGGTAGCACACCACCACCACATAGTTATACTTTAAATGCTAATAGAAGAACTCATTTTTACAGAGATGTAACAACAATTCCAAACGGTGAAACAGATATAAGATTATCATTTAATTGGATTGGAAGAGGTCAAAACGGTCAAGATAGAATAAGAATTTGGTTAACTCCAACAACTTATGCACCTGCTTATGGAACAGCAGTAACTGCAACTGGTTCAACCCCAACGGGAAGATTTTTATTGACCCAATTGCAAAATCAAAGTAGTTGGACATCAGCTTCCTTTATTATACCCTCTAATTATGCTGGGCAAAACTTTAGACTAATTTTTGAGTGGATAAATAACGACTCTAGTGGTAATCAACCACCTGGTGCTATTGATAACATCTCCTTAACATCTCAAGCAGGTCCTTCAAACAATGAATGTATAAATGCTACCGCTTTAACAGTAAATCCTTCAACTACATGTAGTGTTACCACTTCTGGAACAACTATTGGTGCTACTTTGTCACAAAGTGGCTGTACCGGAACAGCAGATGATGATGTTTGGTATAGTTTTGTAGCCACTTCTTCTAATCATGAAATAACTGTTACGGCAGGAACAATAAATGATATTGTATTACAAGTCTTTAGTGGTAATTGTGGTTCACTTAACAATATAATTTGTAGGGATGCAACTGCGGAATCAAGTTCAGAAATAGCAATTGCATCAGGCTTGATAATTGGACAAACATATTATGTCAGAGTATACAGTTTTGCAAATAATTCAGGTATGGGTACATTTACAATATGTGCTACAACATTACCAAACTCAGTAAATGATCATTGTTCTATAGCTATTCCACTCAGTGTAAATAACGATACAAACTGTACTTTAACAACATCAGGTACAACTGAATTTGGTGGACCTTCATTTGCAGGTTGTTCTGGTTCAGCTGATGATGATGTTTGGTATAGTTTTGTTGCAACATCTCAAAGTCATTTGGTTACAGTAACTCCAGGAACTCTTAATAATGCTGTATTACAGGTTTTTAGTGGCAATTGTGGTGTTTTAACAAGCCTTTTATGTATTAATTCATCAAATGGTTCAAGTCCTGAAGAAGCCTCATTGGGTGGTTTAACAATAGGACAAACTTATTATATAAGGGTTTACAGTTTTAATAATGGCTCAGGAAATGGTACATTTACTTTGTGTATTACAACACCATTAGTAGTGAATACTTCTACAACTTCTTACACAGTTGATCAATTAGTGAGAGAAGTTTTATTTGAAAATAGTTGTGTTAGTATAACCAATATTAATTCTTCAACCGGAACTAACTTTGGTGACGCAAATGGAATTGGATACTTTGACAGAAATGGTGCTACATTCCCTTTTGATAACGGAATTGTTTTGTCTACAGGAAATGCAAATTTTGCATCAGGTCCTATTAGTTATTCAACAAATTCAGTTGGCGGTAATAGTTGGTTGGGTGATCCAGATGTTCAAGTTGTTATGTCTGCTGTATCTGGTTCTCCGCAAACTGCTAGAAATGCTAGTTTTATCCAATTTGATTTTGTTCCTTTTCAAAATACAATCAGTTTTGACTTTTTATTTGCGTCAAATGAATATGGTTTTTATCAATGTGATTTCTCAGATACATTTATATTTCTCTTAACAAATTTGAATACCGGAGTGACTACAAATATAGCAGTTGTACCTTCTACTTCTACTCCAATTTCTGTTGTTAGTATAAGAGATCAAATATACAATAGTGATTGTAGTTCGGTAAATCAAAGTTATTTTGGCAATTATTATTTAAATGATCCAACAAATGCTCCAATAAATTTTTATGGAACAACTGTACCTTTGACCGCAATTGGAAATGTAGTTCCAGGTCAAGCATATAGAATTAAATTAGCCATTGCAGATCGTTTGGATACATTATTGGACTCAGCGGTATTTATAAATGGAAGTAGCTTTTCAATTGGAGATATTGCACTCGGTGATGACTTATTTATCGACAACAATACTGCTCTTTGTTATGGTGAAAGTGTTTTACTCGACCCCGGTTTAGATGCGACAATATTTGATTTTCAATGGTATCAAGATAGTGTTGCAATTCCAGGAGCTACAGGATCAACTTATAATGTAACAGAATGGGGAGACTATAGGGTAAGAGCTTCAATAAAAGGAAATCCCGGATGTTTTACAGAAGATGAAGTTAGAATTGAAATATTCCCAGAAATAGCACCAAGAAACCCTAGAAATATCATCAAGTGTAATTTCGGAGAACCTTTTGATTTAACTGAAAATAATGCACGCCTACTTTCTCTTTATCCTGCTCCAACTTATGGTGTTAGCTATTTTACAAGTTTAAGTGATGCACAAAATAATATCAACCCTATTGTGAATCCGCAGAGTTTTACTGAAACTTCAAATCCACAAATGATTTATGCGAGAGTATTTAATATTGAAAGAGGATGTTATGGATTACGTTCCTTCCATGTAAGAAGACCAAAAACATGGAATGGTTCAGTTAATACTGATTGGAACACGCCAAACAATTGGACACCTGTTGGTGTGCCAACTGATGAAGATTGTATTATTGTTCATGCAACCGCAAATAATCCAATAATAAGTGGAACAAACTATGTTGGATATGGTTATAATATTGACGTCAGAGATAATGCCACTTTGACCATTCAGGCTGGAAATCATTTAAAAATTGTTGATCAAGTTGTTGTTAGACCAACCGGAACTATGGATTTTCAAAATAATGCAAGTTTAGTACAGGTAAATGAAGTCACCAATATTGGAAACATTCGTTACAATAGAAGTACTTCAATCAGAAGAAATGATTATGTGTATTGGTCATCGCCAGTTCAAAATTTTCATCTCAATAATTTATCACCCGGTACTCCTACATCTGTAAGATTCATGTGGAATCCTACAATAGCAAACTCGAACGGTGGATTTGGAAATTGGGTAAATGCAAATGAAACTATGGTGGCATCAAAAGGTTACATTGTAAGAGGTCCAAGTTCATTTAACAACACAACTGCACAAACATTTACAGCAACATTCACAGGTGTTCCTAATAATGGCACGATTACAATCCCCGTTTCAAGAGGAAATTATACTGGTGCTGATTATCCTGGAACAAACGGAGTAATGATAACAAATATGGATGATAATTTCAATCTTATAGGAAACCCATATCCATCAGCCATACGATTTACAGATTTTATGGCAGCTAATCCTGATTTAGAAGGTTCTATAAGAGTTTGGACTCATGGAACATTACCAAGTAATGCCAATGGAAATCCATTTTATGGTAGTTTTGTATACAATTATTCATCAAACGATTACATTATTCATAATGGTACCGGAACAATAAGTGGACCTGCTACATATGACGGTTTTATTCCTGCTGGACAAAGTTTCTTTGTAGCCATGTTAGATGGTCCGGCTACCACTGTTGATGTAACTTTCAATAATGGCATGAGAGTGGAAAGTAATAATACACAATTTTTTAAAAACAGTTCAACATCTACTCCTAAATTAGTAAATGACAAAAACAGAATTTGGTTAGATCTTGTTGCATCCAATGGAAATGTTAGCAGAACTTTAGTAGGTTATATCTTTGGTGCTACTAATGGAAAAGACAGAATGTTTGATGCTTACACAAAAGTTGATAATGCGTTAGTTCTTTATTCTATAATTGAAAATGAAAAAGCTTGTATTCAAGGTCGAAAATGGCCATTTGATGTGAATGATGCTATTCCTTTAGGTTATAAAGTTTCCTCAGTTGGTAATTATACCTTAGCAATAGCTTCTGTAGATGGATTCTTTAGAAACAATGGTCAAATCATTTACTTAAAAGACAATTTCACCAATCAAATTCATAATTTAAATGAAGCTCCATATACATTCTCATCAAATATAGGAACCTTTGACAATCGCTTTGAAATTGTATTTAACAGTCAAGACTCAAGTTTTGCCTCAATGAGCGAAAATTCGCAAAAGGTAAATGTTAAAACAAATGATAAAGTGGAAGTGGAGAGTAAAAATGATGAGATAAAAACACTTTTGGTATATGACATTTATGGGAGAACAATCAAAAAATATGAAAATGTAAATTCAAGAAGTATTGATTTAAAAGGAATTGAAAAAATTAACCGTACACTTTTATTAAAAATCGAATTAAAAGACGGAACAATTACTATGAAAAAAGTTATTTTTTAAGGAATAATATCTAATCAAAAAGGGGTGTGAAAACATCCCTTTTTTTGTGTTTTAAATTTTTTTCTTACATCATGTGTGAAAATTTAAACATTTTATTAACATTTTAGCAATAATCAGTAGTTTTTTAAAAAAGTTAATCTATTTTAGTGAATTAATTACTAAAACTAATAAAATGAAAAAAAGATATTGGGGGATCTTTTTTCCACTAAATTATATTGCATTACTATTTTTTATACTAATCAATTTTCAAGTAAGTTACGCACAATGTACAGCTTACACTTTAAACACACATTGTACAACTGCTGCACCTACTGTTGTTGGAAATAGTATTACTTGTACTCCTCCAACAAATAATGCCGGCAGAAGAAATTTTTTAGTAACTAATATGGTAGCAGGAAATATTTACAGAGTATCAAATTGTGGTTCAGGTTTTGACACACAATTAACAATCTTTAATGCTGCTGGTACAACTTCTGTAGCTTTCAACGATGATAACGGTCCGGGTTGTGCCGGCTCAGCCGCCTCTATTGACTTCGTCCCTCCTGCTACAGGTGATTATCGTATGCAATTAAATCGTTTCAATTGTAATAGCACTACTAATCAAGCACACGGAACAATAACAGTTACTTTAATTGGTGCAGCACCACCAGCCCCTTCAAATGATTTATGCTCAAATGCTACTCCTCTTCCATGTGGAACAACTAATCTTGCGGGAACTACTGTAAATACGACAAATATTGCCAATGTTTCAGGTTGTTCTATGTCCAACTATGGTGTTTGGTACACTTTTGTTGGAGATGGTCAACAAACTACAATCACAACAAACCCAGCCTTTGATATTAAACTATCCGTTTCAACTGGAACTTGTGGTTCAATGACTAATATTGTATGTACGGATGCTGCTCCAGAAACTGCTACTTTTACAACTGTAAATGGAGTAACCTATTATGTTTATGTGGCCCATTGGTCAGCAGTAAGTACAACAACCGGTACGTTTACCATCAGTAGAAGTTGTACTGCAGCTCCAACACCTCCGGCTAATGACTTATGCTCAAATGCTACTGCTTTACCATGCGGAACAACAAATCTAGCCGGAACTACTGTAAATACGACAAATATTGCAAACGTTTCAGGTTGTTCAATGTCCAATTATGGTGTTTGGTACACTTTTGTTGGAGATGGTCAACAAACTACAATTACAACTAATCCAGCCTTTGATATTAAACTATCCGTTTCAACAGGAACTTGCGGTTCAATGACCAATATTGCTTGTACAGATGCCGCTCCAGAAACTGCCACCTTCACTACTGTAAATGGTGTAACTTATTATGTTTATGTGGCCCATTGGTCAGCTGGAAGTTCAACTACAGGTACGTTTACCATCAGTAGAACTTGTACTGCAGCACCTCCTCCACTTTCTAATGACAACTGTGCAACAGCAATAAATGTTGCCGTAAATTCAAATTTGAGTTGTACTTCCACAACAAGCGGAACTACTGTTGGTGCAACTCTATCTCAAACCGGTTGTTTAGGTACCGCAGATGATGATGTATGGTATAGTTTTGTAGCAACATCAACTATTCATAGTGTTACAGTAACACCTGGTACTCTTTCAGATGCCGTTTTACAAGTATTTAGCGGACCTTGTGCATCCCTCTCAAGTTTAGCTTGTTCAGACAATACAATTTCTGGTGCTGAATCAGCCACGATTTCAGGGCTAACGATTGGAAATACATACTTTTTTAGAGTTTACAGTTATTCTAATGGCTCCGGCCAAGGAACATTCACTGCTTGTATAACAACTCCGGTTAATCCTTGTACTGCTATAACTACAATTACCTCATGTGGATTGCAAATCAATGTAAATATTGCCGGTGGCTCCGGTTCTTTTGCAAATTCTGCTTGTGGTTGGACTACTCCGGGAAATGAAATGATTTTTAGTTTTACTCCAGCTACCACAGGACTATTTTCACTTCAACAATTATCATCATTTGGAACTATAGATTATCAATACAAAATAGCATCTTCTGGTTGTGGAAGTACAGGATGGACTTGTATTAGTGCTGTTTCAGGTGCTACACCAGGTGCAAATATCAATTTAACTGCCGGAGTAGAATATTTATTTTTATTAGACCCCGAATCAACAACAGGTGGCAATGTAAGTTTTATTATTAATTGCCCTTGTATTTTTGGTAGTGGAACAGGAACAACCTCATTAGCTTGCCCGGATGTTATTAGTGGAGGTTTGGGATTAAATGGTGCAGACCCTTTTCCGATTGATTGTAATACCACATCAAGTTGTGTTGATATTGAAGCCATTTATACTCCTATAGCACAAACAACATCCTATAGTGTTTCAAGTATTCCATACTCGCCACCATATCAAATTGGTTGTTTACAAAATCCCGTGAGTGTTAACGTTGATGATGTTTGGTCTCCTGTTGTAAACCTTCCTTTTGACTTTTGTTTTTATGGCAATAACTTCAATCAATGTTTAATTGGATCAAATGGGGTTTTAACCTTTGATTTAACAAACAATACACCCGGGGGATATTCTACCTGGTCATTTAATAATAATTTACCAAACAATACGCTATTTATGAACACTATTTTTGGTGTTTATCATGATATTGACCCAAGCAAAGGCGGAAGTGTTGGTTATGAATTAATCACATTAAATACCGGTTGCAGAGCTTTAGTCGTTTCATGGCATAAAGTTCCTATGTTCTCCAGTACCTGTAATTCAATTCTTTATTCCGGAATGATGGTGCTCTATGAAAATACAAATGTGATTGAAATATATATCCAAGAAAAAAATGTTTGTTCGAGCTGGAATAGCGGAAACGCAATCGTTGGTCTTCAAAACGGAAACGGTACACAAGCAATTGTTGCTCCAGGTAGAAACGGACTAGATACTGATTGGACAGTTGTTAATGAAGCCTGGAGATTTACTCCAACTGGAGCTCCTCTTACAACAGTAACTTGGTTTGAAGGTTCAGGCACCTCAGGGCCTATTGTTGGGAATACTGATGTTATTTCAGTTTGCCCAACATCAACTACTGTTTATACTGCTCAAGTTACTTATCAACTTTGTACTGGTAATACACTCATAGAAACGGCTGAAACAACGGTAACAGTTCTTGGAGATAAAACATGGAATGGTTCAATTGATACCGATTGGAACAAACCAAATAACTGGACTCCTGCCGGAATTCCGTATTTGACAGATTGTGTTATTATCCCTGTAACTCCTAATGATCCTATTATTTCTGGCACCAACTACCACGGTATGGCAGGAACTTTAACCATTTATAATGGAGCTACGCTTACGGTCAACTCTAATAATATGATAACCGTAACAGATTGGGTAAATGTTAATACAGGTGGCACATTTATTATAAACAATAATTCAAGTTTGGTTCAAGTGAATAATGTAGCCAATACCGGAAATATTATTTACAGAAGAAATACAAACATCAGGAGATTAGACTATGTATATTGGTCATCACCAGTAGCTGGTTTTAATGTGAATAACATTTCAAGTCCAATTGCTCCTGGGCCTATTTACACTTGGCATCCAACAGTGGCTAATCCAAATGGTGGTCAAGGAAACTGGCAAGCAGCAGGAGGTAGCACAATGCTTCCCGGAAGAGGTTACATCGTTAGGGGTCCAAATTCATTTACGGATACTCCGGCCACTTTATTTGGTAGTTTTACCGGAGTACCAAATAATGGCTCTTTTACCGTTCCAATTTCAAGAGGTAGTATTCAAACATCATTTACAGGAGCAAATGGCACTTTAATCACAAATCTTAGCGATAACAATAATCTTTTGGGGAATCCATATCCTTCAGCCATTCGAGCCAGTCAATTTTTATTTGACAATAGAACCAAAATTGAAGGAAATGTAAAATTATGGACACATGGTAACCTACCTGCCATTATTTCTAGCCCATTTTATGACACATATACTTACAATTATTCCCCTGGTGATTACTTAACATACAATTTTACAGGAACAAGTTGTTGTCCTACTATGGGTGCTGACTTATTTATCGGTGCTGGTCAAGGATTTTTTATCCAAATGTTAGACGGCCCAGCTTCATCTGATGTAATTTCATTTGGCAATCACTTGAGAAGTGCATCTTATGATAATAGTTTGTTTTATCGTCATGAAAATCAAGAAACCAATGTAGAGCAATTAATCCCATCTGAAAAAAGTAGATTTTGGCTTGACATAATAAATGTTCAAAATACTTCAGATAGAACATTAGTGGGCTATGTAGAAGGTGCAACAATGGAAAAAGACAACTTTTTTGATAGTTCAATTGCTATTACAAATAATTTATTGGTATTTTCAATTATCGATGATTTAAAATTAAACATTCAAGGTAGAGCTTTACCTTTTAACACCTCAGATGAAGTCCCAATTGGTTTCCATGCACCATCTGCAGGAAATTATACGATTGCAATAGCTGCTGTAGATGGTTTATTCATTGATCAAGACATTTTATTAGAAGACCTTTATCTAAATAGTGTTCATGATTTAAAGCAAGCACCTTATACTTTCCAAACCGTTAGTGGAACGTTTATTGACCGATTTAAAATTATCTATGAAACATCTTCAACTTTAAGCAATCCTTCATTTTCAATTGAAAATATTATAAGGGTTATCACTAATGAAAATGTAGTTGTTTCTTCAAGTATTGAAAACATTGAGTCTATTCAAGTCTTTAATGTATTAGGACAAATGATTCATCAATCAAGAAATATCAATTCAAAACTAGTTGAACTTAGTCAACTTCAAAGAAATAACACAACTTTATTATTGAAAATAAAATTAACTGACGGAACAACTTCTATCGAAAAAGTAATTTATTAAAAATAATTGATAAAACACCAAAAAGACCTTTGCTTTACATAGTAAAGGTTTTTTTCGTTTTGATAGGCTTCTCGCTCAAACGAAATATTTCTATAAGCCAAATTTCTATCTTTATATTGAATCAAGCGAACTAAATATTCTAAACTATACCAAACATAAAAAGGCAGAATCAACAGTTCAATTTGTTGCCGAATATGAATGCGTTCGTGATTCAATAACACAGCATTTTCTTTGTCCGATTTGTCTTTTAAAAATACAAACGGATACAAAGTGAGTCCTCGAAAACCTTTCGGGGTTAAATATTTAATAACTAATACAAACATTTGTAGCAAAGTTGCTAATTTTGTAGTTATGAATACACCAAATCCTGAAAATAAATTAATCGAGGGCGAAGATTTTTATTATACGCCAGAAGGTTATAAATGTTTTACAGAAAAATACCATTTAAAAAGAGGCTATTGCTGCAAAAGCGGATGCCGACATTGCCCGTATGGTTTTGATAAAAAAACAGGAAGGGTGAAAAAGTAATTAGTGATTAGTAATTAGTGATTAGTAATTAGTGATTAGTTAAATTAAATAATCTAAAAATAGAATAATCCAAAAATGGAAGCAATACATACCAAGTCATTCAAAGAACAAATTTCTGAAGGAATTCCAACCGAATTACCTTCTCCAAAACCATATGAAATTGATATAAATCACGCTCCAAAGCGAAAAGAAATTCTTTCGGAGGAAGAAAAAAAGCTAGCTCTTCGAAATGCGTTACGCTACTTTGAACCGAAACATCATTCGACTCTCCTACCTGAATTTAAAGAGGAATTAGAAAAATACGGACGGATTTACATGTATCGTCTTCGCCCTGATTACCGAATGTATGCTCGAACAATTTCGGAATATCCCGGAAAAAGTGAGCAGGCAAAAGCCATTATGTTGATGATTCAAAATAATTTGGATTATGCGGTGGCTCAACATCCGCATGAATTAATTACGTATGGCGGAAACGGTGCCGTTTTTCAAAACTGGGCACAATATCGATTAACTATGAAATACCTTTCGGAAATGACGGATGAGCAAACTTTGGTGATGTATTCCGGTCATCCAATGGGTTTATTTCCATCCCACAAAGATGCACCTAGAGTTGTGGTTACCAACGGAATGGTTATTCCAAATTATTCCAAACCCGATGATTGGGAAAAAATGAATGCGTTAGGCGTTTCGCAATACGGACAAATGACAGCCGGAAGTTACATGTACATTGGTCCACAAGGAATTGTGCACGGCACAACCATAACGGTTTTGAACGGTTTTAGAAAAATTAAAAAAGACCCCGTTGGTTCGTTGTTTGTTACTTCAGGTTTAGGCGGAATGAGTGGTGCTCAACCCAAAGCTGGAAACATTGCCGGTTGTGTGACCGTTTGTGCCGAAGTGAATCCGAAAATAACACATATTCGTCATTCTCAAGGTTGGATTAATGAAGTGATTGAAAATGTAGATGATTTAGTAATTCGTGTACGAAAAGCTCAAGCTGAAAAAGAAGTAGTTTCTATTGCTTATCTCGGCAATATCGTTGATGTTTGGGAACGATTTGATTCAGAAAATATTCATATCGATTTAGGTTCAGATCAGACTTCGTTGCACAATCCGTGGGCGGGAGGTTATTATCCGGTTGGACTTTCTTTTGAAGAATCGAATGAATTAATGGCCAATAATCCCGAACTTTTTAAAACCAAAGTGAAAGAAACGTTAGTTCGTCATGCAGCAGCGGTGAACAAACATACTGCAAAAGGAACGTATTTCTTTGATTACGGAAATGCCTTTTTATTAGAGGCTTCTCGTGCCGGTGCCGATGTAATGGCTATTGACGGCATTCATTTTAAATACCCGAGTTATGTGCAAGACATTATGGGTCCGATGTGTTTTGATTACGGATTTGGTCCGTTCCGATGGGTTTGTGCTAGCGGAAAACCGGAAGATTTAGCCAAAACCGATCAAATTGCTTGCGATGTTTTGGAAGAAATGGCAAAAACCGCTCCTATTGAAATCCAACAGCAAATGCAGGATAATATTAAATGGATTAAAGAAGCTCAGAAAAATAAATTAGTTGTGGGTTCTCAAGCCCGAATTTTATATGCCGATGCTGAAGGAAGAATGAAAATTGCCGAAGCATTCAACAAAGCCATTGCTAAAAACGAAATTGGTTTTGTCATTTTAGGTCGCGACCACCACGATGTTTCCGGAACCGATTCGCCTTATCGTGAAACATCCAATATTTATGATGGTTCAAGTTTTACGGCAGATATGGCGATTCACAACGTGATTGGTGATAGTTTCCGTGGTGCAACTTGGGTATCCATCCATAATGGCGGCGGAGTTGGCTGGGGTGAGGTAATAAATGGCGGATTTGGTATGGTTCTTGATGGTACAGAAGACAGCGACAGACGATTAAAATCGATGTTGTTTTGGGATGTAAATAATGGAATTGCCCGAAGAAATTGGGCTCGCAACGAGGGAGCTATTTTTGCGATAAAAAGAGCGATGGAGACGCAACCTTTATTGAAAGTTACCATCCCTAATATAGTAGATGATGATTTATTATAAATTGTTTTTAGGTTTCAGGTTTCAAGTTAACCCACAGAACCTGAACCCTGAATCTTGAAACTTGAAAAAAAAGCTATGAAAACACTCAAATTCCTACCCGTACTTCTACTCTTTCTGCTTGCATCATGCAGTTCCGTAAGAGTTTATTCTGATTATGATAAAAGTGTTGATTTTACGCAATACCGAACGTATGCCTATCAAAAAAGCGGCATCGATAAAGTCGAGATTTCCGATTTAGATAAAAAAAGAATTCTACGTGCTATAGACCAACAAATGGCTGCCAAAGGCTTTAGCAAGAGTGAAAATCCTGATTTATTGGTTAATATTTTCACGAAAGAACGTGAACAAGTAGACGTAAACCAATTCAATGCCGGTTGGGGTTGGGGTTGGGGTTGGA
>LFEF01043481.1_pt1 | contig 20596 bp, 16 predicted proteins | sample 619371 | NCBI WGS metagenome assembly LFEF01 (sample SAMN03014291, study PRJNA259931) | freshwater metagenome | biome: lake; feature: waterbloom | place: China: Taihu Lake | collected 2006-08 | depth 0 m m
AGAGCTGGCTCGGGAAATCTGGACACCGGGCATAGGTGGATTTTCGGCCTGAACGCGGCATGATTGCCGTGAACAGGAGCGGATATGACGAGACGCGTTCGCCGAAACCACAGCCCGGCTTTCAAGGCGAAGGTCGCTTTGGCGGCGATCAAGGGCGAGAAGACGCTGGCCGACCTGGCGCAGCAGTTCGATGTCCACCCCAACCAGATCACGCAATGGCGCAGCCAGCTTCTTGAGGGGGCTGCCGGCGTGTTCGGGTCCGAGGCGAAGTCCGAGGCCGGTGCGCCTGCGATCGACGTGAAGACCTTGCATGCCAAGATCGGGGAGCTGGCGCTGGAGAACGATTTTTTGTCCGGCGCGCTCGGCAAGGCCGGCCTTTTGAGCGCAAAGCGATGATCGACCGCGCGCACGACCTGCCACTGAACCGGCAGGCAAAGGTGCTCGGGATCAGCCGGGGCAGCGTCTATTATCTACCCCGCGCGGTTCCTGCCGCCGACCTGGCGTTGATGCGCGCGATCGACGCGCTGAATCTGGAATATCCCTTCGCGGGCAGCCGCATGTTGCAGGGGCTTCTTGGGGCCGATGGCCATAGGGCTGGACGTCTTCACGTCGCCACGCTGATGAAGCGCATGGGGATCGAGGCGCTTTACCGCCGACCGAACACCTCGAAGCCGGCGCCGGGGCACAAGATCTTCCCCTACCTGCTGCGCAAGCTGCCGGTGACGCGGCCCAATCAGGTCTGGGCGATGGACATCACCTACATCCCGATGGCGCGGGGCTTCGTCTATCTCACGGCCGTTGTCGACTGGTTCAGCCGCAAGGTTCTGGCCTGGCGGCTCTCGATCACCATGGACGTCGCCTTCTGCATCGAGGCCGTCGAGGAGGCGATGGCGCGCTTCGGCAAGCCGGAGATCTTCAATACCGACCAGGGCTCGCAGTTCACCAGCCGCGAGTTCACCGCCCTGCTGATCGGCGCGGGCATCAGGATCAGCATGGACGGCAAGGGCGCCTGGCGCGACAACGTCTTTGTCGAGCGCATCTGGAAATCGGTCAAATACGAGGAGGTCTATCTGCACGCCTACGCCAGCGTGTCCGACGCGCGCGCCTCGATCGGCCGTTATCTCGCTTTCTACAACGGCCGGAGACCTCACCAGAGCCTGGGACGGCAGACGCCCGATCAGGCCTACTTCAACGCGCTGCAGCCAATCCCGGTTGCGGCATAACCAAGGCCGAAATCCACTTAGCGACAGCCCGCAAACTGTTCAGACAAACCGAGCCAGCTCTCTGCGGCCCATGCCATGAAGGGTGGCACCATGTCGAAATGCGTGACGTGGCAATCATCGCGCCGGTGATGGATGACCAGAGTTGGTGGGAGGGCGCTGGTTGAACCCAACGTCTGCCGGACATGGTCGAGCATGGATGAGGTGAAGACGATGGCGTCTGGTCCAGCCGAGAGGGCAGGTGGCACGCGGGTCGAGCCCCGGCTCATGGCGACCAGTACAACCCTGGGTGCGACCTGTCGCATCGCCCTGATAGCAGTGGAGGGATCACCGTTGCAGGCTTTCCGCTGCACAGTGCTTGGCATAAGCGCCGCGCAGAGGACCCGGCAGTGCAGCATGTCGCGAGGCTGATAGAGGAGCCAGTGGCGGCCCTGCCGGGCTAAGACGCAATATCGAGCCGAACTTTCGTGTTCTCCGAGACCGTGACGCGCCAGAAACGGACTCTACCACCCTGCCGGAAAGCGGTCCTTTTCCGAACTCCGCGGCGTGGCGGCGAGTCCCGAAGCCGCAACGGCAAGCGCGCTCAAGGACAAGCTCGTCAACGAAATCAGTCGTTGGAAGCCGGTGATAGAGGCCGCGGGTTCGATCATCGAGTGACAGTAACTTGCCTGTCGGGCGGTCTCGGGGTCTCGGGTTTTGCGAGCCTCCTTGGACGGGGTCGGCTCCACTCGTCGGGCGATGCTCCCATAGCGTCAACCCGTCCGCACCCGGTTCACTTTCACCTATGTGAAAATTGTTGATCTGAGGTCCGATCTGAACAACACTCGTCCAAAGGCCGTGCCCGCGGTCGGCGAGGTGGCGGGGTCGACGAGGAAAATCGGTGACGGACGCGGTTTCTCCTGCAGGGAGGGCAATGGTCGGGAGCGCGAGGGTCGGGGTCGACATCGGCGGAACATTCACCGATATCGTCGTCCGTAGGCCGGGAAAACGAAGCCTGATCATGAAGGTGCCGACCACACGTTCGGATCCTAGCGTGGCGGTGCTTGAAGCCCTGTCCAGCATCGCTCAAGACGGGAACATCCCTCTCCAAGCCATTGATCGTTTCATTCACGGAACGACGGTTGCCACCAATGCGGTGCTTGAGCGCAAGGGCGCACGAGTCGGACTGCTGACAACCGAGGGCTTTGCGGACGTTCTCGAAATCGGCCGCCAGATGCGGCGGAAGATGTACGATCTCGCTCTCGTGCCGGAGACGCCAGTCTTTCTGGCTCCAGGACGTTACCGCCAGGAAGTCCGGGAAAGGATCGGACCAAAGGGTGAATTGATCATTCCCCTGGACGAGGCAACCGTTATTGCGGCTGCCGAGAACGCGGTCCGCGCCGGAGCCGAGGCCTTCGCCGTCTGCTTTCTTTTTTCCTTCCTCAACGACGCGCATGAGAAAAGGGCGCGCGACATCGTGAAGGCACGGTTTCCGCATCTGGAAATCTCCCTTTCCTCCGAAGTTGACCCCGCTTTCCGCGAATATGAGCGCACGGTCGTCACGACCTTCGACGCCTATGTGAAGCCCGTCGTGGACCGTTACCTCGCCAATCTCGAGCAGGGGCTCGCAGCCGCGGGCGTCCATGCCCCCCTTCAGGTCATGCAGTCCCGAGGCGGCGTCGCGGGGGCCGATCTTGCTCGCAAAAGGCCTGTCCGTCTTTTCCTCTCCGGTCCCGCCGCCGGCGTGATCGGTGCGCAGATGACGGCCGAGACCGCGGGTTTCCGTGACGTCGTGACCGTCGATGTCGGCGGGACGTCGAGCGACATCGCGCTCATCGAAGACGGCAGACCTGCCCTCAAGACCGAAGGAACGATCGAGGGCTATCCCGTCCGTGTCTCGATGGTCGACGTGAACACGATCGGCGCGGGCGGTGGTTCGCTCGCCTGGATCGATGGTGCGGGTGGTCTTCGGGTCGGGCCAGCATCGGCCGGGTCGGAGCCGGGCCCCGCCTGTTACGGGCGTGGCGGCAGTCAGGCCACGGTCACCGATGCATCGGTGGTCCTCGGCTATCTCGACCCCGCCAGCTTCGCGGGCGGCTCCATGCGGCTCCATGCCGACAAGGCCCTGACGGCGATCAAGGACACGGTGGCCACTCCGCTTGGCCTGTCACCCGAGGAAGCCGCCCTCGGCATCCATCGCGTCGTCAATTCCCACATGGCGGAGGGAATTCGCCTCGTCTCCATTCGGCAGGGGCATGATCCAAGGCGGTTCGCGCTGCTTCCGCTGGGCGGAGCCGGACCGCTGCACGCCTGTCCTCTGGCCGAGGATCTCGGCATGACGCGGATTGTCGTCCCCCGGCATCCGGGCGTCCTGTCCGCCGCCGGCCTGCTGGCGGCTCCTGTCGAGCATGAGGCAGCGGCTGCCTTTCCCTTCGCCATGGCTGAGTCTGATCTAGACCGGATGCGAGCGTCGATCGCGATCATCGACCGAGCCTGTGCGGAGCGGATGGCCGCAGAGAGCATCGGCAACGCCCCCGTCACGATCCGCCGTTTCGCCGACGTCTGTTATGTTGGCCAAGCCTACACGCTCGAGATCGAACTCCATGCGGACGCAGCGGATCTTCTCGAACGGCTGAAGGCCGATTTCTACACCGCGCATGACCGCATCTATGGCTATGCGCCGAAGGTGCCGGTGAAGCTGGTCAATCTGCGCTCCGTCCACTCCGTCGCGGGCCTCGCCGGGATCGATGACGGTGCGTGGGAGCCCTCGTCGGGACCGATCGAGAAACGCTCGGTGGTCATCTGGGTCGGCGACGGCCGGACCGTCGAGGCCAAGGTTCTGGACAGGACGGCGATGCCTGCGGGCTTCGCTTTCAAAGGCCCAGCCATCATCGAGCAGCCCGACACCACGACGCTGGTCACGCCGGGCTGGCGGGGACGCATCGACTCCGCCGGAATCATGATTCTGGAGCGCGAGTGAGATGGGCGCCGCAGCGAACTCAGGGAACGACCCAGTCACGGTCGAAGTAGTCCGCAACAAGCTCGATGGCATCGCCAACGAGATGCAACTCACGCTGCTCAGAAGTTCGTTCTCGCCGATCGTCAAGGAAGGGCTCGACGCCTCCGCCTCCCTGTTCACCCTGGAAGGCGAAACTCTGGCGCAGGCCGTCGCGATACCGATTCATCTGGCGACCCTGATCCCCTGCATCGCCCGGATTGTCTCCGAATTCCCGCTCGCCTCAATGCGCGAAGGTGACATCTTCACGATGAACGATCCCTATCTCGGCGGAACGCATCTGCCGGATTTCGCGGTCGTCATGCCGATCTTTGCCGAAGGTCGCCTCGTAGCCATTAGCGCGACCATGACTCACCATCAGGATGTCGGCGGAATGTCTCCCGGTTCGGTGCCCACCGATGCTGTAGAGATCTATCAGGAAGGGATCCGAATCCCTCCGATTCGCCTGATGCAGGAAGGCTGCCCTAACGCGGATCTGTTCCGTATCCTTCGCCTGAACGTGCGCATTCCCGATACGTTCGAAGGCGACCTCAATGCCCAGATCGCGGCCTGCAGAGTGGGCGCGCGCCGTGTTGCGACCCTTGCGGAGCATTACGGCCCCGACAGGATCCGCGGGATTTTCGCGGAACTGCTGGACCGATCGGAAGCTATGACGCGGGCCGCTCTGCGTCGTCTGCCGGAAGGCACCTATCGCCATGTCGGCCATCTCGACAATGACGGCATCGATCTAGATCGTCATATCCGCATCGAAGTGGCCGTGACCATCGGCGACGGGAGGCTCCGGGTCGACCTCACCGGCAGCAGCCCGCAGGTGCGCGGGCCATTCAATTGCGTTCCCTCCGGCAGTCTAGCGGCGGCCTGCTACGCCGTCCGGGCGATCACCGATGCGGCAATCCCGACCAACGGAGGTTGCTTCCGCGTCATCGACCTCATTCTCCCGCCGGGCTCCGTTGTCGATCCTCGGGAACCGGCCGCGGTGAATGCCCGCTCGGCCACGATCAAGCGTGTCACGGGTTCGATCCTTGCGGCGCTCGCGGAAGCCCTGCCTGACCGCATGCCTGCCGAATCCGCCTGCGAGATGCTGCTTCTCGCTTTCGGCGGAACGCGACCGGACGGCTCGCGCTACGTGACCGGAGAGATCATCGCCGCGGGCTCGGGCGCCGCGCCCGACAAGGACGGCGTCGACGTGATCGAAACCGACGCGACGAACTGTATGAATCTCCCGGTCGAGGCCATGGAGATGGACGCGCCGATACGGATTTGGAGCACTTCGATCCGCACCGGTTCGGGCGGGCCTGGCCGTATGCGCGGCGGTCTGGGAATCCGGCGGGAATATGAGATCCTGCACGGAGACGTCCGCTTCACACATCGCGGCGAGCGCCATTTCTTTGCGGCGCGAGGGCGGAACGGCGGCGAGGATGGTGAGAAGTCGCGGTCAGTGATTTTCAGAAACGACGGGCGCGTCGAGGAGATCCCCTCCAAGATCGTCACGACGCTGCATGCGGGCGACCGCATCCTGATCGAGACGGCGGGCGGCGGTGGCCACGGGCCGCCACAGAAGCGCGATCCCGAAGCAACGCGCCGTGACTTAAAGGATCGAAAGACGAGAGGCGATTGAGCCGAGCCGAACTTGGACATGCCAGAACGGCGAATCCGACGAGAGGAAAGCGACCTATGGTATTCAAATTTCATACCGGGACGGCCGGGCAGATGGAACTTGGCCCTTTCAGAGACAAGACCGGGAGCCTCACTCCAGGCCAGAAGGACGCCGTGCATGATTTCATTGGCAATGCGAGCGGCACCCTTAGGCTCGGGGTCTGGGAATGCACACCCGGGCGTTTCGCCTCGGAGCGGGCGACGACCGAAATCTTCGAGGTTCTGAAAGGGTCCGCCACGCTGATCGGAACGGACGGAACCCGCACCGATGTCGGACCGGGAGACCATGCAGTCACGCCGAAAGGCTGGAAAGGGGAATGGATCGTGCACGAGACGATCCGGAAGATATTCATCGTACATCCCGAAGCGCCGTAAAGCGCCCGGGCCGCGTTTCCGGAAACACCCCAGACGCGACAGAACGTCCGGCGGAACCCGCAGGACGCAATCCATCTTGAATCCGTCCAAGCGATCACTGAAGCTCTGATCAACCGCAGAACCGCCCATCAAGGTCTGCACCAAGGGAGGGAATAAGCATGAAACGTCGTCTCATCGCGGGTATCGCCGCCGCCGCCGTGGCGCTCGGTTCCGGTGCCGTCGCCGCCAGAGAATTCAACGCGAGCATCTGGTTTCCGGACACGCATCCGCTCACCAAGTTCGGCTATCTGGCCTGGGCCAAGACGCTCGAGCAGCAGTCCAATGGCCAGCTGAAGGCGAAGGTCTTCACGGGCACTGCGCTTCTGCCGCCCGGCGCCCATCTCTCGGGCCTCCGCGACGGCGTGGCCCACGCCACCTATCACGCCGGCACCTATACGCCGTCCGACCTGCCCGAGGACAACGTCATCTCGATGATGGCGCTCGGCGTGTCGGACACGATGGCTGTGACCTTCGCGGTGACGGACTTCTACATGACCGATCCCGATATGGCCGCGCGCTTCAAGCAACTCGGCATCGTCTTCGCAGGGGGCTACGCGACCCCGCCCTACAATCTGATGTGCACGAAGAAGGTCGCAACCTTGGCCGATTTCAAAGGCCTGAAGGTCCGCATGCCCGGCGTCGTGCATTCCGATTGGGGCAAGACCGTCGGCATCGTGCCGGTCAATGTTCCGTCCAGCGAAATGTTCACCGGCCTGGAAAAAGGGCAGATCGACTGCGCCGCGAACGCCGCGAACGACATGAAGAGCCGTTCGCTATGGGATGTGGCCAAGCACACCAGCACGATCTCGCTCGGTCTCTATTGGGCTGGATGGCAGTGGGGCTTCAACGGAAAGTTCTGGCGTGAACTCAAGCCGGAAGAGCGCCGCGTGCTGCTCGACTCCATTGCCGATACGATCCCGGTGATGATGCTCGGCTATATGAAGGAGTCGGAGGATGCGCTGAAGGAAGCACCCGGCAAGGGCGTGACCGTCCATCCTGAAACAGACGAAATGAGGAAGTCGGTCAAGGACTTCTCCGACAATGTGGCGCGCAAGGCCGCGATCGAGCTGGGGCAGACGAAGTTGAAGGTCAAGGACCCCGAGGCGCTGCTGAAGCGATTCGAAGCATCGCTCGCCAAATGGGACGGTCTACTGAAGAACGTCGACCGCAATGACCCGAAGGCGCTCGCCAAGGTCCTGAAGGACAATCTCTACAGCAAGATCGACGACAAGACCTACGGCATCAACTGACGCCAGCGTCCACGAGAAGAACAGGCGGGCCGGAGCTACCGGCCCGCCTTTTTCATGCCCGGCCTTCGCCGCGCAGCACCGGATAAAGTTCCGGTCGCCGCTGCGTCATGAGCGGATAACGCCGCTTCACCTCGTTGATGAAGGCATGATCGATGTAGCCCGTGACGAGACCTTCCTCGTCTGATGCGGTCGCGACCACAGTTCCCCAGGGATCAACGATCATGCTGCGACCGACGAAGCCGAGACCGGATTTCGGCTCCTTGCCATATTGGCCCGCCGCAACGACGAAGCACTGGTTCTCGCAGGCCCGTGCCCTCAGGAAGAACTCCCAGTGGTCATAGCGCGGCGACAGGAAGGCCGAGGAGCAGGTGAGTATCTCGGCGCCCTTGAGCGCAAGTTCCCGATAGATCTCGCGGAAGCGGAGATCGGAACAGATCGTCAGTCCGATGCGGCCGACCGACGTTTCGTAGACGTCCAGCCTGTCGCCTGCGCCGACCTTTTTGCTCTCGATGCAGCCGGGCGGGATGTCCGGCCGGTTCGGTGCATCGAACAGATGTGTCTTGCGATAGGACCCGAGCACGCGTCCGTCGTCCGCGATCAACGGAGCGGTATTGAAGTAGCGCTCATCGGCGGCCTTCTCGTACATCGAGCCCGAGATGAACATGCCGTACTTGCGGGCCTTGTCCGCCAGCATGTCCGTGACATCACCGGGAATTGTCTCGGCGATCTCGCGATAGTCGTCGACGCTCGAATACTCGATGCCCGTCCACATCTCCGGCAGGACGCAGAGCCGCGATCCGCGCGCGCCAGCCTCGTCCAAAAGGCGCAGGACTTTCTCCACGTTCCGATCACGTTCGCCGTCGATAGCGGTGATCTGGACCGCCGAGACGACGAGACTTCGGGATGCGCTCAACACGGCCTCCTTACTTCATCATGCTCGGCAGAACGAGCGAGAGCCAGGGGAAGAGGATGATGATCGTCAGCGTGATCGCGTCGGTCATCACGAACCAGGTCACACCCCGGAAGATCGTCGTCAGCGGTATGAGATTGCCCAAGGCGCTTTTCATCACGAAGACGTTCAGGCCCACAGGCGGCGTCACCAGCCCGATCTCGAGCAGCTTGATCAGAACGATGCCGAACCAGATCAAGTCCGCGCCTACCTCGCGGGCTAGGGGCATAATGATAGGCATGGTCAGGAGCAGGATGCTCACCGAGTCGAGGAAGCAGCCCATGATCAGATAGAGGATCACGACCACGATGATGAAAGTTGTCTGATCGCTGCCGAAACTGAACATCCATTGCCCGATGCCATCGGGGAGGCCTGTCAAGGCCGTCATCTTGGCCAGCAAGGCAGTCCCAATCACGACCATGAAGATCGAGGATGTGCCCGACAGCGTGCTGACGATCGCTTCCTTCAGCGCGCTCATGGTCAGCGTGCCCTTGATCCAGGCCAGAAGAATAGCGATGGCCGCGCCGACGGCGGCGCCTTCCGTCGGGGTAAACCAGCCGATGAAGATTCCGACCAGCGTGCCGATGATGAGCACGGGCAGAGGCCAGACATTGGCGAGAGCGGCCTTCTTCTCCGCTTCGTCGAAGTGCTCCTCGACGGCCGGAGCGAGAGCCGGATTGAGCCTCACCCGAATGATGATCATGCCCGCGAACATCAGCGCCGACAGGATGCCGGGGATGAAGCCCGCCATAAACATCTTGGAGACCGAGACTTCGGCAAAATAGCCGTAAAGCACCATCAGAAGGCTCGGGGGAATCATCGACCCCAGCGTGCCGGCCGAGGCGATGACGCCTGCGGCAAGTCCGGGGTCGTAGCGATATTTCAGCATCTCGGGCGTGGCGATGCGGGCCATGGCGGCGGACACGGCGACGGACGAACCCGAGGCGGCCGAAAGGAAGGCGCAGGCGGCCACGCTGGCGATGGCGAGGCCACCAGGTAATCGCGACAGCACGACACGCATGGCCTGAAAGAGCCCCGCCGTGAGTTTGGTCGCGAAGGCGAGGTATCCCATCAGCAGGAACATCGGGATTGCGGTCAGATTCCAGTCGCCGACGAAACTGAAGGGGATCGCCGTCACGATGCCCCAGGCCGGCCGCCAGCCGAGAATGGCCGCAATGCCGAAGAATGAGACGATGCCGAGAGCGACGCCGATCTGGATCCGCAGCGCTATCAGGAAAACGCCCGCGGACATGGCCAGGAGGCCGATCTGAAACTTGTCCATCGTGCTTACTCCCGGATGCCGGAATTGGCTGTGGGCAACGGCGCGTGAGGATCGAAATTAGCCGAGGCCATCGACTTCCAGGCATGGAGCAGAACTTGTATCAGCATGAGCCCGAAGCCGATCGGGAGGAGCAACTTGGCAGGCCAGAGGATGATGAAGATCGACGACATCAACAACTCGTTGCGTTCCCATGCCTCGAGGGCGTCGATGCCCGTCTGATATGTCAGCAGGCCGAAGAAGATCGAGCAGACGATGTAGCCGATGATCCGCACCAGACGCTGCATGACCGGGGGCATCATATTCACGAACAGGTCGACCGTGATGTGCTCGTGCCGTCGCTCGACCAGCGCGAGCGGAAGGAACACCACCGCGACCATGTAATAATTGGAGACAATCTCCAGACTGCCTTCGATCGGACTGCGGAAGAAATTCCGCATGAACACGTCGACCACCATCTGAACCATCATGAGCACCAGAGCGATGCCTGCGATGAACATCAGCAACTTCGATAGTCTTTCTGTCCAACTGTCGATCGCGTCCATTTGTTGTGCCCCCCGTCCAGCGGCCGATCAGGCTCCGGAATCGTATCCGTATGCTTCGCGCGCAGCCGAGCGGCTGATGAAGCCCTGCTTCAGATCCTCCGCGATTTTCTCGCGCGGTCGGTCCTTCACGGGTCCGTAGCCCGCCCCACCGGCGGTGTAGAGCGTGAGGATGTCGCCCTTGCGCAGATCGACCTTGCACTTGCTGGCGATCGGGATGTTCTTGCCGGCGCGCATGACCTCGCAGGCGGCACGCTTGCCGTTCTCGCCGCCGAACAAGCCGAGCGGGGGCAGGCGGAAGCGGTCCGAATAGATCGCGAAATTCACGCCGTCCTTCAGTATCTCGAACCTGCGGAAGAACGACAGGCCTCCGCGTTGCTTGCCGGCGCCGCCGCTGTCCGGGATGAGGCCGTAGCCAATGATGCGGAAATGGCTGAAATCCATATCGGCCGCCTCGACGGGCGTATTGGTGCAGTTCGCAAGCGGGCTGTCGACAGCGTCGCAGCCGTCTATGCGCGGACCCGCCCCGTAACCGCCGCCATAAACTTCGAGGTAGACTTGGTAACGTGTGCCGTCGAGGTGGGATATCGAGGTCACGTCGGTCGAGTCGTTGCCGTCGGCGATGACGCGATCGGGCACGACCTGAGCCAGCGCGTGCATAACGGCATTGAAGCAGCGGTAGGCGGCCAGCATGCGGGCCCGGACCGGCGCCGGATAGTTCGGATTGACGAGCGAGCCCTTCGGCGCGGTGATGCTGATCGGTCGCTTGACACCTTCATTGAAGGGGATGTCGGGTGATGTCAGGGCCGATTTGATGGCGGCCAAGGTCGCCGAGATGGTGGATGCCCAGGGGCAATTGAGATTGCGGCGGACCTGGGCGCATGTCCCGTCGAAATCAACAGCGATTGAGTCGCCCGTCACCGTCACCTTCGCCTTCACTTTCAGCGGCTCGTCCGATAGGCCGTCGTCGTCGACGCTAGCCTCGCCGTGGTAGACGCCGTCCGGCACCTCCTTCAGCGCCGCGCGGAAGCGGCGCTCGGAATAGTCGATGAGTTCGCCCATCGCCTCCGTCACGACGGATGCGCCATATTTCTTGCAGAGCTGCCTGATGCGTTCGGCACCGACCGCATTGGCAGCAAACTGGGCGTAGAAATCGCCGACAGTCTGCGCCGGAACGCGGACATTGGACGCGAGCAGGCGTTCGAGCGATCCGCCGTTCCAGTCGCGATCATAATTGTAGAGCGAGGGCGGAAATATGAGGCCCTCGGCATGGACGTCGACCGCGTCGGGCGTGAGGCCCGGATTGCCGCCGCCAAGATCGAGATGATGTGCAGTCGTGCCCGAGAAGCCGACGAGACGACCCTCGAAGAATATCGGAGAGAAGATGAAGACGTCCTGTAGGTGCTGCCCGCCGCCATAGGGGTCATTGTTGATGTAGAAGTCGCCTTCCTTCAGCGTCTCAGGCGGATATATCGCGGCACAGGCGCGGAAGATCTCCGACATCGGCCCGAGCTGCATTGGGATAAGCTCCGCCTGTGCAATTACGTTGCCCTGGCGATCAAACAGGGCTGCCGAAGCGTCCTGCGCCTCGCGGACGATGGTGGAATAGGAGGAGCGGACGAGCTTCGTCCCCATTTCCTTGGCGGCCGCTATGAGGCCCTGACTGATCACCGCATAGTCAACGGGATCGAGCTTCACCTTCTTGTCGGAGGGCCCGCGCATCTGGCTTGCGGAGGCCTTGGAGTGTGCGGACCCGGCGGCCATGTCAGCCCTTCCTCTTCAGGATCGTGTTGTCGTTCTCATCGCGGGAGGCGGTCCAGCCCTCGGGAACGAGAAGGGTGGATGTGGGGTCTTCGAGCAGGGCCGGACCCTTGACGCGCTTGCCCCGCTTGATGTCCCCACGACTGAGGAGACGGCCCTCCTGCCAGCGCCGGCCATCGAACATCCGGATGTCCGCCGCCTTGATCTTGTGGTCGGTCTCTTCGGTCAGAAGTGGCAGTTTGCCGATCGGCAGCGTGAAGCGCAGGCGGAACGAGACGAACTCCACCGGCTTGTCCGAATTGCCGCCGAAGAAATAGATTTTCTGGTGCTCATCTCCGAAGCGCTTCAGGACCGCGGCGGAGGATATCTTCGCCAACTCCTTCTCCGAGAAGGACACCGGCACCTCGAAGGCCTGACCGACGAAGCGCATCTCCGCAGTGAAGTCGAACAAGAGTTTTTCGGGCAGGCTCATGCGCCGGGCACGCTCGATCGCGCGCCCCTTCATCTCCGAATGGACCTCGCGCAGGAAGCGGGCGGCATCTTCGCCGACCGGACGCCGCCGCGTCAGCGTCTCGAACTGCAGGAAGTCTGACGCGATCAGACCATAGGCAGACATCACACCGGCGGCGGGTGGAACGACAATGGTGTCGATGGCCAGATCCTGAGCGATCTGGGCCGCATGCAGTGGGCCCGCGCCACCGAACGGCACCAGCACGTAGTCGCGCGGATCATAGCCGCGCTCCGTCGAGATCAGCTGGATCGCCCGCACGATATTGGCGTTCGCCAGCTGGACCGCACTGTCCGCGGCCTCCTCGATCGACATCTTGAAATGATCAGCGATCGGTCGGAAGACGCGCTTGGCGGCCTCGACGTCGATCTTCATGCGGCCACCGAGGAAGGCCTCCGGCCGCATTGTCTGGCGGATGATATGGGCATCGGTGATTGTCGGACGCGTACCGCCCTTACCGTAACAGGCGGGGCCGGGGTCTGCGCCCGCCGAATGCGGGCCGACCCGGAGCATGCCGCCTTCGTCGACCCAAACGATCGAGCCGCCGCCCGCACCGATGGTATGGATATCAAGCACGGGCACGCGGACCGGCAGCCCGTCGATCATGAATTCTGTTGTGAGCTGTGGCTGACCGTCATTGACCAGACAGACGTCGGTGGAGGTGCCCCCGATGTCGAGCGTGATCAGATAGCGGAATGTGGAGCGGGCGACGTGACGGGTGGCGCCGACCACCCCCGCCGCCGGACCGGACAACAGCACGTTGACCGCATTGCCGCGCATCGCCTCTGCTGGAAGACGCCCGCCGTTCGACTGCATCACGGAGAAACGACCCTTGAAGCCGTGTTCGGCCAGCCTGGCAGAAAAGCGGGCGATATAGCGGTCGATGACGGGCTGCACATAGGCCGAGAGCGTGGTCGTTGTCGCCCGCTCGTATTCGCGGAACTCCCGTGTCATGTCCGACGAGATCGTCACAAGAACATCCGGGCAGTGCTTCAGTATTAGATCCCTGACGAGCTCTTCATGGATCGGATTGACGTATCCGTTGAGCAGGCAGACCGCGACAGCCTGATAGCCTCCCTTGCGGAGCGCAGGGATCAGACTCTTTTCGACCTTTGCGGGATCGAGCGCCTTCTCGATGCTGCCGTCGGCGAGTATCCGCTCGTCGACTTCAAAACTCGAGGCCCGATCCACGACCGGAGCAGGTTTCTGATACTCCAGATCGTAAATGAGGGAACGACCGTGCCGCTGGATGGCGAGAATGTCGCGGAATCCGCTGGTCGTCACGAATGCGGTCGGAAACCCTTTGCGTTCGAGAACCGCATTGGTGGCCACGGTCGAGCCATGGGCAAGATCCGTGATCCTGGCGAGCGGCAGACCGCTTTCGATCAAGGCGTTGAAGGCCCCATCGTCCGGGCGCTGCGGCACGCTGGGAACTTTGGTGATCCGGACTCCTGAAGGGCCGATGGCGACAAGATCGGTGAAGGTACCACCGACTTCCACTCCCACGCGCATGCTGCCTCACGGTAAACTGAGAAAACGTCAGTCGAACACACAAAATTCGACTCTTCAATGCGTTTCAAGCTCAGTCATAGGGGCATGCGTTTTAGGACTGACAAGAATTGTTGCAGCGCACCCCACAATTGCTTTCCGAAATTGGACGCCGTCGAAAGTTCATGTGAGAAGGAGCGGGCATTCTTCGCAAGGTAACGATGTCCCAAGGCACGGACAAGCTCACGCTCCTGTTCCTGATCGCCCTCATAGCGATCTGGGGAGGCAATTATACGTGGGTGAAGGTCGCCCTCCAGGACATCGGTCCCTGGACCTTTAATGCCGTTCGCTACGGCGGCGCTACGCTGCTGATGCTCGGCGTGTTCGCTCTGAAGGGACCGCTTTCGGCGATCCTCCCGGTTAAGGAGGAGCGGTGGCCTCTGGCTCTCATCGGGCTTCTGCAAGCCGGCTTCACAACCGCCTTCGCCGCCCTGGCACTGCAGTGGATCGAGGCGACCCGGGTCGTTCTCATCAATTACTCGATGCCGATCTGGACGCTCCCGCTGAGTTTGCTTCTGCTCGGGGAGCGCATCTCGCTGCGCGCCGGTCTGGGTGCCGCACTCGGCGCCGCGGGGCTCGTGCTGCTCACAAACCCCTTCGCGATGACATGGAACGAGTTGACTCTGCCCGGCGTCCTCTGGGCCTTCGCTTCCGTTCTGTCCTGGGCCTTTGGCGCAGTTCTCTATCGTCGCCGGAAATGGACGAGCGGTTTCTGGCAGCAGAGCTTCTGGCAAATCGCGGTGACCTTCCTCTTCATGACGCCCTTCGCGCTCGCACTTGAAACCGGCCGGTCGGTTAATCCCACCCCTTCCCTGCTTCTCGTGATCGCGTACAACATGATCGTGCCCACGGTCGTCGGCTTCTGGTGCTGGTCGCAGGCCCTCAGCCGCGTTTCGGCGACGACGGCATCGCAGTTCCTGCTGCTCTCGCCCGTCTTCGGAATGGTCCAGAACCATTTCGTGCTCGGCGAACCGCTCGGCGCCTGGATAGGCGCGGCGGCCGCGTGCATCATTCTCGGCGCATTCGTGTCCCTGCGGTCGGCACCGGCAACCCGTTCGGCGAGGACATGACGCTGACAGATTCCTCAATCCGCGCCCGGACGGGCGCCCCGGAAACCGAGCCATGCAGACGCTGCCCTCACATGCCCGTGTGATCGTGATCGGAGGCGGCATAATCGGCTGCTCCACCGCCTATCATCTGACAAAGCTCGGCGTCAGAGATGTCTTGCTGCTGGAACGCAAGCGCCTTACCAGCGGCACGACATGGCATGCCGCTGGTCTCGTTCGGGCCGCGCAATACACGCAGAACCTTGCTCGACTTTCCAAATACACGATCAATCTCTATGCGGGACTCGAGGCCGAGACGGGGCAACCGACCGGGTTTGTGCAGCCGGGTTCCATCTCCATCGCCACCAATCCCGCCCGTTGGGAGGAGTTGCTCCGCGGCGTCGGCATGCTGCGCTCCTTCGGGGTCGAAGCCGAGCCGATCACGGCGCTAGAAGCGCAACAGAAATGGCCGCTGATGAATGTCGCTGACGTCGTCGGGGCCGTCTGGTATCCCCGCGACGGTAAATGCAATCCCATCGATACGACCATGGCGCTCGCCCGCGGCGCCAGATCGGGCGGGGCCCGCATCGTCGAGAATATGCCGGTCTCGCGGATACTCACCGCGAACGGCCGGGTCACGGGTGTCGAGACGCCGACAGGCGTGGTCCATGCGGAAGTCGTCGTGAACTGCACGGGCATGTGGGCGCGCGAACTCGGCCTGTCAGTCGGCGTCGACATACCGCTTCAGGCCTGCGAGCATTTCTACATCGTCACCGATCCGATGGAGGGCATGCATCCCGGTCTTCCGGTCATGCGAGACATGGATCACTGCGCCTATTTCAAGGAGGACGCAGGCAAACTGCTGGTCGGCGCCTTCGAGCCGGTTGCCAAGCCCTGGGCACTCGACGGCATTCCCGAGGATTTCGAGTTCGGCGAGCTTCCCGAGGATTTTGGGCATTTTGAACCGATCCTTGCAGATGCGATGAAGCGCGTGCCTTCGCTCGGCCGCGTCGGCATTCGCAAATTCTTCAACGGACCGGAGAGTTTCTCGGCCGACGGCCGCTACATTCTCGGTCCTGCGCCGGACCTGGCGGGTTTCTTCGTCGCGGCAGGCTTCAATTCGATCGGCATCCAGTCAGGCGGAGGCGCCGGCATGGCGCTGGCGCATTGGATCGTGGAAGGCGCGCCGCCCTTTGACCTATGGGACGTCGATATTGGCCGTTTCTTCCCGCACCAGAACAAGTCAGCGTTTCTCGTGCCGCGCGTCTCGGAGTCCCTTGGGCTGCTTTACGCGATGCATTGGCCCTTCCGCCAATATGCGAGTTCGCGCGGCATCCGGCTCTCGCCTCTGCACGACCGGATCGCTGCGGCGGGTGCCGGCTTCGGCGAGGTCGCGGGCTATGAACGGCCAAACTGGTTTGGTGAGCCCGGCGAGCGGCCCGAATATGTCTATTCATGGGGACGTCAGAACTGGTTCGAAGCGTCGGCCCGCGAGCATCGCGCCGTCCGTGAGACCGCGGGGCTCTTCGACCAGTCCTGCTTCGGCAAAATCTCCGTGAAGGGGCCGGACGCCCGCACTCTGCTCGACCGCGTATCCTCCAATGCGATCGACGTCGAATGCGGGCGGATCGTCTATACGCAATGGCTCAATGACGGCGGCGGCATTGAGGCGGACCTCACCGTGACGCGTCTCGCAGAGGACGACTTCTTGGTTGTCACATCATGCGCATCCACCCTTCACGACCTCCGGCATCTGCGGCGTATGGCGCGTCCGGAGGAGCGCGTGACGATCACGGACGTATCGGATGAACTGGCGATGCTCGGCGTAATGGGCCCGGAAGCCCGTCGGATCCTCGCGCCTCTCGCCGCTGCCGACCTGTCAACGGAGGCCTTTCCCTTCGGTGCGAGCCGTCGCATGGAAATTGCCGGCGTCCCGGTGCGGGCGGGCCGCATCACCTATGTTGGAGAACTCGGATGGGAGCTTCTGGTGCCCGCGGCAAAGGCGGGCGCGGTGTTCGATTCGATCATGGAAGTGGGACGTCCACTCGGCCTGCGCCTCACCGGCTATCACGCCATGAATTCGCTGCGGCTCGAAAAGGCCTATCGGCACTGGGGACACGATGTAACGCCCGACGAGACGCCTGCGGAGGCCGGTCTCGGCTTCTGTGTCGCATGGGACAAGCCAGGCGGTTTCATCGGACGCGAGGCTCTGGTTCCCGGTCGATGGGTCCCGCCATCGCGTCGCGTAGTGCAGTTCCTTCTCGAAGATCCCGAACCGCTTCTGATTCACGCCGAACCGATCCTGCGGGACGGCAGGGTCATCGGCCGCATCACCTCCGGCATGTTCGGCCACAGTCTCGGGGGCGCGGTCGGACTCGGTCAGGTGGATGCGGGCGCATCGATGACGGCGGACGCCTTTCTGGCAGGGCGTTTCGAGATCGACGTGGCGGGCCGCCGGATTCCGGCGCGCGCCTCGCTAAAGCCGCTCTATGATCCCAAGGGGGAGCGGATACGCGGCTGATAAAGGCGGTGCGATGCGATGTCAGGTCACGTTGCACCCGTGTCTCTGGCACATTGGCGGGAACTGCGGCAGCTAGATTGTCGCCTCGTAGGCGCAGTGGGCGGCCCGTTCAGAAATCGAAGCCATTTTCGGCAATTGGACGATCAGGGCGACGAGCCGGGCCAGGTTCTCGGGGCGCGTCATCTCTTCCTGCGGTAACGGCGCCTGCGCCGTCATGTCGGTTGCGACGTAGCCCGGACAGAGTGCGAGCGAACGCACCCCGTCGGCGAAGGCCGCCTGCCGTATCGCATACGACAGCGCCATCATCGCGAATTTGCTCATCTGGTAGCCCGCATTGCCGTTGTGTGAATGAGCGCCAAAGATTGACCTCTCGAATTCTGCCTTTAACCCGCTGACTTGAATGGCATATTGCCTGTCAGAGAGGGGGCATGATCGGGGCCGACCATGACCCCTCTGCCAATGTAGATAACCTATTTAATTGAATGGTTTAGGGCCACTTCCTGTGGGGTCACGCTTCGGTGGCGATCCACACTGTGATCGTCGGCGTCATCGCGAAGGGCTGAAGAGGAGGTCGCGCGACCGTCTTCGTCCTACGACTTAAGCGCATACGTGAGGCGGCTGGTCTAATTGACTATGGAGAGGCGATCATGGATCGGTTAGGCGCATTCTGGATGCCCAACACCAGACTCTCCTAAGGTCGGGAATGGGCCACCTCCAGAAGCTAACGCTTCCACGCGACTAGCGCGTCATCCAGCTTTTGCTCGCGAGCGATGATCAGATTGGCAGCCTTTGGCAAGGGCCTCTCTAGGACGTAGCCCTCTGAAGTCGGTGCCCGTACCTAAGCTGGCGCTCACTTCGCCTATGCGTTGCAGCTGCGCTCAACGCAGACTTTTGGGGTATAACATAGCGGTCTTATAGGGCGAATGGCGCTGTTATGGGGTGCACGACAGCGCTTGAGCGGTCGCCTCACGGCTCCAGTTCGGAATCCCAGTAGAGATAGTCGAGCCAGCTCTCGTGGAGATAGTTCGGCGGGAAGAGCTTGCCGTTGCGGTGCAGGTCGTTGATCGTCGGCGCGTAGGCCTTCTGCATCGGGAACATGTCGACCGCAGCCGGCATCTTGTCGCCCTTGCGCAGATTGCAGGGCGAGCAGGCCGCGACCACGTTCTCCCAGGTGGTCAGGCCGCCCTTCGAGCGCGGGATGACGTGGTCGAAGGTGAGCTCGTCGCGGGCGCCGCAATACTGGCAGGCGAAACGGTCGCGCAGGAAGACGTTGAAGCGCGTGAAGGCCGGCGTGCGCGAGGGCTTGATATAGGTCTTGAGCGAGACGACCGAGGGCAGCCGCATGTCGAAGCTCGGGCTGCGGACGACGGTGTCGTATTCGGAGACGATGTTCACGCGGTCCATGAAGACCGCCTTGATCGCGTCCTGCCAGCTCCAAAGGGAGAGTGGATAATAGCTCAGGGGCCGAAAATCGGCATTGAGAACCAGCGCCGGACAACCATCCGGCGAGGCCATCGGATGCATCACATGCGCCGTCAAACCCGCCGCACCTCCGCTTTCACATGCAAGACGAATCCCGCATGGGCATCAATGTAAGCGCGGCACGACAGTAATGTGAAGGGGTGCGGCGATTGGGCCGCTACGAGCGTCGGGATCGGGGACGACCCGACCCTCTGATGCAGGATGTGATGGGAGGCAATGCCCGGGTCAAACCCGGGCTTGAAGGCGACTTCAGCGCGTCGGGACCGGCTTCTCGCCGCGGTAATCGTAGAAACCGCGCTTGGTCTTGCGGCCGAGCCAGCCAGCCTCGACGTATTTCACCAGCAGCGGGCAGGGGCGATACTTGGAATCCGCCAGGCCGTCATGAAGCACCTGCATGACCGAGAGGCAGGTGTCGAGGCCGATGAAGTCGGCCAGCTGCAGCGGCCCCATCGGGTGATTGGCGCCGAGCTTCATCGCGGTGTCGATCGCCTCGACCGAACCCACGCCCTCATAGAGCGTGTAGACCGCCTCGTTGATCATCGGCAGCAGGATGCGGTTGACGATGAAGGCGGGGAAATCCTCGGAGACCGAGACCGTCTTGTGGAGCTTGCCGACGAACTCCTTGGCGAGCTCGAAGGTCTGGTCGTCGGTGGCGATGCCGCGGATCAGCTCGACGAGCTGCATCAGCGGCACGGGGTTCATGAAATGGATGCCGATGAAGCGCTCGGGACGGTCGGTCGCGGCGGCCAGCCGCGTGATCGAGATCGAGGAGGTGTTGGAGGCCAGCATCGTCTCCGGCTTGATGTGCTGGCAGACGGCGGTGAAGATCTTGCGCTTGGTTTCCTCGCTCTCGGTCGCGGCCTCGATGACGAGGTCACAATCGGCGAGGCCTTCGAGCTTCGGGGCGGCGGCGATCTTGGCCATCGCATCGCGGCGGATCTCGTCGCCGATGGCGCCCTTGGCGACCTGGCGAGCCATGTTGCCGTCGATCGTCGCCAGCGCCGCGTTGATGCGCTCCTCGGCGATGTCGTGCAGCCTCACCTCGAACCCCGCCACGGCCGCCACATGGGCGATGCCGTTGCCCATCTGGCCCGCGCCGATGATGCCGATCGTCCTGATCGCCTGAGCCGACATGGTCTGTTCCATCTCCGGTGTCACCGCGTCCAAGGTCGGAGGCGGATGCGGGCCGCCGCGCGCGGCCGCCTCTTCATATATCAATCACGGGCGCTGCGCAGCGTCCGATTGGCTGACCGCCGCGACCTGCCGGTCCCCGGCCCTCACTTGCCGATCTTGGCGAGTTCGGCGTCGAGCTCCGGCAGCAGGGTGAAGAGATCGCCGACGAGGCCGTAATCGGCGACCTGGAAGATCGGGGCCTCCTCGTCCTTGTTGATCGCGACGATGACCTTGGAGTCCTTCATGCCGGCG